>Ga0111538_10006701_pt1 | contig 15560 bp, 18 predicted proteins | sample SoiMethybrSBSTD1_FD_79669 | JGI IMG/M metagenome (GOLD analysis project Ga0111538, IMG submission 79669) | Bulk soil microbial communities from a Populus tree surrounding site in Tennessee, USA - Soil MetaG P. TD hybrid SBSTD1 (version 2)... | ecosystem: Environmental > Terrestrial > Soil >...
AGCATGATGGTCTCCTCGGTCTCTTCTCTGCGCTGTCCGCGTTATTGCGGGGCTTGGCGATAAGACACGGCGGGAAGCTCCGGGGTTACACGCACAAGGGCGTTTGCCGGCAAACTGCACCGGACTACCGGCGAATGACGCTTTCGAGCAACCCAAGTGATCGAGTTCGTCGTTTGCAGGTGCGTAAGGGAGGATGAAGCGATGCTGAGTGGCACCAGGCTGGCGGCGACGGCACTTGTTCTCTGCTGCGCCAGTTGTGTCGCGTTCGCAAGCACTGCGACAAAGAAAGTCGATGAGCTCTTCGCTACCTGGTCGAAACCGGACCATCCCGGCTGTGCAGTCGGCGTGCTTCGGCACGGCAGGATGCTCTACAGCCGTGGCTATGGGTTTGCGGACATCGAGCACGACGCACCGATTACGCCGGCAACGGTGTTTCACGTGGCCTCGGCGTCCAAGCAGTTCACCGCGATGGCGATTCATCTGCTCGCGCAGGACGGCAAGCTCTCTCTGGACGACGACGTGCGGAAGTACCTGCCGGAGCTGCACGATTTCGGCAAGACGATAAAGATCCGCCACCTGCTGTATCACACGAGCGGACTGCGCGACCAATGGGACTTGCTCATCCTTGCAGGGTGGCGCATGGGAGACGTCATAACGGAGCAGGACATCCTCGATCTCGTCTGGCGCCAGCAGGAGCTGAACTTCGCGCCCGGGGAGGAGCATCTGTACAGCAACACGGGCTACACACTGCTCGGAGTCATCGTGAAGCGCGTGTCCGGCAAGACGCTGCGCGAGTTCACGGATGAACGCATGTTCAAGCCGCTCGGCATGGCACACAGCCATTTCCACGAACAATATGGCTCGCTCGTGAAGGGCCGCGCATTCTCCTACATCCCGTTGCCAGGTCCGCAGCAACAGGGTTATCGCAGCATCGCGCTCAGCTACTCCAATGTCGGCGCAACCAGCCTCTTTACCACGGTCGATGATCTGGCTCGTTGGGACGAGAATTTCTATTCAGGGCGGGTCGGCGGCAAGGATCCGCTCAGCGCGATGCAGCTGAAAGGTACTCTCAATGACGGTAGCGAGATTGCATACGCTTCAGGTCTCATGATCGGCGACTATCGCGGTTTGAAGGTCGTCGAGCACTCGGGCGGCGATGCGGGATTTCGCGTGCAATTGACGCGCTTTCCGGATCAGCAATTTTCCGCGATCGTACTGTGTAACGCGGGCGACGCCGATACCTCGCTCTTGTCTCGCAAGCTGGCCGATATCTATCTTGCAGACCAGCTCGCGCCGGCGACACGGACGCAGCCGACGGAGGAAGCGCCCGAACCGAGCAGCGAACTGGCGCATCCGGATCGGGATCGACTGCAGGCCTACGCCGGGACCTACTACAGCAGCGAGCTGAATGCTGTGTATATCGTTGGTGTGCGAGCGGAGACCTTGTTCGTCCGCTACCCGCGGGGGGAACTCGAGCTGCAACCTCTCGGGACAGATGCCTTCGCTGCGCCACCCGTGGGAGTCCTGAAGTTCGATTGCGCGAAAGCCACTCGCTGCGAAACCCTGCTGGTCACTACTGACCGCGTGCGAAACCTGCGACTCAACAGAGTCGATCTGAGTCAGGGACCTTCTGCGTAGACCGCCGCAACCAGGGCGTCCGGAAACTTTCCCGCCATTCCTTCGAGCGCTGTGTTCGTCATTGCAACGACGGTGGTTTTTCTCACCGGATCCACGAACCACGAATGTCCATACACACCGCCCCAGAACAGCGTTCCTGCTGACTGCGGCGTCTTCGCTACCTTCGGATCGGTGACGAACGCACCGCCGAAACCGAATCCGACACCCGGTTGCGGGCCGCTACCCTCGATCTGATTGCGAAACATCGACTCGGCGGTCGACTTCCCGAGCACCGGCGCGCCGCCTTTGCGCATCGCTTCGAGCAATCGCATGACATCGGGCGCGCTGCCGATCATGCCGGCGCCGCCCGACGGAAACACCTTCGAGTCGAAAGCGCGCGACGGTGAATAGACCAGTGCGCTCAAAGCGAACGGAATGCTCTGCGGGTCCGCCATGCGCGCGGTGCCCGACGGTCCATTGAAGTAGGCAGTCGCGACGCGATCGGCCTGCGCGCGATCGACCCAGAACGAGGTATGCGTCATGCCGAGCGGCTTCGTCACGAGGTCCGCGACCGCGGCGCCGAGCGGCTGACCCGTCGCGCGTTCGATCACTGCACCGAGCACGTCGATCGAGAGCGAATACTGCCATTGCTTTCCGGGCTCGTTGACCAGCGGCACGTTTCCCAGGCGCCGCACTTCTTCAGCGAGGTCGATTTTCACGCCGTCTAACCCGCTGGAGACCTGCGCCTTGTGATACGGCCCCTCGGCCTTCTCGGCGAAGGTGTAGTTGAGACCCGCGGTGTGCGTCAGAAGCTGGCGAACGGTGATCGTCGGCGTCGTGCCGTCGGCGAGCTTCGGCTTGAAGTCCGACAGCCATTTCGTCACGGGATCGTCGAGCGAAATCTTCTTGCGATCCACGAGCGCGAGCGCGGCGACCGTCACGATCGGCTTCGAGACCGAGGACAGGCGGAACTGCGTGTCCAATTGCATCGGCTTGCGGGATTCCTTGTCTGCCAGCCCGGCCGCCCGCTCGTATACGAGCTTGCCGTCCTGCTCGATGAGCACGACGGTGCCGACGATGCGGTCCTCCGCAATCGCTTGATCGATCACAGCGTCGACTTTCTGCTTCAGCGCGCCCGAGTCCGCGTGGACGGCGACGCCGCCCAGGACGCAGGCAAACCCGGCGATGGAGATCAATGCGGTCCGCAACTTGCTCATGTAGGGCACTCCCGACGAATAACTACAGTTAACAGGCATTCCAGAGATTCGCAATCCAACTCGATGCGCCTGTCGTTCTACTTGTCATGATCGAACAGGGCACATTGCAGGCACATGCCAGCGAGGCGGTCCAGACAGGCAAGCTGCCGGGCCAGGCACCCTCGCGTATCTGGCGTGGAAGCGGCTTCGGCACCCAGTGTGCAATCTGCGGCAACCTCGTGAATCCCGACGAAATTGGCTATCAGCTGCAGTTCGCGGAGTGGGAGGGCCACCCTGCTACTGTCGAGTATCACCTTCATCTGCTCTGCTTCATGGCTTGGGATCAGGAGTGCCGGCGCCGGCTCGGTCTGGCGGCAGAACCAGGACCCTTGCCACCGGAACCCGGGAGCGTCACGATCTCCGACCGTGAGCGCGCCTCCTATAAGCGATAGCCAGCATGACGGCGCGATCCGGACTCTCGGCGATCTCCTCTATGCGGACCGGCAGAAACGCCGCGTATCCGAGGAGGAATGGGTCGCGCTGGTGCGATCCATGGCCGCCGGCGATCAAGCCGCATTACGCGCGCTGTACGAGCGCGCCCATCGAGTCGTGTTCACGCTGACCATGCGCATCACTGGCAACCGGCAGGCGGCGGAGGAACTCACGCTCGACGTGTTTCACGATGCGTGGCGACGCGCATCGACCTACGATCCGCAGAATGGTCCGGTGCTCGGCTGGCTGATGAACCAGGCGCGCTCCAGAGCGATTGATCGAGTGCGTTACGAGCATCGCAGCAAGCGCACCGCGCGAGACCCGGGCGAAACAGCTCAAGAGCCCGGCGTCGATGGTGCAACCGAGGCTCACGATGAGCGTCGAATGCTGATGAGCGGTCTGGCGACGCTTACTGCAGAAGAGCGACAGGCGATCGACACCGCATTCTTTGCGGAATTGACCTACGCTGAGACCGCAACGCGTTTGAACCAGCCACTGGGAACCGTCAAGACGCGGATTCGTTCCGGATTGGAGAAGTTGCGGCGCGCGTTTGCAAGCAAGATGAGGATGCCATGAGCTCGACATCGGACCAGGACCGATGCAGCCGCGCGGACGAGGTCTGCCTTTACGCACTGGCTGCGCTGCCGCCTGACGAGACTCGCGACCTGGAGTCACACCTCGGCTCGTGCGAAATCTGTCGTGAGCACCTGGAGACGTTGCGGCCCGTTGTGGACTCTCTCTCTGCATGGCCCGCGACGCCAGTCCTTCGGCCATCGCCATCGCTATGGGACCAGCTCGTCACTCGTATTGCCGCTGAGCCTCGCGGCAACTCACCTTCCTCGTCCGCCACCGGGTGGGTTGAACCTGAGTGGGAAGATGTGGCGCCCGGTATCTCGTGCAAGATCCTCTCCAGCGATTTGCAGAGGGATTGCGTCAGCATGCTGGTGCGACTCGCGCCCGGCACTGAATATCCACCGCACAAGCATGCAGCGACCGAGGAGCTCTATCTGCTCGACGGCGAACTCTGGATCGATGATCGAAAGCTCTTCCCCGGGGACTACAACAGCGCCGTCGCGGATACGGCAGACAAGCGCGTCTGGAGCGAGACAGGCTGCACGTGCCTGCTCATCACTTCGCCCTCCGACTTGATCTCATGAAGAAACCGAATTCCGTCGTTGCTGATTCGCGCGAGGACCTCGCAGCCGCGACTGCAAAGGTTCGAATGTGGGAAGGCCGCGCCGCGCAGGCGCGCCTGGAGGGTCGCCTCGCCGACGCTCAGCGGTGTGACGATAAGGCTCGCGACTGGGCATCAAAAGTTCGTCAGATCGAACGAGCGGACAGCTCGCAGATCTAGCCGCTGTCCGCTTCTGGTCGGTTGTGGACGTCTGCATTGAGAAGCGGAATCCGCAATGTACAGACTGACTTTCGCCATTGCGCTCTATGCACTGTCGCTCACAGTTGTTCGAGCAGCTTCGCCTGTAGAAGCGGAGGAAATGGCAAGTTTCGAGTTCGTCAGCACGGCTCGAATCCCCATTACGGTCTGGTACTACTTGCCTGCTGCTGTCGAAGCCAATACCCGCGTCGTATTCCTGTTGCATGGCGACAGTAGAACGGGGCGTGAAGCGCGTGACTTTGGCGCTCCGCATGCACGCGACGGCCGATTCATCCTGCTGGCGCCCGAGTTCGACGCGGAACATTTTCCGGGAGACTCCTACAGCTTCGGAGGAACGGTCGATGCAACCCGTCGACTGCGTCCTCGCAATGATTGGGCGCTGCTCATCATCGAACAGCTCTTCGAGCACGTTCGCGTTCGCTGGAAGCTCAAAGCCACGACTTACGATGCGATCGGCCATTCGGGTGGCGCTCAGTTTCTCCAGCGACTGGTGCTGTTCGTGCCCGAAGCCCGCTTTGCCCGTGCCATTGCCTCGAGCCCCGGAAGATATGCGTTTCCGGTATCCGCTCAGCAGGTCCCCTACGGAATGGGCGGCACCGATGCCACGGCGCTTCTAAGGCGGGCATTCCAACGTGACTTCGTCCTGCTTCTGGCGGATCGCGATACGGCGGACCGCGTTCGCGAGCCCGAAGCGATGGCCGAGGGAGCCAATCGCTTTACAAGGGGGTTACGCTTTTTTGCAGCCGCCGTTGAGCAAGCGGGCGAACTCGGCGTGCCATTCCATTGGCAACTCCGAATCAAGCACGGCGCAGATCACTCTCCTCGCGAAGCAGTTGCAACTGCCTTTGCAATTCTCGCTGAGCGCGCTCCCGATCGGTCACCTGACGCCGAACGCCCGCTTGTGGCCCGCTTGCGCGCTGATTACGGGCTAGCGCGCGCCGTCACACCGCCACGCTTGAAGTAGAACCGCACCTGCATTACCCGCTGGTCCTGCGAAGCGGACGGCGCAAACGTCCACTTCCTGGATGCCTCGAGTGCGAGTCGCGCGAAATAGCGACTCGCGCCCGCTTCCTGCACGGTGGCGTCGACAACCTTGCCTTCCTTGTCGACGATCGCGCGAATGGTCACACGGATGGTGCCGCGGATCGTGTTCAGCGCGCTCTGCGGGACATCCGGGATCACTTCGTTGATGGGCGAGGGCGGCGCGACGGGCTGCGCCTCGACCGGTTTCGGTTCGGCAATCTCAACGGCGGGCTGCGGAGCCGGCTGATTGCTGACCACTTTGCTTGGCGCAGGTGCGGGTGTCGGCTCCGTTCTGAAGGTGTAGATGCCGACCACAGCCAGCACCACTGCGACAGCTCCGACCGTCAGCATCAGCGCACCTTTGCGCAAACGCGCCCGGTCCGGCGCCGGGGGCGGCGCTCCTGGAGGCAGCTTGATGCGGATGACCAGCCGAGACATGGCGGAAATACTCGTATCACATTCGCAAGACGGAGGGATCCCAACTGTAAAGATTCTCGACCGTTGTGGCGATGGCGGGCATTTGCTGAAATCGGCGCCGAGCCGATGCGAAATCTCGCGCGGCGCGATCCGGGGAGAGAGTTCGACCATGCCATTGCCCGCTGGTCCTGAGGCCGGCGTCCCAGCTATTGACGACCCTGCGTTCGGCGAAATCCTGCAGGTCCTGCGCGAGCGCACCGGAACCGATTTCGCGTCCTACAGGCTGCCCACTGTTGCCCGGCGCACCGTGAATCGCATGATCTCGGTCGGGGCGGAGACCTACGCCGACTACCTGGAGTTCCTGCGCGAGCGCGAGGGCGAAGCGGCGCGGCTGCTCGAGCACGTCACGATCAAGGTCAGCCGGTTCTACCGTCACACACCCGCATTCGATGCGCTACGCCGCGAAGTGCTGCCGGAACTCGCGCGACAAGCGAACGGCCGACCGCTGAAGGTTTGGAGCGTGGGATGCGGTTGCGGCGAGGAACCGTACACGCTCGCGATGCTATTTGCAGAAGCAGGCCTGGGCTGCGTCATCGAAGCGACCGACATCGACCCCGCCGCGTTGCAGAGAGCCGCACATGGGTACTATGCCGACGCTGCGCTCATCGAGTTGCCCAAGGACCTGCGCGAGCGCTACCTCGTACGCAGCGACGGCTCCCACGAAGTGACTGCCGTGCTGCGCGAGCAAGTGCGCTTCAGCCTCCACGACATCCTGTCGTCGCGGCCGCCGCCGGGCAGCGGCGAGTTCGACCTGGTCTGCTTCCGTAATGTGCTCATCTACCTCGGCCACGAGGTGCAGGCCCTGGCGTTGCACTCTGCCCGTCGCGCCGTGCGCGATGAAGGTTATCTCTGCCTGGGCGAGGCGGAGTGGCCGGCGCCGGATATCGCGAGCACGCTCAGGCCGCTGGCGCACGACACGCGCATCTTTCGCGTCGCTTGAGCTATTTCACTTTTGTCCTGCGCGATCGCGCGTGCTAGCGTCGAGGCAGTCCTGAGGAGACGCCCATGAGCGCAGATCGTCTGACACGTCGTGCTGCACTGATCGGAGCAGCCGCGTTCCTTGCCCCGCTCACTCCGAACGTCCTGGTCGGCGCACCGAACACCTCGCCTGGCAAGACGAACCTGATCAAGCTCGACGGGAACGAGAACCCCTACGGTCCTTCCCCGGCCGCTCGTCGCGCGATTCTCGAGAGTGTCGGCGAGGCACCGCGTTATGCGGACGCAACGATCCAGACGTTGACGAATCAGCTCGCCGCGCACGAGGGCGTCGCGCCCTCTCAGATTGTGATCGGCGCGGGCTCCGGCGAACTACTCAAGATGGCCGGTCTCCTGGCGGTGACGACACCCGGCGCCGAAGTTGTCGCGTCGCGACCCACCTATGAAGAGCTGCCGGTGTTCGCGCACACACTTGGCCTGAAAGTGCACTGGGTCGCACCGGACAGCGACCATCGGCACGATCTTTCGGCCATGCGCGGGGCCATCACGCAGCTCACGCGTCTGGTCTACGTGTGCAACCCCAACAACCCGACCGGGACCGCGGTCACGCGCGATGCGCTCGAGACGTTCATCCGGTCGGTTCCGCCCAGTTGCACTGTGATAGTCGACGAGGCCTACATGGATCTCGCCGATCAACCGGGCGTCGCAACAGTCGCAGCGCTCGTCAATGACGTCCTTAATACGGTGGTATTGCGAACGTTCTCGAAGCTCCATGGACTTGCAGGACTGCGCATCGGCTACGCAGTCACTCCGGCAGAGCTCGCGCCACGCCTCGCTGCACTTTCACTCACCTGGCCGAACACCACGGGACTTTCGGCTGCGATCGCGAGCTTCAACGATCATGCCTTTCTGAAGGAGACGCGCGCTGCACTGATCGGCGACCGCGCGAAAGTGCATGCAACGCTCGATCGCTTGGGACTGCGTCGAGCGGATGCGCAGGGCAACTTCGTCTTCTTCGATACTGGCGGGCCTTTGCAGCGGTTCCAGGATCGGATGCTCGCCGAGGGTATCAAGGTCGGTCGCCGATTCGACGGCTATGACACGTGGGCGCGTGTCACGATCGGACTGCATCAGGAGGTCGACCGTTTCCTGCAGGCGCTGCCGCGGGTCCTCACCGGACACTGACCTGGGCTTCTTGAAATGTGTATTTCTGCGAATACCAATAGCCGGTACCGCACCAGCGTGACGTGGACGGCCGTCAAACACGAAGTGTAAAGATCCTCGGCAGTGCCTCTTGACGTATCAACTGCGACAGCACGACGCAGCGCGATAGGAGATCGCACGCTACTTGCTCGTTGACCGCGATTCCATCGAGAGTATGCTTGCAGCAGAGGGACGGGGACCACCTAACGATAGATGAATCGGTCCCCAGCCAGCTCGGCATTCGAGGGTGCGATATGCCAGCGCGAAGGGATTACGTCGATGCTCCATCGAGCAATCGCGTGCGACAAACTGTCCGCGGCACGAAGTTGGTTGGCGCAGTGCAAGCTAGCAGCCTGCGGAGCTCGCTTGCGTGCGCAGCTGCCGCGATTGCAGTACTCGCTCTCAGTGGGTGCTCGCTGGGGCGTACGAGCGCCCGCCAGACATACTTCCTGGCGGTTCCCAGCGGCGAGAACATCAACTACTTCCGCATTCGGGTCGATGCGCAGGCGAAACTCGGCGAGACGAGCTTCAAATCAGGATGGTTTCCTGCCGATGCCGTCGACAGTCTGTACGGCGATGCCGGCAAGAGCGGCGTGACCGAAGCGTATCGCGTCCAGGAGGACCTGAAGGCGAAGTACAACGCCGCCCTGGTGCACACCACTGAAGGCTACCTCGCGGTTGCTCAGAATCCGAAATCCGATCCGGCGGACATCCAGTCATGGCTCGTGGCGCAGCGGCGCGTGCGCGCGATGTCCGGTGCGGAAACCCCGTTACCGAGCGGCGCGGTCGAGATCGAGTACAACCCAAGCGGGAGTCTTGCGACGCGGCATGCGGGCGAGAAGCTGGTCCTGGTTCTCGCTTCGGATCCGGATACGGTCATCGGAGCCATCTCAGCCTACTCGAAGGACGTTCAGACCAGCGCTACCGTCATGCGCCTGGCCGATGTACTGCGCCAGCAGTCCGCCAACGAAGTGGAAACCACGGAAGCGCGCAACGCGGCCCGCACCAAATCGAACGCGACCATCGTACAGGGCATTGACGCGCTCACTCAGGTTCTCAAGACCAATCCCGGGCGCGAAGAGCTCACACGCGAGATCGAGGCGCTGCGCCTGCAGCTGGAGAACGTGCGATGACGGCACGGATCGCAGTGTTCCTGCTCGCGGGGCTGCTTGCCGGCTGCGCCTCGTCGCGACTGACCGTCTCCGTCGATCTCTATGACGAAGACCCGCGTATCGATGCGCCGATGAGCCCGAAGGAGGCCATTCGCCTGATCGATGACGTCGAGCAGCTGCGTGCCGCCGCGAGCGAGAAGACAGGGCAACGCAAGTATCTCGCGACGATGAGCCGCGACATTTTCCTGGATACGTGGTCGCAGGCGCGCGGCAATCCCTCCGTCGCAGATGGCATAACCAGCAAGCATAAAGACTACGTCAAGGACGCCGAAGACGAGCTGGTCAAACTGCAGACGCCGCTCGACGACGCCGTCCAGGAGTTGCAGCGTTACATCGGCGAGTACGAGCGGCTCTTTGCGCAGGAGCAGAAGAAGTATCGCGACTGCGAAAAGTATCGCCTCGCGGAGGGCGAAGCGCGCAACCAGCTCACCGCTCCCGCGGACTGCGGACCGTCCGATGAGTCGAAGCGCGTCGAGCACCTGAGCGACGAATGGATCCTGCGCAGGTTGGCACCGAGCCTGCGCACCAGCGAGGCGATGGCGCGCTCGGCCGTCTCGCGGACCGCCTCCGCCTACCGAGGTTTTGCCAGTCCTCTACAGAGTTCCTTCGTGATCGATTGGCCGAATGTCCGCTCGAGTTTGTACGTCGGGCTCGTGACGGCACAGAGCAGCGGTATGGACATTCGGCAGGCGCAGCTCGAGCAGGCTATCTACGCGTTCAACGCGCGCATGGCCGACCTTGCGACGGCCAGCAAGCTCATTCCCAAAGACGAGCTCGCCGCAGCAGTTGCCGCGCGGGCAGCCGGTTCGCCGACCGGATTGCTGGATTCGACGCTCAAGCTGGCGGTGGAGCTGGAAAGCCTGCGCTCCGATCTTCCCGACACCGCGCGGGCCCAGACGGCCCTCGCTGGACTGGTCCGCGGCACGACGCAATTCATCGAGCAGATCGACCGGCTCCAGGACAACGGCAACCCGATCTGGCGAATCGTGACCGATCCGGCCAACGAGCCACACTGGAATACGCAACGAGTGCAGACCGCGTTCTATGCGCAAGGCAAGTCGTCAGTGGTCATGGTTCGGCACGATCCCATGCGCTACGACATCCACGAGGGCACTAACAATCCCGCTGCGCTCATCAAGGGACAACTGGAAATCTCGCGCGCCGTTGCCAACGCCGCGCTCAGTATCGCCGGAACCGCGACGGGCTTGCGCCTGCCGGCCGAAGCGGAAACGCCGACCAGCGCGGCCGACGCCACCACGGCCTCGACCTCGGCTGCAGCGTTCGCCCGTCGTAAGGCCGAGGCCGACGAGGCGGAGCGCGCGCGCGAGCGCACGCTGCGCGGGCTCGAGCTCGCGCTCTCGGGCATCATCGCGAATCTCGCCGCCGCCGGCGACAACGCCACGGTGCTGGCAGCTCAGCGCTCCCGTTTGGAATCCGTGCTGAAGGCGTATCGCATTCAGCTCGAGGCGAGCACGAACTAGGTGGTTCAACATGCCGGACGTCGCATCACCACCCGTTGGCACCGAGGGCTCCTCACTCGAGCAGCTCTGGGAGGAAATCCGGCGGCTGAGAGCGGCTGTGGACGCGGCAACCACCGGCACGCAGGAGACCATCGACGTTGAGCCGCCAAAGGACCCGGATCCGCAAGTCGTGGACGAGTCGGCGCTGAAGGCGAGTGAGCACGGCGGCGGTTCCACCAGCGGTACCGGCAGCAGTTCAGGCGGCGGTGGCTATGGTTCGGAGTCCACCCAGAAACCGGCTCCGCAGGCTGCACCTGAGCCTGCGCTAACCTGGCTCACTGGCCTGCATGCCTGGCTGGAACGCCACGCAGGCTGGTTAACACTCGGGGCAACTCTGATGCTCGCGGTCACAATGGCGATCGTGACCGTTTGCGACACTCCAATCTGGCCGAGCCTCCTGATGTTCGGCGTCTTTCTACTGTGCGTGATCCTCCTGTTCACGCGTCCCCTGGCACTCGAGTCGGACGTAAACACGATGTTCCGCTTCGGCTGGGGCTTTGCTGTGGCTACCGCGATGTTCGGCGTGCTGTTCGCGTATTACGGGTTCGATAGCTCGTGGGCTCGCGGCAAGGAGAAAGACAAGGCTGGCTGCACGACGCAAGAGTGCAGTGAGCCGGAAGCGCAAGAGAAAGCCCCACCGGTTTCGACAGAAGCGCAGGAGCAGAGCGAGGCCCTGCTGGCTTCGCCACCGGATGCAAAATTGGAGCGCAAGCCCTACCTGCTCGCGATCGTGCCCGGGTGCGATTACGACTCGATCCCGTTCGTGAATGGCGTTGCGGCTCCGACAGTCGACAACCCGGACACGTCGGCGAGCAGTCCTTCAAATGGTGCTGCGGGCACCTCGACGCTCAGGGGAGCGTCCGGACGACTCACCAATCCCGGCATGCCGGAACACATCTATTGCGGCGAGCTCCCGCCTCAATGGGTGCTGTCGATCGGCGGCAGCATCCTCACGTGCCATTTCGACGGCACGTGCCCCAAGACGTTACCGCGTCCGGACCTCGCCAAACTCGAAGAGGAGATCGAGAACCTGAGCGTCCAGCTCGCTGCACAGCGCACGCTGCTCGCCCGTGCGAACAATGCACTGCGCGCGCGCGAGGGTTTTGCACTCGCACGCCTGGATTCTTCGGACCTCCCGGCCGGCAATCACTCCGCCGATCGTGATACCGCGGCCAGCAAGATCGGCGAGCTCACTGCCAAACTGCGCCTCGCCCAGACGAAGCTCGATGCGGCCCGCAAGTGGGATCAGTTCCACTGGAACATCGAGGGCGGCCCCATCGTTGGCGGTGTCGTCATTCCCATCTACTTTCTCGCCATCGCGGTTCTCGGTGCACTCGTCAACATGACGCGCAAGCTGCCGGAGTTCCAGCAGCGCGTCGACAAGAACTATCCACCCGAGTTCGCAGCCCGTGTGGCAGCCGGCGACGGCCCGCTGCCTCCGATCACATGGACCCGTGCGCGCGATCTGGTGGTATTCCAGATCCTGCAAGTCTTGACTGCGCCGGCGATCGCCATCCTCGCTTACTCGTGGGCGACGCCAGAGCGGATCTCGACGACCGTCATTCTGGCGTTTGCCGCGGGCTTCTCGTCTGAAGTCTTTCTGGTGGCGATCCGCGGCGTGGTCGATCGCGCGATCGGGCTCGGGCCGCGACCGGCACTCGCGAGGGCGGCAGCCGAAGCGCTCGTGCCGACATCATCACCATCGGTGCCGCCCCGCGGCTCGAGCGGTACAGCACCGGACTCTTCGGGCGGATTCAAGAAGGGCGACGCAGTGGTGCTCGTGAAGCCGGTGGGACCTTTCCGGCCCGGCACGACCGGCGAGGTATTGTCCATCGAGCCCGACGGCGAGCTCATCGTGAGGACCACCGCCGATCACACCGGCATGCCGGTTCAGTTCAGGCTGCAGTCGCAGCCTCCGGAATCGTTCCAACACGCTGGCGCGGCGGCGCCGGCCGATGGTCCCGCAGGCTGAATCACTCATCGAGGAGTCGCTGCCATGAGCGAGCGCGGACGAGTCACCGCTAGTAACGGTCTGCGAATGCGCGACTCGCCGCGCGACGGGCTGACGCTCGATGTCATCGCCACCGGTCAGGAGGTCGAGGTGCTGGGGCGCGAGACCTGGCTGCGCGTTCGACACGGCAGCCAAACTGGCTTTGTGCTCGCGGACTATGTCGAGCCAGTACCGCAACCGACAGCGACCGCTGCACCCGTCGACGAAATCGTGCGCATCACGCAGGTTCACCATGAGGTGCTGCGGGGCGAGCCACTGCGCATCGATGTCGCGTTCGAGGATGCGGTGACGGAGGTCCTCAAACTCGCACAGTTCCTCCGCATTACGTTATGGATCACCAGCTCACTGCGCGAGCCGTACGCGCCCGTGACCAACACGATCGTCTCACCCGCGAAGTTCTCGAATCATCACGTCGGTCATGGCTTTGACATGAACGTGATCTTCGACGGCCAGCACTTCCGCGGGCAGCAACTCGGCCAGCCCTCCTCGCTCCCCCCGGTCGTGCAGGGATTTCTGAGCCGCGTCGCTGGGGGTCTGCGCTTCGGCTTGCGCTGGGGCGGCAGCTTCGTGCCAGCGGACCCCGTGCATATCGACGACGGGCTCAATGTTCGTAACCAGCCGCTCTTCGACCGTAAGCTTCGCGCGCTCTGGGGTCCGCCCCCGCAAAGCTGACGGCCAGCCGACCTATATGGTGGCGCCATGACGAGCCTGCTGATAGTCCTCCGCTACCTGGAGCCGACATGAACCGCGCCCTCGCTGCCACTATCGGTAATCGCGTCGTGCCTAACGCTGAGCGTACTCATCCCGAGCAGTAGCGGCCCGGGCATCGTCTCCTAGCAGGCTCGAATACTGACGCCGCACAAACAGTGGAGCGCCATGACCAAATAGTTAGGTATTGACCTTAGTTTTGTCCGGTGACAGCAACTGTCGGCCGGACCAGCCACCGTCAGCGAGCTGGCAGCACCATTCGACATGAAACTCCCCTCGTTCGTGCAGCATCTGTCGGTGCTCGAACAGAGCCGACTGATGAAGTCGAAGAAGCGAGGGCGTGTACGGACGTATGAGATCGCACCCCATCGGTTCAAGGTTGCTGAAGACTGGCTGACCGCGCGTCGTCAGTTGTGGGAAGCGCGACTGGACCAGTTCGATCGATACGTCAAGCAACTCAAGGACCAGGAATCAGAAGCATGAGCAAGCAATTCACGATCAATCCGCGACTTGATGACTTTGCGAAAAGCAAAGCGTCGGGTTGGCAGCAGGGGACCGAGATCGCCGTCGATCAGTTTGTGGCGCACGTGAAGTCGATGAAATAGTTCGGGGCGACGTGCCCGTCGCTACGTCGGCGCCCAGTCGATGAAACTATTGATGGACAGGCGACCGGTCGAGGGGTTCGGGTCCGGGACGAAGCTGGCATCGATGCAACCCGAGTGCAGCGAGTTGCGTCGATAGACCAGTAGACGATTGAAAACACCGTCCTGTTTTGCGATCTGCTCGAACAGATCGTTGCTACCGTTGATGTATGCCGCACTGGGCGCCGCAGGGCCCGAATGTTCCTCGTTCAACGCCCGCGCGTACGCCGCTCGGCGCGTCTCGTCGATGGATTCGAACCCGGTTCTGCGGTGGCGGTAGAACGCGGTGCCGCCGAGGTTTGCTTTGAACAGGTAATGAATGGTCGCCAACCCGGACTTCGCGAACGAATCGACGTGCGGGATCCGCTGCGGCGGCACCAGCTCCTTCGCCGGTGTCGTGACCACCGAGTAGTGGCACATCGAGAGCGTGAGCGTCCCCTCGGACATGCCGAGGCAGTCGAGTAGCGCGCTCCTCAGTCGCGTGAGAAGCAATTGTTGGTATGCGGGCGGTGCCTCGGCCCTGATGCCTGGAAAGTAGGGGCTACGCACCGTGAACGGTCGCGCACACGCGTCCGCGACCAATGCCTCCGCGTTCGCGACGAAGTTGTCGATCACGAGCAGGGGTGCACACTCGGCGCCGATCGCCAGCCGGCACAGACGCAGGTCGGGGTGCAGGTCGAGGATCACGTCGTTCCTCCCGCGGCAATTGGCTGGTACTAGAATATCGCATGACGCTCACACAAGCTTTATGGGCAGTCTTCGTCGCTGTCAGCGTGTTTCCCGTGTGCGCCCTCAGTGCTGACGAAGACTACATCTCCGATGAGAATGTCCTGATTAAGAACTCCGATGGAGCGCAGATCAGCGCCTTCGTCGTCCGCCCTCGTGACGAGACCCGCAAGCTGCCGACAGCACTGCAGTTCACAATCTATGCCGATCGGTCCGCTCTGAAGAAAGCGCAACAAGCAGCCAGCCGCGGCTACGTGGGCGTCATCGGCTTCACCAGAGGAAAGTGGGCGAGTCCGAACAGCGTCGTGCCATACGAATACGACGGCGAAGATGCCCGCGCAGTCATCGACTGGATCACTCGGCAACCGTGGAGCGACGGTCAGGTCGGGATGTACGGCGGCAGTTACAACGGCTTCACGCAATGGGCTGCGGCAAAGCATTTGCC
>Ga0111538_10006702_pt1 | contig 15558 bp, 9 predicted proteins | sample SoiMethybrSBSTD1_FD_79669 | JGI IMG/M metagenome (GOLD analysis project Ga0111538, IMG submission 79669) | Bulk soil microbial communities from a Populus tree surrounding site in Tennessee, USA - Soil MetaG P. TD hybrid SBSTD1 (version 2)... | ecosystem: Environmental > Terrestrial > Soil > Tree...
CGAGCCAGGGAAGCCGGGCTCGAGCGGGTGATGGTGATCCTGGAGGCCGGCAACGAGCAGGAGGCTCTCCAGGCACGGCGCCTGGAGACGCTGTGGCCCGAGACTCGCGTCTCGATCGGGGTCCACCCGCACGCCGCGCACCAGTACGCCGGCGATGCCGAGCGCGCGGCCGCGGCGGTGCGGGCGCAGTTTGCCGCCACGCCTTCTGCGCGAGCCATCGGCGAAATCGGCCTCGATTACCACTACGACTATTCACCCCGCGACGTGCAGCAGCAGGTGTTTCGAGCGCAGATCCGAGTGGCGCGCGAACTCAATCGTCCCGTCGTGATTCACACCCGGGAAGCGGAGGACGACACGATCGCGATTCTTCGCGAGGAAGGGCAGGGGGACCTGCGCGGAGTCCTGCACTGCTTCACGGGGACGCCAAGCCTCGCAGCCAATGGGCTGGCCCTAGGTTTCTATGTATCGCTGGCCGGGATCATCACGTTCCCGAAAGCGGCGGAGCTGCGGGAAACCGCCCGGAGTGTGCCGCTCGATCGGCTGCTCGTCGAAACTGACAGCCCGTTCCTCGCGCCGGTCCCTTATCGCGGGAAGCGTAACGAACCCGCCTATGTGACGCAGGTGGCGGCCGCGTTGGCCGATCTGCACGGCGTGACCGGCGGCGAGCTGGCACGCAGGACCACCGCGAACTTCCACAGCCTGTTCGGCCCGTGATAAAGTTCTAGCCGGTCCTGTGGAAAAAATGTCGCCCGCGCTGTCGCAGATTTTCGAACCGATCCGTGAGGATCTCGAGAGAGTCGACACCGAATTCGGGCGACAGATTCAGTCGCAGGTCGAACTCATCCCCAAGATCGGCAAGTACATCCAGACGAGCGGCGGTAAGCGGATCCGGCCCGCGGTGCTGCTCATGGCCTCGCGATTGAGCGGCTACCAGGGAGACCGCGGCGTGCTCTACGCCGCCGTCGTTGAGTTCATTCACACGGCCACCCTGGTTCACGACGACATCATCGACGATTCCGATCTCCGGCGCGGCCGTCTGGCGGTGCATTCGCGCTGGGGCAACGACATCACGGTGCTGCTCGGCGACTATCTGTACATCAAGTCGATGGCGCTGGCGCTGACGCACGACACGCTCGACATCGTGCGGCTCCTCTGCGACGTGACCCTGCGCATGATTGAAGGCGAGCTCTATCAGCTCACCAAGAACGGCGACGCCGACATCACGGAAGACGAGCACCTGGATATCATTCGCCGCAAGACGGCGTATCTCTTCAGCGGCAGCGCCCAGATTGGCGGGATGCTCGGCGCCATCACCAAGGAACAGCAGGACGCGCTCAAGGAGTACGGCTTCAATCTCGGGATCACGTTTCAGCTCGTGGACGATCTTTTGGATTTCACGGGCGACGCGCAGGCTCTGGGGAAGCCAATCGGCGCCGATCTCAGGGAAGGGAAGATGACGCTCCCGCTGATCCACCTGTTGAGTCAGGATGAGGAAGTCGGCGAAGCGATCGTGCGCGACATCATCGCCAGCCGGTCCACGACCGAAGAGCAGTGGACCGAACTCATGCGAATCCTCGAGGAGCATCGATCGATCGACTACGCCTATCGCCGGGCCGTGGACTATGCGGAGCGGGCGAAGAAACCCTTATCGGTGTTTCCCCCCAGTTCGGAACGCGACGCGCTTCTCGCGCTGCCCGATTTCGTCTTGTCGCGGGATCGGTGAGAGCGTTTCGCTACGGTCGTAGCGCGGGCCTTCAGGCTCCCCGACACGGCAGGACTAACCGCCTCCGCCAGGGCGACGGCGGTCCGCCGAAGCATTACGCGAAGGCGGAAGTCCTGCACTACGACTAACACGGCACGACGAGCGATTCGGCCGCCCACACCAGCATGGGAATCCCTCCCGAAGAACGCATCCGGCAGCTCCGCGACGCCATTCGCCACCACGAAGAGCGCTATTACATCCACAACGACCCCGAAGTCTCGGATCAGGAGTTCGACCAGCTGCTCCACGAGCTGGAACGGCTCGAAGCCGAGCATCCTGAACTCATCACGCCCGATTCGCCCACCTCGCGAGTGGGCGGGCGCGCCGCCGAGGGCTTCACCACCGTGGATCACAGCGCGCCGATGCTCAGTCTGGACAACGCCTACAGCGAGGAGGAATTGCGAGCTTTCGACGAGCGCGCCCGCAAGGGAGCGGGCACGCCTTCCCCGATCGCGTACGTCGCGGAACTGAAGATTGACGGACTCAGCATCGCCCTCACCTACGACCAGGGACAGCTGGTTCGCGGTGCGACCCGTGGCGATGGCGTGCGCGGGGAAGAGGTGACGTCCAACGTCCGCACCATCCGCGCGCTGCCGCTGCGGCTGCGCGGAGGGCCGGCGGGGCGCGTCGAAGTACGGGGAGAGGTGTACTTCCCCCGCGCGGCGTTCGAGCGGATGAATCGCGAGCGTGGGGAGGAGGGCGAGCCTGTGTTCGCGAACCCGCGCAATGCGGCTGCCGGGACGATGCGGAATCTCGATCCCGCGCTGGTGGCCAGGCGCGGGCTGGCCGCGTTCACCTATCAACTCCTGGGCGACGGGTTTCTGACCCACGCGGAGATGCTGACCGCGATGCGCGAATGGGGACTCCCGGTCGAAAGCCACTGGCGGCATTGCGCGACCATCGATGAGGTCGTCGCCTTCTGTGCCGAGTGGAGTGAAAAACGCCGGTCGCTCGATTTCGATACCGACGGCGTGGTCATCAAGGCTGACGATCTGGCGGTGCGGGAACGGCTCGGGACGACGGCGAAGTTTCCGCGATGGGCCACCGCGTTCAAGTTCCCTGCCCAGCAGGCCACCACAGATCTCCAGAAGATCGCCGTGAACGTCGGACGCACGGGCGCCGTCACCCCCTACGCCGTGCTGACGCCGGTACTGCTTGCCGGGTCCACGATCTCGATGGCGACGCTGCACAACGCCGAAGACATTGCGCGCAAGGATCTTCGCGAAGGCGATCGGGTGCTGATCGAGAAGGGCGGCGACGTCATCCCCAAAGTCGTGAAGGCGATCCTGCCGCATCCGGAAGGAAAGCCCAGGCAGGAGCCGTGGGAGATGCCAACGGTTTGCCCGGTTTGCGGCAGCCCCCTTCATCGTGATGAAGCCGAGGTGGTGTGGCGCTGCGACAATGTCACCTGCCCGGCCATCATCCGCCGCAGCCTCGAACACTTCACCTCGCGATCGGCGATGAACATCGAAGGCCTGGGCGAAGCGCTCATCGATCAGCTCATCGAACAGGATTTGGTGCACGACTTCGCCGACATCTACCGTCTTCAGGCCACCCAGCTCGAGGATCTGGTGGTGACGCCGCGGGAGCCGCGGTCCGAACGCGCCCGCCCGAGAAAACTGGGCAAGGTGGGCCGCAACGTCATCGAGCAAATCGAGCGCAGCAAGGCCAACGATCTCTCGCGCCTGATCTACGCGCTCGGGATCAGGCACGTGGGGGAGAAGGCAGCGGCGACGCTGGCGCGGCAGCTCAGGACTATGGAGCGCCTACTCGACACCCCGGTAGAACGGCTGCAGACCGTCCCAGAGATTGGTCCGGTGGTGGCGGCGTCGGTCCGTGCCTTCGCTGACGAGCCTCGCAACCGCGACCTCGTCCGGCGACTCGCCCAGGCAGGCGTCAACATGACGAGTCAGGCGCCGGAACCAACCGATCAGCCTGGCCCGTTGGCGGGGAAGGTGTTCGTCCTGACCGGCACGCTCGTCGGGATGTCCCGCGAAGAGGCGACCGACGCGGTCGAGCGGCTGGGCGGCCGGGTGTCGGGGTCCGTCAGCAAGAAGACGACGTTTCTGGTGGCCGGCAGCGACGCGGGCAGCAAGCTCGAGAAAGCCCGAGCCCTCGGTGTCGAGACGTTGGATGAGGCGGAGTTCATGAAGCTTATAATCAACAAGTAGATGTCACGGCGCTTCACCATCGTCACCGTCGTTCTCACGGCCGCCATCAGCCTGCTGGTTGGGATCATTCTCGCCGGCGGCGTACGGCAGTCGTCGATGCTGGCGGACGGGTCGCCCAAGCCGCCGCGCATGGCGGCTGGCCCGGCGAGCGCGGCGCCGATGGGCTCACTCGTCAACTTTGCCGACGTGGTCGAGCGGCTCAACCCCGCGGTCGTCAACATTGAAGCCATCTCGCGGGCTGATATTCAGCGGCAATCGCGCGGCCGCTCCGACATGACGCCGGCGCCACCTGATCTCTTCACGGATCCGCAGTCGCCCGCGCCGCGCGGGGATGCCCCGCGGCGGGGATCAGGCAGCGGCTTCATCATCGACCCTGATGGCACCATTCTGACGAACAACCACGTCGTCGAGCGCGCCGAACGGCTGATCGTGAAGCTCTCGGACGGTCAAAGCCTGCGCGCGCGTGTGATCGGCACGGACCCTGACACCGACATCGCGCTGATCAAGGTGGACAGTCCGAAGCCGTTGCCCGCAGCGCCGATCGGCGACTCCACCAGCCTGCGCATGGGCGAATGGGTGTGCGCGATTGGCAACCCGTTGGGCTACGAGCACACCGTAACCGTTGGTGTGGTCAGCTATCTGGGACGCAAGCTGTTCGATGCGAGCCTCGACAACTACATCCAGACCGACGCCGCGATCAGCTTTGGCAACAGCGGAGGGCCGCTGATCAATTCGCGCGGCGAGGTGATCGGCATCAACACAGCGATCAGCTCCCGAGCGACCAATATCGGTTTCGCCGTGCCGATCAATTCGGCTACGGCCATCTTGCCGCAGCTCCGCGAAAACGGCCGCGTCGCCCGCGGCTATGTCGGCATCTCGCTGCGGGGAATCGATGTGGATCTGCAGCGGTCGCTGAACCTCCCGGTCAGCACCGGAGCCCTCGTCCAGGACGTCAAGGACGGATCACCGGCAGCGCGCGCCGGACTGCGACCCTATGACATCGTGCAGTCCTTCAACGATCGCGCGATCCGGAGCGACGACGAGCTGATTCTCGAAATTGCCGGACGGGCGCCTGGCACTCAGGCCCGGCTGCGAGTTCTGCGTGACGGCCGCGAGCAGGCGCTCACGGTCAAACTGGCTGAAAGGCCGCCGCACAGTGCGGCGGAGGCCGCCGTGCCGGCTTCGACTGGCGGCGACCGTCCTCGCGTCGATACTGACCTGCCCCTCGGATTGACGGTGCGGGACCTCGATGCGACCGCCTTCAATCGTTTGAAGCTCCCGAGTCGCACCCGCGGCGTGCTGATCACCCGGGTGGAGCCGATGAGCCCGTCCTTCGATGCGCAGATTCAGCGCAACACCGTGATTCTCGAAATCAACCGGCGCCCGGTCGAATCGATTGCCGACTACCGCCGGCTGGCGCTCGCCGCCCGGCCGGGCGAGATCCTCACGCTCTACGTCTACGAGCCGCAGCCGATCGATTCGCGCAAGCTGCTGACCGTGCGCGTCGACGACCGCTAGCCCATGCCCAAACCTCGCATCCTCGTCATTGACGACGAATCCGCCATCCGCGACTCGCTGCGGATGACCCTCGAATACGAAGGCTACGACTTCGTCGGCGCTGCGACCGGCCAGGAAGGGCTGGCGCTGGCGGAGCGCGACAGCCCGGACCTGGTGCTGCTCGACGTCAAGATGCCGGGCATGGACGGTCTGGAAGTGCTCGATCGTCTGCACGCGATGAACGAGGCCCTTCCGATCATCGTGGTCTCGGGCCACGGGACCATCACCACCGCCGTCGAGGCCACCAAGAAGGGCGCGTTGGACTTCATCGAGAAGCCGTTTGCAAGCGATCGCGTGCTCGTCAGCCTGAAAAACGCGCTCGATCAGGGCCGCCTTCGCGACGAGAACCGCTCGCTGAAGAAGGCGGTCGAGGTCCGTCATCAGATGATCGGCGAGAGCGCGGTCCTCAAGCAGGTCATGGCGGCGGTCGGCCGCGCGGCGCCGACCAACGCGACGGTTCTCATTCAGGGAGAAAGCGGCGTCGGCAAGGAGCTCGTCGCGCGCACCATCCACCGCAACAGCCTGCGCAGCCGGGAGCGCTTCGTTCAAGTGAATTGCGCCGCCATCCCCGAGGAGCTGATCGAGTCGGAGCTGTTTGGCCACGAGAAGGGGTCGTTCACAGGGGCGACAGAGAAGCAGGTTGGCAAATTCGAGCAGGCCGATCGCGGCACGATCTTCCTCGACGAAATCGGCGACATGAGCGCGAAAACGCAGGCCAAGGTGCTGCGTGTCCTTCAGGAAGGGGAAGTCGAGCGTCTGGGATCGGCCCGCACGATCAAGGTCGACGTGCGAGTGATCGCGGCGACCAACAAAAATCTGGAAGAAGAGATTGAGAAGGGGACCTTCCGGGAGGATCTGTACTTCCGGCTGGCCGTCATTCCGATTCACGTGCCGCCCCTGCGGGACCGGCCCGAGGACATTCCGCTCCTCGTGCGCCGCTATATGGAAAACTTTTCCAGAGAGAACAATACGCGCCCGAAGCGGATCACGCAGGCGGCGCTCGACGCCATGCAGCGGTATCGCTGGAAGGGCAATATCCGCGAGCTGCTGAACACCGTCGAGCGGCTGATCATCATGACCGGAGGCGACACCATCGATGTCGCCGATTTGCCAAACGCCGTGCGATCGCCAGGAGCGGCCGGCGGCGCGCCTGCGAGACTGAGCGCCGACGGCGATGCGCCGAAGACCGGTACGCTGCGCGAGTTCAAGGATGTCTCCGAGCGGGCCTACCTGGTCGCCAAGCTGCGCGAGAATGGGTGGAACATCTCGAAGACCGCTGAGGTCATCGACACGCCGCGCAGCAACTTGTACAAGAAGCTCGAGCAGTACCAGATCTCCCAAGAGACTGACGGCTGAACTGATAAGATTGCGGGGTCGCAGCAAGCCAGACGACCGTCCGCCTTCGCACCTTCGGTGCCTTCGGCGCGACAGGCCCGCAAGGAGCCTGTCCGCTGAAGCCGAAAGCGAAAGTGGGAGGAAAGTCCGAACTCCGCAGGGCAGTGCGCCGGGTAACGCCCGGTCAGGGCAACCTGAAGGACAGTGGCACAGAAAATATACCGCCCTTCGACTCGCCCCTCCGGGGCTCGCTCAGGACAGGCTCAATCGCACGAGCCCGCCTCGAGCGAACCCCGTAGGGGTGAGTCGAGAGGTAAGGGTGAAAAGGTGCGGTAAGAGCGCACCGCGCCGGTGGTAACACTGGTGGCAGGCAAAACCCCGCACGGAGCAAGACCAAATAGGAAGGCACCCAGGCCGAGGCCGCAAGGCATCGTGCACCTGGATCGGACGGTCCGTCCGACGCTTTCGGGTCGGTTGCTTGATCCCGCCAGCAATGACGGGGCTAGAGGAATGGTCGTCACCACGCCGGCGCTGCGCAAGCGGTGAAGGCGAGGAACAGAATTCGGCTTACGGCTTGCTGTGACACTTTCTAAAATCTGAAATCTTCAATCTAGACTCTGAACTCTGACATCTCGTGTCGTCATATCTCGTCACCGGCGGCGCTGGCTTCATCGGTTCACACTTGAGCGAAGAGCTCGTCCGCCGCGGTCATCGCGTCCGTGTGGTCGACAGCCTCATCACCGGCAAGCGGACGAATCTGGCGCACCTTCCGACGGTCGAGTTTTTCGAAGGCGATCTCGCCGACTTCGACACCTGTACACATGCGGTGGATGGCATCGACTACGTGTTGCACCAGGCGGCGATCCCGTCCGTCCCTCGTTCGGTGAAGGATCCGATTACCTCGAATCGCGCCAATATCACGGGCTCGATCAACATTCTCGTCGCGGCGCGTGACGCCGGTGTCAAGCGTCTCGTCTATGCCGGATCATCGTCGGCGTACGGCAATACACCGACGCTGCCCAAGCGCGAGGACATGGCGCCCAACCCGCTGTCTCCGTACGCGCTACAGAAGCTGGTGGCTGAACAGTACTGTCAGATGTTCACCAGACTCTACGGCTTCGAAACCGTGACTATTCGCTACTTCAATGTGTTTGGGCCTCGGCAGGATCCTGGCTCGCCATACTCCGGTGTCATCTCCTTGTTTTCCACGGCCGTGCTGGAGAAACGCCGCCCCACCATCTATGGCGACGGTGAGCAAACGCGCGACTTCACCTACATCGCCAACGTGGTCGACGGCGTGCTGCGGGCCTGCGAGGCGCCGAAGGCGGCCGGAGAAGTGATCAACGTCGCGACCGGCGGACGCATTTCGCTGAACGATCTCTGGCGCACCATGAACAAGATTGCCGGCACGGACATCGCGCCGATCTATGCTGGGCCGCGCGCCGGGGACGTCAAGGATTCGCAGGCCGACATCACAAAAGCGAAGGACCTGCTGGGGTATACGCCGATCGTCGCCCTGGACGACGGCTTGAGGAAGACGATCGACTGGGCCGCCTCCGTACGTAGTGTCCCGCTGTAAACCGTAAGAAATGACAGTCCGATAGCACGGAGTAAAGAAGAGACCTCGATCAGAAGTATCTTAGGAGCGTGCGGATGCTCTTTGGTCTCTTATATCTTCTTTCTGTCGCGGCATGTTCTCGCGGCCCCGCGCCGCAAACCTCCAACCTGCAAGCGGCGACTCCCCCAGGCGCACGCGGAGGTGGGGGAGGGGCTCCGGTCTCGGTGGCGACGGTCGTCGAGCAGGCCATGCCGATTAATCTTCGGGCCGTCGGCAACGTCGAGCCGTCCTCAACCGTTGAGATTCGCTCGCAGGTCACGGGTGCGCTCCTCAGCATCGAGTTTCGAGAAGGGCAGGACGTCTCGGCGGGCGACCCGCTGTTCACCATTGATCCTCGGCCATTCGAGGTCGAGCTGAAGCAGGCGGAGGCGCAGCTCGCCAAAGACGCCGGGCAGTCGAAGAACGCGGAAGTGCAGCGCGCTCGAGCCAAGGACCTCCTGGACCGGGGCGTCATGTCGCGTGCTGACTTCGATACCGTCTCCGCACAAGCCAATGCGCTGCAATCGACGATGGTCGCCGACAATGTCCAGATCGAGAGCGCACGACTCCAGCTCCAATACACCAAGATCCGCGCGCCGATCGGCGGCCGCACGGGAGCGTTCCTCGTTCACCCGGGCGCGCTGATCCGGGCCAACGACACTGCGCCGATGGTGGTGATCAACAGAATTGCCCCCGTATTCGTGAGCTTCGCCCTCCCCGCGAACGCATTACCCAGCCTTCGCGGTGGCCGCAGTGCGGGCGCCCTGCGCGTGGAGGCGATCGTCACGGGCGGGCCGGCGGCGCCGTCCAGCGGTACGGTCACGTTCATCGACAATGCTGTCGACGCAGGCACTGACACGATTCGCGTCAAAGCGACGTTCCCGAACAGCGATCATCGCCTCTGGCCCGGACAGTTCGCCGAGGTGACGCTGCGCGTCTCCGTCGATGAGCACGCGATTGTCGCCCCAGCGTCTGCCGTCCAGCCAAGCCAGCAGGGCACCTTCGTCTGGGTGGTTGGCGCGGATCAAACAGTCGCCGCGCGACCCGTGACGGTGGCGCGGACTGATGGGGAGCATGCCGTGATCGGGCAGGGGCTGAAGCCCGGCGAGACCGTCGTCACCGACGGCCAGTTGCGGCTGACGCCAGGCGCGCGCGTCTCGGTGAAGGCACAGAGCGCCAGAGGCGCCTCGTGAGCATCGCGGAAGGATTCATCAAGCGGCCGGTCGCGACGACGCTGCTGCAGATCGCCATCGTACTTTTTGGCGTCGTCGGGTATCGGGCGCTGCCGGTCAGCGATCTTCCCACCGTTGATTTTCCGACGATTCAGGTGAACGCCAACCTGCCGGGCGCGAGCCCGGAGACGATGGCCGCCGCGGTGGCGACGCCACTCGAGAAGGCGTTTGCCAGCATCGGGGGCATCTCGTCGGTCAGCTCGACGAGCACTCAGGGCAGTACCAATATCACTTTGCAGTTCGATCTCGACCGCAGCATCGATGCGGCCGCCCAGGACGTGCAGTCGGCCATGGCGAAAACCGCGCGGCAGCTCCCGCCAGACATGCCGACGCCGCCTTCGTATCAGAAGGTCAATCCGGCCGACCAGCCCGTATTGTTCCTGACGCTCAGCTCTGCCACGCTCCCACTGTCACAGGTGAACGAGTACGCCGAGACCATGATCGGCCAACGTATCTCCATGGTCAGCGGCGTCGCGCAGGTGCAGATCTTCGGGCCGCAGAAATTTGCGGTGCGCCTGGACGTCGATCCACACGAGCTCTCGGCGCGCGGGGTGGGTCTCGACGAACTCGCCCAGGCGGTGAGCGCGGGTAACTCCAACCGGCCGACGGGAACGCTGTACGGCACGGATCGCTCCTATACCGTGAAGACCGACGGCCAGCTGATGAACGCCGCGGCGTTCCGACCCCTGATCGTGGCCTATCGCGGTGGTCGGCCGATCCGGCTGGATGAAGTCGCGAACGTCTACGACGGCGTGGAGAACGACAAGACGGGGGCCTGGTACAACGGCACGCCCGCCATCTTCCTCGCCGTCTCGCGTCAGCCGGGCACCAACACCGTGCAGGTTGTCGACGCCATCAAGGCGCTGCTGCCGCAGCTTCAGGCGCAGCTGCCGGCCTCGGTGCAGCTGACCGTGCGCAACGACCGATCGCAGTCAATCCGGGATTCGATTCACGACATCAAGTTCACGCTGCTCCTGACCGTCGCCCTCGTGATCCTGGTGATTTTTCTGTTCCTGCGGAATGTGTCCGCGACGATCATTCCGAGCCTTGCGCTTCCGGCCTCGATCGTCGGCACGTTTGCCGTGATGTATCTGTTGGGCTACAGCCTCGACAACCTGTCCTTGATGGCGCTCACGTTGTCGGTCGGCTTTGTCGTGGACGACGCGATTGTGATGCTCGAGAACATCGTGCGGCACATGGAGCACGGAGAGAGCGCCATGGCGGCAGCCCTCAACGGCTCGCGTGAAATTGCCTTCACGATCGTGTCGATGACGCTGTCGCTGACCGCCGTGTTCATTCCCGTGCTGTTCATGGGCGGCATCGTCGGACGACTGCTGCACGAGTTCGCCGTTGTGATTGGTGTCGCGATTCTGGTCTCGGGAGTGGTCTCGCTCAGCCTCACCCCGATGCTCGCCGCACGCTTCCTAAGGCCGCCTGGCGACCTTCGTCACGGCCGCGTCTACATGGCCATCGAGCGATCGTTCGACGCCAGCCGTGCTCTGTACGGCTGGCTGCTGCGACGAGCGATGACCCATCACGTGGCCACGATGGTGGTGTCCGGGTTTCTGCTCGTGGGCACGATCTGGTGCTTCATGAATATCCCGATGGGCTTCATCCCCAGCGAGGACATCGGTCAGATTACGGCTCAGGTCGAGACCATTCAGGGCATCGGCTTCGACTCGAACGTGGCGCACCTCAAAACCGTCGTCGACGTTTTGCGGCAGGATCCGAACGTTGTGAATGTGACGGCGAATCTGGGCGGCGGTGGAGGGGGAGGAGGAGGGCGCGCGCAGGTCGAATTGAAGCCGAGGGCTGAGCGCGCGCTGAGCGCTGATCAGGTGATCGACGGCCTTCGGCCGAAGATGAATGGGATCCCAGGCGTCCGAGTCTTCCTGCAGAATCCTCCGGTCATCAACATCGGCGCCCGTCAGGCACGTGCGCAATATCAGTTCACGCTGCAGAGCGGAAGCACCGACGAGTTGTACGCGTCGGCGCCGCTGCTCGAAGAACGGCTGCGCGGCACCCAGGGGCTCGTCGATGTGTCGACCGATCTCCAGCTGGTCAATCCCCAGGCGAACGTCACCCTCGATCGCAATCGGATCGCGGCGTTCGGTTTGACCGCTGACGAGGTGGAGAGCGCGCTGGCCGACGCGTTCAGTACCAGGCAGGTATCGACCATCTTCGCGCCGACCAATCAGTATCAGGTGATCATGCGCGTGAAGCCGGAGTATCAGATGGATCCGGCCGCGCTGTCGCTCCTGTACTTGAAGGCACCGAGGCAAACCGACAGCACGACGTCAGCGCTCATCCCGCTCTCCAGCGTGACCGACGTGAAGCCGGGAGTCGGACCGCTGTCGGTGAACCACACTGGCCAGCTGCCCTCGGTCACCCTTTCATTCAACGTTCAGCCTGGGGTCGCGCTGAGCGATGCCGTCTCTCGCGTTCAACAGGCAGCCCGTGAAGTGCTTCCGGCGACGATCGCCACGAGCTTTCAAGGAACCGCTCAGGCGTTCCAGGACTCGACCAGAGGATTGGGCATCATCCTGCTGATGGCGATCTTCGTCATCTACGTCGTGCTCGGCATTCTCTACGAGAGTTTCATTCACCCGTTGACGATTCTCTCCGGGATGCCGTCGGCTGGTCTCGGCGCGCTGCTCACCCTGATGATTTTCCACGTTGATCTCAATCTCTACGCCTTCGTGGGTGTCATCATGCTCGTCGGTCTGGTGAAGAAGAACGGAATCATGATGATCGACTTCGCGCTGGAGACGCAGCGGAAGGAGGGCAAGGAGCCAGCCGAAGCGATGTACGAAGCGTGCCTCGTGCGCTTCCGGCCGATCATGATGACCACGATGGCTGCCCTCGTCGGGACGCTGCCGATCGCCCTTGGCTGGGGCGCCGGCGCCGAGTCTCGACGCCCACTCGGCCTGGCTGTCGTGGGCGGGCTGGTCGTGTCGCAAACCTTGACGCTCTTCATCACCCCCGTGTTCTATCTGTATATGGAAGCGCTCGGCGACTGGGTGCGCGGCCATCGCCACGCCGTGAGCGTAAGATTCGAGCCGAGCGTGATCCGCAACGGCCGTGCAGGTGCAGGGCACTGATCGTGCAGGCGGGGCGGGCAGGGCAGGCAAGGGACTGAGACAGGGCTGAGGGCGACGGGCGGAGAGCGTAGGGCTGAGGGCTCAAAGGGCTGAGGGCAATAGGGCTAAGGGCTCAAGACGCGTCCCTTACCGGTGAGAGCGTAACCACCGGCGTCATTTTTCGGCCGCGCGCCGCGCTCTAGGCGACTCCGTCAAAAGCGGGTCATTCGGATCTTCCCTTTCGTCAGCGTCTTACGACAACACCTGCGGATCCAGCCTCGCGGCTTGCCGCTTGCGATGAGGCTCACCGATCCTGGTCGGTAACCTTACTCGTCGCGAAGGGCCCGACCTCCCACGCCAATGAGCGGAACCGATCAGGGTCCATCCATTTACAGGAGGGTTCCGTGATCCGATTGTTAGCCACGCTCATCGTCATCGCACCGCTCGTCGCCGCGTATCCGCAGGCGCAAGCCGCGCAGGCCAGGCCGGAAACCCGCGCGCAGGGGTCTCAGACTGCCTCGAAACCGGCGGCACCCATGGTGATCGTCAACCTCAACACGGCGACGCTCAAGGACCTCGAAGTGCTGCCTGGCATCGGGACCAAGACCGCCGAACGCATCATCGACTACAGGACGAAGAAAGGGCCCTTCAAGAAGATCGAGGAGCTCATGAACGTCCAGGGGATCGGCGAGAAGAGCTTCCTGAAGCTCAAGCCGCAGCTCACCGTCGCGGCGAAGGCCGAATCGAACACGCCCTAGAACGAGGCGGGTCTTCGGATCGATGTTGCAGGTCTGAAGACCCGCTCTCCACGAACATGGTCAATCTCTGCGCGACCCACGGATACTCGCTGCTGGAACTGGTTTTCGCGCTTGGGCTCATTGTGACGCTCGCTGGCGTGACGACGGCGAAGGTTCTGGCGGGGCTGGATGATTTTCGGACGGCTGGTGCCGTTCGCTACGTGTCGGGACGGATCCAGCGTGCTCGCATGGACGCCGTCTCCCGAAACGTCAATACAGGCATGCGCGTAGTCCGAGCAGGAAGCTCCTACGGCTTTGGTATCTACGCGGATGGCAACCGCGACGGCGTGAGAACTCGCGACATTCAGGACGGCATCGACAAGCCGATCCAACAGGAGGAGCGGCTCTCCGACCAGTTCCCCGGTGTGGATTTCGGCGCACTGCCTGGTCTGCCTGCTCCGGATGCCTCGGGCACCGCTCCAGGTTCAGACCCTGTCAGACTCGGCGTGAGCGACATGGCGGCGTTCACGCCGCTCGGCGCGTCCACACCCGGCAGCCTTTACATTCTGGGGCCGCGAGGGGCCCAGTACGTCATTCGCATCTTCGGAGAGACGGGCAAGACCCGTATTCTCAAGTTCAATTCGCGCACGTGGCTGTGGGAGTCGCTGTGACCGGCGCGAACCGCCCTCACCATCACGAGCGCCGACACGCGCGACGACGGCGCACTCTCGACGATCATGGCATCGTCAGCGCTCGCGTCAGGCCCGGCCACGACGTTGGGTTGATCGACATTTCGGCGACAGGAGCGCTGGTTGAGAGCACGCAACAACTGCGCCCTGGCTCGCCGGTGGACCTACAGGTGATGACCGACGATCGGCGGGCGATTGTGCGCGGTCGGGTCCTGCGCTGTTCGGTGGCAGGGCTGCACGCGACCGGTGTGAGGTATCGTGGCGCGATCGGATTCGATCGGCATCTCCCGTGGTTTGTCGACGATCGAGAAAACGGGTATTCGGTGCCCACAGCGGAAATGCGCCCTCTCTGGCCGGCGCGGGGAGATGGTTCCCGCCGGATTCCATGAGCGCAACCACAAAGGCCTGATTGGCCGTTTTCATCGAGGTTACTCGTGGCACCTGGTTTGGTTGTGCACTCGATATCTTCCAGGAGCGCGCCCATGACCATCATGCCCGATTCACCTGAACCGCCTCTCTTCCCCCGGAAACGCGATCGCCGGCACGGCCTCGGCGATCTGCTGGCATCGCTGTCGCGCTGCATCGGCGATCGATCCGACCCGGCGACGATTCGCGGGAGTTTCGAGGATGCGCTACGCCGGATCGTCCCGGTGCGATCGGTGCGTCTCCGGAATGTCAACAGCCGCTGGACGACGCGCGCCGCGGAGTCTGCGGATGGTGCCGAGTCGATTGCCTTTGAGGTGCCAAGTCCAGAGCCGGGATCCCGAGGCGTACTCGAAGCGACGTTTGGCCCGGGCTCGAGTCTCGGCGAGTGGGACTTTCAGCTATTGGGGACCGCCGCCCATGCGGCGGCCATGGTGTTGGAAGTGGAGCGCTGCCAGATTCAGCTCATGCGGGCGACAACGCCGCCAGCGAGGCGACGCGATGGCGCGGCTCCGCTCATCGGGACCACCGCGGCGATGCAGCGGCTGCGAACCACGATCGAGCGGGTCGCGGGCACTGATTTCACCGTGCTCATCGAGGGTGAGAGCGGAGTGGGGAAGGAACTGGTCGCGAGGCTGGTCCACGATCTGAGTCGCCGCCGGAATGGTCCGTTTGTCGCCATCAATTGCGCTGCCCTGGTGGACACGCTGCTCGAGGCGGAGCTTTTTGGCATCGAAGAGCGCACGGCCACCGGGGTGCGCGGCCGGCGCGGCAAGTTCGAGCATGCCGACGGCGGCACGCTCTTTCTCGACGAGGTGTCTGATCTGTCGCCGGCGGCCCAGGCCAAAGTCTTACGGGCAATTCAAGACCTGACGGTTGAGCGAGTGGGCGGAAACGGATCGCATCGCGTCGATATTCGGATCATCGCAGCCACGAACCGAAGTCTGGATGGGCTGGTGGCTCACAAATTGTTTC
>Ga0111538_10006703_pt1 | contig 15557 bp, 15 predicted proteins | sample SoiMethybrSBSTD1_FD_79669 | JGI IMG/M metagenome (GOLD analysis project Ga0111538, IMG submission 79669) | Bulk soil microbial communities from a Populus tree surrounding site in Tennessee, USA - Soil MetaG P. TD hybrid SBSTD1 (version 2)... | ecosystem: Environmental > Terrestrial > Soil >...
CGCGCGCACGCGAAAAAGGTCGGCGCCGATCCTGGTGTGTGGCGCTTCGCCACCGGCGAAGAAGCCGTGGTCGATCGCCTGGCCGCGGCGTTCGGCGTCAACGTGATTCGGGAAAAGGACGGCTCGATTACCCATAACCTGCGCACGGCGGTGATCGATCCGTCCGGTCACGTTGTGTCGATCGTCGGCGACAACGCGTGGACCGCGGACGAGCTCGTGCTCGCCCTCAAGAATGCCCTCGCCGCCGCGCGTTAATTCACGACCCGCCGTACCACCGCCGCTCCCCTTCACGAAGCAGGAGCGCGCCCTGATCGCGCGGCTGAACACGCCGTCGAAAGTGCAGCGCTGGCTGAACGCGCTGAAATACAACACCGAGAAGGGCGGCGCGACGCAGCGCAGTTTCCGTCCGGTCGTGCGATCGAGGACGGCGCATTGCATGGAGGCGGCGTTGTTCGCCGCCGTCGTCCTCGAACAACATGGCTACCCGCCGCTGGTCATGAGCCTCGAGTCGCAGGACTGGCTCGATCACGTGATCTTCGTGTATCGCCACAAGACTGGTTGGGGATCGGTAGCCCGGTCCCGCGATCCCGGCCTGCACGGCCGCAAGCCTCGCTTTCGTACGCCGCGAGCGCTGGCGCGTAGCTATTGCGACGGCTACGTCGATTACACCGGCCGCGTGAAGGGATACGGCGTCGCCAACCTCGCCGATGCGATGGGCGGCTACGATTGGCGCTTGACGACGAAGAACGTGTGGAAGGTCGAGCAGATGTTGATCGACCTGCCGCATCGCAAGATCAAGACGTCGATCAGGCGTTATCGCGTGTTGCTGAAGAAGTACAAGGCATACCGGGCGTCGCACAACGACCGGAAGCCAATCTACTATCGCGGCCGCGAGAAGTGGGAGCCGCTGCCGAAAGAGTTTCTCTAGTCGAAACCGATCTTGAGATCGGCGACGAGCGGCAGGTGATCGGACGCCATCAGCGTCATCCGATCGCGCGGCATCGTGACCTTCAGCACTTCGACCTTGCCTTCGTAATAGATGTGATCGAGGTGGAGGATCGGGAAGAACCCTGGATAGGTCCGCTTGCGGCTCAAGTGCTTCGTCAGATCGATGCTCTGCAGCCGTTCGGCAAGAATATCCTTCGCGATGCCTCGCGCCCACTCGTTGAAATCGCCGAGCACGATCTTCGGACCCGCGACGCGGCGATCGTGGACCAGCGACGCCACCTTGGCGGCCTGGTGGCGGCGCTCGAGCAGCGACGTGCCGAGGTGGACGTTGTAGAAGTGCAGCGTGTCTTCGTCGAGCGCCAGATCGACGCGCTGCACGCCGCGATGCTCGCAGGTCTTCCACGTCAAATCGTATTGAGCGTGATGGCGCATCGGGAAGCGGCTCAGCACGACATTTCCGAAGAGCGCGGTACGGAGGTGTCGCGTCGGCGCCATCACCCATCCCATACCCAGCGCGGCGCCGAGCTCCGCCGCCTGTCCGGGCTTGAGCGGGCTCGCGCCCACCACCTCCTGGAGCGCGACGATGTCGGCATCGATCATCGCCAGCACGCCGGCAATGCGCTCGAGGCGGGTGCGGCCGTCAAGACCGCGGGCGCGATGAATGTTGTAGGTGGCGACGCGTACTTGACGCGTCCGCTTGGCCTCATCCGGCATTAGTCGAGATCGAATCCGCGAATCGGTTTCGTGACCGGCTCTTTCTTCGCCTCGCGCAACGCTTCTTCGAAGCGCTTCGACAACGCATCGCCCTTGTTCTTCTCGTTCTGGAACGACTGCTCGAACAGGGCATCGCGCTTGGCGGCCTGCTCGGCGAGGATGCGCTGGGCGTTATCGAGCTCGGGCCGATCGGGATTCGGCGGGGCCTCGTGGCTGACGACGCGACCGAGGTTGAGATCGATCGTGAGGACAGCGCCGCAGCACGGGCATGGAATCTCGCGTTCGCTGGTCAGCTTCGCCATGCGCTCAGCTTAATTCAACCTCAGGGGAAGGGGTCGGGACTATTTTCAGGCCCTTTAGATTCAACGGGTTAGCTCGGCCTTGACAGAGATATTAAAGTGATATCATAATGCAATCGTCCTGAAGGAGGTCCCCAATCCATGGTTCGCGAACGTGCCTACAACGGAATCCCCGGCTTACCGATGCTTCTGGCCTTGATCCTCGCCGACGCGGGGTTCATCTGGATGCTGGCGATGAACATTCGCTCGGAGTCACCGCGCGAAATCGTCCTGGCGGCGGTGCTGATCGCGCTCGCCACGTTCCTCACGGCCGGCCTGTTCATGGTGAATCCGAACGAGGGTAAGGTGCTGCAGCTGTTTGGTGAATACAAGGGCACCGCGAAAATCCAGGGGCTGCGCTGGGCGAACCCGTTCTTCACCAAGAAGAAGGTCTCGCTGCGCGTGCGCAACTTCGAGAGCTCGCACCTGAAGGTGAACGACATCGATGGCAACCCGATCGAGATCGCCGCGGTGGTGGTGTGGAAGGTGTTCGAGACCGCGGAGGCAGTGTTCGAAGTGGACGACTACGAGCACTACGTGAAGGTGCAGAGCGAAGCCGCGCTCCGCAACCTGGCCACCAGCTACGCGTATGACGCGCACGACGACGCGCAGGTGTCGCTGCGCGGGCACACGGGCGCGGTTGCCGATCACCTGAAGCGTGAGATCGGCGATCGCCTGGTCAAGGCCGGCGTCGAAGTGATCGAAGCGCGCATCAGCCATCTCGCCTACGCGCCCGAGATCGCGGCCGCGATGCTGCAGCGGCAGCAGGCCGGCGCCATCATCGCGGCGCGCCAGCGCATCGTCGAAGGCGCCGTGGGCATGGTCGAAATGGCGCTCGACATGCTGTCGAAGAAGTCGATCATCACGCTCGATGAGGAACGCAAGGCGGCGATGGTCAGCAACCTGCTCGTCGTGCTGTGCGGCGATCGCAACACGCAGCCCGTGATCAACACCGGCACGATCTACCAGTAAGGGTGTCGTGGCCGATCGGAAACCCTTCCTGCTTCGTATCGATCCCACCGTGCTGGACGCCGTCCAGCGCTGGGCGAACGACGATCTGCGCAGCCTCAACGCGCAGATCGAGTTCCTCCTGCGCCGGGCGGCGCAGGAGGCCGGCCGGCTGAAGGACGAGACGAACAAACCGCTGAAGCCGTAATTCCCGCCGCTCGAGTCGCCTGTCGAAAACCCGCTCGCTCAAACGACGTAACTACAAGCGTGCAGCCGGAGAAGTTGCATTTCGCTTTTTCTTCGCATATCATCTCTGGCTTCACTTCGAAAGTAGCTGAGCATTGGCCGATATCGACGACCTTTCTGCCCTGAAAATCGAACGAGAGCCGCTTCGCACCGGTGGCAGTCGCTGGGTGACGTGGATTGCGTTACTCGTGGTGCTCGCCACCGCCGGGTTTGCCGGGTGGCGATGGTTCGCGCGCGAGCGGCCAATCGAAGTTGAAGTCGCTACGGTCACCGAGCGGGCCGCGGGCACCCAGGCGTCCGTGCTGAACGCATCGGGTTACGTCACCGCGCGCCGGCGGGCGACCGTCTCCTCGAAAGTCACCGGCAAGGTGATCGAAGTGAACGTCGAGGAAGGCATGGAAGTCCGTGAGGGCCAGGTCCTCGCGCGCCTCGATGATTCCACGCTGCAGGCGGCGCTCAGGCTCTATCGCGCGCAGCTCGAAGCGGCGAAGCGGCAGATTCCCGAGAGCGAAGTGCGGCTCGCGCAGGCGCGCGTGCAGCTGCAGCGCCAGGAGCGGCTGCGGAAGGACGGCCTGAACACGCCGAACGACATCGACAACGCGAAAGCCGAAGTGGATTCGCTCGTCGCGCGCATCGAGTCCGCGCAGGAACAAGTGAAGGTCGCCGAGAGCCAGATTGCAATGCAGCAGACGGCGATCGACGACACGATCATCCGCGCACCGTTCAGCGGCGTGGCGATTTCGAAGGATGCGCAGACGGGCGAGATGGTCTCCCCTGTTTCCGCGGGCGGCGGCTTCACGCGCACCGGCATTTCGACGATCGTCGACATGCGATCGCTCGAGATCGAAGTGGACGTCAACGAGAGCTACATCAACCGGGTGCGCTCCGGCCAGCCGGTGACGGCGGTGCTCGATGCGTATCCCGACTGGCAGATCCCGGCCAACGTGATCGCGGTCGTGCCGACCGCGGATCGCCAGAAGGCGACGGTGCTGGTGCGCATCGGCTTCAAACAACTTGATCCGCGCATCCTGCCCGACATGGGCGTCAAGGTGACGTTCCTGCGCGAAGCAGATCCCGCCAACGCGTCCAATGCCCGGCCGGAGGCCGGGCAAAGCAATGCTGCGGCGCAGGCGGTCACCCTCGTGCCGCAGGCCGCGGTCAAGACCGACAGCGGCACCACGTTCGTGTTTCTCGTCAACGGGCAGACGGTCGAGCGCCGCGCCGTGAAGGTCGGCGGCACGGACGGCGATCGCGTGGAAGTACTCGCGGGACTGAGGGGCGGCGACCGCATCGTGATCGCGCCGCCGGCGGAACTGGCAGCAGGCAAGGAGATTGTCGTCAAGTAACGGGCCAACAGGCCAACAGGAAACGAAAACATGAGCTCACTCGTCAAGATCAACGGCGTCCACAAGTACTTCACGCGCGGCAGCGAGCGCATCGACGTGCTGAAGGGTGTGACGCTCGACATTCCACAGGGCGATTTCCTGGCGTTGATGGGGCCGTCCGGCTCCGGCAAGACGACGCTGCTCAACCTGCTGGGCGGACTCGATCAGCCCTCGGGCGGCACGATTGAAGTCGGCGGCACCAACATCGGCGGGTTGTCGGGCGGCGAGCTCTCGCGCTGGCGCTCACACCATGTCGGATTCGTGTTTCAGCTCTACAACCTGCTGCCGGTGCTGACCGCGGAACGCAACGTCGAGCTGCCGCTGCTGCTGACCAAGCTCTCGAAAGCGGAGCGCATGAAGCGCGTGGCGATCGCGCTGAGGGTGGTGGGCCTGTCCGAGCGCTCGAAGCACTACCCGCGCCAGCTGTCGGGCGGCCAGGAGCAGCGCGTCGGCATTGCCCGCGCGATCGTCACCGACCCGACGCTGCTGCTCGCCGACGAGCCGACCGGCGATCTCGATCGCAAGTCCGGCGACGAAATCCTCGACCTGCTGCAGGCGCTCAACCGCGATCACGGCAAGACGATCGTCATGGTGACGCACGATCCACGCGCCGCCGAGCGCGCCAAGCGCACGCTGCACCTCGAGAAGGGCCAGCTGATGGAAGGAGTGTTGCACGCATGAAGTTCCTGCCGCTGCTGTGGAGCTCGCTGTGGCGGAAGAAGATCCGCACGATCTTCACGCTGCTGTCGGTGTTCATCGCTTTCCTGCTGTTCGGGCTGCTGATGACGATCAAGGGCGCGTTCAGCTTCGGCGTGGACATCGCCGGGCTCGATCGCCTCGTGATCATCCACAAGGTCAGCCTGATCATGCCGCTGCCGATCTCCTATGCCGATCGCCTGAAGGCGACCGAGGGCGTGACGGAGGTCTCGCACCAGACGTGGTTCGGCGGCGTCTACCAGAAGCCGGAGAATTTCTTCGCGCAGATGGTGGTCGAGCCCGAGCCGTTCATGAAGATCTATCCGGAGTTCAAGATTCCGCCCGATCAGGTGAAGGCCTGGCTTGCCGATCGCCAGGGCGCGATTGTCGGCGTCGATCTCGCGAAGCGGTTCGGCTGGAAGGTCGGCGATCGCATTCCGATCACCGGCACGATCTGGCAGCCGAAACAGGGTCAGGTGTGGGACTTCAACATCGTCGGCATGTACGACGGCGATGCCGCCGTCGACAAGACGCAGTTGTTCTTCCGCTACGACTACCTCGATGAGAATCGCCTGCGCGGTGAGGGTCTCGTCGGCTGGTACGTGGTGAAGATCGCCGATCCGTCGCGCGCGCAGGAGATGGGCGCGAAGTTCGACACGATGTTCGCCAACTCCTCCGCGGAAACCAAGACGACAACCGAAAAAGGATTCGTCGAAGGCTTCGCGAAGCAGATCGGCGACATCGGCGCGATCATGATCGCGATCCTCGTCGCGGTGTTGTTCACGATGCTGCTCGTCGCCGCCAACACCATGGCGCAGTCGGTGCGCGAGCGCACCAGCGAAGTCGGCGTGCTGAAGACGCTCGGCTTCTCGAATGGCGCGATCCTGACGCTGGTGCTCAGCGAGTCGGTGCTGATTGCGGTGATCGGCGGCGCACTCGGGCTGGGACTGGCGTGGCTGTTCGTGCAGAACGGCGATCCGACCAACGGCATGCTGCCGATCTTCATCCTGCCGGCGCGCGATCTGGCGATCGGCGCGGCGCTAATCGTGGTGCTTGGCCTCGTCGCCGGCGCGCTGCCGGCGCTGAACGCCATGAACCTGAAGATCACCGACGCGCTCAGGAGAAGCTGACGTGAACTTCATCAAGCAGACCATCGCGGTGACGCTGTTGAACCTGCGGACGATTCCGCAGCGGCTCGGCTCCTCGGGCGTCGCGATCGTCGGCATTGCCGGCGTCGTGATCGTGCTGGTGTCGGTGCTGTCGATCGCGCAAGGCTTCTCGGCGGCGATGGAACAGTCGGGCTCCGACAGCCGCGCGCTGGTGATGCGCAGCGGTGCGGACAGCGAAATGACGAGCGGACTCGGGGCACAGGAAGTGGACCTCATCAAGCAGGCGCCGGGATTGCGCCGCGAGGGACAGACCGGCCTTGCCTCCGCGGAGCTCTACGTCATCATCGACATCCCGAAGATCGGCACCAACACGCCGGCCAACGTGCCGATGCGCGGCGTCGAGCCGCAGGCCGCGCAGGTCCGCGAGGAGTTCTCGATCGTGGAAGGCCGGATGTTCCAGTTCGGCACCAACGAAGTGGTCGTCGGCCGCGGCGCCAAGGTGAATTTCCAGGGCCTCACCGTCGGCAACACGATTCACTCGGGACAAAACGCCTTTCAAGTCGTCGGCGTGTTCGAAACCGACGGCAGCATTGCCGAGACGGAGATCTGGATCGACGCGCGCATCCTGCAGGGCGCCTATCGGCGCGGCAACACCTTTCAGACGGTGCTGGCGCGGCTCGACTCGAGCCAGAGCTTCGACACGTTTCGCGACTGGCTGATCGCGAATCCACAGGTCAACGTCCAGGTCCGCCGCGAGACGGAGTACTACGCGCAGCAGTCGCGCGCGCTGTCCACATTGATTCGCCAGGTCGGCTTCGGCATCGCCGCGCTGATGGGCATCGGCGCGGTGTTCGGCGCGATCCTCACGATGTATACGGCGGTGTCAACGCGCTCGCGCGAAATCGCCACGCTCAGGGCGCTGGGCTTCAACACCACCTCGGTGATCGTGTCGGTGTTGAGCGAGTCGCTGGCGCTCGCGGCAATCGGCGGCGGAATCGGCGGCGTGCTCGCTTACGTCGCGTTCAACGGTTACCAGACGTCGACGATGAATTTCTCGACGTTCAGCCAGGTGGCATTCGCCTTCCAGGTCACACCGCGATTACTCGGAATGGGCCTCACCTATGCCTTGATCATGGGATTGATCGGCGGCCTGTTTCCTGCCGTGCGCGCGGCCCGTCTGCCTATCCCCTCGGCGCTCAGAGAGTTATAAGCACGAGCTTGGCGAGGCCCGGGGTTTGCATTCTCACCGTTCGTGAGAATGCGAAACCTCGGCCTCATTGGCGCCCTCTTCCTTGCCTTGTTGCCGCGTCCTGCCCAGGCGCAAGGCGACTTCATCAAGAGCAACCTCAAGCACCTGATCGAGAAAACAGGTGTCTATGTGTCGGCCACCACGCGCACCTCGCTCGATGACGAAGTGGACATGGGTATGTCCATCGGCCTGGGTTTGGGGTTCGCGTCCGAGCATCAGCGCGCCGGTCGCAAGTACCCACTGGGATTCTCGACCTACAGCGGTGATCTCGAAACGAACGGCGGCGAGAACTTCGGCCGCATCAAGGCGAGGCAGATCATGACCGGCATCGGCTACCAGTGGGCGCACGGCAAGCTCACCTGGGGTGGCCAGATGGGCGTGGGCTATTCGTTCAACTCGGTGACGCTGGACCCGGGCGTGGCGGTGGCGTTCGGCGTGCCCGAGCCGGTCGGCGTCTCGGTGAGTAATTCATTCGTGCTTCGGCCGCAGGCCAAGATCGAGTACTTCCTTTTTAAGAAGATGAGCCTGCGCACGCAGTTGAGCTTCACCTATACCGACCCGGACGTGGTGATTCACACCGTGACCGAAGACATCGCGCATCAGTGGAACACGAATCACTGGCAGTTGAGTTTTGCCGTGGGATTCTTCCCGCTCAGGAAATAAAAGGCAATAAAAAAGGGCGGCACGTTTCGGTGCCGCCCTTTGCAGATCCGACGCGAGCCGCGTCTAATTCTCTTCTTCGAACTCTTCTTCTTCTGCCGGATTGAAGCGCGTCGACGGACGCAGCGCCTCGCGATAGTCGTAGAGCGGAAGACCAGAAACGTGACGCGGATTCACGCAGCCCGTCGATTTTGCATCGAGGACGACGAGCACCGGGCTGCCTGACGTTCCTTCGCGAAACGCGACACGGCACCCGCAAGCGAGACGAGCGTTCACGAATCCCTTGAGCATGATGGAGTGATGATACTACGCGGGCGCACCAAAGTGCGCCCCTACATCAACGCGACGATCTCTTTTTCGAACACGGCTTTCGGCGCGATGCCCATGTGCTTGCGGCACACCTTGCCGTCCTTGCTGATGATGAACGACGCCGGGATGCCCCAGATGGGTCCGTAGGCGTCCTGCACATCCTCGCGCCCTTCGCCGAGCACGACGGGATAGTTCATTTTGTATTCGGTTGCGTATTTCTTCGCCAGCTCCGCCGTGTCGTCGACCGAATAACCAATGATCGTGAGCTTGTCCTTGTACTTCGCCTGCAGCTCGACGAAGCCGGGAATCTCCGCCTTGCACGGGCCGCACCACGTCGCCCAGAAGTTGAGGAGAACGACCTTGTTCGGATCCCTGAACGACGCGAGCTCGATCTCCTTGCCGTTCAGATCCTTCAACTTGAAATTCCAGTTCGCGTCCTTGGCGTCGGCCATGCACGAACCGCCTTCGGTCTGACCCGCCGCCGGTTCATGCGACGCGGCCGGGGTGACCGTGGCGGCCGTCGTTGCCACCGGTGTCGCTGCTTCGTTCGGTGACCACACGAACGGAATGCTGATCCCAAGCAGCGCGATCGCGGTGACCGCAATGGCAATCATGCGCATCTTGTTGGACTGCGGCGCGGACGCGCCGGACGGAGTCTCGCCCGACGCGGACGGAGTCTCGGCCGAATAACCCGCCTGGTGTTGCTGTTCCATGTCCCTATTCTGCCTCATTCTGGAGGTAGGACGCCACGCGCGCGAGAGCGTTTCGAGTGCCGCCGCGCGCGACCAGCATGTAGGTTCTATCCCCTTTCGTCCACACCACTTGCTCGTGGCCGAAGAGCGAGAGCTCGGCCGCGGGACGCGTCAGTCCCGGGACGATGAACAGCGACACGGGCTCGCCGTCGAGGCGATACATCACGTGCGCCGCGCGGCCATCGCCATACAGGCAGCGTCGCACCGCCATCAGCTCGAGTTTCTCCGCCTCGAGCGATGCCGGCACGCTGACGATGAAATCGAATTCCTGCTTGAGCGTGGCCTCGGCCTGCTCGGCCGGAATCGGCGCAGCGTCCGCATCGCCTTCGATCGTGAAGCACTTCAAGTGATCGAGCGCGAGCTGCGCGGCAAGGAGCGCCGTCGATCGCACCGTCGCCACGGGCAACAGCACCGCGCCGAGTGTGAGCACGACCATGGCGGCGGCCGCGAACGCGGTCAGGCGTCCGGTCCAGGCCAGGCCCGGAACGAGGTCGTGAGGTCTTGAGGTCCTGAGGTCGCGGCTTTCAAGATCCGCGGTGTTGGCGATGATGCGCGTGCGAAGTCCCGGCGGCGCCGTCGGCGAGAGTTGCGCGGCGCGTGCCTTGAGCACCGTGCGCGCCACCGACTGCGCATGCGCGAGCTCGCGGCATGCGTCGCACGTGTCGAGGTGCGCCGCGATCGCGGCGGCCTTCGATGGCTCCAGTCCGTCGACATATGACGGGAGCAGGTGTTCGACGTCGCGACAGTGCATCGTGTGGCTAGACATTTTGCGAGCGAAGGCGGACCAGCGCCTCGTACAGTTGCTTGCGGCCCCGCGACAGCCGCGACATCACCGTGCCGATCGGGATGTCGAGGACGTCGGCGATTTCCTGATACGTGAGCTCGTCGACGTCACGCAGCCAGACCACTTCGCGGAACGCCTCGCCCATTCCATCGAGCGCGGCCTGGAGATCGGCATTGAGCGTGTCGCGCAGCAGCAGCGACTCCGGCGTCTCGGCACCGGCGCGCCCCCGTGTCACCACTTCGGCGCTCTGCTCGACCACCTCGGAATCGAACTCGATCCGCGATCGCGCGCCGTCGCGCCGCCGGTTTCTCCAGGTGTTTTGGAGAATTGTAAAGAGCCACGCCTTGAGGTTGGTCCCCTCGGCGAAGGAGCGGCGGGCGCGAATCGCCTTCAGGTAAGTGTCCTGAACCAGGTCCTGTGCCCTGTCCGCGTTTCGCGTCAGTCGCAGCGCCGCGCCGTAGAGTGAATCCAAGAACTCCAAGGTGGCCGCCCGGAACCCGTCGCCCTCCGAATCTCTCGTTGACAATGGTTTCCGCCCGGAAAGCATGGAGAATTCAGGCGGTCTTTGAGTGAAAACCCCGTTCGGCTTCCGTTTATTCCCGCACCGGAACCAGGTTCCGCCGCGTCCCAAGTATAGGACGAAGGCCCCGGATCGAATCTTGCTCTCCGGGGGTCAGAATTGCGGCTGTTGTCTCAGGATCGGTAAGATGCTTCAAGGAGTCCCTATGCGTACGGCTGTTCTCTTGATGCTGGCGTTGGCCGGCGCGCCCGGCCTTGCGCTGGCGCAAACCGGTTATATCCCCTACTACGGGAAGAACCAGATCCGTTACGACAACTTCGACTGGCACACCTACCAGACCGAACATTTCGAGATCTATTACTACCCCGAGATCGAGCCGCACCTCGAACGCATCGCGGGCTACGCGGAGAGCGCGTATCAGCACGTCAGCTCGGAGCTGAAACACGATCTGTCGATGAAGCTGCCGCTGATCCTGTTCTCGACGGCGAGCGAGTTCTGGCAGCAGAACGTGATCCCGGGCCAGGCGCAGGAAGGCGTCGGCGCCTTCGCCGAGCCGGGCCGCTATCGCATCGTCATGCCGATCGACGAGCCGCCCGATCTGCTCTACCGCCTGATCGTCCACGAGCTCACGCACCAGTTCCAGTTCGACATCATCCCGACCGGCCTCATCCGCCGCAACATGCCGCTGTGGGTGTTCGAAGGCATGTCGGATTACATGACCGGCTACTGGCGCCCGCTCGACATCATGACGGTGCGCGACGCGGCCGTCTCGGACATCGTGCCGAAGATGAGCGAGATGGAAGAGTACGGCGGCTTCAGCAATCCGCGCCTCATCTACAACCTCGGTCACGCGGCGTTCGAATTCATGGAGTCGAAGTGGGGCAAGGAAGGCGTGCGCGCCTACGTGTTCGCGCTGCGCCGCTCGGTGATCGGCGGCAGCGACGACGCCTACCAGGAAGCCTTCCAGGTCACGCCGGAAGAATGGGACCAGCAGTTCGATCGCTACCTGAAAGAGCGCTTCAAGCCGTTCCGCGACAAGGAGCGTCCGGCTGATTACGGCCGCGACCTCGCGCCGGATCCGCGCAAGGGCAAGTTCTCGAACGTGCTGTCGATCGAGCCGTCGCCGTCGGGCGATCTCATCGCCGGCATGACCGGCAACGGCCGCGATCGCGAATACGACATCGTCCTGATCTCCGCGAAGGACGGCTCGATCATCCGCAACCTGACGAGCGGCTTCGATCAGAGCATGGGCTTCGAGTACCTGGCGACGCCGGGCGGCCGCTGGAACTCGGTGCCGTGGATGTCGTGGTCGCCGCAGGGCGATCGCCTCGCCTACTTCGTGCGCACCGAAAAGGATCGCTCGCTGATCGTGCAGAACGTGGTCTCGAAGAAGATCGAGGTGCGCATCAACCTGACGACGATTGACGCGCCGGAATCGCCGGACTTCTCGCCGGACGGCAAGCTGGTCGCCTTCTCGGGCATGCGCGGCAGCGAGGCGGACATCTTCACCGTCAATCTCGAGACCAAGGAGATCGTCAACCTCACCAAGGACAAGTTCGCGAACTACGCGCCGACGTGGGCGCCGGACGGCCGGTCGATCGTCTACCTGGTGCGCGTCAGCGGCAACGAGAAGCTGTTCCGCATGGATGCGAACGGCGCCAATCCGGTGCAGCTCACGTTCGGCACGCACGACGACGGCGGCGCGCAGTTCCTTGACGCCAACACGCTGGTGTTTGCATCGACGGCGGTGAACCCCGCGGAGCCGATCGAGCCCGAGGTCGCGAAGAACGGGCAGGTCTACAACATCTGGACGCTGGACCTGAAGACGAACGAGCTGAAGCAATACACCGACGCGCTGTCGGGCAACGTCTCGCCCGTCGTGCTGAAGGATTCGCCGGTGAACCGGCTCGCTTTCGTCACCTACTTCAAGGGTGAGTACGGATTACACGTGCTCGAGCGCAAGGAAGAGATCACCAAGGTCGCGTCCTCGGACTTCGGATCGCCGGGACCGATCGTCGACTTCCAGGCGCCGCTGATGCATACGCTGGTGCCCGACAACAAGAAGAAGAAGGGCAAGTTCGAAAAGCTGTTCCTCGAGGGCCGTCCGCCGGTCGCGCTCGGCGTGACCAGCGGCGGCGACGTGTTCGGCGGCACGCAGGTGACCTTTACCGACGTGCTCGGCGATCAGCAGTTCAACCTGTTCATCTCGTCGGTGTCGCAGTACCGCACCATGAATTTCACCTGGGTGAACATGGAGAAGCGCCTGCAGTGGGCGCTGTCGGGCTACAACACGTCGCAGTTCTACTACGGCCAGCTCGAAGGCGTGTTCTACGACCCGTACCTGAGCCAGTTCATCGATCGCGATCTCGCCACCGCGACGCGCACCATCCAGGGCGGCACCGCGTTCGCGATCTACCCGTTCAACCGTTATCGCCGCGTCGAGCTGTTCGGCGGATTCAGCCGCTATCAGGAGACCTTCAACGATCCGCTGGTCCAGGAAGCGTCGAACGACTACCAGGAAGAGGTCTACGGCCAGCCACTCTTCAACAACGGCAACATGATGCCGTTCGGGTTGGCGTTCGTGCAGGAGACGACGATCTTCCGCGAGTTCGGACCGCTTTCGGGCAGCACCATGCGGCTCTCGTACGAAGTGGCGCCGAAGATCAGCGGCATGCTGTCGCGGCAGACCTTCGACGGCGACGCGCGCAAGTACTTCCGCCTCGGCGCCACCGGCCTGCTCGCGCTCCGCGCCCGCGGCTTCAAGAGCACGGGCGACAACCCCGACTTCACCTACTTCGGCGGCAACAGCGAGCTGCGCGGCTACGAGTACCTGCAGTTCGTCGGCCAGAACGCGTTCTTCGCGAACGCCGAGTTGCGCTTCCCGCTCATCGAAGCGATGGCGACGCCGATCGGCGTGCTCGGCGGCGTGCGCGCCACGCTCTTCGCCGGCATGGGCGGCGCCTACTTCAACGGCCAGCCGTTCAAGTTCTACCGCAACGACACCACGCTCGAGACGCCGGTCGTCGGCTACGACAACCTGACGCGTGAAGTGATCTATGGACCGGCCGTGCCGGTCAGCGGCCTGCGCCTCGCCGACGGCCGCGCCTCCTACGGCATCAGCCTCGCGACCTTCGCGCTCGGCTTCCCGCTGCACTTCGACTGGTCGTGGCGGACGCTGTTCAACCGGGAGTGGGAGGACATCAAGTTCCACCTCGAGGGCGGCAGCAAGGAGTTCCGCCGGCCGAAGTTCACGATGTGGATTGGCTACGACTGGTAAATAGATTTCGGATCTCGGATTTCGGATCTCGGAATGAGCGGGGCCAGACACCTGGCCCCGCTTTTCTTTTCTAGGCGCCGGCTTTTCTTTTTAGGCGCTCATCTCTGCGGGCGTGCGCGTCGCGGCAGCGCTGTTCGTCTTCGGGCGTGTCGACGATCAGCGGCGGCACTTCGGTGGGCTTGCCGTTCTTGTCCAGCGATACGAACGTCAGGTACGCCTTGCTCGTGAGCTTCCGCTCGCCCGTCTGAATCGTTTCTGAAAAGACTTCGACTTCGACTTCGAGAGACGTCTTGAACACGCAGGTGACGCGCGACTTCAGGATGATCAGGTCGCCGACCTTGATCGGGTGAATGAAGTCGAGCGAATCGACACCCGCGGTGAGCGCGAGCGTGTTGGTGTGCCGATGACAGGCGATTGCGCCGGTGATGTCGATCAGATGCATCACCGTGCCGCCGAGAATGAAGCCTAATGGATTCGAGTCGTTCGGGAGAACGACCTGCACGGTCTCGGATGCCGAATCTTGCCAGCGCTTTGCCTTCAAATCCGCAATCCGAGATCCGACATCTGAAATCTAATTCCCTGCCTTCGACATGCGCAGCTCGCTGCGATCGAGATCGAGCGAGACGCGGTACGGGCTGAGGAACTTGTGGCCGACGATGCCGCCGACCTGGAAGCCGAGCAGCACGCTCGGCGCCTGCAGGTTCAGCACCACCACCGCGAAGTTGTTGTAGTTGATCTGGTTGAACTTGAGGTTGACGCCAGGCATCAGGAACGCCTCGCGGTCCCAGCCCGACGTGCCGTAGACGCGCAGCGCGATCTTGCGCGGGATGTCGTGGTCGAGCTCCTCCGCCGTGGTCGTGCTGATCGAAATCACCTCGCCGCCGGTGTCGATCACGAAGTAGGTCGGCCGCTTGTCGTTCAACAGCCCGCGCACCATCGACAGGCGGTGATGACGCATCGGCAGCGTGAACTCCGTCTTTTCCTCCGGCAGCTTGCGCCCGATCGACAGCTTGTGCGTGGCATAGTCGATGGTCATCGACAGACCGAGGGCGAGCGGCGAGAAGCTTTCGGTCTCGCGCTTGGGGATGCCGCGCAGCGCCGGCGCCTTGATCAGCGCCGGGACGTTGCTCAACTTCAGCGTGCCGATCTCGAGCGTGTCGAGGCGGCCCAGCTGCAATCCGCGCAGGCCGACTTCGCCGACGCCGGCGCTGAGCGTGTAGGTGATCGGGCGCACCACCGCGCTCGACGCGGTCTGCCGCGAGATCGTCGTCAGCTCCGAACCGGTATCGAGCACGAAGTCCTGGGCGCGGCCGCCGTTGACGCGCGCCTTGACGATCACCTTGTCGTCGATGATGCGGAAGTCCACGGTATGCAGCGCTTCCGCCGCGGCCTCTTCGATCGCGATCGGTTCGCGTTCGCCGAACGAGCGCAGGAAGCGAATCTGCGAGCGCGACCACGCGGCCTTGTCGCTGCGATCCTTGTTGGGCAGCAGGTTGACGTAATTACCGTACGCGGCCGCGGCCTGCTCGTAGCGCCGCATGCGCTCGAAGATCGAGCCGACGGTGTGATGGATTTCCTCGTCGCGCGGCGAGAGCTTGAGCGCGATTTGCGCTTCGTTCAGC
>Ga0111538_10006705_pt1 | contig 15554 bp, 11 predicted proteins | sample SoiMethybrSBSTD1_FD_79669 | JGI IMG/M metagenome (GOLD analysis project Ga0111538, IMG submission 79669) | Bulk soil microbial communities from a Populus tree surrounding site in Tennessee, USA - Soil MetaG P. TD hybrid SBSTD1 (version 2)... | ecosystem: Environmental > Terrestrial > Soil >...
GTCAACTCAAAGCAGGAGGCGCTTCAGCAGGCGCAGGCGGAGCTGGCGAAGATGCAAGTCGAGACGCTCGCAAGAAACACGCAAATGGAAGCGACTCGCAAAGCGATGGCCGAGCTATCGGCAGCGATGGCGGCTTCGCGCCTCAATCAGCTCAAAGAAGACGCGCTTCGCCAAGAGATTGAAGCGATCAGGAAGCAGATGGAGAACCTGCGCGGTCGGTGACGCTCGCGCGAACTCCGAATTTGATCAAGAGCCAACGCCCAACATCAACAATTGGGAGTTGGTCTTTTTGGGAATTGGGAGTTGACGGATTACTTGGCCTGAATGTGAATCCCGCACTCGAGCTTCTGCCCCTGCCAGCGGCCCGACCGTGGGTTGTCTGGATCGAACGGGATCGCGGTGCACGGCTCGCAGCCGATGCTGGTGTAGCCCAGTTCGTAGAGCGGCAGCAGCGGGATATCGTGATCCTTCGCGTACTTCCACACATCACGTGCGGTCCAGGCGGCGAGCGGTGCCACGCGTGAGATCATCCTCCCAGGCAGCTTGAACGGTTCGATTTCCTGCAGGTTCGCACGCGACGGCGATTGGTCGCGGCGGAGAGCCGTGAACCACGTGTCGTATCCCTCGAGCGCTGAGAACAGCGGCTCGACTTTGTGGCGCTTGCAGCACGCTTCTGTGCTCTCTGCCTGCCAGAGCCCGACGCTTGGCGTCTGCGTCTGGAGACTGATCAGGTTCAGCCCCCAGCGTGCGGTCAACTCGTCGCGGTACGCCAGCGTCTGCGCGAAATGATGAAACGTGTCGAGGAACAGCACCGGAATATCCGGTCGAACCTCACGCAGCATGTGCGTGAGCACCACGCACTCTGCTTGAAAGCTCGACGTGATGCATGGTTCCTTCGCCAGGTCGAGCGCTCGTTGAATCACGTCTCGCGCGTCAGTAACTGTCAACTCCCAACTCCCAATTCCCAACTCCCAACCAGACGCCTCAACTACCACTGTCCCGAGTTGGAAGTTGGGAGTTGGAGATTGGGAGTCGACGCCGATGCTTACGTGAGCATCTCCTCTAACGCTTTCCGTATCGCCTCAGCCGCTTCCTGATCCGAGGCCGCGCGCCGCGCCATATGCGCAAGGCGTTCTGCGAATGTCATCGGCGCACCTTGCGCCTCCGCCGTGGCTCGCTGTGGACCGGTAATCATCCCCGCGCCGCACGTGAACTGCGTGGCCGGATCGATCAGGATGAAGCTCCCGGTCGCGCGATTGTCGGCGTAGCGATCGAAGACGATCGGCCGCGCCGTCGATATCTGCACGCTCCCGATCTGGTTCAGCACGAGCGCGTGATTGACTTCCGCCGTGACCGTTCGAGTGGAGTGCTTGAGCAGGTAGACGCGGCCGGGGTCGAGAGGCCGCTCGTCCATCCATACCAGCTCGGCCTCGAACCGCTGTCCGACAAAGGCGGGTTCGACTGTCAGTACATCTCCACGGCTGATATCCATCTCGTCGTCGAGCGTCAGCGTGACCGACATCGGCGCAAAGCCAATCGCGAGATCACCGTCGTAGGTGACGATACGTCGGACGCGGGCGCTGCGCCCTGAAGGCCACGCCGTGACCTTGTCGCCGGGCCTGATAGTGCCCGAGACGATCTGCCCCGCGTATCCACGGAACTCCTGGTCCGGCCTGATCACCATCTGTACTGGGAAGCGGAACGGTCCACCGGCCACGTTGCGATGCACCTGCACCGTTTCCAGATACTCGAGCAGAGGAGGCCCATCGAAGTAGGGCGTGCGCGCGCTGCGCGTGATGACGTTGTCGCCTTCGAGCGCGCTCATCGGGATCGCATGCACCGACGCGCCGGCGAGGAACTCGCTGAAGTCGTCCTGGATCTTCTCGTAGACGTCGCGATCGAAATCCACAAGGTCCATCTTGTTGATCGCCAGCACGAAGTCCGTAATCCCGAGCAGCCGCGCGATTCGCGCGTGCCGCTTCGACTGGGTGCGCACGCCGTTCCTCGCGTCGATGAGCAGGATGGCCACGTCGGCTGTCGATGCGCCGGTCGCCATGTTGCGCGTGTACTGTTCGTGGCCCGGTGTGTCAGCCAGGATGAACTTGCGGCGCGCCGTCGCGAAATACCGGTACGCGACGTCGATGGTAATGCCTTGTTCCCGCTCGGCCCGTAGACCGTCGGTGAAGAGCGAAAAATCGATCGGTCCGGCATTGCGATTTTTCGACGCCTTGGCAACCGACGCGACTTGATCTTCGTACACCGATTGCGAGTCGTGGAGCAGCCGCCCGATCAGCGTGCTCTTCCCATCGTCGACGCTGCCGGCTGTGCAGATGCGGAGAAGGCCCGATTCCATCAGAAGTAACCTTCCCGCTTCTTCAGCTCCATCGAGCCGTCCTGGTCGTGATCGATGATGCGGAGCTGCCGTTCGGATTGGCGCGTGGCGATGAGCTCATCGATGATCTTCGGTACCGTGTCGGCGTCAGACTTGATCGCGCCGGTGCACGGCGAACACCCGAGCGACCGCATCCGGCACTTGACCAGCTGCGGCTTCTCGCCCGGCATCGTAACCACGAAGGGCTGTTCCTGGACGATGAGCGACGCGCCCCGGACGATGACCTCGCGCTCCTTTGCGAAGTAGAGCGGCACGATCGGGATGTTTTCCGCGTGGATGTAGTGCCACACGTCGATCTCGGTCCAGTTGGACAGCGGGAAGACGCGGATGCTCTCACCGGGACGAAGCTTCGCGTTCAGCAGCGTCCATAGCTCGGGACGCTGGCGCTTGGGATCCCACTGCCCGTTCGGATCGCGCACCGAGAAGATGCGCTCCTTCGCGCGTGAGCGCTCCTCGTCGCGACGGGCTCCCCCAATGGCGGCGTCGAAGTCGCCGGCTTGCAGCGCGTCGAGCAGCGACTTGGTCTTCAGCAGGCCGCAGCACCGCTGCGTGCCGACCTTGAAGGGCTGAGTCCCTTCGGCGATCGCTTCCTCGTTGGTGTGGACGATCAGCCGCGCGCCAACCGATCGAGCCATCTCGTCGCGGAACTGGATCATCTCGCGAAACTTGTAGGTCGTATCGACGTGCAGCAGGGGAAACGGAATCGGACCGGGGTAGAACGCCTTCTGAGCCAGGCGCAGGAGAACCGATGAGTCTTTGCCGATCGAGTAGAGCATGACCGGCCGTTCGAATTCAGCCACGACCTCGCGGAAGATGTGGATGCTCTCGGCCTCCAGGGCTCGGAGGTGATCGAGGCGAGACGTGTGAGCGACGGTCGAGCCAGGAGTCAGGGCCACTGTCGACATATCTTTTCAAAACTGCAAAGTTACCGGCCGCAAAACCGCACAATGAAGCGGCGGCAAACGTGCAAAAAAAAACCCGGGTGAGATCCCCGGGTTCGATCGCGTAGCGTGTTGTGGGTTATTTCTGCTATTTACCCAATTGCCGGATCGTCACCGCGGGGACCCATGACGGGTCCTGCTACAACAGCATACGCAACAAAGGCGACAAATCCGGACGGACATCGGGTTAGATTTTACCTGTCAGGCCGCTTCAACGCAAAAGGAGTAGCTTATGGCCATGAAACGCATGCTACTGGTCGCCATCGCCATTGGGCTATCGAGCGCCCAGCTCGTTGCCCATCACTCCTTTGCGGCCGAGTTCGACGCCAGCAAAGCCGTCCGCATTACTGGAACGTTGACCAAAGTCGAGTGGACTAACCCGCACATTTACTTCTACTTGGACGCCAAGGACGAGCAGGGGAATCCAGTCCGCTGGACCTGTGAATCCGGTGCCCCGGGGGCGCTGAGCCGTCGCGGGTTCAAGCGCGGCGACCTCAAGCTCGGCGACACTATCGTCGTCGACGGCTATCGCGCCAAGAACGGGTCCAACCTGATGGACGCCCGTCGCGTGACACTGGCAGATGGGCGAATCGTCTCTGGCGCCTCGGCCGGTGACGGAGGTCCTCAATGAGCGGCCAGCGACCGGGTCTCGCTGCGGCGGCCGCTCTGTGCGTGCTTGCGCTCTCGGGTGTTGCGACACGCGCGCAGCTGCAGGTGCCGGACGTCAAGTCGAACCGGCCGACGCCGCGAATGGCCAACGGCAAGCCTGACCTCAGCGGCTACTGGAAAGGGACGACCGACACCAAGCCGGTCGGCAATATCGGCAAGGACTTGCCGGGTTGGAAACTCCCGCTGACACCGGCGGGCGAGGCGGCGTTGAAACACAACCTGACCGCGACGATCGATCCCGAGAGTCTGTGCATCATCGGCGGGATACCACGTCACAACGCCAGCGGGCTTCCGTTCGAGGTCCTGCAGGGCACCAACAAGATCGCGTTTCTTTACTGGTACAGCTATTACCGCCTCATTCCGATCGATGCGAACCGCAAGCACTCCGACGATCCCGATCCATCGTTCTTCGGCGAGGAGCTTGGCCGGTGGGAAGGCGACACGCTGGTCATCGATTCGATCGGCTTCAAAGAGGAGAAGGTCTGGATCGACGAGAACGCCAATCCGCATAGCGATGCGCTGCATGTCGTCGAGCGGTGGACCCGGCCCGATGCCGACCACATTCATGTCGAAACGCTCATCGAAGATTCGAAGTTCTACACGAAGCCGTTCACGTACTCGCGAACGTGGGTCCTCGGCAAACCAGATGAGGAGATTCAGGAGTACGCGTGCAGCGAGAACAACGTCGATGCGGCTCACCTGGGCTTCGGCCCCGGGCCGATTCGTCCCGACGGCACACGCGGCTACATCGATCCGGCGCCGCTGCCGCCGCCGTTGCCGCGGACCGTCAAATAGCGTAGGGCGCGGGCTTCAGCCCGCGCGCCTCGGAATCAGTTCGGTGGAAACGTCCGGACGTAGGTGCGCGATTTGATTCGCCACCCTTCTGCCGTCTTGACGTACAAGTCTTCGTAACGGCCGCCATGATCGATCATCGGCGGCTTTCCATTCCCTCCGACGGTGAGCACCTGGATGTACTGGCTTCCCTTCGCGCCTTCCGGCGTCGGCTCAACGATGACGTTCGTGACGATGTGTTGATAGCCGCGGAACTTTAACCGGCCGCCGCCCTCACGGGCCAATTCGGCGAGCTTCTCGCGTCCGACGGTAGTCCCGAACGATCCGTCGGAGGTGAAGACGTTCGCGTAGTAGTAGCCGTTGTCAGCGCCGGTATCCAGCCCGTAGGCATATCGGGCGCCCAGTTGCTGGATGTCCAGGATGTCTCGGGTCGAGAGCGTCTTTGCGGCGCTGCTGCGCTGCTGCCCCCAGGCAACGCCGATGGCGAATGCGCTCATTGCCACCGCGACCCCGATGGTCACTCTCCACCGCCGTGCACTGAATATGCGTTTTGCCACAGGGCCACTCCTTTGCTGCCTTCCGTTTGGAGCACGAGGATACCCAAATCAGGTAGGGTGGGGGTAACTGCCATCGGGCTACAATGACGCCCACGCGCGCGCCAATGATCTGAGGTAATTGAGTGGCATTGACCCCGGCCACGGTCGAGGCGGCAAGAGCGAAGGCGCAGAGGACGATGAGGTGTGCCTCTGTCATCGCACTGATTGCGTGGCTCGTGTCAGTCGGCGATCGAGTTACCCAGGCAGCCCCTCAAAATACCGGACCAGTTGCCGCGGCGTCGCAAGCCGCGGTCATCAAGCAGTACTGCATCACGTGCCACAACGATCGGTTGAGGACCGGTAATCTCGCCCTCGACTCGATCGATCTCGCAAACCTGTCCGCAAACGCAGATACCTGGGAAAAGGTCGTACGAAAGCTGCGCACGCGATCGATGCCTCCGATAGGCGCTCGCCGTCCTGACGACGCGACTTATCACTCGCTGGTCGATTGGGTCGAAACGGAACTCGATCGCGCCGAGGCATCGCAGCCCAATCCTGGACGCCCACTGATCCATCGCCTGAACCGGACTGAGTACGCCAACGCGATTCGGGATCTGCTGGCACTGGACATCGGTGATGTCACGGCGTTGCTGCCAGCTGACGATTCGTCCTACGGGTTCGACAACATCGCCGACGTACTCGGTGTGTCCCCGCTGCTGCAGGAACGCTATCTTGCGGTGGCCGATCGCGTCAGCGGCCTGGCGGTTGGAGACACCGAGACCACACCCGGTTCAGACACGTTTCGTGTGCGCCAGGATTTGTCGCAGGACAAGCACATCGAGGGCTTGCCTCTTGGCACCGTCGGCGGACTGCTGGTCAACTACACGTTCCCGCTCGACGCCGAGTACGGCTTTGAGGTGAAGCTGTATCGGAACAACCAGGGTGCCACGCGAGGGCTCGACTACGAACATCAGCTCGAGATCGCTGTGGACGGCCAGCGCGTGCACCTTGCGGCGTTTGGCGGGAACGGTGAGCTCGAGAAGTACTACGAGAACGTGATTCCGACGTCCGATGACATCGACGCGCGACTGCGGGTCCGCGTTCCGGTGAAAGCCGGGCCGCACAAAGTCACTATCGCGTTTCTCGAGAAGCCGCCGGTGGAGGACACCAAGCGGCTCGAACCATTTGTGCGAAGTTCGTTCGGACCGCAGGATCATACGGGCTACCCACATATCCAAACTGTGAGCATTTCGGGTCCGTTCAACGCCATGGGCCCGGGCGACACGCCAAGCCGTCGTCGCTTGTTCGCGTGTCGCCCGACCAGCAAGGCCGCGGAGGAAGCGTGCGCTCGACAAGTGATCGAGACGGTGGCTCGTCGAGCCTATCGCCGTCCGATTCCCGCCGCCGAACTGGAGCAGTTACTCGCGTTCTATCGCAGCGCCGAGACAGGCGCGTCATTCGATCGGCGCATCCAGCTCGTATTGCGTCGGATTCTGGCGAGCCCGAAATTCGTGTTTCGCGTAGAACCGGATCCGCCGGGGACGCCGGTGGGGGCGACCTATCGCATCAGCGATCTGGAGTTGGCGTCGCGACTGTCCTTCTTCCTGTGGAGCACGATTCCGGACGATCAACTGCTCGACATTGCCAGCCAGGGAAAGCTGAGGAATCCCTCCGTGCTCGAGGCGCAGGTCCGCCGGATGCTCGCGGATTCGAAAGCCGACGCCTTTGCGGAAAACTTTGCCGGCCAGTGGCTGCAATTACGGAATCTGCAGAACGTCATTCCCGATCCGGTCGAATTCCCTGACTTCGATGACAACCTGCGAGACGCGTTTGCCCGCGAGACGGAGCTGCTGTTCGCCAGCATCATGCGCGAGGACCAGAGTGTCACCGAGCTGCTGACTGCCGACTACACGTTCGTGAACGAACGGCTGGCGAGACACTACCGGATTCCTCACGTGTACGGCAGCCAATATCGTCGCGTGCCGCTAAAGGATGATGCCCGACGCGGGCTGTTGGGGCAGGGCAGCATCCTCACGGTTACATCGCATGCCGCGAAAACGTCTCCGGTGCTGCGCGGCAAATGGATTCTCGAGAATCTGTACGGGACGCCACCGCCACTGCCGCCGCCGAACGTGCCGCCGCTCGAGGACAAGGACGATTCCGGGCCGCTGTCCATGCGGAAACAAATGGAGAAACATCGTTCAAATCCGGCGTGCGCGGGCTGCCACAAGCTCATGGATCCGATCGGGTTCGCGCTCGAGAACTTCGATGCGACCGGCGCGTGGCGTACGCATGATGCGGGCGCCGCCATCGATGCCTCGGGGCAGTTGTCCGACGGCACAGAAGTGGATGGCGTTGCGACGTTGCGGCGGGCAATCGTGAAGCGAACGGACGTCTTCGTGCGGACGATGACCGAGAAGCTCATGATCTACGCACTCGGCCGCGGTCTGACGTATCACGACATGCCGGTCATGCGCACAATCGTTCGCAGTGCCGCGCGTCAGAACTACCGGTTTTCAACGCTGGTTCTGGGTATCGTCAACAGTTCGCCGTTTCAAATGCGCATCAAGCCGGCGCCGGAAACTGAGTCGACTCGGGCGACCGCGCCGTGAGCACGGGATTTTACAGAAGTTTCGCGCGCGCCCGCGCGCGGTTTGTCAGATGAGGAGAGTCGCTGCCATGTTCATCACGAAGAGGTCGTTGTCCCGGCGGACCTTCCTGCGCGGTGCGGGCGTCACGGTGGCGTTGCCGTTCCTCGAGGCGATGGTGCCCGCGTTCACAGCGACGGTCAAAACAGCGGCACAGCCCACGCGACGCTTCGGGGCGATCTACATCCCGCACGGCGCGATCATGGACCAGTGGACTCCGCCCACGGTCGGCAGCGGATTCGACTTCACGCCGATCCTGAAGCCCCTCGAAGCCTTCAAGGACCACACCGTCATTGTCAGCAACCTGATGCGGCCCGGTGGCGAGTCGACGAACACGCACGTGGCGACGGCGGCCGGATGGTTGAGTGGGGCCATCGCCAAACCGACGGAGGGAGAAGACATCTACCTGGGCACGACCGCCGACCAGATCATCGCCAGGCAGATCGGCCAGGACACCCCCTTCCCGTCGATCGAACTGGCAGTGGAGAACTTCTCGGGGTTCATCGGTGCCTGCGGCACCAACTACAGTTGCGCATACGCGAACACGCTCGCGTGGTCGTCGCCAACGACACCGCTTCCAACGGAAATCAATCCGCGCGTCGCTTTCCAGCGTCTGTTCGGGAGACCGGGCACGAGCGAGCAGCGAGCCGCACGCATGCGCGAGGACCGCAGCATCCTCGACGCCATCCGAGACGATGCAAACGAGCTCAGGAGAGGATTGGGTGCACGCGATAGCGCCCGGCTGACGGATTATCTCGACAACATCCGGGAGATTGAACGCCGCATCCAGCGTACGGAGGATAAAAACAGCACACAGATCACCTCGCTCGACGCTCCCATTGGTGTCCCCGACTCCTACCAAGAGCACGTCGGGCTGCTGTTCGACATCATCGCCGTGGCGTATCAAGCGGATTTGACTCGTGTATTCACGCTGATGATGGCGCGCGAAGGCAGCAACATCTCGTATCCTGCCCTGGAAATCACTGACGGGCATCATCAGTTGTCCCATCACGGCGGCAAGCCGGAGTTGATCGCGAAGCACGCCCGGCTGAACGCGTTTCATTTGCAGCAGTTCGCGACGTTCGTCCAGAAGTTGCAGGCGGCGCCCGATGGAGACGGGAGCATCCTGGATCACGCGCTCATCTGCTACGGCAGCGGCATGAGCAACGGCAACGTCCATTCGGCTGATCCGCTCCCGCTCGTGATGGTCGGCGGCATCGCGGGCAAGGGACATCGCCATGTCCAGGCGGCCCCGAAGACAACGGTCGGCAACCTGTGGGTGTCGGTCGCTCAGAAGTTCGAGTGTCAGACGGAGACGGTCGGCGTCAGCACGGGGAGAGTGGATATCTAGATGTCGAGGAAATGGCTGACCATCGCGGGCCTCGTCGCATGCGGGTTCGTCATCGAACTCCGCGCCAACGATCTTCCGTTGGTAGACGCCGTGAAGTCGGGCAACACGCGGGTCGTGAGGACTCTCGTCAAGCAGCCTGGCGCAGTGAACCTGGCTGAAGCCGACGGCACGACCGCCCTGCATTGGGCCGTGCGCGCCGACGACATCGCCACCACGCAGTTGTTGCTCCGCGCTGGAGCTCTGGTCACCGCGGCAAACCGCTATGGCGTCACTCCGTTGTCGCTGGCGGCAATCAACGGCAATCCTGCCATGATCGAGACGCTCCTCAAAGCTGGAGCCGATCCCAACACGACGATCGCGCAGGGCGAGACGGTGCTGATGAGGGCGGCACGCACGGGGAATCCGCATGCGCTCAAGGTGCTCGTCGCCCATGGCGCTGATGTGAACCGCAAGGAAGATACGCTCGGAGAGACCGCCTTGATGTGGGCGGCGGCGGAAAACAATGCCGCTGCCGTTGAACTGCTGCTCGAGTCCGGCGCCGATGTGAATGCGCGCTCGAAGCTGACCGAGTTCCCCAAGGCGAACGCCGCGCGCACGGCCAATGCCCTCGTATCCGTGGTCATGCCGCGCGGCGGATGGACCGCATTGATGCATGCCGCGCGTCGCGGTGCGGCCGACGCGGTGCAATCGCTGGCGACGCACGGCGCCGACCTGAACGCCGTGGATCCTGACGGCGCCAGCGCGTTGATCGACGCGATCATCAACGGCCACTATGACGCCGCGAGCGTGTTGGTGGAGAAAGGCGCTGACCTGAACATCGCCGATTCGCGAGGCATGACGGCGCTCTACGCGGCCGTCGACATGAATACGCTGCCCTGGATCGCCGCCCGGCCGGCGCCCAAGATCTCCGATCGATCGACCAGCCTCGACATCGTCACGATGCTGCTCGCGCGCGGCGCGAATCCTAACGCGCAACTGAAGGGACGCGTGCTTCAGAAGATGCATACCGCTGGCGATCCAGCGCTGGCCGAGGGAGCCACGCCCTTCATGCGCGCGGCGAAGTCGGGCGACATCGAGGTGATGCGACTCCTGCTCGCAAGCGGCGCTGATCCGCATCTGATGCAGAAGAATCACACCACGGCGCTGATGATGGCGGCCGGCTATGGATTCAAATCGGCCGGAACGAGCGGGGCCGATCGAGGGACGGAGGCAGAAGTGATCGAGGCGATCAAGTTGTGCCTCGAGCTTGGGCTCGACCTCAATGCGTTCAACGACGCTGGTCTCACGCCTATGCATATGGCCGTCGAGCGCGGTGACAAGATCATCGAGTTCCTGGCTGGACGAGGTGCCAGGATGGACATCAAGGACAAGCAGGGCAGAACCCCGCTCGACGCCGCGCTTCGTGGTACGGGTGAGGAAGTTCGCGGCAGCCAGGTTCGCGCGACGACAGCACTTCTCCTGCGCCGGTTGATGGCCGACGCGGCGACGCGGTCCCCATCGTCGCCGCAATAGGTTTCCGAGATGCGCGCTGTTCACCTCGTCGCGCTATGGGCTCTCATCGTGGCTGCCAGCGCGAGCGGGCGCGGGCAGGAGTCCAAGATCTGGACGGGGGTCTATTCGTCCGAGCAGTCCGAGCAGGGCAAAAGGCTGTTCGAATCGAACTGCAGTACCTGCCATAGGTCCGACCTCTCGGGCGACCGCGGGCCGGCGCTGACGGGCGACAGGTTCTTCACCTCGTGGCAGGCCGGCAGCGTGAACAGGCTGTTTTCGAAGATCAAAGAGACCATGCCGCCCAACCGCGGTACGGTGAATTTATCGGAAGACAATTTCCTCGCAATCGTCGCCTACATCCTCGAATCCAACACATTCCCGCCAAGCAAAGACGACACGCTTCTCACCACGGAAGTCCTCGACGACATCATCATCGCGAAAAGAGGTGGCGAGGGCGCCAAGGAGCTCGCGAACTTCGCTCTGGTCCAGGTCGTGGGTTGCTTGACGCAGTCACCCGACAAGCAATGGAGGCTAACCAACAGCAGCGCGCCCGTACTGACCAAAGATCAACCGGCCACGCCGCAGGAACTGCAAGAAGACCTCGGGAGGCAGCTCGGCACCGACACCTTCGTGCTGTACAGCGTCGGCCGATTCAAGCCGGAAACCTATCAGGGCCACAAGATGGCGGCCAAAGGACTCGTCTACCGGTCGTCGAACGATTCCCTACTCAGTCTCACATCTCTCCAGGTGGTCGACTCGAAATGCGGTAGCTGATTTCGGGATTCGGCGTCGGGATTCGAGGTTCGGAATTCCTATCCGAGCCAGGAGCAAAGGAGTTGTCGATGCGCTGCCCCAGCTGGATCCTCCTCGCGCTCTTTTCGTTGCTATTGCTTCCCTCCGCCGCAGGCGCGCAGGCGTCGATTACCGGCCTGGTGAGGGATACCTCCGGCGCCGTGCTGCCCGGTGTTACCGTCGAGGCCGCAAGCCCCGCGCTCATCGAAAAGTCTCGGTCGGTTGTGACCGACGACACAGGCCAGTACCGGATCGTCGATCTTCGGCCGGGTACTTACTCGGTGACGTTCTCGTTGCCCGGTTTCAACACCGTCCAGCGTCCGGGCATCGAGCTGACGGGCAGCTTCGTCGCCACGCTGAACGCCGACATGAGGATCGGCAACGTCGAGGAGACGATCACGGTCACGGGCGAGTCGCCGATCGTAGACGTCCAGAGCTCGACCCAGCAGCGTTCGATCACGGCCGATACCATTGCCGCCATTCCAACTGGGCGCAGCCTCGTCAACCTGACGATCCTCATTCCGGGCATGGTCGCATTCAGCCCGCGGGGAATCAGCGACGTTGGTGGCACGGACAATCTGCAGAACACGTTCGTGTCGATCCACGGCGGTCGCCCCGAGGACCAGCGCACGTCGATTGATGGCATCTCGATCCGCAACATCCTGGGAACGGGAAACAGTACCAACTTCACTCCTGACATCGGCAGCAGCCAGGAAGTGACGGTCGACTACGCCGCCGGCGCCGCCGAGCAAATCTCCGGTGGTGTGCGCGTGAACTACATCCCGCGCGAAGGCGGCAACATTTTCAGTGGATCGCTGTTTGCCACGGGTGCCAACTCCGCGTTCCAGGGCGACAACTATAGCGACGATCTCAAGAACCGTGGTCTGACCACGCCAAACGAGCTCAAGCAGACCTACGACGTCAACCCGACGTTCGGCGGTCCGATATCGAGAGACAAGGTCTGGTTCTACGGCGCGGCACGTTTCCAGAACAATCAGAACTACGTGGCCGGCATTTTCGAGAACCTGAATGCCGGTGACCCGAACGCGTGGACCTATGTGCCCAGTTCCGCCGCGCGTGGTGTTTTCAACATCATTCAAAAGAGCCTGAACGGCCGGATCACGTACCAGGCGACGCCGAGAAACAAACTGAGCGCTTTCTTCGAGAAGCAGTGGCGTGAGTGGGACGACGGCCGGCAGGGGGTGTCGCCGGAAGCGTTCGTGCGATATCGCTTCCCGACCAATCAGATTGGTGTAGTCGGCTGGACGTCAACGATCACGAACCGGCTGTTGCTCGAGGTGCGTGGCTCATATCACGGCGAAGTTTGGATGAACATCGGCGGCGACGAGCTGGTGTCGAACAATCGCCAGATGATCCCAGTAACTGAACAGGGTGGCGCCATCCCTGGTTTGTCGTATCGCTCACTGAGCGGCGTCTACGCCAAGCAGTCGGCGCCGGGCATCAAGCAGGCGCTGTCGGCGTTGTCGTACGTGACGGGTGCCCATGCCTTCAAGGTAGGCTTCGATTACCTCGGTGGCGAGCATACCAATCCAAATACCGCAACTGACTCGGCCCTGCAGTATCGCTTCAATAACACGGTCCCGAATTTGATCACCGAGTACGCGACGCCATACGAACGCGTGTGGCAACTCACCGAGCTTGGATTCTACGCGCAGGACAAGTGGACGCTCGGCAAGCTGACGATGAACGCCGGGCTGCGGTTCGATTACTACGCCACGACGTTCCCGGCCGCGCATCTCGGTCCCGGCACACTTGTGCCCAATCGCGACATCAACTTCCCGGAAACGCCGTTCTACCGGTTCAAGGATCTCTCGCCTCGCCTGGGCGCTTCGTACGATCTGTTCGGTGACGGCCGCACCGCGCTCAAAGTCACGGCCAACCGCTACACGAACGGCATTGTGCCGACCGACGGCCATCCAGTGACGAACCTCGCATCGCAGGTGACTCGCTCTTGGACCGACAGCGATCGTGACTACGTCCCCGACTGCAACATTCTCAATCCGCTGCAAAACGGCGAGTGCGGAACGATCTCGGATCTGACATTCGGCAGCACGAGGCCGAGCACCACCTACGATCCGGCGATTCTCGACGGGTGGAACACGCGACCCGCCAACTGGGAGTTCTCCGGCAGCGTGCAGCACCAGCTGATCCCGAGGATGGGCCTCAACGTCGGTTATTTCCGCCGCGCCTACACGAACTTCACCGTCACCGATAATCGCGCTACGGCCGCGACCGATTACACGTCCTTTGGTTTCACGACGCCGATCGATCCCCGGCTGCCCGATGGTGGCGGCTACCCGGTCAGCGGCTACTACAACCTGAATCCGAACAAGGTCGGCCAGGTCGATAACCTGGTGACTGCCGCCGAAACATACGGTTCGCAGATCGAGCACTGGAACGGCGTTGATGCCAGCGTGAACCTGCGGCTGTTGAGTGTGCGCATCCAGGGCGGGATGAGCACGGGGCGCACGTCAACCGACAACTGTGACGTCGCGGTCCAGGTGCCAGAGATACTTGCCACGTTGTCGATCGATCAATGTCACCAGGACACGAAGTTCCTGACGCAATTTAAGTTCCTGGGGTCGTACATAATTCCGCGAGTCGATGTCTCGGTTGCCGGCACCGTGCAGAGCAGTCCAGGTGTTCCCATTACCGCCGCCTACGTCGCCACCAACGCCCTCGTGCAACCTTCGCTCGGCCGGCCGCTCTCCGGCGGCGCTCAGAACACGACGGCCGCCATCATCGACCCCGGCACTGTTTATGGCGAACGAATCAACCAGCTCGATATCCGTTTTGCCAAGCTGTTTCGCATCAACACCACGCGCACGTCGCTGAATTTCGACATCTACAACGCGTTGAATGCGAACCCGGTCACGATTCTCAACAGGAACTACTCGGGCGACGGGACCGGGTGGCTGCAGCCACAAGGAATTCTGCCGGCCCGGCTCTTCAAACTGGGCGTGCAGTTCGATTTCTGAAACACGAAGGACACGAAGAATACGAAGGTCACGTCTTTCCCCACATCATCCCGCGGGAGGTTCCTCGTGCGTCAACGTTTCGTGTCTCTCGTCGTTCTCTTCGTTGCTGTGCTGTCTCCAGCCGCTGCTCGGGCGCAGGCGTCGATCGCCGGTGTCGTCAGCGACGCGTCAGGGGCCGTACTCCCTGGCGTCACCGTCGAAGCCTCGAGCCCGGTGCTCATCGAGAACTCCCGCGTGGCGACAACCGACGGTAGCGGACGCTACCGGATCGAGTCCCTCCGTCCGGGATCTTACGTGGTCACGTTCGTTTTGGCAGGTTTCACCACGGTGCGGCGCGAGAGGATCGACGTCATCGGGACTGCCACCACGACCGTCGACGCGGACCTTCGCGTGGGCGCGCTGACCGAGACCATCACGGTCAGCGGCGATGCTCCCACCGTCGACACGCGCAGCATCCGCCAGGAACGCGTAATCAATCGCGAACTCCTGGACACGTTACCGTTCGGCCGGACGCCACAGACTGCTGCGGTGCTGACCCCGGGAGCGTCGGCTGTCAGCACCTTCGGAGCGATTGAGATCGGCGGGACCAACATCATCATGACCGGCGGAGGATTGACCAGTGTCCACGGCAGCCGCGGTGGAGATTCCCGGGTCACGATCGACGGCCTCTCGACCTCAGGTGCCGAGGGGGAAGGGGCGTTTGCCAACCTGCTGGCGAACATCGGGCTTGCGCAGGAGGTCACTGTCAACTATGCCGCCGGTACAGCCGAACAGGCGCTCGGCGGAGTGCAGACCAACATCATCCCGCGCGACGGGGGCAACGACTTCAGCGTGTCGCTCTTTGCCAATGGCACCTGGTCGTCGCTCCAGGGATCGAACTACACACAGGATCTCAAGGACCGCGGTTTGCGCACGCCCAACGAGATCAAAGAAACCTATGACA
>Ga0111538_10006706_pt1 | contig 15554 bp, 11 predicted proteins | sample SoiMethybrSBSTD1_FD_79669 | JGI IMG/M metagenome (GOLD analysis project Ga0111538, IMG submission 79669) | Bulk soil microbial communities from a Populus tree surrounding site in Tennessee, USA - Soil MetaG P. TD hybrid SBSTD1 (version 2)... | ecosystem: Environmental > Terrestrial > Soil >...
AAAAGGATCTCGGCGCGTGCCCCTGAGACGACGGTCGTCTGCACGGCGTCGAGAGTCGCGGCCCCGCCGTGGCGCCGGAGCTGAAACGTCATGCCCGAGCGGAAGCCGAGGCCCCGCGCCGTGGCCGACAAGAAGCCCGCCTCGTCGGGCGCCGACCTCTCCGGCGTCAGGGACTTGAGCGCCAGCGATTTCTGGTCGGCAATGACGGTCACCGTGTACTTTTCCGGGGCCGCTGAGTCCGCGTGGACCAGGACGAGGCTCGAGCCGTACGTCCGCCCCTCGACCGTGAGGCAAGCGGGATCCGCGTCCGGCGTCGATGCGGCTCCATCGTGACGCGACGGCGACGGGATGCCCTGCCAGCGGGAGTAGATGCTGAGAGGCGTGGCGGCGCTGGACGGGTCCGCCGTGACCAGCGTGGGTTTTCCCTGCGGCGTCTCGAGGAGAAAAAGCTGGTCGCGATCGGACACGTGGACTCCGAGAAGGACCGGCTCGACGGGCCCCAGCACGCGCGCGTCGAGCCGCGTGATCGCCAGCGCGCTGATCCGCGGATCCTCGGAGAGGTCCGCGCCGTTCCTGTCGTCCAGGCGGATCGACAGAAAGTTGTCCTCGACGTTCGTGTAGAAAACGAGCTCGCTGGCTATGCGTACTTCGCCGCTGCCGTCGGTCGGCGGCCGGAGGGCGGCGTCGGCGGCGTTGAACGCGCTGACCGTCCGATTCTCCACGCGGACGTCGAACTCACGCGAGCAAGTGCTGCACCCCGTTCCGCCGAGCTGAGGGGACACGCAGTTCGAGCAGGTCTCGGCGAAGTAGAGGCGAGTCTCGTAGATCCCGTTCATCACGGGGATCTCGTAGCCAAAGCTCCCATGGTTTGTGCGCTCGCTCCGGAACACGAGACCGGGCACGCGAGTGTCCTCCAGGCGAGACACGTCGATGGACACGGGAGTATCGACGATGAACGTGTCCGCAGTGCTGACGAAGGCCCCGTCGGGCCGCCACACGCGGCCGAGAGTGTCGGTGATGGCGTTCGCACCGGCGTTGAGGCGCAGCGGCGTCCCCGGCGTCGCGAGCTCGGACGGCATCCGGATGACTTTCAGCGCGAAAATATTCGAGTTTTCGGGCGGATTCCCCGTCCCGCGATCGATCACGCGGATGTTGAGCACCCCGTCCGTGACCACTGCGTCAAAGACGAGCTCGGTGCCCTTGAACGTCGTGCCGACGCCGTCGGAAGGCGCCCCCAGGGCCGCGTCGGCGGCGCTGAACGCGTATCTCCGATCCCCCTCCACCTCGACGTCGAAGATGCGCTGGCAAGCGGGGCAGGCGACGCCGCCCATCGCGGGCCCCACGCAGCCCGGGCAGGTCTCCGCGAAATAGAGGTAGACCTTGTACGGCGCATTGTGAACGTAGATGCGGTACTCGATGTCGCCATCGAGCCATCGCTCGCTGCGATAGAGCCACGCGGGGAAATTGGGATCGCTGATGAGCGAGATGTCGTAGAAAACGAACTCCTCATTGTTGACGGCGACATTCGTGTCCGTCGCGAGGTACTGGAAGTCCTCGGCCCAAGTCCTTCCGATCACGTCGACGACGGCCGTCCCGCCGGCGTTCAGGTAGAGCGCGCCGCCGGGAGATTCGAGCTCGGGCGGGTAGGGCGGCACCTGAGCCTGCGAGGGAGCGGGCGCCGTGCTCGCCACGAGCAGGGCTCCCAAGATGAGCGCATCCACGCGGAGACTTTTCATCGCGAGTTCACCTTCAAGCGCATCACGGGCCGGACGCCGAGGTCGCTGTCTCTGTTTTCACCCTTGTAGGCGAACCGGTTGGCGGAGCGGCCTGACTCCGCGAGGTTCGTCCAGCTCCCTCCTCGAATGTAGCTCATTGTACCCGAGCTCGAAGGCCTTTCTCCTTTCCCGGGCGACGCTGGGTCCGCGTAGCGTCCGGCATCGCTGACCCACTCCCAGACGTTTCCGACGGTGTCGTGGATGCCGAAAGGATTCGGCAGGTACGAGCCCACAGGAGCGTGCCGCGCGTGTCCGTCGTCGAGCCACCGGAGCGTTGGGTAAGCGCCGGGCGCCTCGCGCTCGAGGGAGCCGTCGGCGAGGTTGGCCGCGTGATCGAGGGACTTGGCTGCGTCGCCCGTCCACCAGACCGAAGTCGTTCCGCCGCGCGCGAGATACTCCCACTGAGCTTCCGAGGGCAGCTCGAGGCCCAGCCGCGCGAGGACGATGCGCGCCTCCGCCAAGCTCACGAGCTCGACGGGGTGGAGGAGCGAGAAGCCCGTCTCGGGGCGGAACTTGCTGGGATTCCGCCGCGTGGCGCGAAGCCACTGCCCTTGGGTCATCTCGTATTTGGACGCGAAAAACGGATCGAGAGCCACTTCGTGAACGGGGCCCTCGTGCGCGCGGGCGCTGGGATCGCAGTGGGGATCGCCCACTTTGCGCCCCGCGGACGGCGCCTCGGCTCCCATCTTGAAGTTGCCGCCGGGAAGGAGCACGAAGACGAGGCCCATCTCCGCCGAGCGGTGGATCACGCCCGTGGGCTCCCGCTCCGGCGCGGAGCCCGTCGAGACGTGCGCGAACTCCCACAGGCCCGAGCGCGCGTCGCGTCCCAGCGGGACCAAGCCGAGCTGCGGCTCGATCCGCAAGCCGCCGTAGGCCGGGCACGCGGACGCATCGGCGATAGACCGTACGGCCTCGTCCCACTCGCGCGCGTGCTCGGTGAGCGAGCGGCTCTCGATCGTTCGGGCGAGGTCGAGCCTTTCGCGAACGCTGGCGATCGCGCCGATCGATGGGTCGGCGTTCGAGAAGCTCTCGAGGCCCGCGACGAGGTCCTTCAGAGCATCGTGCTGCCATTCGATCTCGGGCGTGGGGAAAGTCCAGGCCCCTTCTCCGGCGCCCGATTTCGTGCCCTGCCGCTCGAGCGCGCGGAGCGAATCCCGGTGGAGGTCGATGCGCTGCGCGAGCTCCGCAGCGCGCTTTAGCCACGACTCCATCGCCGCCGACTTCTCGGGCACGCAGGGCCAGAGCGCGTCGGCCTCCTCAACGTAATCCTTCAGTCGTTTGACATCGGAGAGGCGCAAGACTTTGTCGTTCTCCTCGCGGAGCTCCCGGTTGGCGCGCGTCTCGATGGCCACCACCGACAGGAGGCCGGCGATAATGGCGAGCACGGCGGCGCCGGCGGCCACCGCCGTGCTGCGGTTGCGCGCCACCCACTTCCGGAGCTGGGCGACGGGGCCGCCTTCGTAAGCTTTGACGACGTGTCCGTCGAGGTAGGCCTGCAGGTCCTCCGACATCTCGAGCGCGCCTGGGTAGCGCTCGCTCTTGGCGCGGGCCATGGCTTTCTCGCACACCGCGACCAGCTCGGCAGGCGGCGGCGGGTTGACCCGGTGGAGCGGTGCCGGCGGCCCATCGAGCACGCGTGCGAGGATCGTGCGCGCCGAGATCCTGACGCCCGGCGGCATGTACGGCGGGTGGCCGGCGAGGAGCGAGTAGAGGATGGCGCCCAGGGAGTAGACGTCGGAGCGATGGTCGACCTCCTCGACCTGCCCGGCCGCCTGCTCGGGGGCCATGTACGCGGGCGTCCCGATGATGGTGCCGTCCATGGTCACGAGCGCCGCGTCGCCGCTGCCGGAGTCGTCCCGCTGCGAAGAGTGCACGGTAGTGAGCGACCCGTGCGAGTCATGCTTGGGCCGCAAATCAATGAGCGACTTTTTGCCGACGATTTTCGCGAGGCCCCAATCCATGACGTAGACCTCGCCGAATCGCCCCACCATCACGTTGGCGGGCTTCAGGTCGCGATGGATCACGCCTTTCGCGTGCGCGTACGCCACGGCCTGGCACGCTTTCACCACGACGCCGACCGCGCGCGGAACGTTCCAGCCGTCCTTGCCGGCGCGCGCCAACTCGAAGATCCCCTTGAGCTCGCCCCCTTTGACGAGCTGCATCGTGAAGTAGAGGCGCCCGTTCGCATCTACGCCGAGCTCGTGGACCGGCACGATGCCCGGGTGGTCGAGCTGGGCCGTCACCTGCGCCTCCTCGAGGAACCTCGGCAGATGCTCCGGCAGCGCTCCTGCGGGGCTGCCGCGAGCTCCGGGCGGCAGCACTTTCATGGCGATCTGGCGGTTCAGGTCGCGGTCCCAGACGCGCAGGATGATCCCCATCCCTCCGCGAGCCAGCTCTTCTTTCATGTCGTAGCGCGCGCCGTCATCCCTCCGATGGCCGCCGAGGGGAAGAGCTTCGCGCGGCGGGCTGCCGCCCGGCGCGGCCGCGTCGTCGGGGGGCGACGCGACGCTTTCGAGCGCCGTGCGTTCCACGACGGTCGCGCCGAAAAACTTCTCGAGGCGGCTGCCGAGGGTGGGATTCTCCGCGGCCGATCGACCTTCGTCGTAAATCGAGTAGAGGACCCGGAGCGCCGTCGCGTCGTCGGGGTTCTTCGCACAGAGCACCTCGAACGAGACGTTCAGGTTCTCCGCTTTCATCCGGAGAAACTCGGCGAACTTCGCCTCGGCGCGGGTGAGGCGGTCCGGTGCTCGCTCGGGAATGTCCGACATGGACGTGCGGAAGAGGGGGTTGCGGGGACACCCTCGTGGATGGTCTCGACCCGGCCGGATAGTGTAGATCCTCCACGACCGCCAGGGCAAGGGCAGCGAGCGACCCGCAACAGTTCCGTGCGTCGCTTCCCGCTCCCGCTTCCGGCGCCGACTTTCGTTCCGTGCCTGACGCTCCGGACTTCGACAAGACCGTCGCGCTCGTCGCTGCCGCCCAAAAAGGCGACCGCGGCGCACTGGACTCCTTGTTCGCAAGGTATGCGCCGCGCGTCGAGAGGATCGTCGCGCTCCGCCTCGGTTGGAAACTGAGTCAGTTCGCATCCGCCGAGGACGTCGCCCAAGCCGTGCTTCTCAAGGCGTTCCAGGGCCTGGAGAGGTTCGAGGACCGCACCGAGGGCGCTTTCCTCAACTGGCTTTCGCGGCTTGTTGAATGCGAGATCGTCGACCAGTCGAGGAAGAACGCCTCACAAAAGCGGGGCGGGGGGAACGTGCGGCGGTTCGGCGACCTGGGGAGCGGGGTGCTCGTGTCGTCCATCTTCGCCGGCTCGGGGCCGACGCCGAGCAAGGTGGCGCAGGCGAAGGAGGCGGACGAAGCCATCGAGGCGGCGCTCCTCGAGCTGCCGAAGCATCACCGCGAGGCGATCGTCCTGCGTCATCTTTGCGGGATGGAATACGCAGAAGTGGCCGAGACGCTGGGCCTTGGCAAGGAAGAGACCGCGCGCAAGGCCTGCTCCCGGGCCATCCAGGCCCTCAAGCAGCGCATGGATGCCTCTTGAGCGGGTGGCTTCTGAGCAGGATGCACGAGGGCGTCTCCGAAGTACAATGCCCCGCGCTTTGCTTGGCCCGGCGGTCGTAGCGGGCCGAGCTCCCCGTGCAGGCTGTTTCCGACTAGCTCCGTAGGGCCCGGGGCCAACCGAAACAGCCTTTCGGCTTCGTGCGGTTTTGTGATCCTCAATTCTCAGGGAGGTGCTCCATGTCTCGTCGGACAGTTCGCAGCGGAATTCTCGTGACGGTGGGCCTCGCGGCCCTCGTGACGGCGCCCTTCGTGTCGGGTCTCGCAGTCGGCGGGGGGGCGGTCGCAGATCCGGCCGCGGCGCCCGCCACGCAGGCGGAAGTCGTTGCCACGTACGATTCCCTCGCGGAGGGGATCCTCGCGCTCAAGAAGAGCGAAGAGAATCTCGTCTGGTCTTTCCTCGCCGCGGGACGCGCGCACGCGCAGCACGAGCTCGACGTCGCACAGGCTGCGATCAAGGCAGGTGACTCGGCGAAAGCCCGCGCATCCATCGAGAATCTCGCGGCCCTCATCGCTCAGCTCGGCAACGAGGGCGACAACAGCGTCGCGAGAGTGCGCAAGCGTCTCCTCGACGGCGGCCAGCACCACAACGCCGAAGGCGAGGCCAAAGGGATCTACGACGAAGGGTTCGTGATCGTCACCAAAGCGGCGAAAAAGACCATGCTCGACGCATCGCGAAGCATCGCGCAGCTCGGAAACGCCCCGGACGCTGCCGCTCTGACGCGACACTGGGCCGCAGTGACGGCGGCGTACGACGGCCTCAAGAAGAAGTGATCGACTGGAGCGACGTGCTGGCGAATCGGCGCGGGGGCCTCGCGAGGCGGGGCCTCCGCCGAATGGGCATTGCCGGGAGCGCAGCGCTTGCGCTCTCGGCTTGTGCGCCAAAAGACGCGACGAGCCCCTCGCCGGCCGCGAGCGACGTTCACCGAGAAGCGCAGCTCGAAGCGCCGGCTGCGGCAGCCAAGCCGCGATTCCGATTCGTGGAGGCGGCCGCGGAGGTGGGCCTCACGCGGGTCATCCTCTGCGGCCGGCCCGGCAAGGACCACCTCCTCGACTCGCAGGGAACGGGTTGCGCGTTCTTCGACTACGACGGCGACGGGCGCCTCGACGTCTACCTGCCCAACGCGTGGAAGCTCGAGGGCAATCGCGTGGTGGAAAAGGGCAAGAACGCGCTGTACCGCGGCCGCCCCGATGGATCGTTCGAAGACGTGACCGACTCCGCCGGAGTCGGCGGAGAAAGTCTGTGGTGCGCCGGCGTCACGGCGGCGGACATCGACGACGACGGCCGCACCGACCTCTACATCACGGGGTTCGGCGGGACGCTCCTCTATCACAACCTCGGCGGCGGCAAATTCCGCAACGAGGCCGCTGCGCTGGGTCTCGAAATCCACTCGTGGACGACCGGCGCAGCGTTTTTCGACGGGGATGGCGACGGCGACCTGGACCTTTACGTCGCGGGCTACATCGAGTGCTCGCTCGAGGACGTGCTTCGCGCCGAGCGCACTCTCGACTGGAAAGGCGTCGACAAGGTCGCGATGGGCCCTTTCGGCCTGCCGGGCGCGCGAGATTACTACTTCGCTTCGGAGAGTGGGCGGAAATTCACGGATGCGACGGAGAAAGCGGGATTCCAGGACCGCGCGCTCGCGTTCGGCTTCGGCGTCTGGGCCGGAGATACTGATGGCGACGGCGACGATGACGTTTTCGTCGCGAACGACTCCGACGCGAACTACCTCTACCGCAACGAGGGCGGCGGCGTCTTCAAAGAGACGGGGCTCTGGTCGGGCTGCGCGTTCAGCGCGTCGGGGCTTTCGCAGGCGTCGATGGGCATTGCTTCCGGCGACGTCACGGGCGACGGGCTCCTGGACCTCCTCGTGACTAATTTCTCCGAGGACTACTCGACGCTCTACCGCGCGGTCGGCGGCGGCCTCTTCGAGGACGTAACCGCGGCCTCCGGCGTGAAAGAGCCAACGTACATGCCCATGTCCTGGGGGACGGCTTTCGCCGACCTCGACAATGACGGGGACCTCGACATCGTCATCGCGAACGGGCACATCTATCCCCAGGTCGACGCTCACCCGGAGCAACGGGAAGTCTACCGGCAGCGGTGCCTTCTCCTCGAGAACCAGGAAGGGCACTTCATCGACGAGACTCCCGCCGCGGGGCCCGGCTTCGAAAGCACCGGCGCTTACCGCGGACTCGCGATCGGCGACTACGACGATGACGGCGACCTCGACATCCTGCGGACGAGCCTGGACGCACCGCCTTCCCTCCTTCGCAACGAAAGCAGCGGCGGATCCTGGATCACGCTGGCGCTGCGTGGGCGCTGGGGATCCGTGGGCGCGACGGCGTCCGTCACGGCGGGGGGGAAAACCCAGCGCCGCGAGGTCACGGCGGGAGACTCTTTCCTCAGCAGCCACGATCCCCGCCTGCATTTCGGCCTCGGCGCGGCGGAGGTCATCGATCGCATCGAAGTGCGGTGGGCGGACGGCACGAAGACCGTGCGCGAGAAAGTCGCACCCCGGCAGATCCTGAAGCTCGAGCCCGGGAGCTGAAAGGCGACTGATTCCGTGTTAGGGATGCGGCGTGACAGCGATGATCGTGATCTCCGCCTTGCCTGGCCCGTAGCACCAAAAGAGTCGATACGCCCCAGGGGTTTGATTTTGAACGTAGGCCTCAAAGACCTTTTGGTCCTTTTGGTACGGGTGCTCGATGGAGTCAAACGCATGCGTCTGTAGCCCAGGGTGGCGCGGGTTTTGCGCGAGAAGGCCGACGCACTTTGCGACCTGCTTGAAAAGCCCCTCCGCCTTGCGCGCCTTCGTCTCCCCTGCTTTCAGCCGAGCCTCCGTCGCCTGAAGCGCCCGTTTGCGGAGCTCCTCATAGGTCTCTTTTGCTGACCGGGTCCAGCGGAGCTCGAACCTCATTCCTCAGGAATCGAATTCAGGTACTTCTGGTCACGTTTTGGGAGCGGAGGGGATTCGGCAAGCTCGCCGGCCCTGGCCTCGCTGAGCCCGCGTCTTACGGCGGAAAGCGCCTTCTTGTTCTCATAGAGCCAGGCCTCGCGCTCAGGGATGACACGGGCAAGCTTCACGCGGACCTCGTCGTCAGAGAGCTTCTCGACGATGACCGTGCGATTGGCGAAGCTCTCTCCGAGAGTCACGCGCCCCTTGGAGTCAGCGTTCTTCGTTTGCGTAGGTAAAGGCATACTTTAAAGGTAGCATCTATTTCCACGGTGGGCAAGTGGGCATATGGGAGCATGGGTAGGTGGGAACACCAGGTTTAGGGGAACACTATGTCTTTGGGAACACCGCGCCCTGGCTTTCCAAGGCGCGAGTGCCTGCCCCGCGAGGAGATTCAGGTCTTCTTTTGCTCCTCGGCGCCGTCTTTCGCCGGCGGATCCGCCACTTTGGGGCCCACGAGGACCTGCCCGAGCTCGGAGGTCTTCACTTCCAGTCTGCCGTACGTCGTCCAGACCTCGAAGCTCTGGACGTCGAGCCTGCCTCTCGGCGCGAAGCGCTGCGCGTCGATCGTCACCACCATCGGCTCGGTGCGGCCGGGCTCCCCTGCGACGAGGCTCAGCTCTCGATCCGCTCCCAGCTTTTCGGGCGCTGCGGAGGGAAAGCTAATGCGGCGCACCTCGCTCCACGGCAGGCTCAGCGTCCCGTAGTCCGTCTCGAGCCGGAGGTCCGGCCCTTTGACCTCTCCGATGAGCTTTCCGCCATCGCGCAGCACGAAAATCGCCTTCCCCGGCGGCGCCGTGCCGACGTAGCTGAACGGCACTTTGTCGAAGTACGCCTCGAGGAAGCCGATGAAGTGCTCCTCCACAAGGTCGGCGTTCTCGTCGAAGAGCTCTTTGAACGATTTCCTCACGATGGAGAGTCGATCGCCGCGCACTTTGAGCTTGAGCTGGCACTTGCCGGCAGCCTGGGTGTACTCGACCGACGATCCGCCGCGCGTGATCTGAATGCTGAGCGCGCCCGGCCCGTTCTGCGTAAGGTGCAGCGATTTGTCTCCGCTCGCGCCGGTGATCTGGAAGTCGAGAGTCGTCGCTTCTCCTGCGCCGCCGATCCGAATGATGACGTTGCCCGATCCGCCGCGATGCGTCGAGATTCCGCTACTCGGCGTCTGGATGCGGATCATGCCCGCGTTCGGGAAAGCCGCCACGGCCACATCGAAAAGGCTGCGGCCGGACGAGCCCGACGGGTCCAGTCGAACCGCGAGCAAGCCGCTCTCGACTTTGAAGTCGATCAACTTCTCGAAAAAGCCGCGTGATTGGCGCGCGAACTCGCTCGGCGCAGCGCCATCAGCGCCCAGCACGAAAGTGCAGAGGAGAAGGGATAGGTTCATGGCTCGGGGAGCTCTTCAGAGCGCCGCGTCCACGGGAGTCCGGTGGATGCTTGGTACGGATCATAAGGCACTCACGGGGTCTGGAATAGCGAAAGATGGCGGATCGCCGCGCAGGAATGGATGCCGCTCCGCGCAGGCCGCCTTTTCCCTTGCAATGGCCTCGGGCCGCTGCGAAAGTCGCAAGCATCCCACCGAATTGCTTCCATTTTTGAGCAGTTTTCCATGCGTAATCCGAATCGATACACGAGGCTAACCAGGCCCCTGGTCCGCGACGGCGGCGTGCTTCGTCCTGTTTCCTGGGACGTCGCGCTGCGGCGCGCCGCGGATCTCCTGCACGGCGCCATAGAGCGCCATGGCCCCTCCACTTTCGGGCTGTTCAGCTGCTCGAAAGCGACGAACGAGGTGAACTACACCGCGCAGAAGTTTGCGCGGTCGGTCATCGGATCCAACAACATCGACAGCTGCAATCGGACCTGACACGCTCCCTCCGTCGTCGGTCTGACGACTGTACTGGGGGCCGGAGGCGGCACGAGCTCCTACCGCGAGGTCGAGGAGACCGACGTCATCGTGCTGTGGGGCTCGAACGCCCGCGAGACCCACCCCATCTTCTTCCATCACGTGCTCAAAGGGATCCGCAACGGAGCCAAGCTCTACGTCATCGATCCACGCCGCACGAGCTCGGCGCGCTGGGCCGACGCGTGGCTCGGAATCAACGTGGGGACGGATATCGCGCTGGCGAACGCGATGGGGCGCGAGATTGTGGCGAGCGGGCTCGTGCACCGGCCATTTGTCGAGCGGGCGACGACCGGATTCGAGGAGTACTGGACGTGTGTGAAGCCGTACACGCTCGAGAAAGCGGAAGCGATCACCGGGGTTTCGAGCTCCGTGATCCGCGAGCTTGCCCACGCGTACGCTCGCGCCGACCGCGCCCAGATCTGTTGGACGCTCGGAATCACGGAACATCACAACGCGGTCTACAACGTCACTTCGATCATCAACTTGGCGCTGCTGACCGGGCACGTTGGACGATACGGCTCCGGTTTGAACCCGCTGCGCGGCCAGAACAATGTGCAGGGTGGCGGTGACATGGGCGCGCTGCCGAACAAGCTGCCGGGAGGGCAGGACGTCGAAGACGCCGAGAGCCGAGCGCGCTGGCAGGCGTTGTGGGGCGGGGCTTCGATCCCGGCGGAGCGCGGCAAGCACCTCACCCAGATGTTCGAAGCCATGGAAGAGGGGGAGCTGACGGCGCTCTTCGTGCTGGGCGAGAACCCCGCGCAATCGGAGGCGGACAACACGCGCACGCTCCGCCTGCTCGAGAAGCTCGACGCCTTGATCGTGCAGGACATGTTCCTGACGCGCACGGCGGAGCTGGCCCACGTCGTCTTTCCCGCGGCGGCGAGCTGGTGCGAGTCGGAGGGCACCGTGACGTCGAGCGAGCGGCGCGTCCAGCGCGTCCGAAAAGCGCTCGACCCCCCGGGCGAGGCGCGCGATGACATCGAGATTCTCTCGGATCTTGCCCGCTGCATGGGCCGGGACTGGAAGCCCACCACCGCGCGGGAAGCTTGGGACGAGCTGAGGAGCCTCTCGACGTGGCATCGCGGCATGTCCTACGAACGGCTCGAGGAGCTCGACGGCATCCACTGGCCGTGCCCAGACGAGAGCCACCCGGGCAGCCAATTCCTCCATGGCCGACTGTGGAAAAACCCGATCGAAGGGCCTCGTGCGCCGTTCCTTGCCGCCGAAGATGAGCCTCCTGTCGACGAGCTGAGCGATGAATTCCCGCTCCGCCTCACGACGGGGCGCCGGCTCGACTGCTTCAACACGGGCGTCCAGACCGCAGGCTACACGTCGCCCCTGCGCCGGGGCGAGACGCTGGACCTCTCGCCCGAGGACGGCGCCCGCTACGGCGTCGAGCCGGGAGAGAGAGTCCGTGTGGTCTCCCGCCGCGGCTCGCTGATCGCGCCGGTGCGGTACGACGAGTCGCTCCGACCGGGGCTGGCGTTCATGACGCTCCACTTTCCCGACGAGGTCAACACGAACGTCCTCACGATCGACGCCACCGACCCGCTCTCCGGGACCGCGGAATTCAAAGCGTCGGCGATCCGGATCGAGAAACTGGATGCGGAGATTTCTCCGCCGCTCGGCGCGGTGGCCGCCGCCGCAGCGTCGGGGGCCGAAGAGCGGAGGCCCTGAGTGGACCTGCGCTGGATCCCTGGCGCCGCGGCGACGCCCGAGGAGCGCAGCGCGGTCGATGAAGCTTTCGGCGATGCTCTCGCGCCGACCCCTGCCACGGGACCGGACCGTGGCGTGCGCGTCGCCCGGGAGGGCGGCGCCGATCCGGGAAATCGTCACCTCCTTCTGCCTGCGTTCCATGCGGTCGTTCGCCGCGCCGGCTGGATCAGCCCCGGCGCCATGAACTACGTCTGCCAGCGGCTCGGCGTGCCTCCTGCCGAGGCGTACGGCGTCGCGACGTTCTACAGCATGCTCAGCACCGAGCCGAGGCCGCCCGTCGCGGTGCACATCTGCGATGACATCGCCTGCAGAGTTGCCGGCGGATCGGAACTGGTCGCCGAACTCGAGCGCCAGTGGGGAGCCGAAGGGCAGCCGGCCGCTGGGGGCTCGTTCGTCTGGCACCGGAGCCCCTGCCTGGGGCAGTGCGAGCGCCCCCCTGCCGCGTTTCTTCAGTTGGCGGGCGCGTCGGGCAACGAGCGCGAGGTCGCGCCGGCCTCGTTCGACGAGATCCTCGCGGCGAGCCGCCACGAGGTCCCTCGGAGCGGTGCCTTGTCGGCGCCGCAGACGCAGCGACCCGGCAGAGAGACGCTGCGTCTCCTCCGCCGCGTCGGCCGCGTGGACCCGGAGAGCCTCGACGACTACCGTGCCCATGGCGGCTACGCCGCGCTGCGTCGCGCCATCGAAATGGGTCCTGAGGCGGTGCTCCGCGAAGTCACCGATTCGAAGCTCGTGGGCCGCGGCGGGGCGGCTTTCCCCACCGGCCGGAAGTGGGAGGCCGTCGCTCGTGCGCCCGTGCGGCCTCACTATTTCGTCTGCAATGCGGACGAGTCGGAGCCGGGGACGTTCAAGGACCGGGTGCTCCTCGAGGAGGATCCATTCGCCGTCGTCGAGGCGATGACGATCGCGGGCTTCGCGACCGGCTCGGAGAGCGGATTCATCTACGTGCGGGGCGAGTATCCGCTCGCCGCCGCGCGCGTCGCCGGCGCCATCGCCCAGGCCCGATCGCGCGGATTCCTCGGCGCGGATGTGCTGGGCCATGGCGTGCGCTTCGACATCGAGCTGCGCCGCGGGGCGGGAGCGTACATCTGCGGCGAGGAGACGGCTCTCTTTAACTCGATCGAAGGTCTGCGCGGCGAGCCTCGCAACAAGCCGCCGTTCCCCACGCAGGAAGGTCTCTTCCGAAAGCCCACGGGAGTCAACAACGTCGAGACGCTCGTGAACGTCCTCGACATCGTGCTCCAGGGCGGGCAGGCTTTCGCTGCCACGGGCAGCGGCTCGTCCACGGGCACGAAGCTTTTTTGCGTTTCGGGTCAAGTCAAGGAGCGTGGAGTGTACGAGGTGCCGTTCGGCGCCACGCTGCGACAGCTCGTGGACATGGCCGGAGGGCTCCTCCCGGGCCGGCGCCTGCAGACGGTGCTCCTCGGCGGCGCCGCGGGAGTGTTCCTGGCGCCCGAGGAAATGGATATGCCCCTCACGTTCGAGGCGGCGCGGTCCGCCGGCGCGACGCTCGGCTCGGGAGCCGTCCTCGTCTTCGATGACACGGCGGACATTCAGGACCTCGTGATAAGGATCGCGGCGTTCTTCCGCGATGAGTCCTGCGGCCAGTGCGTGCCCTGCCGCGTGGGGACCGTGCGGCAGGAGGAGGCGCTTCGACGCCTCGAGGCCGGCGCGCCGAACGGATCGCCAGCCGCAGCGGCCGAGTTGAGCCTCGTCGCGGAGATCGGACAGGTGATGCGGGACGCTTCGATCTGCGGTCTGGGGCACACGGCCTCGAGCGCGGTGGAGTCGGCGATCCGCAAGCTGGGGCTTTTCGGAGGAAGGAGGGCAAAGTGAACGACGCGGCGCGGCCAGGGGGGCTCAGGACGGTCGAGCTGACGATCGATGGTCGCAGCGTGGCCGTGCCGGAGGGCTCGACGATCCTCGACGCCTGCCGGGCCCTCGCCATCGACACTCCCACGCTCTGCTACCTCGAGAACCTCACGCCAGTCAACGTCTGCAGAGTCTGCGTCGTCGAGCTGGAGGGCTCGCGGGTGCTCGTCCCGGCTTGCTCGCGCCGCGTGGAGCCGAAGATGTCGGTGCGCACGGACAGCGACCGCGTTCGGCACAGCCGGCGGATGGTGCTCGAGTTCCTCGCGTCGTCCGCGGACCTTTCCCGAGCGGGGAATGAGGTGCGCCGCCAGATGGAGCGCTACGAGGTCCGACCTGAGAGGTACGGGCCTGCCGCTCCGCCCGCCGCCGCAGGCGAAAGGGATCAGGTCGCTCCCGGCCACCACCACGCCGTCCCCGCCGGCCTTGCGGAGACCGTCCATCAGCCGGTGAAAGTCGACAACGAGCTGTACGTTCGCGATTACGGCCGCTGCATCCTCTGCTACAAATGCGTCGAGGCGTGCGGCGTCGACGCCCAGAACACATTCGCGATCACCGTCGCCGGCCGCGGCTTCGGTGCGAGGATCTCCACCGAGTACGCGACTCCGCTCGGCGACTCCGCGTGCGTCTACTGCGGGAACTGCGTGGGGGTTTGCCCCACGGGCGCGCTCATGGCGAAAAGCGAGTTCGACCTGCGCGAAGCCGGGCGATGGGAGCCCGCACGCCAGTCGATGACGGACACCATCTGCCCCTACTGCGGGGTCGGATGCACCCTCCAGCTCCACGTGCAGGACAACCGCATCGTGAAGTGCACCTCGCCACTCGACCACGACGTGACGAGCGGCCACCTGTGCATCAAGGGCCGGTTTGGCTGGGAGTTCGTGCAAAACGTCGAAAGCGCGACGGAACGGCCCGACAGCGCCGGCGCGCCGGAAAACACGGGACGCGAGGGCGAGGCGCAGGCCTCTCCCAGATAACTCCAGGTACCGTCATGACGACCCACGCCGTTCTCCGATCGCGTCGAGGGCTTTCGCGCCGTGGATTCCTTCTCGAAAGCGCGGGAGCCGCCGCGGTCCTCAGCGCCGCTTCCTATTCGCGAGTGCTCGGCGCCGAAGACAAAGTGCGCCTGGGGCTGATCGGGTGCGGGAGCCGCGGCCAGCACGTCCTGTCGCTTTTCCAGATGAACCCGTCGGTCCAGGTCGTCGCCGTCTGCGACGTCTTCGGCGATCAGGCCGAGCAGGCCCGCGCCCGTGCCGCGCAGGCCGAGGCGTCGAGCGACCACCGCAAAGTCCTCGAGCGAGGCGACGTCGACGCCGTCCTGATCGCAACCCCGGACCACTGGCATGCCGCGATCGCGATCGAGGCTCTGAACGCGAAGAAACACGTCTACGTCGAGAAGCCCCTCACGCTGCGCATTGACGAGGGGCCGGACATCGTCAAGGCTGCTCGTGTGAACCAGCGCACCTGCCAGGTGGGCATGCAGCAGCGGTCTGGAAAGCACTACATCGAGGCCAAACGGGAGTACATCGACAAAGGCCGGCTCGGCAAAGTCACGCTGGCGCGCACGTGGTGGCACGGCAACACGTACCACCTTCGCCGCGCGCCCGAGCGGCTCCAAAAGCAGCCCACAAACCTCGACTGGGCCCGATTCCTCGGGCCGGTCAAGTGGCGGGAGTACGATCCGCAGCAGTACTTCAACTGGCGAGCCTACCTCGATTTTGGCGGCGGCCAGGTCACCGACCTCTTCACGCACTGGATCGACGTCGTGCACATGTTCCT
>Ga0111538_10006707_pt1 | contig 15554 bp, 12 predicted proteins | sample SoiMethybrSBSTD1_FD_79669 | JGI IMG/M metagenome (GOLD analysis project Ga0111538, IMG submission 79669) | Bulk soil microbial communities from a Populus tree surrounding site in Tennessee, USA - Soil MetaG P. TD hybrid SBSTD1 (version 2)... | ecosystem: Environmental > Terrestrial > Soil >...
CTGATGCCGATCGAGGACATTTTCTCGATCACGGGGCGGGGGACGGTGGTGACGGGGCGGGTGGAGCGGGGGATCGTGAAGGTGGGCGAAGAGATCGAGATCGTGGGGATCGACGAGACGCGCAAGTCGGTGGTGACGGGCGTGGAGATGTTCCGCAAGCTGCTCGATGAAGGGCAGGCGGGGGATAATATTGGCGCGCTGCTGCGCGGGATCGACAAGGACGACGTGCAGCGGGGGCAGGTGCTGGCGAAACCCGGATCCATCAAACCCCACAAGAAATTCAAAGCGGAAGTCTACGTTCTCACGAAGGAAGAGGGCGGGCGGCACACGCCGTACTTCAACGGGTACCGGCCGCAGTTTTATTTTCGGACGACGGACGTGACGGGGGTGTGCACGTTGCCCAGCGGGGTGGAGATGGTGATGCCGGGGGACAACGTGACGCTGGCGATCGAGCTGATCATGCCGATTGCGATGGAGAAGGAGCTGCGGTTTGCGATCCGGGAGGGCGGGCGGACGGTCGGGGCCGGCGTCGTCACGGAGATCGCGGACTAAGCCATGCGCGACATCGTCTCCATGGCCTGCGGCACCTGTCAGCGCCGGAACTACAGCACGACGAAGAACCGTCGCACCCATCCCGACCGGATGGAGCTGAAGAAGTACTGCAAGTGGTGCCGGAAGCACACGCCGCACAAAGAGAGCAAGTAGCGCGTGACGACGGCGATAGGGGTGTAGCTCTAACGGCTAGAGCACCGGACTCCAAATCCGGGGGATGGGGGTTCGAATCCCTCCACCCCTGCCATTGAACATGCTGGGCGTGGGCGAGCAGGGCACCGGGCAAGCTGGAATAGCGAGGGCGGGCGGATGCAGGTAGCAGTGGTCACGCGCGTCAGGGAATTCGTGCAGGAGGTCCTGGCCGAATTCCGCAAGGTCACCTGGCCGAGTCGCCAGGAACTGGTGAACTCCACGGTGGTGGTGATCGCGGTCACCGTCGTCCTCTCGCTGTTCCTGGGCGGCGTGGACATCGTCCTGGCGCGGGTGGTCGAGTGGGTCCTCAGCGGCGGGCGGAAAGGAATCTGAGATGAGCGGCGACGCGGCGACGACGAACAAGCAGTGGTTCGTCGTCCACACGTATTCGGGATTCGAGAACAAGGTCGCCGAGGCCATCCACTCCCGCGCCAAGATCTTCGGCATGGGCGAAAAGATCGCCCGGGTGCTGGTGCCGACGGAGAAGGTCGTCGAGGTCCGCAACAAGCAGAAGCGCGAGACCGAGCAGAAGTTCTTCCCGGGCTATGTCCTGGTCGAGATGGAGCTGACCGACGAGACCTGGCACCTGGTGCGCTCGACGCCCAAGGTGACCGGCTTCGTGGGCTCCGGCAACCGTCCGGTCTCGCTGCCGGCTGACCAGGTCGACGAGATCATGCGCAACATGGAGGCGGGCGCCGAGAAGCCCAAGCCCAAGTCGGTGTTCCAGCGCGGCGACAAGGTCCGCGTGATCGACGGCCCCTTCGTCAACTTCCAGGGGGTCGTGGAAGACATCAACCCCGAGCGCGGACGCATGAAGGTCGAGGTCCCGGTGTTCGGCCGGCCGACCCCCGTCGAGCTCGAGTACTACCAGGTGGAGCGACTGTGAAGAAGGTTCAGGCGATCGTGAAGCTGCAGATTCCGGCCGGCAAGGCCAACCCCTCGCCGCCGGTCGGTCCGGCGCTGGGTCAGCACGGCGTCAACATCATGGAGTTCTGCAAGGGCTTCAACGCCCAGACCGGCAGCCAGGAAGGCCTGATCCTGCCGGTGGTGGTGACCATCTTCCAGGACCGGTCGTTCACCTTCGTGGTGAAGACGCCGCCGGCGGCCGTGCTGCTCAAGCGCGCGGCCGGCATCGCCAAGGCCTCGGCGGTGCCGCACAAGGACAAGATCGGCAAGGTCACCAGGCAGCAGGTGCGCGAGATCGCGCAGACCAAGCTGGTGGACCTGAACACCGACAAGATCGAGCCCGCCATGCGGATCATCGAGGGCACCGCGCGCAGCATGGGTATCGAGGTCGTCTAGGAGACAGACATGGCGACGATGGTGAGCAAGCGCTACGACGCATCCGCGGCCAAGATCGCACCCGAAAAGCCGTACTCGCTCGACGAGGCGATCGGCGTGCTCAAGGCGATGCCGCCGGCGAAGTTCGACGAATCGGTGGACCTGTCGTTCCGCCTCGGCGTGGATCCCAAGCACGCCGACCAGATGGTGCGCGGCGCGGTGGTCCTGCCCCATGGCATCGGCAAGACCGTGCGGGTCGCGGTGTTTGCCAAGGGTGAGAAGGAGCGCGAGGCGCGCGAGGCCGGGGCCGACACGATCGGCGCCGAGGATCTCGTCGAGAAGGTGCAGGGCGGCTGGATGGACTTCGACACCGCCATCGCCACGCCCGACCTGATGGGCCAGGTGGGCCGCCTTGGCAAGGTGCTGGGCCCGCGCGGATTGATGCCCAATCCGAAGCTCGGCACCGTGACGTTCGACATCAGCCGCGCGGTGCGCGAGGCGAAGGCCGGCAAGGTCGAGTTTCGCGTCGACAAGGCCGGCAACATCCACACGCCGGTCGGCAAGCGCTCGTTCAACGAGCAGCAGCTGCGTGACAACGCGATGGCGCTGATCGAGGCGATCGTGCGCGCGAAGCCGCCGGCGGCCAAGGGGAACTATCTCCGGTCGCTGACGGTGTCCAGCACGATGAGCCCCGGCGTGCCCATCGATGCGGTAGCGATCGCGAACCTGTTCAAGAAGGCGACGACCTAGAGGTCGGAGGGAACCGTGCCTACGCAAGCGAAGGTCGAAACGGTCGGCGAGCTCAAGTCGCGCCTCGATGGCGTGACCACCGTGCTCCTGGCCGAGTATCGGGGATTGACCGTGCAGCAGCTGGCGGACCTCCGCAAGCAGCTGAAGGCGGTGTCGGCCGAGTACAAGATCGTCAAGAACCGCCTGGCGCGACTGGCCCTCACCGGCTCGAGCCTGTCGACCCTGAGCGCCAATCTCAAGGGCCCGACCGGTCTGGTGCTGGCCAAGGGCGACCCGGTCAGTGTGGCCAAGGCCCTCGCCAACTTCGCCCGGACCAATCAGGCGCTGGTCGTCAAGGTCGGCGTGGTGGATGGCCAGATGCTGCAGCCCGAGGGCCTCAAGGCGCTGGCCGAGCTGCCCTCGCGCGACGCGCTGCGGGCGCAGATCGCCGGTGCGCTGCAAGGCCCGCTGGCCTCGCTGGTCGGTCTGCTGCAGGCGCCGCAACGCCAACTCGTTTACGTCCTGGAGCAGCGCGGCGCGCAAGCGGCCGCGGCTGCTCAGTAATCACAAAAGGGGGAACTACCGACCATGGCCAACGTGGAACAGATCGCCGAGGAACTCGACAAGCTGACGCTGCTCGAGGCCGCGCAGCTCAGCAAGATGCTCCAGGAGAAGTGGGGCGTGTCCGCCGCCGCGCCGGTCGCGGTGGCCGCCATGCCGGGTGCCGGGGGTGCCGCCGCCGGGACCGCCGCCGCCGAAGAGAAGACCGAATTCGACGTCGTCCTGATGGCGGCGGGCGAGAAGAAGATCCAGGTCATCAAGGTTGTCCGCGAGCTCACGGGTCTCGGGCTGAAGGAAGCCAAGGATCTCGTGGATGGCGCGCCCAAGCCGGTCAAGGAGAAGGTGACCAAGGCCGAGGCCGACGACATGAAGAAGAAGCTCGAGGAGCAGGGGGGCACCGTCCAGGTCAAGTAGCCGGGTCCGAGAGCCGGGCTCACGAGCGGACGAAACCCTTACTTCAGGAGAGTCTATGGCAGGCACGATTCAGTGTGGGCGCCGCAGCCGGCGTGACTTCGGGAAGATTCCCTCCATCGTGGAGATCCCGAACCTCATCGAGGTGCAGAAGCGCTCCTACGAGACGTTCCTCCAGAAGGACGTTGCCAGCGATCGCCGGGAGGAGAACGGACTCCAGGCGGTCTTCAAGTCGGTGTTTCCCATCTCCGACTACAACGACAACGCCATGCTGGAGTTCGACTCGTACCACTTCGGCGAGCCGAAGTACACGGTGGACGAGTGTCACGACCGCGGCATGACCTTCGCGATCCCCCTGAAGGTCACGCTGCGCCTGGTGGTGTTCGACCACGATAAAGAGGCCAAGACCCGCACCATTCGCGAGCAGCGCGGCCAGGAAGTGTACCTGGGCGAGCTGCCGCTCATGACGGACAAGGGCACCTTCATCATCAACGGCACCGAGCGCGTGGTGGTCAGCCAGCTGCAGCGCTCGGCCGGCGTGTTCTTCGACGACGACAAGGGCAAGACGCTGGCCTCGGGCAAGCCGCTGTATTCGGCCCGCGTCATTCCCTACCGCGGCTCCTGGGTCGAGTTTGACTTCGACGCCAACGACCTGCTGCACGTGCGGGTGGACCGCCGGCGCAAGATGTACGCCACGGCCTTCCTGCGCGCGTTCTACTTCCTGGAGAAGAGCACCGTCCTCTCCGACGAGGAGATTCTCGCCCAGTTCTATGACACCGAAGAGGTGCTGGGCTTCGAGGACGGCAACGCCTGGCTGAAGCTGCATCCGGACGCGTCGGTGGGCGCCAAGGTGGCCGACGACGTCAAGCCGCCTCGCCATCGCGAGCCGATCGTGGCCGCCGGCAAGGTGCTCAACGCCAAGCTGGTCGAGAAGCTCGTCGAGGCCAACGTCGAGAAGATCCCGGTGCGGGCCGAGGCGCTGGTCGGCCGCCGGACCGCCACGCGCATCGTGGACACCGAGACCGGCGAGGTGCTCCTGGCCGGCAACGCGGAGGTCACCTCCACCGAGCTGGCCCGGCTCATGGCCAAGAAGGTGTCGGCGTTCAAGCTCCTGGTGGTGGCCCCGGGCAAGGTCGATGCGTCCATCTACGAGACGCTGGCCCGCGACCACGTCAAGAACCCCGACGAGGCGCTGGTCGAGATCTATCGCAAGCTGCGCCCGGGCGATCCGCCCACGGTCGAATCCGCGCGGGCCCTGTTCCGCGGCATGTTCATGGACGCCCGCCGCTACGACCTGGCCCGGGTCGGGCGCTTCATGCTCAACGAGAAGCTCGGCATCGAGGCCCCGGCCATCGCCAAGACGCTGCGCAGCGAGGACATCGTGTCGGTCATCCGGCACCTGCTGATGGTGAAGCTCGGCAGCAAGCCCACCGACGACATCGACCATCTCGGCAACCGGCGCGTGCGTTCGGTCGGTGAGCTGCTAGAGAACCAGTTCCGGGTCGGTCTCACCCGGATGGAGCGGGCGGTGAAGGAGCGGATGTCGATCTCCGACATCACCAACCTGATGCCGCACGACCTGATCAACGCCAAGCCCGTCTCGGCGGTGGTCAAGGAGTTCTTCGGGTCATCGCAGCTGTCGCAGTTCATGGACCAGACCAACCCGCTGGCCGAGCTGACGCACAAGCGGCGGCTGTCCGCCCTGGGACCGCGCGGTCTGAGCCGGGAGCGCGCCGGGTTCGAGGTGCGCGACGTGCACCCGACTCACTACGGCCGCATCTGTCCGATCGAGACGCCGGAAGGCCCGAACATCGGCCTCATCTCGTCGCTGTCGACCTACGCCCGCACCAACGAGCTCGGCTTCATCGAGACGCCGTATCGCAAGGTCCTCGCCGGCAAGGTGACCGACGAGATCGAGTTCCTCAACGCCTTGAAGGAAGAGAAGTTCGTCATTGCCCAGGCCAACGCGGAGATCGACCGCAACGGCCGATTCACCCAGGAGAGGGTCTCCGCCCGCAAGAGCGGTGAGTTCCGGATGGTGCCGCCGGAAGAGCTGCACTTCATGGACGTGTCGCCCAAGCAGCTGGTCTCGGTGGCGGCCGCCCTCATCCCGTTCCTCGAGAACGACGACGCCAACCGAGCGCTCATGGGCTCGAACATGCAGCGCCAGGCGGTGCCGCTCCTGCAGCCCGAGGCGCCGCTGGTCGGCACAGGCATGGAGCACGTGGTGGCTCGCGACTCCGGCGCGGTGGTGGTGGCCAAGCGTCCCGGCGTGGTGGAGTACGCGTCCGCCGATCGCGTGGTGGTGCGGGCCGAGAGCCGGTCGAAGAAGGCCGACCCGGTCCAGGACCTGCCGCTCGACATCTACAACCTGACCAAGTATCGCCGCTCGAACCAGAACACCTGCATCAACCAGAAGCCGATCGTGCGCAAGGGCCAGCGGGTGGCCCAGGGTGACGTCATCGCCGACGGCCCGGGGACCGATCAGGGCGAGCTGGCGCTCGGCCGCAACGTGCTGGTCGCCTTCATGCCGTGGGGTGGGTACAACTTCGAGGACGCGATCCTCGTGTCCGAGCGGCTCGTCAAGGACGACCGCTTCACCTCGATCCACATCGAGGAGTTCGAGGTGCAGGCCCGCGACACCAAGCTGGGCAAGGAAGAGGTCACCCGCGACATCCCCAACGTCTCGGAGGAAGCGCTCAAGGACCTGGACGACGCCGGCATCGTGCGCATCGGCGCCAAGGTGAAGGCCAGTGACATCCTGGTCGGCAAGATCACGCCGAAGGGCGAGACCCAGCTGACCCCGGAGGAGAAGCTGCTGCGGGCGATCTTCGGCGAGAAGGCCGGCGACGTCCGCGACACCTCGCTCACCGTGCCGCCCGGCATCGAGGGCACGGTGGTCGACGTCAAGGTGTTCTCGCGCCGCGGCGTGGACAAGGACGAGCGGGCCAAGTCGATCGAGGAGGAGGAGATCGGTCGCCTGGAGAAGGACTACCAGGACGAGATCGCGATGGTCGAGATGGAGCGCGACCAGAAGCTGAAGAATCTCCTGGTCGGCAAGACGGCGGTGGCCGAGCTCTTCGATCCGACCAACAAGACCCAGCGGGTCACCAAGAAGGGCGACCGCATCGAGCGGGCCGACCTCGACAGCTTCTCCTGGAACGAGCTGAAGAAGGTCAAGGTCAAGGAAGACGAAGGCCTGGCCCAGATGGTCAAGCGCATCGAGGAGCTCGCCGAGGAGCAGATCGGCATCTACGACTCGATGCTGGAGGACCGCATCGGCCGCCTGCGACGCGGTGACGACCTGCCGCCCGGCGTCATCAAGATGGTGAAGGTCTACGTGGCGGTGAAGCGCAAGCTGTCGGTCGGCGACAAGATGGCCGGCCGCCACGGCAACAAGGGTGTCGTCTCCAAGGTGCTTCCCGAGGAGGACATGCCGTTCCTGCCGGACGGCTCCCCGGTGGAGATCGTGCTCAACCCGCTCGGCGTTCCCTCGCGGATGAACGTCGGCCAGATTCTCGAGACCCACCTCGGCTGGGCGGCCCGCGCGCTCGGGCTGTGGGTGGCCAGCCCGGTGTTCGACGGCGCCACCGAGCACGAGATCAAGGACCATCTGCGCGAGGCCGGGCTGCCCACGTCGGGCAAGACCGTGCTGTATGACGGTCGCACCGGCAAGCCGTTCCACCAGGAGGTCACGGTCGGCCAGATTTACATCCTGAAGCTGGCGCATCTCGTGGACGACAAGATGCACGCGCGCTCGATCGGTCCCTACTCCCTGGTCACCCAGCAGCCGCTGGGCGGCAAGGCCCAGTTCGGCGGGCAACGGTTCGGTGAGATGGAGGTGTGGGCGCTCGAGGCCTACGGCGCCGCGCACACCCTGCAGGAGATGCTGACCGTCAAATCCGACGACGTGGAGGGACGCAACCGCATCTACGAGGCGATCGTGAAGGGCGAGAACTTCCTAGAGCCCGGCACGCCGGAGTCGTTCAACGTGCTGGTGAAGGAGCTTCAGAGCCTGGCCCTGGACGTCGAGCTCATCACGAAGGACAAGAAGACCTCCTAAGGAGAATGTGAATAATGCTGACGGATCGGCCTTTCGGCAGCCTGATCAGAGAGGACAAGCCAACCAAGGACCTGTGGGGCATCCTCGATCGGCATGCGAAGCCCATCACGTTTGACGCGATCCGGATCAAGCTCGCGGCGCCGCAGAAGATCCGCGACTGGTCGCACGGTGAGGTGAAGAAGCCGGAGACCATCAACTACCGGACCTTCAAGCCCGAGCGCGACGGCCTGTTCTGTGCCCGCATCTTCGGCCCGACCAAGGACTACGAGTGCGCGTGCGGCAAGTACAAGCGCATGAAGTTCGCCGGCGTCATCTGCGACAAGTGCGGCGTCGAGGTCACGCGGGCGCGGGTGCGGCGCGAGCGCATGGGCCACATCGAGCTGGCCTCGCCGGTGTCGCACGTGTGGTTCTTCAAGGGGCTGCCCAGCCGCATCGGTCAGCTGCTGGACATGTCGCTGCGCGAGCTGGAGAAGATCCTCTACTTCGAGGAGTACGTGTGCCTCGAGTCGCGGATCAACGGCATCAAGAAGAAGGATCTGGTGGGCGTGGACAAGGTCCGCAAGCTCCACGAGGAGCACGGCCCGGACTCGCTCAAGGTCGGCATGGGCGCCGAGGCCATCCGCGAGCTACTGCGGGACATGGACCTCGACTCGCTGGCCCGCGATCTGCGGGCCCAGATGCTGGGCGAGACCTCGGTCCAGAAGCGCAAGAAGATCGTCAAGCGCCTCAAGGTCATCGAGGCGTTTCTCAAGTCCGGCAACCAGCCGGAGTGGATGATCCTGGAAGTCGTTCCGGTCATTCCGCCGGAACTGCGCCCGCTCGTGCCGCTGGATGGCGGTCGGTTCGCGACGTCGGACCTCAACGATCTCTATCGCCGCGTCATCAACCGGAACAACCGGCTGAAGCGGCTCATGGACCTCAAGGCGCCGGAGATCATCATCCGCAACGAGAAGCGGATGCTGCAGGAGGCCGTCGACGCGCTGTTCGACAACGGCCGCCGCGGTCGCGTGATCACCGGTCCCAACAATCGGCCTCTAAAATCGCTGTCCGACACGCTCAAGGGTAAGCAGGGCCGCTTCCGGCAGAATCTTCTCGGAAAGCGAGTCGATTATTCCGGTCGTTCTGTGATCGTCGTTGGGCCGTACTTGAAGCTGCACCAGTGTGGGCTGCCCAAGAAGATGGCGCTCGAGCTGTTCAAGCCCTTCATCCTGCGCAAGCTGGAGGAGCGGGGCATCGCCTCGTCCATCAAGGCGGCCAAGAAGTTCGTCGAGAAGGAGCGGCCGGAAGTCTGGGACATCCTCGACGACGTCATCAAGGAGCACCCGGTGCTGTTAAACCGGGCCCCCACGCTCCACCGGCTCGGCATCCAGGCCTTCGAGCCGATCCTGGTCGAGGGCAAGGCCATCGAGATCCATCCGCTGGTCTGCACGGCGTTCAACGCCGACTTCGACGGCGACCAGATGGCCGTGCACGTGCCGCTCAGCATGGAGGCGCAGCTCGAGGCCCAGGTGCTGATGCTGTCGGCCAACAACATCCTGTCGCCGTCCAACGGCGCGCCCATCGCGGTGCCGACCCAGGACATGGTCCTCGGGATCTACTACCTGACCAAGGAGAAGCTGGGCACCCCCGAGCACCCGGTGCGCGGCGAGGGCCGTCTGTTCGCCGACGCCGAGGAAGTCCGGATCGCCTACGACAACGAGGACGTGGACCTTCAGGCCCGTATCCGGCTGCGCTGGAAGGGCGAGTTCATCGAGACCACCGTCGGGCGCACCCTGTTCAACGAGGTGGTGCCCGAGGCGCTACGGTTCGAGAACCGGGAGCTGAAGAAGAAGGAAGTCACCTCGCTGGTCGGCCGCTGCATGAACCTGCTCGGCAACGAGGTGACCGTGAAGTTCCTCGACGAGCTGAAGGACCTCGGGTTCCGCTACGCGACCCTGTCGGGTCTGTCGATCGGCATCGACGACATGCACATCCCGTCGTCGAAGGAGCAGCTGATCTCCGGCGCCCGGGCCGCGGTCAACGAGGTGGAGACCCAGTACCAGGACGGCGTCATCACCAACGGCGAGCGCTACAACAAGGTCGTCGACATCTGGGCGCACGTCACCGAGCAGATCGCCGATCAGATGTTCAAGGAGCTGGAGGAGGGCGAGCAGGGCGGCGAGTTCAACCCCATCTTCATGATGGCCGACTCGGGCGCCCGGGGTAGCAAGCAGCAGATCCGCCAGCTGGCCGGCATGCGCGGTCTCATGGCCAAGCCCTCGGGCGAGATCATCGAGACGCCGATCACCTCGAACTTCCGCGAGGGCCTCACCGTCCTCGAGTACTTCACCTCCACCCACGGCGCCCGCAAGGGCCTGGCCGACACCGCGCTCAAGACGGCCGACTCCGGCTATCTCACGCGGCGGCTGGTCGACGTGGCCCAGGACGTGATCGTCAGCGAGTACGACTGCGGCACCGTGAAGTACATCGAGACCACGCCGCTGGTCGAGGGCGGCGACATCATCCAGTCGCTGCGCGATCGCGTGCTCGGCCGCGTCACCGCCGAGGACGTGCGCGATCCGCTGTCCAACGAGATCATCGTGCAGGCCAACAACGAGATCACCGAGGAGCTGGCCCAGAAGGTCGAGGACTCCGGCCTCGAGCGGGTCCGCATCCGCTCCACGCTGACCTGCGACACCAAGCGCGGCATCTGCGTGCTGTGCTACGGCCGCAACCTGGGCTCGGGCCGGCTGGCCGAGCTGGGCGAGGCGGTCGGCATCATCGCCGCGCAGTCCATCGGTGAGCCGGGCACCCAGCTCACCATGCGGACCTTCCACATCGGCGGCACCGCCAGCCGAGTCGTGGAGGCGTCCAAGCACGAGTCCAAGAGCGCGGGCGTGGTGAAGTTCCACAATCTCCGGACCGTCGTGAACCGCGACGGCGACCTGGTGGCCACCAACCGCAACGGTGAGATCGCGGTGGCCGACGAGCGGGGCCGGGAGCGCGAGCGCTATCCGGTGGTGTACGGCGCCAAGATCAAGGTCAAGGCCGAGCAGAAGGTCAAGCTGCGCTCGGTCCTGGTCGAGTGGGATCCGTTCACCAACCCGATCCTGACCGAGTTCACCGGCCGGGTGCAGTACCAGGACATCGTCGAAGGCATCACGGTGCGCGAGGAAATCGACGAGGTCACGGGCCTGGCCCGCAAGGTCATCATCGAGGACGCCGAGGGCAAGCTGCAGCCCGGCATGTTCATCGTGGGGGCGGAGTCGGGCACCAGTGACCGGCACCGCTACCCGTTGCCGGTGGGGGCCAACATCGCCGCGCTCGACGGCGCCGAGGTGTTCGCGGCCGACATCCTGGCCAAGATCCCGCGCGAGAGCACCAAGACCAAGGACATCACCGGCGGTCTGCCGCGGGTGGCCGAGCTCTTCGAGGCCCGCAAGCCGAAGGAGCAGGCGGTCATCACCGAGATCGACGGGCGGGTGGAGATGGGCGGCTTCGTGAAGGGCATGCGGAAGATCGTCATCCGGGCCGACAACGCGGAGACCAAGGAGTACCTGATCCCGCGCGGCAAGCACATCAGCGTCCACGAGGGTGATCGGGTGAAGGCGGGCGAGGCCCTGATGGACGGCTCGCCGAACCCGCACGACTACCTGGCCGTCCTCGGCGATCGGGAGCTGCAGCGGTACCTGGTCAACGAGGTGCAGGAGGTCTACCGCCTGCAGGGCGTGACGATCAACGACAAGCACATCGAGATCATCGTGCGTCAGATGCTGCGGCGCGTGCGGATCGAGGAGGTCGGCGACACCGACTTCGTGGTCGGCGAGCTGGTCGACAAGTTCGTGTTCCAGGAGGAGAACGAGCGGGTGCTGAGCCAGGGCAAGCGCCCGGCCACCGCCAAGCCCGTGCTTCTTGGTATCACCAAGGCGTCGCTGTCCACGGACAGCTTCATCTCGGCGGCCTCCTTCCAGGAGACCACCCGGGTGCTGACCGAGGCGGCCATCTCTGGTAAGACCGATGATCTGCGCGGTCTCAAGGAAAACGTCATCGTCGGTCGGCTCATCCCGGCCGGCACCGGTCTCGGCAACTACACCCGGGTCGAAGTCCTCACCCCAGGTGGCGAGGCCGTGAAGCCCCTGGACAGCATCATGAGCTTCGACACCCCGCCGCCGGTAGAGTCCACCGACGGCGAAGGAGTCGCAGTAGCCGGGTAAACAGCACCGAAAACGCCGACTGTTCTGGTCTTGCCGGACGCCAACCGTTTTCCGGAGGGGGCGGGGGAACCCTGCTAGGGTTCCCCTTCCTTAAAATCCTAGAACGGTCTCCCAACTGAATCCGCCGACCGTAGCTGCAGGGAGGCGGTGGTGGCGGGCGACGGCGGCGGGAGCGGTCGTAACGTAAGACGTCGAACAAATTGACAACGTAGGGTCACTCGGTTATAAAGTTAGAGTTTTGTCGCCCTTCCCGGCGATGGAGATCTATGCCGACCATTAACCAGCTCGTGCGTCAGGGTCGTGAAGCGGTGCGGAAGAAGTCGAAGACGCCCGCGATGCAGCGGTGTCCGCAGAAGCGGGGCGTCTGCATCCGCGTCTACACCATGACCCCCAAGAAGCCGAACTCGGCCCTCCGCAAGGTGGCCCGCGTGCGGCTCACGAATGGGTATGAGGTCACCTCCTACATCCCGGGTGTCGGCCACAACTTGCAGGAGCACTCGATCGTGATGATTCGCGGCGGCCGCGTGAAGGATCTTCCCGGCATCCGGTATCACATCATCCGCGGCTCGCTCGACACGGTGGGCGTGGCCGGGCGCAAGCAGAGCCGCTCGAAGTACGGCGCCAAGGCGCCCAAGGGAGCGTAAGCCATGCGGCGGGCAGGCGCGGCGAAGCGGGAAGTGCTGCCGGATCCGAAGTACGGCAGCCGGCTGGTCGCCAAGTTCGTCAACATCATGATGATCCGCGGCAAGAAGTCGACGGCCGAGCGGATCATGTACGACGCCATGACCGCGGTCGAGGACCGGAGCAAGCAGGAAGCGCTGAAGATGTTCAAGACCGCCATCGACAACGTCAAGCCGGCGGTCGAGGTGAAGTCGCGCCGGGTCGGCGGCTCGACGTACCAGGTCCCGGTCGAGGTACGCCCCGATCGGCGCACGTCGCTGGCCATGCGCTGGGTCATCGGCGCGGCCCGGCGGCGGGCCGAGCGGAGCATGTCCGACAAGCTGGCGGCCGAGCTGCTGGACGCGGCCAACAACCGCGGGACGGCGGTCAAGAAGCGAGAAGACACCCACAAGATGGCGGAGGCCAACAAGGCCTTCGCGCACTATCGCTGGTAGCGGAATCCAAGCAGAGGGGGGCCCATCAAGCCCTCCTCTTCGCATGTACGCAACAGAAAGCTGAGGGGCGGACGTGGAGCGGCAGTATCCCCTGGAGAAGACGCGCAACATCGGCATCATGGCCCACATCGATGCGGGCAAGACGACGACGACCGAGCGCGTCCTGTACTACACCGGACGGTCCTACAAGATCGGCGAGGTCCACGAGGGCACCGCCACCATGGACTGGATGGTGCAGGAGCAGGAGCGTGGCATCACCATCACGTCGGCCGCCACCACCTGCTTCTGGCGGGACTGCCGCATCAACATCATCGACACGCCGGGCCACGTCGACTTCACCGTGGAAGTCGAGCGCTCGCTGCGCGTGCTCGACGGGGCGGTGGCCATCCTCGACGCGGTGTCGGGCGTGGAGCCGCAGACCGAGACGGTGTGGCGGCAGGCCGACAAGTATCGCGTGCCGCGCATCGTGTACGTCAACAAGATGGACCGCGTCGGCGCCGACTTCTACCGCTGCCTGGACATGCTCAAGTCCCGCCTCGGGGCGCATCCCGTCGCCATCCAGCTTCCCATCGGCCGCGAGGACCAATTCCGCGGGCTGATCGACCTGATCGACGAGGTCGGGTACGTGTGGGACGAGGGCGACGAGACGCTCGGCAAGGACTTCAAGAAGGTCGAGATCCCGGCCGACCTGCGCGACCAGGTGAAGGAATACCGCGACAAGATGATCGAGGGGCTCGCCGAGGTGGACGAGCGCCTGATGGAGAAGTACGTCCACGGCGAGGCGATCTCGACCGATGAGCTGAAGGCAGCGGTCCGCAAGGGCGCCATGGCGATGACGGCGTTCCCGGTCATCTGCGGCGCGTCCTTCAAGAACAAGGGCGTGCAGGCGCTCCTGGACGCCGTGATCGACTATCTGCCGTCGCCGCTCGACATCCCGCCGGTGACCGGACTCAACCCCGAGACCGGCGCCACCGAGGAGCGCGAGGCCGCCGACGAGGCGCCGTTCGCGGCGCTGGCGTTCAAGATCATGAACGACCAGCACGTCGGGCAGCTCGTCTTCCTGCGCGTGTACTCGGGCACGCTCGAGGCCGGCTCCGGTGTGTACAACTCCACCAAGGACAAGAAGGAGCGGGTCGGCCGCCTGCTGCGGATGCACGCCAACAAGAAGGAAGAGGTGGAGGCGATCGCGGCCGGCGACATCGCGGCGGCCATCGGCCTCAAGCTGACGACCACCGGCGACACGCTGTGTGACGGCGACAAGCCGATCGTGCTGGAGTCGATGACGTTCCCGGAGCCGGTCATCGCCGTCGCGATCGAGCCGAAGACCCGCGCCGACGAGGAGAAGCTCGGTGCGGCGCTGGCTCGGCTGGCTCTGGAAGACCCGACGTTCCGGGTCACCACCGAGGAAGAGACGGCGCAGACCCTCATCCACGGGATGGGCGAGCTGCACCTGGAAATCATCGTCGACCGCCTGCTGCGCGAGTTTCGCGTGGAGGCCAACGTCGGCAAGCCGCAGGTCGCCTTCCGCGAGACCATCCGTCGCAAGGGCGAGGCCCAGGGCAAGTACGTCCGGCAGACCGGCGGTCGCGGTCAGTACGGCGACGTGTACATCGAGGTCGAGCCGAACGAGCCGGGCGGCGGCTTCGTGTTCGAGAACAAGATCGTGGGCGGCTCTGTCCCGCGCGAGTACGTGCCGGCGGTCGAGAAGGGCATCAAGGAAGCGATGCAGACCGGCGTGCTGGCCGGCTACCCGATGGTGGACATCAAGGTCTTCTTGACCGACGGCTCCTACCACGAGGTGGACTCCAACGAGATGGCCTTCAAGATCGCCGGGTCCATGGGCTTCAAGGAGGCCTGCCGCAAAGCCAAGGCCGTCCTGCTCGAGCCGGTGATGGACGTCGAGGTGGTCACGCCCGAGGAGTACATGGGCTCGATCGTGGGCGACCTCAACAGCCGCCGCGGTCGGATTCTCTCGATGGAGGCGCGTGGCACGTCCCAGGTGATCCGGGCCAACGTGCCGCTGGCCACCATGTTCGGCTACGCCACCGAGATGCGATCGATGACCCAGGGGCGGGCGACCTACACCATGCAGTTCGCCCGCTACGAAGAGGTCCCGACGTCGATTTCCGAAGAGATCATGGCCAAGGTCGCGGGCAAGCCCGCCGCCCGAACCGGAACCCGCTGAGAACCAGACGAGAGGTCGGAGGACAGTAGACGATGGCCAAGGCCAAGTACGAGCGGACGAAGCCGCATGTGAACGTGGGGACGATCGGGCACATCGACCACGGCAAGACGACGTTGACGGCGGCGATCACGAAGGTGCTGCACACGAAGAACAAGACGATCGCGGTGCGGGAGTACGGGTCGATCGACAACGCGCCGGAAGAGCGGGAGCGGGGGATCACGATCGCGGTGGCGCACGTGGAGTACGAGACGGACAAGCGGCACTACGCGCAC
>Ga0111538_10006708_pt1 | contig 15554 bp, 14 predicted proteins | sample SoiMethybrSBSTD1_FD_79669 | JGI IMG/M metagenome (GOLD analysis project Ga0111538, IMG submission 79669) | Bulk soil microbial communities from a Populus tree surrounding site in Tennessee, USA - Soil MetaG P. TD hybrid SBSTD1 (version 2)... | ecosystem: Environmental > Terrestrial > Soil >...
CGAGCACGTCGGGCGGGAGGACATCTCGCGCGGCATCGCCGCGGTGCGCGACCGGGTGAATGGCTGCGCCAGCCGCTACGACTTCCACGGCATGGCCAAGGCCACCATCGCCATCACGCCCGAGGGCGTGCCGGGCTCGGTCTGGATCGGCAACGACGTCGGCTCGACTCACTTCCAGCGCTGCATGACCGCCGCGCTGAAGAAGGCCCGCTTCCCGCGGGCCAGGCAGGCGACCAGCGTCCGCTATCCGTTCGTCTTCTAGGACCCCGCCTCCCGCCGGAAGGGCGGCGGACCGAGGATCTCGATGTTGTCGTCGTGGCGTTCGGCCACCGCCCGCAGGCGGGCGAAGTCGACCGGGCCGTCGTCGGCGCTGCTCGGCTCGCTGGCGTCGAGGTAGAAGGCCTGGCCGCGCCCCGGCGTCTGCAGGCAGAGGAGGCGGGCGTGGGCCGAGGTGACGCGAAACGCGTGCGCCTCCCCGGCCGGGAACATCACCACCCCGCCGGCACCGACCTCGCGTTCGGCGCCGTCGACGTAGACCGAGATGCTGCCCTCCAGGAGGTAGATCGTCTCGGCGATCCCCGGATGGCGATGGAGCGGGGTCACCTTGCCGCCCTGGACGTAGTCCTCGAACATGAAGAAGTCGCCGCCGGTCTCCTCGGCGGTGAGCTTCCAGACGTGGAGCCCGCCGCCGGCGAACCAGCGCCGCTCGCCCTCGCTCGCCTCGCGAACGATCATCTCCTTGCTGCTCATCGGTGCCGCCTCCTGGAAATCTGTTTATGGGACCTGTGTCCCATGAAGAGACTGCAGTATCATGAAGGCCATGTCAACCGGGTACGAGAGCGCCGGGCGAACCTCGCAGAAGCAGCGGACGCGGGAGGCGCTCCTGGCGGCGGCCCGCCAGCTGTTTGCCGCCGGCACCGTCCCGACCGTCGAGGAGGCCGCCCAGGCGGCCGCCATCTCGCGGACGACCGCCTACCGCTACTTCTCCAGCCAGGGCGCCCTGCTCCTCGCAGCCCATCCCGAGCTCACGCCCGCCACGCTCTTGCCGGCCGCCGCCCCGCGCGACGCCGCCGCCCGGCTCGACGCCGTGGTCGCCGAGCTCGCCCGGATGAATGTCGAGCGGGAGCCGCAGCTGCGCGCCGTCTTGCGCCTCTCGCTGGCGCCCGATCCGGTCGATCGCGGTGAGCTCGCGCTGCGCCGCGGCCGCGCGGTCGGCTGGATCGAGGAGGCGCTCGAGCCCTTGGCCCGGCTGTCGGCCGCCGAGCGCCGCCGGCTGGCCGTCGCGATCCGCAGCGCGGTCGGCATCGAGGCGCTGGTCTGGCTGACCGACGTCGCCGGGCTGGATCGCGACGACGCCGCTCGCCTGCAGCGCTGGTCGGCGCGCGCCCTGCTCCACGCCGCGCTGAACGACCTGCCGCCGCCCCCGGCGCCGCGGCGCAGTTCGGCGCGCCGGCGGCGTCCGTCAGGCGGGCGGCGTCACAGGCTGCCGAGCTGATCGAGCTTGCCGAAGCCGCGCGTCCGGGCGAGGAAGTCGGCGATCTGCTTCTGGTCCTTGGGGTCGATCGACTTCACCCCGGTCAGGACGTAGCGGACGTAGGCCTCGACCGCCTCCTCGGCCAGCCCCGCCGCCTCCTCGCGGCGCGCGTCGGCCAGGAAGCGCTGGCGGTAGCGATCGTAGGTGCCGAGCACCTTCTCGCGGATGCCGGCGATGGCCTTGTTGACCAGCGCCTGGCGGATCGCCTTCTCCGAGGGCAGCTTGAGCCGCTTGCCCTCCGCCACCTCGGCGCAGCGGCCGGGCTGGGCCGGGAAGGTCTCGTCCCGGTGCTGCACGGCGTACTGGAAGGGCTCGTTGTCGAGCACCTTGGTCCGCTCCGCCAGGTTCTCGACGCTGATGCGGACCGTGACGCCGGCCTTCAGCGTGTGCACCGCCACGTTGTAGTTGTAGTCGCAGCTGATCGGCACCTCGATGTTGCGCGGCGTGGTGCGCATGTTCTCGAGCTCACGGTCCTTGTCGCGCCGCGAGTTGTTGCGCGACTCGCTGGCGCGCGCGAGCTGGTCGCGGGAGCTCGACAGCCAGCCCTGCGGCGACTCGAGCCGGCGGCGCACGCTCTCCAGGTCGCTCTGCTCCGAGCGGTAGCGGCTCTCCTCGGAGCTGCAGGGCGACGACGAGGTCGAGCCGGAGCCGCTCTGCGCCCGATCGCGGCACTTCTCGTACTCGCTGCGCGCGTGATCGACCTCCTGCTCCTGCTTCGTCACCTCCTTCATGATCTCGTCGACGTCGTGCTGGTAGCGGTCGACGTCCTTCTGGTAGCGGGCCACCTCCTCCTCGGCCTGGGCCAGGCTGCGCTCGGCGCTGGCCACTCCCTGCTCGGCCCGGTCGTGCTCCGGGTTCGGTCGCATCTCGGTGCGGCAGACGTACTGGCAGGTGCGCTGCTCGTTCTCGCGCCGCGGGTCGTAGGCGTAGCCGTCGAAACGGCCCGACAGGCGAACGCCGCGGGCTGCGCTCGCCTCCTTGCCGCGCGGCGTGTCGCGCTGGACCCGGAGCGGCAGGCGTTCGTCGAACGACTGGGCCAGGAGGTCGGGCGACAGGGTCGCCGACAGGTCGGGGGCCCGCGGATCGGCCGCGAAGGGCTCGAGCACGACGAAGAACGTCAGCTCCTTGCGCAGCGCCAGCTTGAGCTCGCCGATGTGCAGCCTGGCGTCCTTGTAGTCGGGCCGGTAGGTCTCGGCGGCGGCGTACTCGACGAGCGCGTTGCCGCGCTTGCCGCCGGCGGCGAACTCCTCGGCGCGCGCGTAGGCCCGCTCGGCCAGCGCGTCGCGCACCCGGCCGTCCACCTCGCGCGCCCGCGGGTCGGCGGGCGACGCCTTGAGGACCAGCGTGGTGATCGCGAGCGCCCGCGTCGGATCCGGCCCGGCGAGCAGCTCCTCGGCGCGCGCCAGCGCGGCGGCGTTGGCGTCGGTCAGGGCCTTCTGCGCCTCGGCGCTCTCGGGATCGAGGCGGGCGGCCTCCTGGATGGCGGCGAGCCCGGACTCGATCTCGCCGCGCTGCATGAGGCTCCGGCCGCGCACCAGCCTTTCGGCCGACATCTTGCCGCGCACCTGCTTGAGCTTGATCTGGGCGTCGGTGTTGCTCGGGTCGAGCTTCAGCGCCTGCTCGTACTCGGCGGCGGCCTTGTCCCACAGGCCCGCCTCGGCGAACTTGTCACCGCGGTCCATCGCGGCGCCGCTGGCTCCGCCACAGGCCGCGAGCCCGGCCAGGAGCAGCACCTGCAAGCAGCGCAAACGACGCCGCCCGCGCGTTTCCGTCTTGCGTGACGACATCGCGAGAAGCTACTCCTTCGAGGGCGAGAATGGGAGGCGTTCCTTCGACCCTGATTCGTCTCCTGGTTGTGTCGGCGCTGGCGTCGGCATGTGGAGGGACGACGGGGGGAGCGCAACCCGTCGGTGCCACCAGCCCGCCCGAAATGCTCGATTCTGCGCTGGAGAGCGAGCTCCGAGCGCTCGGCACCGCGACCGATCCCGCGACTGCCGTGCGCCGCTCGCGCCTCTTGCGTGCGCTGGGAAGACAGGCGGAAGCCCTGGCAATTCTCGAGACCGCCACCGACGGCGCGCGCGATCGGCTCGACTGGGCCGGGCTGAGCGCGCTCTGGCGCGAGGTCGGTGACGTGTATCTCGAAATGGGGCGACCGCAGGACGCGCTCGACGCCTACGGCAAGCGGCTGAAGACCGCAGTGTCCCTGGGAAAACAGGAGGAGCGCGCCTTCGCCCTGGTCGACGCCGCCTACGCCTTCTCGCTGATGGGCGCGATGACCCGCTCCGACGAGGCGCTCGGGGAGGCGCAGCTCCTCGCCGGGGCCGAGCTCACGCGCGACCCCGAGGCCACCGAGAGGGCGGCGCTGACCCGCGAGCGGCTGAACGACCCGGAGCGGGCCATCGAGCTCCTCGCTGTGGCGCGCCGCACATACGAAGGACGCGGAGACTCGTCCGGCGCCGCGCGCGCGGCGGTGCTGGGCGCCCAGCTCGAGGCGCGCGCCGGCCGGCCGCAGGCGCTCGACTTGCTCGACGAGGTGGTCGAGCGCTCGCGCGACCCCGACCCCTGGGTCCGCCTGTCGCGCTTTCGCGCCGAGGCGGCCTACAAGGCAGGCGACCACGAGCGCTGCGAGGAGCTGGCCGCCGCCGCGGTCAAGCTCGCCGATCGCCGCGGGCTGCAGCACGAGTCGAAGATCGCGCGCGTCGCGCTCGCCCGCTGCGCCGGCGCCCGCGGCCATCTCGATGCGGCGATCGCCGCGGCCGAGCAGGCGGCGGTCCTCACCGAGGATCAGCGCCAGCACCTCACCGGCGAGCACGCCCGCCTGGAGATCGGCTTCGAGGCCTTCCAGATCTACCGCCTCCTCCTCTCGCTCGAGGTGCGCCTGCCCGAGAGCCGGCGGGTCGACGCCGCCTTCGTGACCATGGAGAAGGCGCGGGCGCGCGCGCACCTGGACGCGGCCGCGCGCACCGAGGCCAACCTGTCAGGTCCGGTGGGAGAGGTGTCGCCGGTGCTCCTGCAGAACAAGGCCGAGGCGGAGGAGCGGCTGCGCCGGCTCACCCAGGAGCTGGCGTCCGGACGCGACGAGGCGTCGCGCGCCGAGATCGTCGAGCGCCACAAGAACGCCCTGTGGGCGCTGGAGGACGTCAAGGAGGAGATCGAGCAGCAGAACCCGCTCATCGCGCGCATCCGGCTGCCGCGTCCGGCGACCGTGCGCGAGGTGCAGTCCGAGCTGCTCGACGACCAGACGCTCCTGGTCTCCTACTTCGTCGGCGAGGAGCGGGTGGTCGCGCTGGCGGTGGGCAAGAAGGAGGCGCGCCTCGCGGTCCTCAAGCCCTCGAGCGAACAGCTGTCGGACACCGTGCGGCAGTTCCGCTGGGACGAGCTCCTGCAGCCGGAGCTCGACCCGTCCCAGGTGCGCCGCACCGCGCGAAAGATCTACGGCCAGGTCCTCGGCCCGTTCGACGACCTGGTGAAGTCGCACCGCCGGCTGCGGGTCATCCCGCACGGCAACCTGGCGTCGCTTCCCTTCGAGGCGCTGGTCGATCCGCGCGGCAAGTTCGTCGTCGAGAGCCACGACGTGAGCTACAGCCTGTCGGCGACGCTCGGGCTCGAGCTGGCCCGGGCGCGGCCGCCGGCCCGCTCGGGCCGCCGGCGCTTCGTCGGCATGGGCGATCCGGTCTACGACTGGGCCTCCTTCCGCGCCGGGAAGAGCGAGAGCGGGGCCGCCGCCGCCGGGCGGGGGCTCGCCCTGTGGGCGACCGCGCGCAAGCTGACCGACCGACCCGGCCAGCGCTCGCTCGGCCTCGAGCGCCTGCCCGGCACCGCCAAGGAGCTGCGCGCCATCGCGCGCCTTTTCGGCTCGAACCAGAAGCTCTACCTGCGCGACCAGGCGTCGGAGGAGAACGTCAAGGCGGGCGCGCTGGGCAACGCGAGCATCGTCCACATCGCCTCGCACGGTCTGCTCGAGCCGCACTACCAGGCGCTCGCGCTCACCCTGAACCCGTCGTCGAACGAGGACGGCTTCCTCCTGCACGGCGAGATCGCCGAGCTCAAGCTCGACGCCGACCTGGTGGTGCTCAGCGCCTGCGAGACCGGCAACACGCAGATGCGCTCGACCGAGCCGATCGCCGGCCTCGCCCTCGCCCTGCGCAACGCCGGGGCCCGGCGCGTGGTGGTCAGCCTGTGGCCGGTCGACGACGCGGCGACCGCGCGCCTGATGACCGACTTCTACCGGCCGCTCGCCGCCGCCGACTCGGGCGCCGATTTCGCCGCCGCGCTCAGCCAGGCCAAGCGCGCCATGATCGCCGCCGGCCCCAAGCACCCCTTCTACTGGGCTCCCTTCGTCCTGGTCGGCGACTGACGCCCGGGCGAGCAATCGCTCTGCGAATCGACTTCGACCGGTTAGTCTCGGGTCGTGGCGAAGACCAAGAAGAAGCAGAAGCAGAGCAAGGGCGATGGCGAGAGCAAGGGCAAGAGCAAGAGCAAGAGCAAGGCGAACGGCAAGACCAACGGCGCGCGCCCGGCGAAGACCTCGGCCGGTGACGTCATGCCGGTGCCGCAGAAGAAGCTCAAGCGAAAGGCGTACGAGGCTCAGCTCTCGAAGCTGCAGTACGAGCTGGTGAAGCTTCAGGAGCACGTCCGGACCCACGGTCTCCGCATGGTGGTGATCTTCGAGGGGCGCGACGCGGCCGGCAAAGGGGGCGTCATCAAGCGAATCGCCGACGCGCTCAACCCGCGCATCTGTCGGGTGGTCGCCCTCGCCACTCCGACCTCGCGCGAGAGGAGCCAGTGGTACTTCCAGCGCTACGTCGCCGAGCTGCCCTCCGCCGGCGAGATCGTGCTGTTCGACCGAAGCTGGTACAACCGGGCCGGCGTCGAGCGGGTGATGGGCTTCTGCAGCGAGGAGCAGCTGGAGGAGTTCTTCCGCTCCTGCCCCGAGTTCGAGCGAATGCTGCTCCGCTCCGGCATCATCCTCGTCAAGTACTGGTTCTCGGTCAGCGACGAGGTCCAGGAGCAGCGCTTCATCGCCCGCATGGAGGACCCGAAGAAGCGCTGGAAGCTGAGCCCGATGGACCTCGAGGCGCGGGCGCGCTGGGTCGAGTACTCGATGGCCAAGGACGACATGTTCAAGCACACCGACCTGCGCGAGGCGCCCTGGTGGGTCGTCCGGGCCGACGACAAGCGGCGCGCGCGGCTCAACTGCATCGCCCACCTGCTCGCGCAGATCGAGTACGAGGATCTCATCCCCGAGCGGATCAAGCTGCCCAGGCGACAGAAGGACGTCGGCTACGTGCGCCCGCCGGAGGACAGCCAGAGCTTCGTCCCCGACGCGTTCTGATGGTACCGTCCGCCGGGCGTGGGCCGGGTCGTCGCCATCGGTGATCTCAACGGCGCCGCCGACGCGCTCGAGGCGATCCTGCGCGGCACCCGGCTGATCGACCGGCGCGGCCGGTGGAGCGGCGGGACGACCCATCTGGTCCAGGTCGGCGATCTCTTCAACCGCGGACCGGCGGCGAGGAGCGCCTTTGCCCGGCTGCGCGCGCTCGGCCGGGCGGCCCGCGCCGCCGGCGGCGATGTCACCGTCCTGCTCGGCAACCACGAGGCGATGACCGCGCTCGGCAACGAGTCCTACTGCACCGTCGAGGAGTACCTCTCCTTCGCCCCGGCCCGCGAACGGGCGCGCTGGAAGCAGCGGCTGGCGCGCCAGAGCGTGCGCCTCCTGCGCGATCATCCGCCGCGCGGCCCCATCGCGCCGCTGCAGCCGCGGCTCGACGCCTGGAGCGCGCTGCACGCCCCCGGCCGCCGCGAGCTGCGCCGCGAGCTCGGCCCGCGCGGCGCCATCGGCCGGGCGCTGCGCTCGCTCCCCGTGGCGATCCGCCTGGGCGACACCGCCTTCGTCCACTCGGTCCCGGCGCCGCGCTGGGCCCGCCTCGGCATCGACGGTCTCAACGCCGCGATCCGCGCCATCTGGGCCGCGAGGCCGCGCTTCTGGCGCGACCTGCCGCGCTCCAGCCTGGTGCGCGCCGTCGACGGACCGCTGTGGAACCGCGCGCTGGTCAGCCGCGAGAGCCGCGGCACGCGCGCCGAGCTGGCCCGCACGCTGGCGGCGCTCGGAGTGCGCCGCATCGTCGTCGGCCACACCCAGACCCGTCACCTGCCGGGCGGCACGCGCGGCCACATCGCGCTCCTCCACGACGGGCGGGTCGTCTGCATCGACGTCTCGCTCGGCATGGGCTCGGCGCCGCCGCTCGCCGCGCTCGACCTGCGGCCCGGCTCGGCCCACGAGTGGACCCCGGCCGGCCGCCGCCGCCTCTGGTAGCTAGACCACGGTGGAGGCGGCGAGGATGGTCCAGGCCTGGATCACCTGGATGAGGACCGCGGCGTCGTTCGCCCGGTAGGCGCAGGCGGCGCCGCCGCTCCGGCGCGTGCCGGGGACCAGCTCGGCGGCGTCGGCGCAGGCCGAATGGACGAAGTCGATCTCGAGGTCGAGCGGCAGGGCGGGGCGGAACGGGCGCAGCTCGCCCGACGCCGCCTTCCTCACGGCGCCGGCAGCGGCCGCGCGGATGCGCTGGCAGGCGGCCGCCGGCGCGATGCTGCGCGCGGCGTAGCGGGTGTAGGCCTGCTTCACCTCGACGGTCGCGACCTCCCCGATGAGCTCGCGCGCCTGCGCACAGGTGGTGGCGTCGCCGGTGACCAGCGCGACCGGCACGCCGCGCGCGCCGCACAGCGCCGCATTGATCGCGGTCTCGTTCCAGTCCCGGCCGCCGACCCGACAGCGCGCGACCACCTTGCCGAAGTAGGTGTGGTCGAGGATGCCGGCCTGGCTCGCCGCGCCCGCGTGGTAGCCGATGAAGAGCGCAGCGCCGTGGCCGGCGGCGACCCCCTGGACCATCGAGTGCGGCTTGAGCGATCCGGAGATGACCTCGGCGCGCGGGTCGAGGTCGTCGAGCACCAGGTTGCGCATGTCGCCGTGGGAGTCGTTCACCACCACGGCGTTCGCCCCGCCCTCGAACGCTCCGGCGATGGCGGCGTTGGCCTCGCCGGTCATCCAGCGCCGCGCGCGCTCGTAGTCGTGCCCGGTGCGCCGGGTCTGATCGACGTGGACGACGCCGGCCACGCCCTCCATGTCGATGCTGATGTAGACCTCCATGCGGCTACACTACACGCGGTCGGTTCGCGTCAGGTGTAGAGCGTGCCCTCCTGCACGAAGCAGAGCTCGTTCCCCCACGGATCGCTCACGTAGAACGACCGCTCGCCCCAGGGGCGCTGGATCGCCTCGCCGGCCGGCTGGCCATGGACCTTGAAGGGCGCCAGCGCCCGGAGCTCGGCGGCGCGCGCGTGGGCGCCGTCGAGGTCGCGGACCGCGAAGTAGAGCGATTTGGGGCCGGGGGTGGGCGCCAGGCCGCCCTGGGTCGGGTCGATGACCGACAGGATGACGCCGCCGCAGTCGAAGTAGTGGCGGGCGCCCGGATGCCGCTTGCCCTCGCTGCCGAGGAGCTTGGCGTAGAAGGCGGCGGCCTGGTCGAGGTTCGCGACCTCGATGGTGACGCGGAAGATCTTCGGGGTGTCGTTGTTGCTGGGGGTGGTGGTCATCGTTCTCGTCCTTTTCGTGTGGTGCGCTGCTCGCGCATGGCGCGCGTCGATCGCGGGCCGGTCGGCGGCCAGGTCTTGTCGGGTCCGACCGGCTCGAGGTGGCCGAGCCAGGACAGCAGCACCTCGCTGGCCCGCTCGCGTTTCAGGCGATAGAAGCTGCTGCGGCCCTCGCGGCGGACCTCGATCAGGCCGGCCTTCTCGAGGACGTTCAGGTGGCGGGTGGTGGTCGGCCAGCTGTGCTGGAAGCGGGTCGCCAGGTAGCCCGAGGGGAGCTCGCCGCCGAGCTGGGCGAGGATGAGCAGGATGCGCCGCCGCGTCTCGTGCGCCAGCGCGGCGAACACCACCTCGGTCTCTTCGAGCGTCACCTTGCCCACGCGGGCCGGTTATTAGCATCCGAGCTAATAATTAGCAACAAGGGAAATTAACGGTCGTCCCCGGCGCGGGCCGCATCGAGGTGACCGCGGCCGGAATCTGTGCAAGATCGGGCATGGCCGAGCGCCTCCCGCTGTCGTCGATCTCGGATGTCGTCGATGTGCACTGGTTCCGCGGCGAGCGCGCCGAGAGCGGCGCCCCGCCCGATCTGTTGATCGAGATACCGCACGGCGCGACCCGCACCGCCGACTTCCGCGAGCTCGAGCGACTGCTGGTGAGCCCGCTGCCGGCGGACCTGGTCGACTTCTTCCACGTCAACACCGACGCCGGCGCGCCCGAGCTCGGCGAGGCGGTGGCGCGCCGCCTGGTCGCCGCCGAGCCGGCCCGGTCGGTCGCCATCCTCTGCTGCCGCATCCCGCGCACCTTCATCGACTGCAACCGGCAGATCGACGCCGCGCCGGAGGACTTCAAGGCCGGCAAGGTGACGCCGGGCCTGATGCCCTGGATCACCGCGCCGGAGGACCGCGCGCTCCTGCGCGGCCGCTACGAGACCTACGTCGCGGCGGTGCGGGCCGCCGCCGCCGAGCTCCGCCCCGCCGGCGCCCTCCTGCTGCTTCACAGCTACGCGCCGCGCACGGTCGACGTCGAGGTCGATCTCGACATCGTCGCCAGCCTGCACCGCGCCTACCAGCCGGACATCGAGCCGACCTGGCCGCTCCGGCCCGAGGTCGACGTGATCGCCCGCACCCCGGACGGCGTGTCGCACGCGCCGCCGGCGGTGAGAGACGCGCTCGACGCCGCGCTGGCCGCCGCCGGAATCGCCGTCGCCGAAAGCGCGACCTACCCGCTGCACCCCAGCACCATGGCCTGGGAGCACGTGACGGGCCGGCCGGGCCGCGCCCTCTGCCTCGAGGTCAGGCGCGACCTCCTGGCCGAACCCTTCGAGCCCTTCCGCGAGATGCGGATCGGACCCGACAAGGTCGCGCGCCTGGCCGCCCCCCTGGCCGCCGCACTGAGGCACTTCTGGTAGCTGTGGCGCCCCCCGTGTAGAGTCCGGCTAGAGTGAACGTCCTCGCCGTCGCCTCGGAGATGGCCCCGTTTGCCAAGACCGGGGGGCTGGCCGACGTCATGGCCGCGCTGCCCCGCCAGCTCGCGCGACGCGGGCACGACGTCCGCGTCTTCCTCCCGCTCTACGACACCGCCCGGGTGACCGCCGCCGTGCTGGCCCCGGTGCTCGAGGACTTCGAGGTCGGGCTCGGCGCCCACCGCTACACGGTGAAGATCGTCGGCGTCGCCGGCGATCCGATCGCGCACTTCGTCCACTGTCCTGCGCTGTACGGCCGCGGTGGCCTCTACACGAACGACGACGACGAGCACCGCCGGTTCCTCGTCCTGGTCTGGGCGGCGCTCCTGGCCAGCCAGCGGATGGGCTTCGCCCCCGACGTCATCCACTGCAACGACTGGCAGTCCGCGCTCCTGCCGCTCACCCTCAAGTGCCGGTTCGCCTGGGACCGCCTGTTCGCCCGCGCCCGCACGCTGCTCACCATCCACAACCTCAACTACCAGGGGATCTTCCCGGCCGCGATCGTGCCGGACACCAACCTGGCCGACTCGGCGCACCTGTTCCATCAGGACCAGCTCGTGGCCGGCCGGCTGAACAGCCTCCTGCACGGCATCCTCTACGCCGACGGCGTGAGCACGGTCAGCCCGACCTACGCGCGCGAGATCCAGGGCGAGGAGCACGGCGCCGGTCTCGACCCGTTCCTGCGCGCGCGCACGTCGACCGTGGTCGGCATCCTGAACGGAGTCGACTACGACGAGTGGTCGCCCGAGAAGGACCGGCACATCCCGCATCGCTACAGCGCCGGCGACCTGACCGGCAAGCTGCTCGACAAGGAGGCGCTGGTCACCCGCATGGGCCTGCCGTACGCGCCGAACGTGCCGGTCATCGGGATGGTCTCGCGGCTGGCCGGCCAGAAGGGCCTCGAGCTGGTCGGCGAGACGATGCCCGGGCTGCTGCGGCGCCACGGCTTCCAGCTCATCGTGCTCGGCAGCGGCGAGAGTCGCCTCGAGGAGATGTTCGCGGCCCTGCAGCGCGCGTTCCCCCGCCAGGTCTGCTTCTACCGCGGCTTCCTCGAGCCGCTCGCCCACCTCATCGAGGCGGGCGCCGACATGTACCTCATGCCCTCGCGCTACGAGCCGTGCGGGCTCAACCAGATGTACAGCCTGCGCTACGGCACCGTGCCGATCGTCCACCGGACCGGCGGGCTGGCCGACACGGTGAAGACCTGGAATCCGCGCACGCGGCAGGGCAACGGCTTCGCCTTCGAGCACCACGACCGGGCGGGCCTGGCCTGGGGCGTCGAGGCCGCGCTCGCCCTCTACCGCGACCGGGCCGCCTGGGCAGAGCTGGTGCAGAACGGGATGGCCGAGGATTTCTCGTGGGAAGCGCAGGCGCAGCTCTACGAGCTGGTCTATCAGCGACTGGGAGCACCATCATGAGCATGCACGTCGTCTTCATCGAGCCGCGGTTCCCCGCCAACCAGCGGTTCTTCGTCAAGGCGCTGGCCGAGACCGGCGCGCGGGTCAGCGCCATCGGCGAGGGCAGCAAGGACTCGCTCGACGACGACCTCAAGCGCTGGCTGGTCCACTACGAGGAGGTCGGCAACGTGACCGACGCGGCGCAGGTGCTGCGCGCCGTCGGCATCATCCAGTCGTTCGCCCACGTCGACCGGCTCGAGACCGTGGTCGAGGCGCACGTCATGGCGGCGGCGCGCGTTCGCGAGGCGGCCGGCATCCCCGGCACCACGACCCGCACCGCCTTCCTCTGCCGCGACAAGCCGGCCATGAAGCAGGTGCTGGCCGAGGCCGGCGTTCCCTGCGCGCAGTCGACCGGCGCCAGCTCGGCCGGCGAGGTGGCGGAGTTCGCCCGGCAGGTCGGCTATCCGCTCATCCTCAAGCCGCGCGACGCGGCCGGCGCGGCCGGCGCGGTGCGGGTCGACTCCGACGGCGAGATCCCGGCGGCGCTTCGCTCGCTCGGCGCCGATCGCCCCGGCTCCTCGGTCGCGGTCGAGGAGTTCATCGAGGGGCACGAGGCCTTCTACGACACCCTCACGCTCGGCGGCCAGGTCGTCCACGAGTTCATCACCCACTACTACCCGAACGTGCTCGAGGCGATGCGGACCCGCTGGATCTCGCCGCAGTTCGTCACCACCAACCGCATCGACACCGCCCCGGCCTACGAGGAGGTCAAGGCGCTCGGCCGCAGCGTGATCCAGCGCCTCGGCATCGACACCTCGGCGACCCACATGGAGTGGTTCTTCGGCCCCAAGGGGCTCAAGTTCTCCGAGATCGGCTGCCGGCCGCCCGGCGTCCGCGCCTGGGACCTCTACAACGTCGCCAACGACATGGACCTCTACCGCGAGTGGGCCAACCTGATCGTCGGCGGCCGCCCCGCCCAGCGCCCCTCGCGCCGCTTCTCTGCCGGAATCATCGCGCTCAGGCCCGACCGCGACGGCCACATCGCCGGCTACGAGGGGCTCGACGCGATCCGCCGGGCGTTCGGCGACCACCTCATCGACTGGCACCTGCCGCCCGAGGGCTCGCCGACCCAGCCGGTCGAGGGCGGCTACATGGCCAACGCCTGGATCCGCATGAAGCACGAGGACTACGACCAGCTGCGGCGCATCCTCGACGCCGTCGGCCAGACCGTGAGGGTGCGAGCTCGGTGACCGCGCCGGTCGTCCTGCTCGGTCCGCAGAACGGCGACCCGGACGTCGGGCGCGTCCTGCGCGAGCATGGGGTGGAGGGACGGGTCGCCCTGGTCAACGCCGGCTGGCAGGAGCGCGAGCCGGACGACGCCGCCCTGGTCGCGGCGCTCGGCCTCCCGGTGGTCAACCTGCGCCTGCACGCGCGCGCCGAGGAGGTGTTCGCCGCCGACCCGCCGCTGGTGGCGGCCTACCACGCCCGCCAGGAGCTCCTCCGCCACCTGCAGGACTTCTATCGCGTCCGCCTCGACTACATCGACGACGCCGCCCGGGCCATCTCGGTTCGCCTGGTCGAGCCGGAGCTGCTCGAGCAGGAGTGGACGGTCTCGGTCGACCTGTTCCGCCAGCTCGACCGCGATCACCTGGAGCGCTGCACGGCGATCCACGCCTCCTTCGACGATCGCTGGCGGCTTGGCGAGCGCGAGGTCATCGCGCGCCACCGCCGCGAGCTGGCCGCGCTCATCCACGCGTCCGCCGCGCTGGTCATCGCCGGCGGCCACGTGGCCTCGCTGCTCAACCGGCTCAAGCTGTTCGACGTCGTCGCCCTGGCGGCCGAGAGGCCGATCGTCGCCTGGTCGGCCGGCGCCATGCTGCTGACCGAGCGCATCGTCCTGTTCCACGATCACCCGCCCTACGGCAAGGCGATCGCCCAGGTGCTCGACGCCGGCTTCGGCCTGGCCCCGGGGCTGGTGGTCCTGCCCGACCCGGTGCGGCGCATCCGCATGGACGACCGCCTCGGCATCGCGCGCTTCGCCCAGCGCATGGCGCCGTCGACCTGCGTGGCGATGGGGCAGGGGAGCCGCATCGTGATCGAGCAGGGCCGGCTCACCCGCGCCGCGGCGGACCGGCTCGCCGCCACCGGCGACGTCGAGCGGGGGTGGGCGGGATGACGGCGCGCGCCCTCACCGACCTGGCGGCCGGGCCGAAGACCAAGGAGGCGGTCGACGCCTTCTTCGCCGGCCGGAGCTTCCCGATCGTCGAGGGGCCGGCCATCACCTTCGTCTGGCGCGGCGAGGCGGAGGCGGTTCACCTCAAGCACTGGGTCTTCGGCCTGCCGTCATCGCAGCAGCTGGCGCGGGTCGAGGGGACGGATGTGTGGCACCTCACCCTCGAGCTGCCGCCGGAGTCGCGCGTCGAGTACAAGCTCGAGGTCGTCCGCGGCGGGCACGGCGAGTGGATCCAGGACCCGCTCAACCCCAACCTGGCGCGCGACCCGTTCGGCGCCAACTCGGTGGCGCACGGGACCGGCTACCAGGTCCCCGAGTGGACCCGCAAGGATCCCAAGGCGGCGCCGGGCCGCATCGACGAGATCACCACCGACAGCGCAGTCTTCGGGCGGCGCAAGAGCCTGGTCTACGTGCCGGCGCGCTTCCGGCGGACGCGGCGCTATCCCCTCCTCATCGTCCACGACGGCCACGACTACCTGCGCTACGCCTCGCTCGGCTCGGTGCTGGACAACCTCATCGGCCGCCTCGAGATTCCCGACATGGTGGTCGCGATGACCAGCTCGCCCGATCGGCTGGTCGAGTACGCCAGCGACGAGCGCCACGCCCGGTTCCTGGCGGAGGACCTGGTACCCCACCTGGAGCGGCTCTTCCCCCTGGACGCCCAGCCCAAGGCCCGGTGCCTGATGGGGGCGAGCTTCGGCGCGGTGGCCTCCCTGTCGGCCGCCTGGCGGCGCCCCGGCTTCTACGGCCGCCTGCTCCTCCAGTCCGGCTCGTTCGCCTTCACGGACATCGGGGACCGCAACCACCGCGGCCCCCTGTTCGACCCGATCGTGGCCTTCATCAACAAGTTCCGGGCCGAGCCGATGGCCGTGGCCGAGCGGGTCTTCGTGAGCTGCGGCATGTACGAATCCCTCATCTACGAGAACCGCTCCCTGGTGCCGATGTTGCAGTCCACCGGGATGGACGTCCGCTACGTCGAGGCGCGGGACGGCCACAACTGGGAGAACTGGCGGGACCGCCTCCGGGAGGGGCTCTCCTGGCTATTCCCAGGGCCACTGCTCCTCGTGTACGAGTAGACAGGAGCCAACCAATGGCGAGCGTCACGCGCACGATCGGCCTCTCGCTGGGAGCCGACATCTGCTGGCCCATCTGCTACCAGGAGATCGTCAAGCGGCTCGACCTGGCCATCGACTGGCAGGGGGACAAGGTCGGGGTCGAGGTCGAACGGGTCACCATCGAGCCCTTCGATCTGCGCCAGCCGTGCAAGTACGACGTGGTGCTCGACCGGCTGACCCACTGGTTCCACACCAGCCGCGAGTGGATCAAGAAGGCCATCATCATGGA
>Ga0111538_10006710_pt1 | contig 15552 bp, 18 predicted proteins | sample SoiMethybrSBSTD1_FD_79669 | JGI IMG/M metagenome (GOLD analysis project Ga0111538, IMG submission 79669) | Bulk soil microbial communities from a Populus tree surrounding site in Tennessee, USA - Soil MetaG P. TD hybrid SBSTD1 (version 2)... | ecosystem: Environmental > Terrestrial > Soil >...
AGCAAGAGCCGACGGTTAGCATGTACATGACGAAAGCCCGCAAAATATCGGGGAAAACAGGCGAAAAGTGGGCGAACGCACTGGGCCTGAAAGGCGCTGAGCGAGAGACCTTTTTAGACGCCGTGCATTTATTTGCTGCATCTGATCGAGTCCGTGCCATGTTCGCGCGCCTTGAGGATGAGAACCGAAGGCTCAAGAAGCGTCTACACCGGAAAACCAAATAACCGGAAGTCTTGAAAGGTCGCCATGCGAATGTTACTGCTCGCCATCCCCCTTCTGTTGATGGTCGGGTGCGAATTTAGCAAGGACCGTGGTGTGCGAAAGCCGCCGCCGCCGAGTCCACTTGAACTCAAGACGGTGTATTTGGAGGCCGTTGAAAAGGCAGCCGGCAAGTTTGCCAGCCTGGACGCCAGGCCCGAGATTGTCGCTGATGCGGTCTTGGCCGAGTGCGAAGGCGAGTTTGGGGCAATGAAAGCTGCGTACATGAACGAAAGCATGGCGCGAGGCACCGTGACGGGCGAACACTGGGAAATGAGACGCGCTAATGCCGAACGCTTTATGTCGGAGGAACGCGAGAAGGCCCGGCGTGAAGCCATTCGCATCATCCTCATTGCCAGAGAAAAGCCGCCCGCTGCGGTAAAATAGACGAAACAATCTGAATCAACAGGTTCTGCGTGGAACTATGGCAAGTCTTGAATACCGGCCCAATGAGGCCAACTGGGAAACCATCTACGTCCGCTACCGCGCCAACGGCAAGAACAACGCCGATGGGCCGTATACGACGGTTCTATCAGCCGCCAAGGCCAAGCGGGCGATAGAGGAGAAGATACCACCTCGGCGCAGACGCAGCCGTGTGCTCGATGGCGTGCGTCCGGTCAAGACTATGACCTGGGAGGAGATCCTCCTTGAGTGGGAAGCCGGGCGGCGCGGGGACGCTGAGCATCCGATAACGGATGAATCAATCGCAGAGTACAAGGCCATTGCGCTCAAGACGGCGCTGGCGCTGGGCTGGGACACGATCAGGAAGGCTACCAAGCGCAGCGTCATCGAGCACCGGGCCAAGACCAATGGCGTCGGCTGTACGTCCGCCTTTCGTTACCTGCGCCACATCTACCGCTGGGCGGGCGAGAACCTAGGCCAACCCTATGACCTGACGGTCTACCGGGCGTTGAGGCCACCGCAGAGCGGTGAATCAGACGTGGACCTCATCGAGGATCGGTTTATTACCGAGATCCTCGAGAACGCAAAGGTTCGTGGCCAGTTCCCGCTGTTTCATTGCCTGACTCAGCATGGATGGAGGCCGGCGAGTGCGTGCCGCGTTCAGGTCAAGGACGTGAACCTCGAAGCCCTCAAGGTCACCGTCCTGGTCAAGCGCAACGGCAGGCATCCAGCGCCCATCACCAGAGAAACGGCGGCGATCCTGAAGCCACTCATTGAAGACCGCGAGCCTGATGAGCATGTCTTCCTCAGCTGCAACACCGGCCTGCCGTGGAAGCTCAAGAAGGGTGCCGTGGAGCTCGACAACTGGTACAAGAACAACCTCAGGCCCAAGGACGCCGGCAATGTCGGCGACATTTACGCGCTGAAACGGTGGGCGATCTGCACCATGTTCGACCTCGGAGTGCCACCGGCTGAAATAGCCCTCATCACCGGCCACAAGTGCATTGCCCAGGTGCTGAAGTACTTCAAACACAACGAAAAGCGGGCGCGTTCAGCGGTTGAAAAGATGGGCGCACATGCGGAGAAACTCCAGAGTACAGAGTGCAGTCAGAGTACGGCTGAGAGTACGGCTAGCGAAACACAAGGAAACGGACGGAAAGCCGAAATCCTCCATTTCCCCAGTAAAGCCAGCGGTTAACGCCAAATTTAGCAACAACTGGAAACGGACGGAGACAAGGCGAAACGACTCGTTTCGGACTTAAAATCCCTTGGCCGTAAGGTCATCCGGGTTCGAGTCCCGGCCTCGGTACCAAGGACTTACAGCGATTCCGAGAGCCTGTCAGAGTACCAGCAGAGTACGCTTAGAGTACCGTTCGCGTAACAGGGGCCAAGGAATGACCATTGAGCCAATGACTGACGAAGAGGCGCTGAAGCAGTCCAGGCGCATGAAGGCAATCATTGGCATTGTAGTCGGCTGCGTCCCCATCGCCTGGACCGCCTGGCGGTTCGCTGCCTCCGTTAATCAGGGCGTGGACGCGGGCTTCTTGTTCGGCGCGATCTTCGCCGGCCTGCCATTCCTGATCGGCCTATCTCTCGTTATTTCAGGCGTCAGGAAATTCCGGCGTAATCGGTAAACGACAAACCCGCCGTGCGTGCGGCGGGAGTGGCGTGGTCCCACGGATGGTTTCCGAAGCCCAAGGATCGAGGCATGAACCAACGACGGCCAGTTGCCTGGTTGCCAGCTCACTAGGTTTTGCCTTGGCCGTATCCCTAGCTGCTCGAAGAAGGGTTGAGGGAGAATGCTCGACGCCTCCGGGGCATCGGCGCTCGACTGTGCCTCGACAACAGACACCTGTGCGTGATTGCTCCGCGATAACAAATGAAATGCGGTAAGTTAACAAATGGTGATGTGATACCAGTGTGCGGGGGACATGGAAATGGAACGATTGGAGCATAATGACAGGCCCGCTGTGCGATATTGTCTATTGTGCTGCGAACAATGGATGGGCATATTTCAGGGGTGGGCAGGCCATCCACATACACGCCAGAGATCGCGGCTGAAATTTGTAGGCGGCTGGCTGGCGGCGAGTCTTTGCGATCCATTTGCAAGGCTGCCGGGATGCCTGATGAATCCACGGTCAGAGAATGGGCGATCAAGGATGTCGGCGGCTTTTACCCGCAATACGCGCACGCACGCGATATAGGCTTGGATGCCATGGCCGACCGTCTGCTGGAAGTAGCGGAGACTCCTGTCGAGGCTACCAAGACCAAGGAAGGCCCGCTTGGCATTGAGGTAACGACCGGTGACGCCGTAGACCGAAGCCGGCTGCATGTGGACACGCTCAAGTGGTATCTCTGCAAGCTTGCGCCGAAGAAGTACGGCGAACGCTCAACCGTGGATCTGACCGTAAACGAGAAAAAGGCTGCGCTCTTCGATGAGGCCCTCAAGCGCCTAGAGTCGCCCGATGACAACAGCAACGCTTGACCAGCGGATAGCCGAACAGCTCGTCAGGCTTCGCCACGACCCCTACAATTTTGCCCGGCTCAATTGGCCGTGGCGTAGGCCAGGCACTTCGCTTGCGGAAGCCTCCGGCCCTCGCATTTGGCAAGGTGAGATGTTCAAGCGCATCGGCGCACAGCTTCAGGCGAGCAAGGGCAAGGGCTGCGTCATCCAAGAAGCGGTGGCGTCTGGTCATGGTATCGGCAAGTCAGCAGGCATTGCGATGCTGTTGGAATGGGCGCTTGGCACTTGCCCCAGTGCACGCGGCATTGTCACCGCTAACACCGATACGCAGCTCAGAACCAAGACCTGGCCGGAACTCGCCAAGTGGCATGAGCTGTCGCTCATCAAAGACTGGTTCCGCTATACGGCGACGGCGCTGCATTCGACCGATCCCGACGCGGACAAGACCTGGCGGGTCGATGCGGTGCCGTGGTCCGAGCACAATACGGAAGCCTTTGCCGGTCTGCACAACGAGGGCAAGCGCATCATCGTGGTTTATGACGAATCATCCGCCATTTCAGACAAGATATGGGAAGTCACGGAAGGCGCGCTGACCGATGAAAACACCGAAATCATCTGGATTGCCTTTGGCAACCCGACCCGCAACGCAGGCCGCTTTCGGCAGTGCTTTGGCTCTCTTGCTCATCGTTGGGGCCATCAACAAATCGACTCCCGTACGGTCGAGGGCACGAACAAGGCGCAGATAGCCAAGTGGATTGAGGACTACGGCGAAGACTCGGACTTTGTGCGCGTGCGCGTCAAAGGCCAATTCCCAAGGGCAGGCTCTATGCAATTCATCTCATCCGAGCACGTCTCCAAGGCCGCTACCTGCGAGGATGTCTCGCCAACGCTCTACGATCCGGTTATCATGGGCGTGGACGTTGCCCGCTTCGGTGACGATGAATCGGTCATCACCATTCGCCGGGGCTACAATTGCCGAATGTATCCGGCCACGCATCTGCGCGGAGTGGACACCATGCAGCTGGCGGGTAAGGCCGCATCACTTGCAACAGAGTACAACGTGGACGTGATCTTTGTCGATGGCACCGGCATTGGAGCCGGCGTGGTGGATCGCTTGCGTCAGTTGGGTCTGAACGTGATGGAGGTGAACAACGGCGAGACGGCGACACGGGCTGATGTGGAAGGCGAACACGTCAAGGATCGTGCCGCTGAATGCTGGGCGCTGATGCGGTCATGGCTCAAGCGTGGCGGCTGCATTCCCAATGATCCGGAGCTAATGGGTCAGCTTGAGGGCCGTGAATACGGCTATGACGCGGACAACGCCATCAAGCTTGAGCGCAAGGATGATATGAAGAAGCGCGGGCTCTCATCGCCTGACCGGGCTGATTCCTTGGCGCTGACCTTCGCCATGAATGTCCCGCCGCGCAAACTGGCCAAGGGCTGGGGACCGGCAAAGCCAGCCTTCTGCGTTACCGACGCGGACGAGTAAGGCCCCTTGCCAACCGTTGTGCGAGGCACAATAATCGGGAATGACCCAGGTAGCCACGGCGGGCTTTGAGCGCATCCTGACTGGCCTGCCGGTTCAGGCGCTCCTGAATGAAATCGAAGCGACGCCCGAGCTGTGGACACTCGACACCTGGCGTTCGGACACTCCCGGCTCACCGCATGTCGATACGCGCTGCGTCATGCTGCGCTTGCCGCAATCGCTGTGGGATCCGTCGAAGGTCTCCAAGCAGGCGGTGTTTGAGGACTTGACCGTCGATGATCTGCCCGCGCTCGAGCAATTGCCCAGCGCGATCACGCTAATTCAGGATCTGGTGAATAGGGTCAGCGCCATCCGCGTCGGTCGCGTGATGATTGCGGAACTCAAGGCCGGTGGATGGATTCGCCCTCACGTCGATGAAGGCGGATACGCTGATCACTACGACCGTTTCCACATCGTCCTGCAATCATCCCCAGGCAATCGTTTCTCCGTCGGTCCTGAAGTCGAAGAGATGCATGCTGGCGAAGCGTGGTGGTTCAATCACAAGGTTGGACATTTCGTCCAGAACTTCAGCGAGTCGCCGCGCATCCATCTCATCGTAGATTTGGTTGCGCCGAAGTATCGGGCGCTGCGCTGCGACGGCGTTTCCTTCCAACCCGAACTCATTCGTGGTCTGTGGCCGGAACTCGACCCACTCTTGGAAAGGCACAAGGATGAAATCGCGCATTACCCGGACATCGCGCTCAACGTCGCCAAAGCGCAGTACGAGCGGCAAGAAGCGGCGGGCATCCTCAAGGTCTACACGGCTCGGAGTGTCCCAGACTTCAAACTCATTGGTTACGCCATCTATTTCGTCGGGCCAAACCTTCACTACCGGGACTCCATCCAAGCCCGTCAGGATGTCCTGTATCTGGCACCTGAATGGAGAAAAGGCCGTCTCGGCATGCGTCTTATCGACTACGCCGATTGCAGACTCAGGGATCTTGGCGTCCAAGCGGTGTACCATCACTGTAAGGCGAAAGAGGGCCAGAACTTTGGGCCGGCGTTAGAACGGTATCTGAAATACGAGCTGGTGGACCTGATCTACGCCAAGCGATTGGATCGCTAATGGCCGTTGCAACGTTCCTCCTCGATCCCGTCATCTCAACCGGCGTTGGTCGCACGCTGCAACTGCAAGGCCATTCGTTCACCTTCCAAGCCAAGGTATCCGGCACAGGCGCGGTATCGGCCACGATTATTGTTCAGGTATCCAACGACACTGATACGTGGTTCGATCTCGTAACCTTCGTCCTCAGCGGAACCACATCGGACAGTGATGGTGAAGCGGTGGAAGCACCGTGGGCCTTCGCTCGCGGCAAAGTCTCCGCGCTATCAGGAACAGGCGCAACTGCGCAAATCCTCATGGGGATTGCGGCATGAGCGCACGCATCAATCGGCGCATGGCAATCCGTGCACCGTTCAACTACGAGTTGTCCAACAGCGATCCCACGGTCACCGATGACGATCACCTCGGCTTCATCGTTGGCGATCGGTGGATCAACGAGTCGAGCGACGAGGAATTTGTCTGCTTGGATAACGCGACCGGCGCAGCGGTGTGGAGTTCAACAACGGGATCAGGTGGCGGCGGCGGAAGTTCGGATCTCGACAGCATCGTCGTGGACATTGAAGACGGCGTTCTGGTTCTTGACCTCGTTAACGGAACGGTGGTGCACGGATGACCATTGCGACTACTACGCCAACGCCCAATGCCGTGCCAAAGTCGGACGGCTCGGGCACTCTTGATGCTGGCTGGTTCCCGGCGGGCACAATTGATGCCGAAGACGTTGCTTTTACGCCAGCGGGCGGTGTTGCTGCGACTGACGTACAAGCGGCCATCGCCGAGCTGGATACCGAGAAAGCGACAACTGGATCAGTTAGCACCGTAGCCACCAATCTATCCAATCACTTGGCCGATGCGACCGACGCGCACGACGCCTCCGCAATCAGCTTTGTCTCAGGCGGTGCGTTGGTTGCCACTGAGGTCAACGGTGCCATTGACGAGCTTGAGGGCATGATTGTTGGGTTTGGCGACGCTCAAACGAGCGATGGCCTGGATCAGTTTGCGGCAACAACTTCGGCTGAACTAGCCGGCGTGATCTCGGACGAAACGGGAAGTGGTAATCTGGTATTCGCTACGTCCCCAACGCTCGTTACACCAGTGCTTGGTGTGGCAGCGGCTACGACCGTCAACAAGGTTGCACTGACTGCCCCAGCAACAGGGGCAACGCTGACCATCGCAGACGGCGCAACGCTGACTGTATCTGCGTCGGCGACGATCACGAACGGCACGCACTCCGGCACCAACACCGGCGATCAAACCAACATCAGCGGCAATGCCGCAACTGTCACGTTTGCTGATGCCGGAGGCGACACGACGACGTTCGTTGCTCTCGGCACTGCCGCGACCGGCTCGCTCGCACCTGCCACGGATGCGGGCCTGACCTATAACGCCACGACCAATGTTCTAACGGTCGCTGGCAGTGTGGCCGCGAATGTCACAGGTGATGTAACCGGGAATCTCACCGGAAACGCCGATACCGCAACGAATCTCACTGGCTTGACTGCATCGGTTGCAGAGCTGAACACACTTGACGGTATAACCGCCTCCACGGCGGAGCTGAATATCCTGGATGGAGTTACTGCCGACGCCTCCGAATTGAATGCGCTGGATGGAATCACAGCGACGGTAACGGAATTGAACTACACGGACGGCGTTACGTCTTCGATTCAGACGCAGCTGAATGCGAAGCAGCCGTTGGACGCCGAGCTAACCGCAATCGCTGGGCTTACCAGCGCGGCTGATAAAGGGATTCAATTTACCGGCTCAGGGACTGCCGCTACCTACGACTTGACGACAGCGGGCAAGGCTCTGCTTGATGATGCCAGTGCGGCAGCTCAGGCGACAACGCTAGGGCTTGGCACTGGAGACAGTCCGCAATTTACGGCGTTGAATATTGGACACGCATCCGACACCACGATTACACGGGTTTCGGCGGGCGTTGCTGCGGTCGAGGGCAAGAGCATTGCCCTCAATGGTACGGGCGAAGTTCTGACTACCGGAACGATCGAACTCGGCGCGGCATCAGACACCACCATTGCCCGCTCTGGCGCTGGCGACATTACAGTTGAGGGAAACGCGCTCTATAGAGCCGGCGGCACCGATGTGCCCGTGACAGATGGCGGCACAGGTGCAAGCACGGCAGCTACCGCGCGAGTCAATCTCGGGATCGCGCTCGATCAGCGCGTGCTGACCATCGACGGCGGCGGATCGGTTCCCACGACTGGCAAGAAGGGCCATTATATCTGGCAGTTCGCCTGCACGGTAACGGGCTGGACTATATTTTCTGGCGACGATTCGAGCGGATCTGCCGTGATCGACGTATGGGCTGGAACCTATGCCAGCATGCCGACCAGCGCATCGAATAGCATAGCCGGCTCAGAGAAACCCACGCTTTCATCGGCAGCTAAGAACCAAGACCTTTCCCTGTCAACGTGGACGGTGGCGGTTGCTGCGGGCGATGTCTGGATATTCAACTTAGATTCAGCGTCGACCCTGACCAAAATCGAACTCTTTGTACACTATACGAGATAATCATGGGAACACTTACCTTTACATTGCAATTCGCCTGCCCATCGAACGGACATTTCGGCATCAACGTAACCGGAAGTCAGACCGCAAATATACAAGCGAATATAGATGAAATAATGGGCGGATTCACCGAAGAGGAGAAGCGCATCTTTATGCTCTGCGCGCTTCGGCTCATCAAGGTTGGACGAACACTTCCGCAAATGAAGACCGCGCTCGAAGGCGGTCTGACGGTGACGTTCTAATGGCTCTACAAGCCATAATCGGCGGCGGGACACTGCTGATCCCGAACGAGATAAATCAGCTGTTCAACGGTACCCCGTCGAACAGCGACAGCGTGCCGCTGGATGCGCTCGATGAGGCGCTCCACATCGTTGGACGCTTGGTCATGCAGGACCGGGGGGCAGGTGGCACCAAGACACTGCTAACGACGGGCGGCGCATCGAAAATCCATTGGGCCTCCGGCGCGACCTCTGTTCTCAATGCGGCCTCGGTCCTGCGCGTTGGCTTGCAGACCGTCGACCTCGCCAACGGACCGGCATCGCGCGGGGATGGTGTATTTGACATCTACAAGGATGTCGCTGGTACATTAGCGGCCAGCACCTGGCACAATGCCGTGCTCAATGCCGGATCTAATCAGACGTTGACGAACGGCGACTTGATCGCGGTCTGCTTCCAGCTAACAACTTTCACCGCTGCCGACAATGTCTTCTTCCGCTGTGGAACAACCAGCAACTCAGGCCTTTCCGGCGGTACTGGATATACGCATATATTATCGTCTGGGACGGTTTTTAACGCGCTGAGCAACGTCCCTAACGTCATGATAGAATTTTCAGACGGGACCATAGGCTGGCTTGCCGAAACATTCCCGTTCCACACGGCAGCCGGAAATTCATTCAACGTGGGAACCGCCACCGCTGACGAATACGGTAACGTAGTGCGATTGCCGGTGCCGTTTAAATCTGATGGCGTCCAGGTGGGGGCCTTCGCGCCAGCGGGTGATTGCGAAATCATCCTCTACTCCGACCCATTCGGAACGCCGACCGTACAGCGATCGATGACCGTTGATGCCAATGCTGTTCTGGCCAGCGCGGTTAGGCGCATGCCCATTATCTGGTCAACTCCATTCACCGGCGCGAAAAACACCGACTACGCCATTACGGTTCGCCCAACCACAGTGACGAACGTTTCGCTGTACTACTTCGACGCCGGCAGCGCGCTCGCAATGACGGCCCACCCATTGGGCCAGGACTGCTACGCCGTTCGACGCCTGAATAACACCGGTTCCTTCTCCGACTACAATGGCGGGACGGCGAAAACGAGACGGCATTTCATGTCCTTATCTATCTCACATCTTGACGACGGCGTTGGCGGTGGTGGCTGTTCGTATGTTGGGTAAATGAATGCCGTTCGATTTCATCGACTTCACCACCTTTGCCGATGTTCCCAACCCGGACGGGCTACCCGCCGAGTGGCCAGCCGACAGCAAGCGCATTGTCTCCGAGGAAGCATCCGTGACGTTCGCCGTCAACCATCGCCTGCCGATTGCCGAATATTTTACCTACCTCGAAGCCAGGAAACCAGCGTATCAGGCTCGAGTTGATGAGCTTCAAGCCGCTCAGGACGCAGCAGAGGCCGCCGCTGCGTTGGCCGCACGGGAGGCCGCCGAACCGGACTTGGTTCTCCTGCGTAACCAGGCTCAGAGCGCCATAGACACAAACGCAACGTTTTCGGCTATCGTCGGCACCCCAACCAACGCCCAGGTCTTGGCTCAAATCAGGGCGCTGACCATACAAAACACCAAGATCATCAAGGCCCTCGTCAGGCTGGCCATCCGCGCCATCTAGCCGTTGTACGGCGCACAATGGCATTGCATACTGTGGCCAGGGGCTTACGTGGGCGCAACCTGGGCCATCGGGTCAACGATCATAGGCATAGGCGAGGCTGACAAGGCCACGGGCGGAAACGTCGATAAGAGCACGGGCGGAAATTATAAGAAGGCTCGCGACATCATCGCACCCAAGCCCAAGATGCCGGCGATACCGCCAATCCCTCTGTGGGATGAGCAGTCAGCTGGAACGGCGGATAAAACCGCACGTGAACGCCAGCGCCAACGCGCCGTGCAAGCCTACGGTCGCTCTGATACGATTCTCACTGGCGGGCTTGGCCTGATTGGTGATCGCGCGCCAGCTGGGCAACGCAAGACGTTGATTGGACTCTAGCGTGGCCGAAGAATCACAACGCAAACTTCTGCAAAAGCTCATCGCGCAGCTCAAGACGGCACGTTCGTCGTGGGATGGGCAATATCGTGAACTCGCTGAATTGATTCAGCCCTGGCGCGGGCGCTTCACCAGCGCGCAGTCAGATCACAACGACGGCAGCAAAAAGCTGTCGAAAATGCTGGACGAGACGGCGGGCATTGCGCTGCGCACCTTGCAGTCCGGTATGCTGGCCAGCGATACCAATCCGGCCAGCGTCTGGTTTCGCCTAGCGACTCCTGACCGCGATTTGATGGAGATGGCTTCGGTCAAGATTTGGCTGGAAACAGTAGAGCAACGACTGCGGGACATTCTGCTGCGGTCGAACTTCTACAACGAACTATCGGTATTTTACGGTGATTTAGGACTCTTTGGCACCGCCGTGATGACGATGTTGGAAGATCCTGAAACCGTTGTTCGCTTCAATGTACATCCCTGCGGGAGCTACTACCTCGCCACGAATGATAAACGCCAGATCGATACCATGGCGCGTTGCTTCATGCTCACGGCCAGGCAGATGGTGCAATGGTTTGGCGAAGAGAATTGCTCAAATATAGTCAAGGAGTGCATAAAAGGCGGCAAGGGCGAACAGAATTTTGAGATCACGCATGTTGTACGCCCGAACGATGCATGGGATGAGCGAAAGCTAGAATCCAAACACAAGAAATTTGCCAGCTGTTACTTCGAGAGCAAGAGCGACGAAGAAAAGTATCTGCTTGAGGAAGGCTTTGACGAGAACCCCGTCATTGCCGGACGCTGGCAGCTCGATGGCGAAGATGTCTACGGCAAGTCGCCGGCCATGTACATCCTGCCAACGATCAAGGAACTGAACTCGCTCATCAAGAGCAAGTCCAAGGGCGTGCAAAAGGGCATCGATCCACCAATGGTGGTGTCGCCGGATATGCTCGAGCGCACGCCGAACATTCTTCCTGGTGGAATCACGGTTGCCGACGAACGCGACGGACACCCGCGCTTCCGCGCCGCGCATGAAATCAATTTCGATCTCGGCCAGATCCGCGAAGACATCAGAGAAAAACAGAACATCATCAACAGTGGTCTGTTCAAAGACCTCTTTCTCATGTTCGCTTCCAGCGACCGTCGTGAGTTTACGGCACGGGAGATCGCTGAGCGAAAAGAGGAGAAGCTGTTAGCCCTTGGTCCAGTGGTGACGCGGGGGGATAACGAGATCAAAGACCCCGTTATCAATCGCCTATTCAGCATCGCTTATCGCAACGGCGCACTACCTCAACCGCCGCGCGAGTTACAGAATGTTGAGCTGAAGATTGTCTATGTCTCAACACTAGCCCAGGCGCAGAAATCCGTCTCGTTGGGTAGCATTGACCGCCTTGTAGGCGCAACCATGAACATGGCGCAGGTGAAGGCCGATGTCTTAGACAAGCTCGACCTCGATCAAACGGTGGACGAGTTGGCCGAAGTCTTGGGCGTTCCGGCGAAAATGATCGTGCCTGACGACAAGGTCGTGGCGATCCGGGCTCAACGCGCGAAGCAGCAGCAGGCTACGCAACGCGCCGAGATGGGCGCGACCATGGCGAAGTCTGCCAAAGATTTGGCCGCAGCCGATACCGGCTCAAAGAACGCTCTGACTGACTCTATCGACGCCATCAAATCCGGCGCACTCCCGCAAGGAACCCCATGACTACGATTAGCAAATCATTCACCGCCAAGGGCGTCAGCGATCCGTTGCCGATGAAGGCCGGTCAGTCTTTCACCTACAGCCTTTCCGGTACGTATTCGGCGACGCTACTGTTGGAGCGTTCTTTCACAGGCGGGCAGTCGTGGGAGGAATCGGACGTCACTGCTTCGACGGCCAACGCGACGGTGAGCGGAACCAAGCTTATCGACCGCGATTGCTGGGTGCGCTGGCGCTGCACGGTCCGCGCCAGTGGTACGGCAGTAACCAGTCTCGCCGATGTCAGCACGGAATCGCTGCAAACTGTCAAGGCCGCAGACGGGGCCTCCGTTATCGAGACGACCGAAGCCGGCCAGTCCATCACGGGCACACTCTCCGTCTCTGGCTTAGCGACTCTGGCCGCAGGTCTGACGCTCTCAGGTATCGAGGATTCCATCACTGCAACCGCGAGCGGCAATCAAGCGACCGCTTTTGCGCTCTCGGCTACGAAGCTCATTCATCGTGTGACTGTGGTAGGAACTGACGCCGACTCCGTTGCGCTTCCTGCCGCCACGCTGGGCGCGGTGCACCTCATCACCAATGCTGATGCGGGGCAGGATATTCAGGTCTTTGGCACCACGCCTGACACCATCAACGGCGTAGCCACGGCAACCGGCGTCGCGCAGGGCGAGGGCGTTACCGCTCTCTACATCTGTGTCGCAGCTGGCAAATGGGTGCGCTTGCTGAGTGCCTGATGGCTGGGCGTCGGCGCACGACATCGAAAAGGGATAAAGTAGCCGGGCGCATGCCGTCGCATCGCGGTACGGTGTACGCCGATGGCGTTACAACGCAGATTGATCGCACGGGTAAGATCACAGCGGTAGCAACTCATCCGCCCAGCGGCAACGGCTCCGTAACTTCGGTCGCGCTGACCGCTTCACCATCCAGTATTTTTAATGTCGGAGGTTCGCCGGTCACGACATCGGGTACGTTGGCGCTGTCGATGGACGATCAGAACGCCAACGAGATCTTGGCCGGCCCAACAAGCGGCGCTGACGCGACGCCAAACTTCCGGCCCATGGTCACCAATGATTTACCAGACAGCGTTCTTGGCGCTGGCACATTCTACAATCCACTCTCGGTCACGTTTGATGCCAAGGGGCGGCCCACTGCGTGGGTGGAAGACCCGTTCAATAACGGTGAAGGCTTGGTCTTTGGTCGCTCTTCGACCATTCGATCTATCACTTCGATGTCGTACATCTACTACGCACCGGCCCCTATAGATAAGTTCTATATTCTGACCAGCGCCACGAACGGCATTCTCAACGTCATCGATCCAGTGACAAAGGAGCACTACGCAATTGCCACTCATACGAGCAAGGCGCTTGTCAATGCGATCTATTCGCCCAACAGCGGCCTTCTTATGGTTAATTATGGGACAAACTCCATGTCGGTAAATCCGACCACTGGGGCCGCTGTAACAACTGGAATCGTTGCCAGCTTCCAACTGGGTGGCGCTATTCGTCCGAGCGATGGTGTCCTTTACGGCGGCAATGCTTCTTCGGGTCAGATAGAGCGAATCAACACGATCACTGATACCGCTGGCGCTGATATCGCCACAACGAACTTAATCAGCTCCAGTTCAAAAAAGGCCGTCACGTACTGTGACCCAAACGACAGCATATACGTTCTGACCGGGGTTAAAGTCACTCGAATTTCTTGCGCAGCTAATGTTGAAACAGCAATCATCAGCCCAGCTGGGCTCGTTGGCGGCACAGGCGGTGGCTGTGCGGTCTACGGGTCTGCGCCAAATAAGATTTACGCATGTGTTGGAGGAGTCAAAAATCTTGTCCAGATCGACCCTGGAACAGACGCGCAAGAAGCCAGCTACCCTTTCCCCCCTGGTGCTGCGGCTGGCGGATCGAATGGGATGGTCATCCTCGGCAGATATCTGTACGTTGGCGGTCAGACCACAACCACGCCTGGCGAAATCCTGATATTTGATACCCAAGAAGAAGAGTTCATCGGCTGTCTTAATTCAGACAACGGTGGAGTAACCCCAGGCCACACCATGGATGGTCGGCATGGTGTTGGTATCGATGATACCTTCCTAGTTACGCTCACGACCTCTGCATCAAACTGGATCATATTCGGCGGTCGTTACTAAATCCATTCCGTCTCTGTTCATAAAGAAAACGCATTCATATGCCTGAATCACTTCCTAACGCCTCCGACCAACAGCAGGTGGAAGAGGGCCAGCGAGACGAGAAATCGGACGCGGAGCAGCGTCAGGAAGACCTCTGTGTGGTACTCGAATCGCGCCCAGGGCGGCGCGTTCTGTGGCGCTACCTAACATTGGCTGGAGTTTTCCGCTCATCATATACCGGAGATGCGGAAGGAACGATTTTCAACGAAGGCAAACGCCTCATCGGAAACTCCATCATGGGCGACATCACCAGCGCGAAGCCTGATGCGCTGATGCAAATGATGGTCGAAGCGCGCAATGAAGCCGAGGAAATGGAAAGGCGCAAAGCCGCCAGAGCGGAACAGGGCGAATCCGACTAGCCGGTCACCTTTCGTTACCGACGGCTAGTTGTGCCGTCAGACGCCGCTGCGTACCATTGTGCCAGGTACAATGGATACACTGGCTACTTCTGGCGCTGCTTCTACTGGTCAACCAGCTGCGCAAACGTCGGTAAAAACCGATCACATCGCTACGCCTGCGGCTCCGGTTGCCGCCCCAGATGTGGCCAAGACCGCAGTTCCTGGCACAGAAGCGACTGGTGCTAATACCACGGTTCCGGCTGCCACGGCAGTTGTTGAGGCCAAGTACGAGCTGAAAGCCCCAGAAGGCTTCGACGGCGATCTCAAGGAAGTCGTGGAGTTCGCCAAAGCAAACAAGATCACCGAGGAAGCCGCGCAGAAAATGTTGGAGCGCGATCACGCTCGCACCCAGCAAGTGCGCGAAGCCTCGGTAAAGGCGCACGAAGAAAAACAAATCCAGACTTGGGAAAAGAAAGTCTCGGATTGGGCTGAAGAGACGCGGGCAGATAAAGAAATCGGCGGTCATAACCTAGCGGTAACGCAGGAAAATACCCGCCGTGTACTGACAAAATACGACGCAGATGGGCTGTTCGCCAAAGAGCTGAACGCCACTGGTTTCGGCAATCATCCGGTCGTCCTCCGCTTTTTGAACTCCATTGGCAAAGCGATGGGCGAAGGCCGCTTCATCGCTGGCAGCCCAGCCGCTGCCGTTCCGAACGCTCAATCCATTTACTCCAAATCAAACATGAAGCCTTGAGGGAATCCCCATGAGCACCAACACCTACACCAATCCGACCCTGCTCGACATTGTGCAGCGTCAGAACCCGCAAGGTGGGATCGACGTTCAGGTTGCTGAGATGATGAGCAAAACCAATGAGATCATCGATG
>Ga0111538_10006711_pt1 | contig 15552 bp, 12 predicted proteins | sample SoiMethybrSBSTD1_FD_79669 | JGI IMG/M metagenome (GOLD analysis project Ga0111538, IMG submission 79669) | Bulk soil microbial communities from a Populus tree surrounding site in Tennessee, USA - Soil MetaG P. TD hybrid SBSTD1 (version 2)... | ecosystem: Environmental > Terrestrial > Soil >...
CGCAACTTCCTCGTGAAGATCAACGCCAACATCGGCAACTCCGCCGTGTCGTCGTCGATCGAAGAGGAAGTCGAGAAACTGCGGTGGGCGACGCTGTGGGGCGCCGACACGGTGATGGATCTCTCCACCGGCAGAAACATCCACGAGACGCGCGAGTGGATCATCAGGAACTCGGCGGTGCCGATCGGCACCGTGCCGATCTACCAGGCGCTCGAAAAGGCCGGCGGGCGCCCGGAGGATCTCACCTGGGAGATCTACCGCGACACGCTCATCGAGCAGTGCGAGCAGGGGGTCGATTACTTCACCGTCCACGCCGGGGTGCTGTTGCGCTACATCCCGATGACCGCCCGGCGCGTCACCGGCATCGTCTCGCGCGGCGGCTCGATCATGGCGAAGTGGTGCCTCTCGCATCACCGGGAGAACTTCACCTACACGCACTTCCGCGAGATCTGCGAGATCATGCGCGCCTACGATGTTTCGTTCTCGCTCGGCGACGGCCTGCGGCCGGGCTCGATTGCCGACGCCAACGACGAGGCGCAGTTCGCCGAGCTGCAGACGCAGGGCGAGCTCAATCGCATCGCCTGGGACTTCGACGTCCAGGTGATGAACGAAGGCCCGGGCCACATCCCCATGCATCTCATCAAGGAGAACATGGAGAAGCAGCTCGAATGGTGCAACGAGGCGCCGTTCTACACGCTCGGGCCGCTGACCACCGACATCGCGCCCGGCTACGACCACATCACCTCCGCGATCGGCGCGGCGATGATCGGCTGGTACGGCACCGCCATGCTCTGCTACGTCACGCCGAAGGAGCACCTCGGGCTGCCGAACCGCGACGATGTGAAGGCGGGCGTGATCGCGTACAAGATCGCCGCCCACGCCGCCGATCTCGCCAAGGGGCATCCGCGCGCCCGCGAGTGGGACGACGCGCTGTCGAAGGCGCGGTTCGAGTTCCGCTGGGAGGATCAGTTCAACCTCGCGCTCGATCCGGTGACCGCGCGCGCCTACCACGACGAGACGCTGCCGGCCGACGGCGCGAAGCTCGCGCACTTCTGCTCGATGTGCGGGCCGAAGTTCTGCTCCATGGAGCTGACGCAGCAGGTGCGCGACTACGCCAACGCCGGCATGAAAGAGATGTCGGTGGAGTTCAGGAAGAAGGGCGAGATTTACGTCAACGCTCCGTCACCGGCACTATCTGAATGAGCGTCGGGAAGCGCGCCGGCTGTGCGCCCGGCTTCGGGTTGGGATAGCCCTGCGACACTTCGGTGACGTAGTCCTTGATCGTCACGCCCGGCGGAAACGCCATCGTCTCTTCGCGGTACTTGCCGACGTCGAAAGAGTGCGTCGCCGGCACGTCGTACACCAGCTCGCCCTTCTGCTTCAGCATGCTCCGGTAGAAGGTCACGAGTTCGACAAACGAGCTGCCGGAACCAAAAATGTAATACCGCTGGCCGCGGCCGGCGTCGTATGAGGAGATGAACTGCGCGCCCGGAAAGATCGGGACGCCCAGCATCGCCTCGGTCGGCGCGGCTTCCGGCTGACCTGGCGCGGGACGCGCGGGCGTGGGCGCCGGCGTCGAGGGCGGCGCGGTTGGCGCGGGACGCGCGGTGCCAGGACGGGGGAATGGCTGCGGCGCCGGCGGCTGGGCGCCGGCTGCGCCGGCGCCGCAGAGGACGCAGAGCAAGCAGAGAGCGCCGAGGGGGGCCGTGCTTCTCCGCGTGCTCTGCATTCTCCGCGGTCTCTGCGAGCGTGGCAGTATTTCACCCATGCCGACGATTATAGATCTCCAGGATTTCTGTCGCGCGGAACGCCAGTGGGTGCTCGACACGACCGAAGCGCTCGTCCGCCTCGAATCGCCGACGACGGACAAGGACGCGGTCGATCGCTGCGGCGCGGAGCTCGCTTCACGGCTGGAGGCGATTGGCGGCAAGGTCACGAAGCTGACGCGCGAGCATCGCGGCAATCATCTGCTGACGGAGTATGGCTGCGGCACGTCGCAGATCCTGCTGCTTGGGCACTTCGACACGGTGTGGCCGGTCGGCCAGCTCGAGCGCATGCCGCTGGCGCACGCGGACGGGCGGCTGCACGGCCCCGGCGTCTTCGACATGAAGGCGGGGATTGCGATCGGCATGCTCGCGACGCGCGCACTCCTCGAGTGCGCCGCGCCGATCCCGCATCGCCTCGTCATGCTGTGGACGACCGACGAGGAGATCGGCAGCGAATCATCGCGCCAGGCGATTGAGGAAGAGGCCTCGCGCAGCGCCGCCGTGCTGGTGCTGGAACCATCGCTGCCGGGCGGCGCGGTGAAGACCTCGCGCAAAGGGTGCGGCGGCTACCAGGTCACGGTGCGCGGCATCGCCGCGCACGCCGGCATCGAGCCGCAGAAGGGCGCGAGCGCGGTGCAGGAGCTGGCGCACCAGATTCTGCGGATCAACGGCCTTCAGGATCTCGCGCGCGGCATCTCGGTGAACGTCGTCCAGGTGACCGGCGGCACGCGCTCGAACGTGATCCCGGACGAGGCGAGCGCGGTGGTCGACGTGCGCGTGCCCACTGCGGCCGCGGCGGCTGACGTGGAGGCGGCGTTCCGCGCGCTGCGGCCGCTGGACGCGCGAACCAGCGTGGAGGCGCGCGGTGGCGTCGACCGTCCGCCGCTGGAGCGCACGGCCAAGGTGGAGCGTCTCTATGAAGAGGCTCGCGCGGTCGCGCGCGAGCTCGGGCAGGAGCTCGCCGAGGGAGGCACCGGCGGCGGGTCGGATGGCAATTTCACCGCCGCGCTGGGTGTGCCAACACTGGACGGCCTTGGCGCTGTCGGCGACGGCGCCCATGCCCTGCACGAACACGTGGAAATCGGCGCGCTCGCCGATCGGGCCGCCCTCATCGCCGGCCTCGTGACCCGGATAAGATAGAGAACAACCGGCGCTAGTGGCGGCCCTGACGGGCCGCCCTACGTTACGTCGTCACCTGGCGGCCGGCAAACGCGTCATATAAGAAGAGTCGTCATCATGAACAATACCGTCAAGACCGCACTGCTGCTCGGCCTGCTCAGCGGCGTGTTGATGTTCATCGGCCAGGCGCTCGGCGGCGCCAACGGCCTCGTCCTCGGCTTCCTCTTCGCGGTGGTGATGAATTTCGGGTCGTACTGGTTCTCCGACAGGATCGTGCTGCGGATGTACCGGGCGCAGGAGGTCGGGCCCGGCCACCGCCTGTATGAGATCGTCGCCGCGCTGTCGCAGCGCGCCGGCCTGCCGATGCCCAAGGTCTACGTCATCCCGGATCCGTCGCCCAACGCGTTCGCCACCGGGCGCAACCCGCAGCACGCGGCGGTGGCGGCGACCGAGGGCATCCTGCGCGTGCTCACCGAGGAGGAACTGGCGGGCGTGATCGCGCACGAGCTCGCGCACGTGAAGCACCGCGACATCCTGATCAGCTCAGTCGCCGCGACGCTGGCCGCCGCGATCATGCTGGTGGCTCAGATGGCGCGCTTTGCCGCGATCTTCGGCGGCGGCCGCAGCGACGATCGCGAAGGGTCCAATCCGATCGCGCTGCTGGCGACGATCATCCTGGCGCCGATCGCGGCGATGCTGATTCAAGCGGCGATTTCGCGCTCGCGCGAGTTTGCCGCCGACGCCGGCGGCGCGGTGATCGCCGGCGGGCCCGAGGGCCTGGTCAACGCGCTGCGCAAGATCGAAACGGCGTCGAAACAGATCCCGATGGACGCCAACCCGGCCACCGCGCACATGTTCATCATCAAGCCGTTCAGCGGGGCCGGGCTGCTGGGGCTTTTCAGCACACATCCGCCCACCGAGCAGCGCGTACGCGCCCTACTCCAGCGCGGCTGATCGACGCGAAACACTTTCGCCCGGCAGGCGCTTCCGTCGTCCTTTGTCGCCACTCGACCGCATACTGTGGCTGAATAACCACGGTTGAGCACTGGCGTACAAATTGCTCTCTGTCGGTCCAACGGAGGCACCCGGTGCACGTAGAAGACCTCGACATCTCGCCAAGCAAGATAGGTGAAACGGCTCAACGGATTGTCGACCGGGCTATCGAGGAGGCTCGCCGCCGCGAGCACGCCCTGCTGACGAACGAGCATGTCTTTCTCGCCTTTGCACAGGTCGAATGGGATACGTTCGCGGAAGTGATGCGGGATATCGAGCTGAACCCGCACACGATCCTGCAGGCGATCGAAGAGCATCTCCACATGATGCCGTCGTTTGCGGGGCGCGAACTGCGCGTCTCGCCGGCGACCAAGCTCGTCTTCAAGCTGGCGCTCCATCACGCCAGCCGGGCCGGCCGGCAGACGCTTGAAGCGGCAGACCTCTTCTCCGCAGTGTTCGAGGAAACTCAGGGTGTGCCCGTCTCCATCCTGCGGCGGCACGGCGTCGAGCCGGAAGTGCTCGTGTCCCGCCTCAACACACGGATGCGCGATATGGAACTGCGCGAGGAGCGGCTGAAAAAGCGCTTCGAGCTGCCGCCGTTTCTCAAGCATTTCGCCACCAACCTGAACCTGCTGGCGCGGCAGGACAAGCTGCCGCCGGTGTTCGGCCGAGACAAGGAGATCCAGCAGGTGCTGGAGATCCTCTGCCACCGCGAGCGCGCCAACTCGGTGATGCTCATCGGCGAGCCCGGCGTCGGCAAGACCGCGATCGCCGAAGGGCTCGCGCGGCGAATCGAGTTCGAACCCGAGACGGTCCCCGTGCGGCTGCGCGACTGCCAGGTGGTCAACCTGCAGATGAACACGATGGTCGCGGGCACGATGCTGCGCGGCATGTTCGAGGACCGGATCCAGAACGTCATCCGCGAGCTGAAAGAGCGCCCGAACCTGATTCTCTTCGTCGACGAAGCGCACACCATGGTGGGCGCCGGCTCCGCGCTCGGCGCGCCGTCGGACGCCGCCAACATCTTCAAGTCGGTGCTGGCGCGCGGCGAGATCCGCATGGTCGCGGCGACCACGCTCAGCGAGTACAAGGAATACATCCAGGAGGACGAGGCGCTGGCGCGGCGTTTCCGCTGCGTCAACGTGTGCGAGCCGACGGTCGAGGAGACGCGCAACATCCTCTACAACCTGCGGCCGCGCCTCGAGCGCAACTACTCGGTGCGGCTGCTCGACGAGGCGATCGAGACCGCCCTCGAGCTCTCGCCGCGCTACATGCGGCACCTCCACCTGCCGGACAAGGTGATCGGCTGGCTCGACACCGCCGCCGTGCGGGCCGAGATCGACCGGCGCTGGGAAGTGAAGAAGGAAGACATCGTCTCCGTGATCTCGCACGTCGCGCAGATCCCCGAGGACATGGTGTTCCGCGACGTCAGCGACCGCTTCAAGGACATCGAGCATCGCCTCCAGGAGCGGGTGATCGGCCAGAAGAACGCGATTGAGGCCGTGGCGCGGCGGCTGGTGTTGAACAAGGGGCCGCTCAAGGATGGCTTCGACCGCCCCGACGGCGTGCTGCTCTTCCTCGGGCCGACCGGCGTCGGCAAGACCGAGCTCGCGAAGGCGGTGGCGGAGTTCCTGTTCGGCGACGACAAGAAGATGATCCGGGTCGACATGTCCGAGTATCAGGACGGCTCGGTCTCGGTCGACAAGCTGATCGGCATGCCGCGCGGCATCGTCGGCAGCGAGCGCGGCGGCGTGCTCACCAACCAGCTCAAAGACAACCCCTATTGCGTCGTCCTGCTCGACGAGGTCGAGAAGGCGAGCCCGAACACGCTCAACCTCTTCCTCCAGGCCTTCGACGAGGGCTGGATGACCGACGGCCGCGGCAAGCGCGTCTACCTGTCCGACGCCATCATCATCATGACGTCCAACCTCGGCGCCGAGAACTTCCGCAAGCTGACCAGCCCGATGGGTTTCCTGTCGAAGACGGTGGGCGTCAACCAGGTCGAGGGCGAGGTGATGCGCGAGCTGGAGCGCCGCTTCCCGCCGGAGTTCCGCAACCGCATCGATGAAGTGGTGCTGTTCGCGCCGCTGACCCACGACGAAGTGCGCGAAATTGCACGCCACTACCTCGACACCGTGAAGATCACCCTGATGAAATCGGGGAAGACGATCGAGATCAGCGACGAGGCGCTGGAGCTGGTGGTCGTCCGCGGCTACAGCATGGCCTACGGCGCCCGCTTCCTGAAGCGCTTCATCGACGAGCAGATCAAGCTGCCGATCAGCGCGAAGTGGAAGGCCGGCACCCACTTCGACGTCCTGGTGAAGGACGGCGAGCTGGTGGTCGAACCCACGGTCGGCAAGGCGGCGGCGCCTGACGCGACGCTCGCTTACGGCGACGTCGCGTAAGAGCGGGTTCTAGGTTCAGGGTTCTGGGTTCTGGGTTGGTTCCGGAACCCCGAACCAGAACCAACCTAGAACCCAGAACCCAGAACCCCGAACCCACTACCAGGCGAAGCCGACCTGCTCGGTCTCGGTCGGCTTCGCCTGGTGCGGTTCGCGCTCCCGCCTCGTGAGGCCGTAGCGATCCTGCAGCACGCGCACCATCCCCTGGACCTGCTTCCGATACTCCTGCGGCGCGTACTTCTTCGCATACAGCTTCTCGAAGCGCGGCACCCAGGCCGGGAACTCGCGCTCGAGGTACTTCATGAAGTGCGTCCTGGTGCCGTCCTCCAGAAACATGACGTTGCATCCAACGAAGCGTGCGCCGTGGTCGGCGATGGCTTTGACGGTTCGTTCGAGCTTCGCTGGCGACGAGGAGAAGCCCGGCACGATCGGGTTCATCAGGACGCCCGCGTAGACGCCGGCGTCGACCAGCTCGCGCACGGCGCGCAGCCGTTGCAGCGGGTGGGCCGTCCCGGGCTCGAGCCGCGACCAGGCCTGCTCGTCGACGGTCGGCACGCTCATGTAGACGGTGCAGGTGGTGATTTTCGAGAGCGCCACGAGCAGATCGCGATCGCGCACGACCATCGGCCCCTTGGTGACGATGCCGATGGGATTGCGCGCGCGAAGCAGCGCTTCGATCGAGCGCCGCGTGAGCTTGTAATGCCCCTCGATCGGCTGGTAGCAGTCGGTGGCGGTGCCGACCGCGATGTACGCGCCGGCCCACGACGGCCGCGCCAGCTCGCGCGTCAGCACCTCGACGAAGTTCTTCTTGACCAGAATCATCGACGCGAACTCGTCGTCCGCGTTCATCTCGAACTGCGTGTGGTAGCGGCGGGCGTAGCAGTAGTGACAGCCGTGGGTGCAGCCTCGGTACGGGTTCAGCGTCCACTCGAAGGGCATGCCCTGGACGCGGTTCAGCGCCGAGCGGCAGGCGATCTCCTGGTAGCGCGCCTGGTCGGCGCGGCGCTCGGCTTCGGTCAGCGCCGCGGTGCCGCCTTCCTTGACCGCGCGGGCGATATCGCGGGTCGTCGGGTTCGCCGAACCGAGGTCAAAAAGTAGCGGAAATGAAGGCATTCCGACCGTGTACCTGCAGGTGCGCGTGAAGTACAACCGTACAACTTCGCCTTATGTTCGCCTCATAATCCGATCGCGAGCGTGGTGCTGTCAAGCCACAAGCGAAGGTAGGATCGGCGCGCGATCGTCAAGCGATCAGCGATCGACAGATTCGTCACTCACCGTTTCAAATATGAAAGTCGCCGACGACGTGCTGCGCGCGCTCGATGCCGAACGTGTCGCGTTGACCACACTTCTTTCCGACCTGGTCGCGATTCCAACCGAGAACCCTCCGGCGACCGGCTACGAGCCGTGTGTTGCGCGGCTCGAATCGGCGCTCGCCGAACGGGGCCTCGCGTACGAGCGAATCGAGATCGAGTCGCCGGCGGGCGCGCCGCGCGCGGCGATCCGCGCCTGGACCGCCGCGTCTGGCCCGACCCTCTGCTTCCACGGCCACTTCGACGTCGTCCCCGCGTTCGACGCCGCGCAGTTCCTTCCAAGGCTCGAAGGGGACACGCTCTTCGGCCGTGGCAGCTCCGACATGAAGAGCGGCCTGGTGGCGATGCTGGCGGCGGCGACCGCCGTGAAGCAGACGGGACTCCGCGGCCGGATCGAGCTGCTCCTGGTTCCCGACGAGGAAACCGGCGGGGCATACGGGACGGGTGCGCTGGCGGAGCGCGGCCTGCTGCCCCGGGATGCGATCGGCATGCTCCTGCCGGAGCCGACGAGCGGCGTGGTCTGGCACGCGAACCGCGGCGCGCTCACGCTGGAGGTGATCGTCCGCGGGCGCGCGGCCCACGTCGGGCTGCAGCACCAGGGCACGAACGCGGTCGAGCGGGCGTTGCCGCTGCTGGCGCGTCTGTTCGACGAGAAGCGGTCGCTGTATGCACGCAGCGGCTCGATCATGCTCGTCGGCGGCCGCGTCGAAGCCGGCGCGAACTTCAACGTCGTGCCGGCCGAGTGCCGCTTCACCATCGATCGACGGACCAACCCCGACGAAGGCTTCGAGGCCGAGAAACAGAATCTCCTGGCGATGCTCGAATCGGCGCGGGCAGAGGGCGTCGACCTCGAAGTCCGCACCATTCAGGAAGGGCGCTCATCGGCGACGGCGACGGACGGACCGCTGGCGCGGGCGCTCTCGGACGCGGTGACGGCGGTAACCGGCGCCGCGCCGTCATTCGAGATGTGTCCCGGCCTGCTCGAGACGCGCTTCTATGCCGAGCGCGGCGTGCCGGCCCTCGCCTATGGCCCCGGCATCCTCGCGGTCTCGCACGGGCCGCGCGAATTCGTGAAGATCGAGCGGATGATCGAGTGCGCGAAGATTTACGCGCTGGCCGCGATCGCCATGCTGGGTGCCGATTGAGCAGCCACCCTGCGGCCGGCGACGCAACGACCGAGGCCGTGCGCCTGGCGATCTACCGCGCAATCGAGCGGAGCAGTACGGCGCCAGCCGCCGCCGACGTGGCACGAGCGCTGGATCTGGGGACCCGAGTCGTCGAGCGGGCCTTTCACGCCCTTGCCGACGCGCACGTCATCGTCCTGCATCCGGCGTCGGGCGAGATCAAATGGGCGCCGCCGTTCTCGTCGGTCCCCACCGCGTTCAGAGTCCGCGCCGGCCGGTCGGCCTGGTTCGCGCCGTGCGCGTGGGACGCGTTTGGCATCCCCGCCGCGCTCGACGCCGACGCGCGCATCGACGCGGTCTGCGGCTGGTCGGGCGAGCCTGTTCCGTGCGGCGTCGAGCACGGGCTCGCGTATGGCAGCGGCCTCGTTCACCTGCTGGTCCCGGCCGCGCATTTCTGGGACGACATCGCCTACACCTGAGCGAACATCCTGCTCTTCCGGTCGGAAGAGGAAGTCGACGCCTGGTGCGCGGATCGCGGCGTCGGGCGCGGCGCGACGATGACGATTCCGCAGGCGTGGGATCTGGCGCAGAAGTGGTACGGCACCCGGCTCGAGCCGGACTTCCGGCGGGCGACGAAAGAAGAAGCGCAGGCGATCTTCGAGAGCGTGGGCCTGAGTGGACCTTTCTGGACGCTGTGATCTCTTCGTGAGGCCTGTGGAACCGCGGAGACCGCGGAGATCGCAGAGCTTTTCTTTTCTTTAAGAAGAAGAAAACTCTGCGATCTCGGCGCGCTCCGCGGTTAAGCAGGCGCCTCGAAGAGATGTCACAGCAGGTAGGCGAGCGCGAAGCCGATCTGCGCGACGAACATCATCCGGTACATGTGCGCCCACGATACGTGGTTCTCTTCCACCGCCAGCTCCTCGGGCCGCCGCAGCATCAGATACAGCACGTAGAGGCCGTAGATCGTCATCACCAGGCCGAGCGCCTGCAGCAGCAGGAAGTTGCCGGTCAGGACGTGCGCCCACGCGCCGGCCGGAATCATCAGCCACGGCACGACGAACGACGGCGAGATCATCCACGCCGCGCGCCGGACGCCGTACTGAATCGGCAGCGTTCTGCAGCCGCCGCGCCGGTCGCCGTCCATGTCGGCGAAATCCTTGGTCGTCGTCGCGCCGAGGAGAAAGAGCCCGAAGATCGCGCCGATGTACCACGGTTCGACGCCGGCAATCGTCTTCACCGACGACCAGCCGGCCACCTTCAGCAGCACGCCGCGCGGGATGGCGATGGTGATGTTCGCCCAGATGCCGAGCTGCTTGGTCCGCAGCGGCGGCACCGAATAGATGTAGGTGCAGACGACGGCGATCGCGACCAGCCAGAAACATTCGTGGCGGCCGGCCGGCGCGACCAGCCACGCCAGCACCAGCGCCACCGCGTAGCAGATGTTGGTGAACCACCACGCCTGCGCGATCGTCAGCCGGCCGCTGGTCAGCGGCCGCTTCGGCTTGTTGATGCGATCGATCTCGAGGTCGTAGATCTGGTTGAGCGCGTTGTTGCCGGCGTTCAGCACCGCCGCCATCGCCGCTCCGAGAAGAGGCGGCACCAGCAGCGACGCGGACCACGGCTCGCGCGGCGCCGCGCCGATCGCGGTCAGCGCGCCCGAGAAGAAGCCGAGCGCCGGCGCCACCAGCGTGAACGGCCGGCCGAGATCGAGATACGCGCGCGCGCCGCCAGACGGCTGCACCCGCACGGCCCTTCGACTCGGCTCAGTCGCCACGTCGGTCGCCTCGCTCAGGACAGGCCGGCGTCATGAAATGGCCAGGACGACCGCTGCCGCGACGCCGGTGTTGATGAAATTGAGCATGTCGTTGTTCAGGATACCCGGTCCTTCGAGCGTCGCGCCAAGCGCGCTCTCGACCAGCGCGCCGGCGGTGGCCGCGACGACAACCGCGACGATCGCCGCGGTCGGGATCAGCCCGAACGCCGTGGCCGCGGCAGCGAGCGCAAATGCGGCGACGATGCCGGCCGCCGTGCCCTCGAGCGACATCGCCCCCGGCGTCCCCGGACGGACGCGGCCCAGCGTCGTGACGAGAAACGTCGAGCGTCCCCACGCCTTGCCGATTTCACTGGCGACGGTGTCGCTGCCGCCCGCGATCAACGCGGCGGCGAGCGCGAGCAGCGCCTGCGGCCGGTACGGCGTCGTCAAGGCCACGATCGCCGCGAGCGCGGCGACGCCGCAGTTGGCGATCGCGTTGCCGGCGCCGCGGCGCCCGCCGCGCTCCTCGGCGATGCCGAGCACGACCTTGCGCCGCAGCCCCATCCGCGAGGTGATCGACGCGGCGAGAAACGCGGCAAACAGCAACGCCCACGCGCCGCCGCCGCCGCCGGTGTAGATGACGATGCCAACGATCGCGCCGGCGATCGCCCCGGACAGCGAGACGCTTTTCGCCAGGTAGCCGAGAATTGCGGTGGCGAGGTTGACGGCGAGCGCCGCCGGCAGCACCGACATCGCGATGCCGGGCGCAGCCGCAAGCGACTCCGGCGTCATCAAGCTTGCGATCCAGAGCACGGACCCCGCAGCCGCGGGCACCGACAGGTTGTCGTCCAGCCTGGCCGGAATCGATTCGACGAACGCCGCCACGATCGCGGCCGCGACCGGCGCGATCAAGGTGAACGCGAGCGGCGGCATCGGCGTCACCGCCGGGCGCACCCACGACGCCAGCGCGACGCCCGCAACCGCCGCGAAGACGATGAAGGCGGCCGTGCCGGCGATGCTCTTGTCCCGATTCCACGGCAACCGCCGCCGTGACGGGCTGGAGTACCCGCCTTGCTTTGCGGTCTTTGCGGGCTTTGCGTTCCCCACCGCCGTCCCGGCGAGCGTCGCCGCGCCGTCGCCCACGGCGAGAATCGCCCACGCCGCGGCGACGATGTCGAGCCGGGACGGGAAGGTGAGGATCAGCAGGAGCACCGCGAGCGGGTAGAGCAGGATGCCGAGCGGGAAGCCGCGCGCGACATCGGCCGGACGGTAGAGGTGACGGCCGCCGAGACGCGGCAGCAGAAGCAGATTGAACGCCAGCGCGATGACCGCCAGCAGCGCCGCCTGCCACCACGTCAGCCACCGCAGCAAAACAGCGAAGCCGCCGGAGCCGATGTGCACCCACTGCCGCGCGTGCTCCGAGTGCGCGTTCACGAAGACACGCGCGCGGCCGGGGGCTCAGGATTTCGAATCGACGCGATCGTCCGGGCGATGCCGTCTTCGAGCGGCGTCATGCGGTAGCCGAGGTCGCGGACCGCCTCGCTGCTGTCGAGCGACCAGTCGTGGCGGAAGATTTCGACCGCGCCGCGGGTCAGGAGCGGCGTGCCGCCGAGGATCGAGACGCGCAGTTCCTCGGCCGCGCCGATCATCGTCGCCACCGGGAAGGGAATCCGCGCCGGCGGGCGGCGGCCGGTGAGCTGCCGCACGATCTCGAAGACGCGCGCTTGCGTTTCGTTGGCGCCGCCGAGCGCGTAGCGGCCGCCGATGGCGCCGCGCTCGAGCGCCGCGCAATGTCCGTCGGCGACGTCGTCGACATACGAATACGACCACCGGTTCTCGGGTCCCACCAGCCCGGGCAGCTTGCGCTTGAGATGATCGCCGATCAGGCGGCCGACGAGATTGCCCTCGCTGAAGATCCCCGGGCCGTAGACGACGCCGGGATAGACGCGCACGATCGGCGCACCGTCGGCGACCGCCTGGTCCGCCGCCCGATCGGCCGCCACCTTGGTGCGCTGGTAATCGTTGGCCTCGATCGGCGCGTCGAGATCACGCGGCGGCAGCGCGACGAACGACGAGGTGTAGAGGACGCGGGGGATTTGCCGGGCGCGCGCCACCGCGACGACGTGACGCAGCCCGCCGACGTTGACGTCGTCGAAGTCGGCGGGGCGGCGCCGCCAGATGCTGACCAGCGCCGCCGAATGCGAGATCGCGTCGCAACCGGTGGCGGCGCGTTCGAGCGCGTCGAGATCGCGCACGTCGCCGTCGACGAGCCGCCCGGGAAGACCGCTGCGGGACGCGCTGCGCGCGAAGACGACCAGCTGGTGGCCGCGCGCGGCGAGGGCGCGCACCACGGCGCGGCCGAGATATCCGGTGCCGCCGGTGACGAGCACGTTCATGACGGCCGGCCGCGCCAGTACTCGAGCAGATCGTCGAGCGTCCGCTCGAGCGGAATCTCGGCACTCCAGCCAAGCTCGTCGCGCAGGCGGCTCGGGTCGCCGACGAGCAGCGGCGTGTCGTTGGGACGATACCTGGACGGATCCACTTTCACCGAGACCCGAACCCGCGCGCGCGCCAGCAGCAGGTCGAGGAGGTGCCGGATCGTAATCGCGCGGCCCGAGCACACATTGTAGGGCCGGCCCGGGATGCCGCGCTGGAGGATCAACGCGTAGGCGCGCACCGTATCGCGCACGTCGGTGAGATCGCGGCGCGCCTCGAGGTTGCCGACCGAGATCTCGGGCTCCCAGATGCCGCGTTCGATGTCGGCAATCCGCCGGGCAAAACCGGAGGCGACGTACTGCGGATCCTGGCGCGGCCCGAAGTGGTTGAACGAACGCGCGATGGTCACGCCGATCGGCCCGTTCGACCGCCGCGCCAGCATCTCCTGCGCGAGCTTGCTCAACCCGTACGGGCCGTTCGGCACCAGCGCGTGCCCCTCGGTGAGCGGTTCATTGGCGCTGGCGTAGACCATCGCCGAGCTCGGCACCATGATGCGCGCGCTGGCGCCGACCTGTTCGAGCGCGCGCAGCACGTGGTGCGTTCCCCGCACGTTCGAGGCGAGCGTCGACTCAATGAAATCCCACGCCCGGCCGACGTGGGCGGCGCCGGCACAGTGGTAGACCGCCGCCGGCCGCAGCCGCGCGATCGCCCGGTCGACGGCGTCGGCGTCGAGCAGATCGACCGCCTCCCACCGCGTGTTGCGGGGCTCGCGCGCCGGCGGGTGTCCAGGGCGGTGCCAGGCGACGACCTCCGCGCCGCCCTCGACCAGATGGTCGACCAGATGGCTGCCCGCGAACCCCGCGGCGCCGGTCACGAGAACTTCGCCGGCCATGCTCGTGCGCTGGCGCTACCGCGGGACCTGGCCGAGCCCGCCGTTGAACGGCGAGAAGTTGCCGAGGCCGGCGAGCGTGAACGAGAGGAAGAAGCGCTGGTCGAGCGGGATCGGCGACACGGAGTTCTGACCGTAGTTGTAGGTCTGGTACTCGAAGGCGATGCCACAGCACTGCGCGTTGTAGAAGGCGGACATCCGCTGCTGCGTCACCCGCGACTCGAGGACGTCATAGGCTAACGAGTAGATGCCGCCGACGCGGTTGTCGTGCGTGTGGATGCTGGTCGTGGCATTGAGGTAGTGGTTGAGAACGCCCCGGTTAACCTGCCCGGGGGCCGGGACGAACACGCGCTTGGTCCAGCTCGCGGAGGTCTGCACGCGGCCGGTCCAGTTGTGCGAGCCCTGGGCCGAGACCTGCCGCAGCGCGCGCGTCTTGCTGTCGAACTCGGCCTGCACGTTCGCGGTGATTGCGTCGGTCGGCACCACCCGGACGCTCAGCGTCAGCGCGGAGAAGTGGCTCGGCGGCGTCGAGCCGGTGGTCGCGTACTGCGTGTCCCACTGCGCCTGCAGTTGATTGGTGTAGTAGCTCTGCGACAGCTCGACCCCGACGATCTCCCGCGCGACCGCCGCTGCGCCGGGCGTGAGCTTCCGCTTGGCGTAGAAGCGGTTGTTCACGCGATAGGTGACGTTGGTTCCGCCGGTGTACTGATCGATGCCGTCGAACACCAGGATGCGCTCGAAATCGTCGACCGCCGACGTGCGCTGCACCGTCACGCTCGGCTCGATCGTGTGCTTGAACTTCTCGGCGTAGCCGTTGCCGGGCGTGTCCCAGATGCGGTTGAAGACGGGCCCGACGAACTGCGTTTGAAAGATGAAGATCGGGCGATTGAGGTGCTGGTCGGTCACGATCAACGGGTCGCTGGGTTTTTCCTTCGGCGCGTAGCTGCGCGTGTAGAACGTGTCGTGCCAGTTCAGTGTCGAGTTGATCGTGAGCCATTGCCATTTCTTGAACGGGTAGCGGATCTGCGGCGAGACGTCGACACGCTGCAGGCCGGTGTCGAGGGCGACGTCGCCGGTGGTCGACCGGCGGAGGATGCTGGCGTACTCGCTGTTCATCGAGAAGTACACCGGCGAGTCCAGGATCGGCCGCTCATTGCGCGAGAACGACACCCGCGGCCATGTTCCCGACAGCACCGACCGGGTCGCCTCGTAGAAGTACTCGCTGTGATCGAAGGTGGAGTTGAGCGAGTACTTGCCCCACGAGCCGGCGATGTTGCCGCCGTACGAGCGGTTGTTGCGGGACAGATCGTAGATGTTGACGTTGTTCAGTTGCGAGCTCTCGATGCTCGAGAAGTAGGAGACGTTCGCCCGCGCGCGGAGGCGGAAGGGCAAGCCCTGCGTGGCGTTGCCGCGGATGTCGTAGCTGCGTGCGTCGGGCAGACTACCGCCGTTCTCGTACACGGTAGCGTGCTGGTCGCGCAGCCGGGCGATCAGATTGCCCTCGCCGACCCCCATGTTGTAGCGATACTCGCCGCCGGTCTCTTGTCCGGTCTTTGAAAACCAGGAATGCTCGATCGTCGCGTCCTGGCTGCGGTTGATCGCCCAGAAGAACGCGTTGTGAATCGAGTGCCCGTTGAGCGAGGACGAACCGTAGGTGGGGATGAGGAAGCCGGTCGCGCGGTCTTCACGCTTGGTCGGGTAGTACATGATCGGCAGGTAGAACATCGGCACCCCCTTCACCCGCAGCACCGCCTGCTTCA
>Ga0111538_10006712_pt1 | contig 15550 bp, 9 predicted proteins | sample SoiMethybrSBSTD1_FD_79669 | JGI IMG/M metagenome (GOLD analysis project Ga0111538, IMG submission 79669) | Bulk soil microbial communities from a Populus tree surrounding site in Tennessee, USA - Soil MetaG P. TD hybrid SBSTD1 (version 2)... | ecosystem: Environmental > Terrestrial > Soil > Tree...
CAACGTCTCGGGATAGTCGCCGGCGAGGATCAGCCGCGCGAACGCCTTGGAGCCGGTCACGTTGGTGCGCTCGCCCACGTTGACGAACAGCGACCCTTCGCCCACGGTCAGCGGCTCGAGGCCCGAGAGGCGCAGCCTCGGTTCCACCTTGGGGATCGCGCGCGGCTTGAACGTCGAGACCATCTCGGAGATGGCCTTGATGTGCGCGGGCGTGGTGCCGCAGCAGCCGCCGGTGATGTTGAGCCAGCCGCTCTCGGCCCACTCGCGGATGTAGCCCGCCGTCTCGGCCGGCAATTCGTCGTACTCGGCCATCGCGTTCGGCAACCCCGCGTTGGGGTGCGCCGAGACGTAGACGTCGGCGATGTGCGCCAGCTCCTCGACGTGCGGCCGCAGCTGCTTGGCGCCGAGCGCGCAGTTGAAGCCGATGGAAAGAGGACGCGCATGGCGCATCGAGTTCCAGAACGCCTCCGCGGTCTGGCCCGAGAGCGTGCGGCCGGAGGCGTCGGTGATCGTTCCCGAGATCATGACCGGGAGCTTCACCCCCGTCTCCTCGGCGAGCTCGTCGATGGCGAAGAGCGCGGCCTTGGCGTTCAGCGTGTCGAAGATCGTCTCGACCATCAGGAGGTCCACGCCGCCCTCGACGAGCGCGCGCGCCGCGACCTTGTACGCATCCTTGACCTGGTCGAAGCTCACGGCGCGGAAGCCCGGGTCGTTCACGTCGGGCGAAAGCGAGAGCGTGCGGTTCATTGGCCCCAGCACGCCCGCGACCCAGCGCGGGCGTCCCGGCGACCTTGCGGTCTGCGCGTCGGCCACCTCGCGCGCGATGCGCGCGCCGGCGAGGTTCAGCTCCGCGACCACCTCCTCGAGCCCGTAGTCGGCCTGCGAGATCGAGGTCGAGTTGAAGGTGTTGGTCTCGAGGATGTCGGCGCCCGCCTCCAGGTACTGCGCGTGGATCTCGCGGATCACCTCGGGCCGGGTGATGGACAGCAGGTCGTTGTTGCCGCGCAGGTCGCGCGCATAGTCGCGGAAGCGCTCCCCGCGGTACTGGGCCTCGGTGAGGTTGTAGCGCTGGATCATCGTGCCCATCGCGCCGTCGAGCACGAGGATGCGTTGCTCCAGGGCGGAGTGCAGGGCGGCGAGGCGGGCGGTGCGTGTCGAGATCGGCTGGTCCATGGGCGTCGGCAAACAAAAAACCCGTCGGCTCTTCAGCGAACGGGTTTTTGGGCCGATCGCTTTAGCTGCATTTGTAGAGCGCCCGCAAGCTGACGATCAAATCGGCGCTTCGTTAGGCGTATTCTACGCCGCTCCCCACCCCCCTGCAACGCACGCCCTTGGGCTCTCCAGGCCTCATCCTCCTCGCAGCCATCGCCGCATTCGCGGCGTCCGACGCCCTCGCCGACGGTGGCGAGCTGCGCGTGGGCTCCAAGCGGTTCACCGAGTCCTACATCCTGGGCGAAGTCGCGGCGCAGGCCGCGCGCAGGGCCGGGACACAGGCGGTCCACCGTCCCGGAATGGGCAACACCACGATCCTCGTCGAGGCTTTGCGCAACGACGCGATCGACGTCTATCCCGAATACACCGGCACCATCGCGCGCGAGGTCCTGAAAGCCGAGGGCAACCTCACGCAGGCCGAGATCAATGCGCGGCTGGCGCCCCTCGGGCTCGCCGCGAGCTTTCCGCTCGGCTTCCAGAACACGTACGCGATCGGCGTGAGCGCGGCGGTCGCGCAGAAACGCGGCCTCGCGCGGATCTCGGACCTCGCGCGCCATCCCGATCTCAAGCTGGGCCTCTCGCACGAATTCCTCGGGCGCAAGGACGGCTGGCCGGGGCTTGCGACGGCGTACTCCCTCGGCGCATTGGTGCCGACCGCCCTGGACCATGGCCTCGCCTATGAGGCGCTCGCCGTGGGCAAGGTGGACGCGATCGACCTCTATTCGACCGATGCCAAGATCGCGCGCTACCCGATCCGGGTGCTCGAGGACGACCGGGAGTTCTTCCCGCGCTACGACGCGCTCTTCCTGCACCGCGCCGAGGCGCCCACGCGACATCCGAAGGCGTGGGCCGCCATCGGTGCGCTCGCGGGGCGCATCGACGGCGCGGCCATGGTGAGGCTCAACGCCCGGGCCGAGCTCGACGGCCGCGACTTCGCCACGATCGCCCGCGACTTCCTCGCCGGCAAGCAGGGCGACGCGCCGCGGCGCACGCTCTGGAGCGCGCTCTTCGCCGACGACTTCGGCCGCCTGCTGGGCGAGCACGTGGCGCTCGTCCTGGCTTCGCTCGTCGCCGCGGTCGTGGTGGGCGTGCCGCTCGGCGTGGCGGCCGCGCGCAGTCGCCTGCTCGCCCAACCGCTGCTGCTCGCGACGAGCCTCGTGCAGACGATCCCGTCGCTCGCGCTGCTCGCGATCCTCATTCCGCTCACGGGGACGATCGGCGTCTGGCCCGCGGTGATCGCGCTCTTCCTCTATGCGCTGCTGCCGATCGTCCGCAACACGCACGCCGCGATCCTCGCCGTGCCCGAAGGGCTGCGCGAGGCGGCGCGCGCGCTCGGCTTGCAACCCTGGCTCACGCTGCGGCTGGTGGAGTTGCCGCTCGCGGCGCCGCTCATTCTCGCGGGCGTGAAGACCGCGGCCGTGATCAACGTCGGCACCGCCACGATCGCGGCCTTCATCGGCGCGGGAGGGTTCGGCGAGCGCATCGCGCAGGGCCTCGCGGTCAACGACACGAACGTGCTGCTCGCCGGGGCGCTGCCCGCGGCGGCGCTGGCGCTGGTCTTCCATGCCTTGTTCGAGCTGGTGGAGCGGGCGCTGGTGCCGAAGCCGCTGAGGTCCGTCGCGCGGGCCTGAGCGCGCCGGCCCAAATCAGCCCTGCCGTGCGAGCTCGCCGGCGACGCCCTCGATCACGCTTGCCCAGTCACCGGCCCGCGGCTGGCGCCACAGCCGCGCGGTCGGATACCACGGACTGTCAGCGCGCTCGAGGAGCCAGCGCCAGTCCGGCGACCACGGCAGCAGGACCCACACGGGCTTGCCCATGGCGCCCGCGAGGTGGGCCACCGCGGTATCGACCGAGACCACGAGGTCCATCTGGTCGATCAGCGCCGCGGTGTCGCGGAAGTCCACGAGATCGTCGCCAGGGTTCGTGATCGCGGGGCCCGACGCGAGCGCCGCCGCATCGCCGGCGCGGATCTCCTTTTGCAGCGCGAAGATCTCGAGCGGAAGGGCGCGCAGGCGGGCGAGCTCCGCGAGCGCGATCGAACGGTTGCGGTCGTTCCTGAGGGTCGTGCTCCCCGACCAGGCGAGGCCCACGCGCGGGCGCTTGCGGGTGCCCAGACGCGCGCGCCATCGCTCGGCGTGCGCGGCGGGTGCCTTCAGGTAGGGAATCGCGGCCGGAATCGTCTCGAGCGTGGTGCCGAACGCGGCCGCAAGGCTCATGAGGGGGCAGTGCAGGTCGAAGGGCGGCAGCGCTTCGCCGCGCGCGACGACCTGCGACACGCCGGGAAGCTCGGCCAGCAGCGGGGCGAGCCCGGCGTGCGCCTCGAGCACCACCCGTGCGCCGCGCGCGGCAACCTGCGGCACGTAGCGCGAAAACTGGATCGCGTCGCCAAAGCCCTGCTCGGCATGCAGCAGGATCGTCCTGCCCGCGAGCGGCTCGGGCCCGCTCCATTGCGGCGCCGCGAGCTGGCGCGGCCCCGCCTGCGTGTCGCTGCCGGTCCAACGCGCCTCGAAGTCCGCGAAGCCCCCCGACAAGTCGCCGCGAACCAGGCGTGCGAGCGCACGGTTGAAGCGCGCCCGGTCGTCGCCGGGATCGATCTCGAGCGCGCGGTCGTAGGCCGCATGGGCCTCCGCGTAGCGATTGAGCGCCGCCAGCGCGACGCCGCGATTCAGGTGCGCAGGGCCGTGGCGCGGGGCGATCGCGATGGCGCGCTCGTAGTCGGCCAGCGCTTCCTCCACGCGCCCGAGGTTGCGCAGCGCGGCGCCGCGGTTCGAGAGCACCTCGACGTTGCGCGGCTCGATCGCGAGCGCGCGGCCGGCGAAATCGGCGCTCTCCTGGTGACGGCCGCGATGCGCGGCGATCACGGAGAGCAGGTGCCAGGCATAGAAGTGGCGCCCGCCCTCGAGGCGCTCGATCTCGTGGCACTGCGCCTCGGCCTCGTCGAGGCGGCCGGCCTGGAAGAGCGCCGCCGCGCGCTGCATCGCTTGCATGGGCGCGATTCTACTCAGCGATCGCGGCGCACGTGGTACAGCCCGAGCGAGCCGTATCCCTTGGCGAGCGGCATGCGGCCCACGTAGCTCAGGTCGAACGCCGCGCCGCTCGCCGCCGCGACTGCGGCGAACGCGCTGCTCGCGTAGACCTGGCCCGGCGGCGTGATGGGCTCGATGCGCGCCGCGCGGCTCGTGTGCGGCCCGGTGTAGACCGGGGAACCCGTGAGCGGGTTCAAGCCGCAGTGGACCGGGCCGCAATGCAGCGCGACACGGACGTTGAACCCCGCCGGCAGGCCGCGCCCAGCCCAGTCCGTCGAGGTGGCCAGCCGCGAGAGCTCGAGCGCGTACTCGCCCGCCGAGAGGGGATCGGCAAAGACCATGTACAAGCCGTCGCCCGAGGTCTCGACGTGCTCGAAGGGCTGGCGAGCGCGGCCCGCGAGGGCCGCGACGCCGCCGAGGAACTCGGTAATGTAGAGCGGTATCTGGTCCTCGGTGAACTTGCTGTAGCCCACCGCGTCGGCGAAGAGCATCGCGCGGATCTCGTGGCGTATGCCCGCCGCGTCGCGCTCGTGGGTTGCGCCGACGCCGGCCGCCGGCGTTGCAGCGCCCGGTTCGATGACGTCGACCTCCAGCCCGCGTTGTCTCCACGTCGCGAGGATCGAGGCCGTGCCCCCGCCGAGGGCGCTGCCGTCGGAGGCATGCACTGCCAGCGCCCGTATCGAGGTGTCGAGCAGTCGCGCGCGCAGCAGCGCCATGCCGGTGAGGATGAGATTCGCATACTCGAACGTGGCGGTGCTGCCGCGCGCCGCGTGATCGCTGGCGACGGTCACGCTGTCGGCGGCCGCGAGGGCGCGTTCGAAGCGCTCGACCCAGTCCGCGCCGGCATGGTCGACGCTCGTGCGCCTGAAGGCCTCGGCGGGAAACGGTAGTACGACATGCGTCTCGCAGCCCAGCTCGCGCGCCGCCTCCAGGAACAGCAGGTCGGCGCCGCATGCGGCCGACCCATATGCCGCTGCGGGCGCGAGGTTGGCCATGCGGTCCACCACGGCCGCCCGTACGCGCGCTTCGTCCTCTCTTGCGAAGCGCGGCTGGGCGCGACCGGGCGCATCGATCATGTGCCCGGAAAAGGCCACAACCGGCGGGATCGTCAGCGCCGCGCTCGCGGGCTCGCCCACGCGAGGCAGGTGAGCCTCGAGCAGGCGCGCCTGCCGCCGCGTGGTGCCGATGTCGCCGTAGTTGCGCCCGGCGAGCGTTACCGCTCGCCCATACCGCGCGCGCGCCTGCGGCTCGTCTCCAAGGATCAGCGCCGCTTCCGCGAGCGTGGCCTCGCGCCAGTAGCCCTCGGCTCCCGCGACGCCGGCCGCGTGAACTTCGGCCGCGAGAGCGCGCGCACCGGGGAGGTCGCCGCGCAGCGCCGCCATCGCGGCGGCGTTGATGCCCGTGTACTCGGCAGCCGCGTGCTCTCCGCGCCCACGCGCTGCCCGGTAGGCGCGCTGGTAAATCGTGAAGGCCGCCCCGAGGTGCGAATCGCGCAGCGCCCCGTTGCCGCGCAGCGCGAGGTCCTTGTGGGTGCGGCCCAGGAGTCCCAGCGTCTCACCGTCCTCGTGGCCCTCCGCGGCGAGCGCCGCCAGGATGGCGTTCGCGCGCGCCACGTCGCCGGCGCGTGCCAGCGCCAGGCCCTGGAGCTGGCGCAGGCGCAGGTGTCCGGGCCAGCGCTCGAGGGCCGGCTGCAGCGTGTTGTACGCCGTGAGGGGCTCGCCCTGGCGCAGCTGGCGCTCGGCGGCCTCGACGATCGAATCGGGTTGGTCCATCCGGCACGTGAGCGAGGTGCCCGATGATATCCGCCTACCCAAGGATCGCGTAATCGCCTAACCTAAAGGCCACAAGCAGGGGAAAAAAGCAGCAGGCAGCACTCCACGGGAGGAATTCTTGACCAGCAACGTGATGCCCCTGGCGCCGCTCCAGCGCCTGGACGACGACGCGTGGGACGACCTCATCAACTACATCGAGGAGCGTCGTGTCATCCCGATCGTGGGGCCGGAGCTGCTGCGCGTGGAGACGGAGTCCGGGCCGCGGCTGCTCCACGAATGGATGGCGGAGAAGCTGGCGGCGAAGCTGGCGGTCGACACCTCGCGCCTGCCCGAAGCCTACACGCTCAACGACGTCGTTTGCTGGTTCCTCTCGACACACGGCCGGCGCGAGGACACGTACACGCGCATGCGCAGCGTGCTGCGCGAGGCGACGTTCCCGCCGCCTATCGCGCTCCGGCAACTCGCGCAGATCACCGACTTCGACCTCTTCGTCACCACCACCTTCGACTCGCTGCTCGAGCAGGCCATCAACGCCGAGCGCTTCGACGGCGCGCAATCGACCGAGGCGATCGCGTACGTGCCCAACCGCGTGGCGGACCTTCCGGCCGAGCGCGACCAGCTGCAGCGGCCCGTGGTCTACCACATGTTCGGGCGCTGCTCGGCCTCGCCCACCTACGTGATCTCGGACGAGGACACGCTCGAGTTCGTGTGCGCGCTGCAGAGCGAGCACCTCACGCCCGAGAAGCTCTTCCACGAGCTCGAGCACAGCCACCTGCTCCTCATCGGCAGCAATTTCTCCAACTGGCTCGCGCGCCTGTTCCTGCGCATGGCCAAGCGCCGGCGCCTGTCGGATCCGCGCGACGTGGGTGAGGTGCTCGCCGACGACCACTCCGAACGCGACGTGCGCCTGATGACGTTCCTGCAGCAGGTGAGCGTGCGCACGCGCGTCTACGACGGGGCCGAGCAGTTCGTGGCCGAGCTGCACCGGCGCTGGATGGCGCGCCGCGGCGGTGGGCAGGTGGTCCAGCTCGCGCCTGCCCAGCGCTTCCTGCCGCCCGAGCGCGAGATGCCCGACAACGCGGTCTTCATCAGCTATGCGCGCGAGGACCTGGGCGCGGTGCAGCGGCTGAAGGCCACGCTCGACGCGGCCGGCATCCGCACGTGGTTCGACGTCGAGCGCCTCGAGGGCGGCGACGACTACGATCGCAAGATCCAGCGCAACATCGCCCGCTGCTCGTTTTTCATCCCCGTGGTTTCGTCGACCACCGAGCGGCGACTCGAGGGCTATTTCCGGCGCGAGTGGAGCTACGCCATCGACCGCACGCGCAACATGGCCGAAGGATCGATCTTCCTGCTGCCCGTCTGCATCGAAGCGATCGACCCCGCGAGCGCGCGCGTGCCCGATCGTTTCCAGGCCCTGCATTTCACCGCGGCGCCCAATGGCGAGCCGCCGATGGCGTTCGTCGCACGCCTGAAGGAGCTGCTCGCGCCGAAGGTGAGCTCGTGAGCGCGACGGTCGCCGAACCGCGCGTCGAGGCGGCCGCGGCGATCGCGGCGAACCTGAACCTCGTCGACGCCGAGAACCCCTGGCTCGGCCTCGACTCGTTCTCCGAGGAGACGCGCGGCTTCTTCCACGGGCGCGACGAGGAGATCGGCGAGCTCGCGCGCCGGGTCCAGAGGAAGCTCCTGGCGATCCTCTTCGGCCAGTCGGGCCTGGGCAAGACCTCGATCCTGCGCGCCGGCATCGTGCCGCGCCTGCGGCGCGAGGGTTACTGCCCGGTATACGTCCGCATCGACTACGCACGCGAGTCGCCCTCGCCCTCGGAGCAGATCAAGCAGGCGATCTTCCGCGCGACGGAATCGACCGGCCAATGGACGCGCCCCGGCACCGCGATCCCGGGCGAGTCGCTGTGGGAATTCCTGCACCACCGCGACGACCTGCTGCGCGACCCGGCGGGCAAGGCGATCACGCCGCTCTTGATCTTCGACCAGTTCGAGGAGATCTTCACGCTCGGGCAGGACGACGACTTCGGTCGCAAGCGCGCGGCGCAGTTCCTCGAGGACCTGGCCGACCTGGTCGAGAACCGCCCGCCCAAGTCGCTCGAGGCGATGCTCGAGCTGGAGGAGAGCCTGGTCGAGCGCTTCGACTTCAACCGCGCCGACTACCGAATCCTGATCGCGCTGCGCGAGGACTACCTCGCGCACCTGGAAGGCCTCAAGGGCCAGATGCCGTCGATCACCCAGAACCGCATGCGGCTCGCGCGGATGACGGGGGAACAGGCGCTCACCGCCGTGATGAAACCCGGCGGACGATTGGTGACGGAGGAGGTCGCGGAATCGATCGTGCGCTTCGTGGCCGGCGGCGCCGAGCTGCGCAACGCCGAGGTGGAACCGTCGCTGCTCTCGCTCGTCTGCCGCGAGCTGAACAACGCGCGCAAGGCGCAGGGCCGCGCCGAGATCTCGGCCGACCTCCTCGCGGGCTCGCGCGACACGATCCTGAACGAGTTCTACGAGCGCGCGCTCGCCGACCAGCCCGCCGGGGTGAGGAGCTTCATCGAGGACGCGATGCTCACCGAGTCGGGGTTCCGCGAGAGCCTTGCCGAGGAACGCGTGCTGAAGGGATTCGCCGCGGCCGGCGCCCCGGCGGGGTCGCTGCCCGCGCTGGTGAACCGCCGGTTGCTGCGCATCGAGGAGCGCCTCGACGTGCGCCGCGTGGAGCTCACCCATGACGTGCTCTGTGCGGTGGTTCGCGCGAGCCGCGACCTGCGCCACGAGCGCGAGGCGCGCGACGAGACCGAGCGGCAGCTGCAGGCGCAGCGCGAGCGCGAGGCGGCGACTCACCGGGCGCTGGTGCGCGCGCGCAAGATCGCGGCCGGGTGCGCCGCGCTCGCCGTCGTTGCGGTGGCCGGCGCGGTATTCGGCTGGTTCAACATGACGCGCGCCCAGGAAGCGCAGGAGGCTGCCCTCAAGACCCGCCAGCTCGCCGAGGGCGCGCGCTCCGAGGCCGAGAAGCTCGTGGTCTACCTGCTGGACGATTTCTACCTCGAGCTCGAGCCGATCGGCCGCCTGGACGTGGTGGCCGACCTGTCGCGCCGCGCGCTCGCCTATTACGCCGGCCTGCCGCCGGAGCTTCGCACTTCCGAGACCGACCGCAACCGCGCGCTCGCGCAAGCCCGCCTTGCGGCGGCACTGCGCTACCTCGGGCGCACCGACGAGGGCCGCAAGGTCTCGGACGAGGCGATCGCGACGCTCGAGGCCCTGCGCGCGAAGGGCGACCGCTCCGAGGCGGCGGCGATCGGGCTCGCCGTAGCGCTCAATGCCCGCGGCCGGCTGCTCGCGGACCGGGTCAAGATCAACGAAGCAACCGCCTCGGCCAGGCAGTCGGTCGAGGTGCTGGCGCCGTACGCGAGCGCCCCGGACGCGTCGACCGCCGTGCGCCGTGCGTTCGGGCAGGTCAATATCTTCGACGGGTTCATCCGGCAGCGCGCCGGGGACGACGAGGGGGCCGTGAAGTCGCTGCAGGCCGCGCGCGAGGCCTATCGCAGCGTGGACCAGCTGCGCTACAACGACCTCGCGTCGGCGTCGTGGTTCGCCGAGGCCACGAGCTGGCTCATGGATGCGCTGCAGAGCCTCGGGCGGCACGGCGAGGCCCAGGTCCTGGGCGAGGAGGCCTACAAGGTCGCCGCGCAGGTCCTCGAGCGCAAGCCCGGGTACATGATGGCGCTGCGTGCGCACGGGCTGCTCTCCAACAACCTGGGCGAGACGGCCGTCTACAGGATGCAGCTCAGGACAGCGCTGCCGTACTTCGAGCGCGGCGTGCAGGACTGGCGGGCGTTCCTGCAGCTCGACCCGGGCAACACGATCGCCTTCAACAATCTGGGGGCCTCGAGCATGGGCGTGGGATTCACGCTCGAGGCGCTGGGCAGGCCGTCGGCGGCGGCGCGCATGTTCCGGGCGGCGGTCGAGCGCAGCGGCGAAGTGAAGCTCACGCCCAGTCTCGCGCAAAACATCTTCTTCGTCTGGGCGAACGCGGCGCGGCTGGAGGCCGAGATGGGCAGCGACACGGCCTCGCGCCAGGCGTGGGGGGAGGCGGTGCGCTTCATGCGCATCATGACCGACGATGCCTCGGCGAATCCGGCGGCCCGCGCGGTGGCCGCCGCGACCGAGCGCGGTTACGAGGGGCAACTCGCGTTGATCCACGGCGACTACAGGCGCGCGCGAGAGCAGACCCGCGAGGCCGTCGCCATCTACGAGAAAGCGCAACCCCAGTCGGAGGGCGGAAAGCGCAACCGCCTGGAGGGCATGTCGCGCACCGTCTGGGTCGAAGCCCTCGCCTCGCTCGGTCTCAAGGACTGGGCCGAGGCGGAGCGCTCGGGCCGGCGGGCGGTCGAGCTTCTGGCGCAGGCGCCCGGGCGGACGCCGCTCCAGGTCGCGGAAAAGATCGACATCCACATCCCCCGTGCGATCGCGCTTGCGCGGCTCGATCGCCACGCCGAGGCGCGCGCCGCGATCGAGCCGGTGAAGAAGCACTTCAGGGGCCCGGATGCACTCGGCGATTCAGCCGGCTCGTCGCTGGTGCTGGCGTGGGCGCTCTATGCCGAGGGTCTCGGCACGCCGGAACGCGCGAGCGCGCTGCTTGCGGAAGCCGCGCGTCGTGTCGACGGCCTGCCCGCGGAAATGCGCCAGTTGAGGACGACGGTGCGGCTGCGCGAGGAGATCGCGCGCGAGGCGGCAACCCGCCGCTAGGGCGCTAGCGCGGGCTCGTTGCGAGCCTGAGGCCCAGCCCCACGAGGATCGTGCCGCTCACGCGGTTGATCCAGACCATCGCGCGGGGCTGGCGCAGCAGGCGCTCCGAGAAGCTGCCCGCCGCAAGGCCGACGCCCGCTTTCACGACCAGTCCCATCGCCGCGTAGAGCACGCCGAGGAAGATGAGGTCCGCGGTCGGATTGGCGCTCTTCGGATCCACGAACTGCGGCAGGAACGCGAAGAAGAACACCACGATCTTGGGATTGCTCACGTTCGAGAGAATCCCCTGCCCGACGAGGGAAGCCGCCGAGAACCGCTGAGTGGCGCCGTTCGTGAGAGCCGCGCCCTCGCGCGTGAGCAACAGCTTCACGCCGAGGTAGACGAGGTATGCGGCACCGGCGAGCTTCAATGCGACGAAGAGCCCCTCGCTCGCCGCGAGGATCGCGCCCACGCCCAACGCGGCGAGGACGGTGTGCACGAGGATGCCGATGATGACGCCGACCGCGGAGTAGAGACCCGCGAGCCTGCCCTGCGCGAGCGCGCGCGACATCACGTACATCATGTCCTGGCCCGGCGTGAGGATGAGGGCCAGGGAGGCTACGACATAGAGAGCAAGCGAATCGGTCACTTCCCGTTCGCCGCGAGCCAGTCGAGCGCGAGGCCCGCGAGCGACCTCACGCCGTGCTTGAGGCAGTCCTCGTCCACGTAGAAGCGCGGGCTGTGGTTGGGCGCGGCGGTCGCGGCGTCGCCCTCGGGCGGCGTGCAGCCCACGAAGTAGAAGAAGCCGGGCACCGCCTGCTGGTAGCAGGAGAAGTCCTCGGAGCCGCAGATCTTGTCCACGATGTTCACGTTGCCCTCGCCCGCGATGCGGTCGAGCACCGGCACCGACCACGCGGTGAGCCCGGGATGGTTGATGGTGACGTCGTAGCCCTTGTCGATGAAGACCTTGGCCTTCGCGCCGCCCGCCTCGGCGATCATCTCGGTGATGCGCTTCACGTGGTCCTGCACCTCGGTGCGCTGGTCCTCGTCGAAGGTGCGGATGGTGCCCTCGAGCTTCACCTCGTCGGGAATGATGTTCTGGCGCACGCCACCCTGGAACACGCCGACGGTCACGACGGAGGGCTCCTTGGTGATGTCCATCCGGCGCGAGACGATCGTCTGCAGGCCCAGCACCACCTGGGCGCCGACCACGATCGGATCGATGCCGCGCCACGGCATCGCGCCGTGCGTCTGCACGCCGCGCACGAACACGCGGAAGCGGTCCGCGGACGCCATCAGCGGCCCCGAGCGGTAGCCGATCTTGCCGGTCGGATAGATCGACGTGATGTGCAGGCCGAAGACGGCGGCGACGTCGGGATCCCTGAGGCAACCCTCGTCGACCATCAACCGGGCGCCGCCCTCCTCGCCCACGGGCGGGGTCTCCTCGGCGGGCTGGAAGAGGAACTTCACCGTGCCCGGGATCCGTTCGCGCATGCCGGCGAGGACTTCGGCGACTCCCATGAGGATCGCGGTGTGCGCATCGTGGCCGCAGGCGTGCATGACGCCGCAGTCCATGCCGTTCCACTGCGTGCGCACCGTGCTCTTGAAGGGGACGTCGACCTCCTCGGTGACGGGCAGCGCGTCCATGTCCGCGCGCAGGGCGACCACCGGCCCGGGCAGGCCACCCTTGAGCACCCCGACCACGCCGGTGTAGGCCACCTTTTCCTGCACCTTGTCGAAGCCCAGGGCGCGCAGGTGCTCGGCCACGATCCTGGCCGTGCGCACCTCGCGGTTGCCGAGCTCGGGATGCTGGTGGAAATCGCGTCGCCACGCGATCACGCGCGGCTCGGCCTTGTCGGCCGCCGCGGCGACCAGCGCATCAAAGGGGAACGGACTGTCCGGAGCGTTCATGGCGCAAGCCTGCGGGAATAAATATGGGTAGATAATTGGGGTCAGACTCCAATTAAGTTAATCAGGCATTTCCACGAGGAAATTGCGCGATTAACTTAATTGGAGTCTGACCCCAATTATCTACCGGATTATGGACCACCTCACGCCAAAACAGGCGCACCAGTACCTGCACGAGAATCCCGATGCGGTCTTCATCGACTGCCGCAGCGAGATGGAGTACATGTTCGTCGGCCACCCGAAGGGCGCGATGATGGTGCCCTGGTACGACGGCGCCGAATGGGACAAGAACCCGCACTTCGTCGGCCAGGTGAAGAAGCTCGCCGGCGCCAACTTCCAGAAGCGCCCCATCGTGCTCATCTGCCGCAGCGGCAACCGCACGATCGAGGCGGGCGAGGCCCTCGAGGGCGCCGGCTTCAAGCACGTGATGAACGTCCTGCACGGTTTCGAGGGCGACCTCGACGAGGAACACCACCGCAATTCGAGGAACGGCTGGCGCGTCGACGGCCTGCCCTGGGAACAGTACTGACCGTCCCCCCGGCCCTCGCCCAAGGGGGACGAAAGTCCCCGCCACCCGCGCGGCTCGCATGGACGGTGTGGGCGCTGGGCGCGGCGCTGTACCTGATCGCCTTCTACCAGCGCGTGGCCCCGGCGGTCATCACCCAGGAGCTTTCGCGCGACTTCGGGCTCTCGGCCGGCTCGCTCGGGAACCTGTCCGCGTTCTATTTCTATAGCTACGTCGCGGTGCAGATACCGACCGGGCTGCTCGCGGACCGCTGGGGCCCGCGCCGCCTGCTCGCGATCGGCGCCGCGCTCACCGCGGCCGGGACGCTCGTCTTCGCGCTCGCGCCCGGCGTGGCGTGGGCCAACGTGGGGCGCCTGGCGATCGGCGCGGCGGCCGGAGTCGCCTTCGTCTCGATGCTCAAGCTGGCAAGCCACTGGATGCCGGCGCGCAAGTACGCCTTCGCGAGCGGCGCCGCGCTCTTCGTGGGCGTGCTGGGCGCCACGCTCGCGGGGCCCCCCCTGAGAATCGCCGTGGACGCATTCGGCTGGCGCGCGGTGATGGGAGCCAGCGCGGCCGTCACCGCCGCGGTCGCGATCGCGATCTGGATCGTGGTGCGCGACGATCCGTCCGAGCGCGGCTATGCGAGCTACCACCCCCCTGCGCAAGCCGTGGCCGGCGCGCCGTCGGTGATGGCGCAGCTGCGCGAAGTGCTCTCGTACCGCAACACCTGGCTGCTGCTGGTCGTCCCGGGAGCGTTCTCCGGGATCATCCTCACCTTCGCGGGGCTCTGGGGCGTGCCGTTCCTGGTCACGCAATACGGCTTCTCCACGCGCGCGGCCGCCGCGCTCACCTCGGCCATGCTCGTGGTCTGGTCGCTCGCCGGCATGGCGTACGGTCCCATGTCCGAGCGGATCGGGCGGCGCAAGCCCGTGTACGTGTGGGGCCTCGCGGCCACGCTGGCGCTCTGGTCGATCGTGGTCTTCGTCCCGGGACTGCCCACGGCCGTGCTCGTGGCGATCCTCCTCGCCGTCGCGGTGGCCGCGGGCGCGTTCATCATCAATTTCGCCTTCGCGCGCGAGTCGGTGCCGGCGCGCCTCGCGGGCACGGTCTCCGGCGTCGCCAACATGGGCGTGATGCTGGGCGGCATGTTCATGCAGCCGCTGGTGGGGCTCGTGCTCGACTGGCGCTGGGACGGCCGCATCGTCGACGGCGTGCGCATCCACGATTTCGCCGCCTACCAGTGGGGCTTCGCGCTGATGCTCGCGTGGGGAGCGATATCGCTCGTGTTGCTCGCATTCACCCGCGAGACCTACTGCAAGCCGCTGTCCTGATCGCCGCGCGCCGCGCCGGCGAGCGCGGCCGACCAGTCTCCCTCGACGCCTTGCCGGTGCACGCGGAAGCCGGGGAACCAGGGTGAGTCGCCTTCGCGGCGCCAGCGCCATTCGGGCGGGAAGGGCAGGAGTACATCCGCCGTGGCGCCCGCCGCCGCCGCGAGGTGCAGTGTGGTGCTGCTCACCGCGACGTGGCGATCGAGCAGGGCGACGAGGGCGAGCACGTCCTCGAGCTCGTTGTTCACGATCGACATGTCGTGGACCGCTCTTCCGGCTGCGCGGCGCGCCTTCTCGATCTCGCCGGGGCGCAGTTCGCGCTGGATCGCAACGAGTGTTCCCGGAACGGCGGCGAGCGCGGTGAACAGGGCTTCGAGCGGCGCGTTCTTGGAGAGCGCGTGCGCCTGGGCTTCGCGCGGCGTGCCGGCGCGCCACTGCACTCCCAACCAGGGGCGTGGGCCCGCCGCCTCCAGCGCCGTTTTCCATTTCGCCATGCGCTCGGGCAGGGGCGCGATGGCGAGCGAGGGCATCGCCAGCGGATCCGAGCCGGGAAAGAGCGACGGCAGGTCTCCACCCAGCACGACGATCTCGGCAGACTCGGCGGCTTGCGGTCCGTCGAACGCGTCGAAGAGGCGCGTGCGCTCGAGCAGGCCATGCAGCCTCGCGTCGCCCGCGAAGCGCACCCGCGTCCCTGCAGCGCGCAGCGCGGGGACCCAGCGAAGGAAGAAGAGCGCGTCGCCCAGCCCCTGCTCGCCGAGGATCGTGACCGTGCGGCCCTGCAGCGAATCGGCCGCGGGCACGTGGTACGGCCGCCCGCGCGCGGCGGCACTCCGCTCGAAGGTCCGGCGCGGCTCGCGCCCGGCGTAGGCCGCCCATCCCTCGGCCCAGCGCCCCGTGAGCAACTCGCATTGCGCGAGGAACATCGGCAGCGTGGTGTCGGCCGGCTGCAGGCGCGCAGCCTCGGCGAAGAGCGACGCCGCGCGGCGGAAGTTGCCGCGCGAGGCGGAGTACTGCCCGAACGCGCGCACGATGCCTTCGTGCCCCGGGTGGCTGGCGAGCGCCTGCACGAACGTG
>Ga0111538_10006714_pt1 | contig 15550 bp, 15 predicted proteins | sample SoiMethybrSBSTD1_FD_79669 | JGI IMG/M metagenome (GOLD analysis project Ga0111538, IMG submission 79669) | Bulk soil microbial communities from a Populus tree surrounding site in Tennessee, USA - Soil MetaG P. TD hybrid SBSTD1 (version 2)... | ecosystem: Environmental > Terrestrial > Soil >...
AGGTGATACAGCAGATCGGCAGTCTCTTCCACGAGCCGCTGGCTGGAGTCGTTTTTAGCGGCGATCACCGTTTCCACCGCCTCTTCCCCCAGCTTCTTGACGATCTTGTCGATTCCTTCCTTGAAGAGCCTGGTCGTGTAACTTCCTTCGGGTCGAATTTCCTTTCGAAGCGAGATCAGGTCGTAGAGCTGCTGAATGTTCGCTCCAAACCCGGGCTGAACCTCAAAACACGAGTACGCACCCGTGTGGCATGCGGGGCCTTCCGGTTCCACTTCGACGAGCACCGTGTCGAAGTCGCAATCCAGGGCAACGCGCCTTACGTTTTGAAAATTTCCGGACGTTTCGCCCTTGTGCCAGAGCGTCTTGCGGCTGCGACTGTAGAAGTGAGTCTGGCCTTTTTCCAGCGTCAGGCGGAGGGCTTCTTCGTTCATGTACGCGACGGTCAGCACTTCCCGAGTTCCCGCGTCCTGCACAACGGCGGGAATCAGGCCATCGCTGTTGAACTTTGCCTGCGCCAGAATGTCCTTTGTTGGTTCACTCATCGAACGTGCACCCCGTGTTGCCTCAGATAGGCCTTGGACTGCTGAATCGTCAACTCCCGGAAATGGAAAATCGAGGCAGCCAGCACGGCGCTGGCTCGTCCTTCTGTCAAACCTTCGAGCAGGTGTTGGAGATTGCCGGCTCCGCCGGAAGCAATAACCGGGATCTTCACAGCGGATGCAACCTGGCAGGTCAGCGAAAGGTCATATCCCTTCTTTGTTCCATCGGCATCCATGCTCGTCAAAAGGATTTCGCCGGCCCCCAGCTCGGCCACGCGCTGCGCCCACTCCACAACATCCAGTTCTGTGCGGTTTCGGCCACCGTGCGTATAGACCTTTGCGCCAGGCCCGCCTTGCGCGCTTTCGCGACGCGCGTCGATTGCCACAACGATGCACTGGCTCCCAAACCGTTCCGCAGCTTCACGCACGAGCGCGGGATCTTCGACGGCTTGTGTGTTCAAGGAAACCTTGTCTGCGCCAGCGCGGAGAATTGCCTGGATATCTTCGACACTCCGCAAGCCGCCCCCGACCGTGAATGGAATATTGATAGCGTCGGCAACGCGCTGAACCATATCCGCGACGATGTTGCGCCGGTCTGACGACGCAGTGATATCGAGGAATACGAGCTCGTCTGCGCCCTCATCGGAATAACGCAGGCCGCACTCGATCGGATCGCCGGCATCCCGCAAGCCGACGAAGTTGATGCCCTTGACGACCCGTCCAGCCTTAACGTCGAGGCAGGGAATGATGCGCTTAGCGAGCATGCGCCGCTACCTCGAGAGCGTCCTTTAGATCTACCAGCCCTTCATAAAGAGCCTTGCCGATGATGACTCCATCCAGGCGCGGATGTTTCAAATCCAGCAGTGCATGAACGTCATCCATCCTGGAGACTCCTCCTGAAGCGATCACGCGGAGTCCCGTGTTGTCGAGCATCTGACGAAGGGCGGTGATGTTCGGCCCGACGAGAACCCCGTCGCGCGAAATGTCGGTGTAGATGACCAGGCGGGCGCCTTCGCCTTCCAGCCGTTTCGCAAGCTCGACCGCGTTGATCCGAGAATCCTCGGTCCAACCGGAAACCTTTGCCACGCCATCGCGGGCATCGATGCCGATCGCAATCCGGTCTCCCCAATTCTTTAGCGCCTCGTTCGCAAAAGTCGGATCGGTGATGACGCTCGTTCCCAGAACGGCTCGCCGGACGCCGGCAGCGAAAATACTTTCCAGTATCGCCATATTGCGCATGCCGCCGCCCACTTGAACCTTCAGCGCGGGGATAGCGGAAGCAATTTCCGCAATCGCTTTATGATTGCGCGGCTTGCCTTCGAACGCGCCGTCCAGGTCGACGACGTGGAGCCACTCGGCGCCGGCACCCGCCCAACGGCGGGCCATCTCTGCCGGCTGGCCATAGACGGTTACATCCTCCTTGCGGCCTTGAAGGAGCCGGACTGCTTTCCCGTTGAGGATGTCTACCGCTGGATAGATGTTCATAGACGTCCGAAGTTATCGAGTAATCGTTCGCCGATTCTCTGGCTCTTTTCCGGATGAAACTGCGTCGCCCAGATATTGTCCCTGTGCACAATCGCGGCAAACTCGAGGCCGTGATCGGTTGTTGCGAGAATTACTTCCTCAGATTGCGGCTCCACGTAGTACGAGTGGACGAAGTAGACAAAGCTGCCTGGCTCGAGCCCATTGAGAAGGGGACTCTGCTTTTTCTGCTTCAATTCATTCCAGCCCATGTGCGGAACAATGACGCGATCTGGGAGCCGCCGCACGCGCCCCGGTAGCAGATCAAGTCCGCGATGAACACCAAACTCTTCGCTCTCCGAAAATATCAGATGCATTCCCAGGCAAATCCCCAGAGTCGGCACGCCTGCGCGGACGCGCTCGATGAATGGCTCCACGAGGCCGAGGTTTGTCAGGTTTTGCATCGCGTCACGGAATGCCCCGACACCGGGGAGAATCAACTTATCCGCCTGCTGAACAACCTTCGGATCCGAAGTGACCTGCACGTCGTGACCCAGCCGACGCAGCGTGTTCTCGATGCTGCGCAGGTTGTTCAGCTTGTAATCGACGACGGTGATCATGACGGCCTCACACCCCCTTGAGTCAGGGGAGCAACATACTTGACGCGTCCGCGAGAGTCGCAGGTCCGATTTTGGGAATTGATGCGGAATTTCACCAACACCACCCCGTCCGCGACTTCAGCGGAACTTGCCATTTTTTGATGTCGCGGACACTCCTCCTCGGCTGAGGAGGGGAGCTTTGCGAACCTCGTGGATGCGGCAAGTATGTTGCCCTCCTGACTCGGGAGGGCGCGGTACGTCTCTATCTGCAGTCCTCTCACAGCACACCCTTCGTCGACGGAATATCACTCGCATCCGCATCCACGCGCGTCGCCATGCGCAGCGCCCGCGCTGTCGCCTTGAAAATCGTTTCGGCGATGTGGTGCTGATTTCTTCCGTACAGGTTCTCTACGTGCAGGTTGAACTTTCCCTCCTGCACAAACGCCTTCAAAAACTCTTCAATGAGTTCGGCCTGAAGATCTCCAATACGCGGTACTTTGAATTCGGCTTTGTAGACCAGGTACGGGCGTCCCGAGAGATCCACCACGACACGCGTGAGAGCCTCATCTAGCGGAACGAAGGCATGACCGAAGCGCGTGATACCGCGGCGGTCACCGAGCGCTTCGTACAACGCCTGGCCCAGAACCCAACCCACGTCTTCGACCGTGTGATGACCGTCGATTTCAAGATCGCCTTTTGCGGCGATCGTCAAATCCATCTGCCCGTGGCGAGCAAGCTGCGCGAGCATGTGGTCGAAGAACGGTATTCCCGTGTGAATCTCGTACTTACCTGTGCCATCAAGATTCAGGCTTACCCGGATGTCCGTTTCGTTCGTCTTACGGTTTTTTGAGACAGATCGCTGTTTGCTCATAATTGCTCCAAGGCTCGATCCAGCGCGCTGAGGAAACGATTGTTCTCCTCCGGCTTGCCTGCGGAAATGCGCAAGACGCCTTCGAGCATGGGATAGGAACTCACGTCGCGGACCAGTACGCCCTGCGCGTAAAGCGCATCGAAGAGATCGCCCGCACTGTGTGCGGTGCGTATCAGAAAGAAATTGGCACACGACTCGAAAACTTCGACGCCCGGCCGTTTTTGCAACTCGCCGATGAGGCGTTGACGTTCACTGACCAGGGTTTGAATTGCAGTCTTCATCACGTCGGGACGTTCCAGCACCAGCTCCGCGGCCGTGAGTGTGAAAACATTGACGTTGTATGGCAGCTTCGCCTTATGGATTTCCCGCGCAACATCCGGATCCGCCATCAAATAGCCGAATCGCAGACCGGCCATCGACATGGCTTTCGAAAACGTTCTTAACACGATCAAATTCGAATGTTCGGATAGGAGCGGAAGAGCGGACTGGCCGCTGAATTCGTGGTACGCCTCATCGAGGAACACAAGACCGGAGGTCGCGCGCAGAATTCGCTTCAAACCTTCCGCCTGCAGCAGAGACCCCGTGGGATTATTCGGCGAACACACGATCGTAACGTCAGCATCCTTCGATTCTGCGACCAAGGCATCGACGTTAAAGCTGAAGTCCGATGCATTCAGGGCCACGGTGGTTACATTGGCTTCGAAGACGGACGACAGAAGCTTGTAAAGCGTGAATGTGGGTTGCGGAATGACCGCTTTTCGTTTCGAGCCGAGGATGACCGACAAACCTGCCAGGATCAGCTCGTTCGAACCGTTGCCGATAAGAATGCCGTCCTCGCTCCATCCCGTGAATTTCGCAAGGGCTTTCGTGGTGGAATGGGGAACGAACTCGGGATAACGGCCCCAGGGCCGCGTGAGCACACGGCGAGCCACTTCTTCCTTGAGATCTTGAGGAAGCTCGTAGGGATTCTCGTTTTGATCGAGTTTGACGTCGGCCTTAACGTGTTTCAGCGTGTACGCTGAAAGTCGCCGTACTTCAGGCTTGATGACGTCGGATGGCAATCGACCTTGCATGTCCTGTCAGTCCTTCCGCATCTGCGAAGTCTTCAATCATTTGTCCAAATCGTTCCACGGCCCGTCCGGAATACCGGATGATGCTCGTGCGTTTCAAAAAGTCCGGAACACCCAGCGGTGAAAAGAACCGTGCGGTTCCACCTGTGGGAAGCACATGGCTCGGTCCGGCAAAATAGTCGCCCACAACGGTAGGGGAATAGCGACCGATGAAAAGTGCTCCGGCGTTTCGGACACCGGCCGCGATGCGATCCGGTTCCGCCATCAAAACTTCCACGTGTTCGGCAGCGATGGTGTTGACCAGTTCGATAGCCGCGTGTTCGTCCGCGACTAGAAAAATAATGCCGCGGTTTTCCAGCGAGGTCCGCGCAATATCCCGGCGCTCCAGCGAGGCAAGCTGAATCTGGACTTCATCGAATACGGCTGCGGCAAGGCCATCGGACCAGCAGACGAGCCACACTCCGGCCATCTCGTCATGCTCCGCCTGTGCCAGGAGGTCCGCCGCAATCCACGCAGGGTCGCAGGTCTCATCGGCAACGATGGCGACTTCACTTGGACCCGCGGTCATGTCGATGTCGACAGTGCCATAGGCCATGCGCTTGGCAGCCTGCACGTAGGCGTTTCCCGGACCGACGATCTTATCGACAGGGGCGATGCTCTGCGTGCCGTATGCCAGAGCCGCAATGGCCTGGGCGCCGCCGACACGATAGACCTCTTCGATACCAAGGAGATCAAGCGCCGCAGCGATCAGCGGGTTCTGTTCGAGAGCCTTTGGCGGTGTAACGACCGCCACCCGCTCCACGCCGGCCACTTGAGCCGGAATTACATTCATCAAAACCGATGATGGATACGATGCGGTTCCGCCGGGAATATAAAGTCCGACTCGGGCAATCGGGCTATTGCGGACGCCAAGGCGAACACCCTCGCCGGCATAGAACTCCCACGACTCGTCCTTTTGTTGCAGGTGGAACTCGCGGACATTCCGGATCGCTGTACGCAGAACCTCCACCATTTCCGGCGGCGCTGCAGATGCGTGAAGGCCGATTTCCTCAGACGTCAGGCGAATGGCGTCGGGCGTAAGCGTAAAGCTGTCGAAACGCTGAGAATAATCGCAAAGAGCAGCGTCGCCGCGGCGGCGCACGTCCGCGACAATCTCCGCAACAGTGGAATCCACGCTGTGCTGCGCTTCCTCTGCTCTCACCAGCTTTTCAATCGCGGCGGAATCGACCCCGCTTCTTACGTCGACGATGCGCATGATGTTGCCTGATTCAGAACCTCGATGAACTTCAAAATCTCGGCTCGCTTTGTTTGATAGGCCGCTCGGTTTACAACAACTCTCGCTGAGCTTTCGAGGATGACCTCGACTATTTCCAGGCCGTTCTCTTTCAGTGTTCTGCCGGACTCCACCAAATCGACGATGCGGTCGGCGAGCCCCAGTAACGGCGCCAACTCGATGGAACCCGCGAGATAGATGATCTCGACCGGAATCCCGTGCGCGTTGAAATAGTTCATCGTGATGTGCGGATACTTGGTCGCGACGCGCACCGTGGGGTTCTCTGAAGGGCTCAAAGTGACGCCTGCCGGGGCGGCGACTGCGAGCTTGCAGCGGCCGAAATTAAGGGCGAGCGGCTGCATCAAATCCGCGCGCGATTCGATCAGGACATCGACGCCCACGATTCCGGCATCCGCGGTTCCGTATTCCACATACGTCGGCACATCCGCAGGCTTAACCAGCACAACGCGGTGCCGGCCATCTTTTGCGTCGAAGATCAGTTTGCGCGAGTTGGCAACGTCATCTGCGAAATGGATTCCGGCAGTCGCGAGCAGTTCGAGTGATTTATCGAGCAGGCGGCCTTTGGCGAGAGCGATTACAAGCATAACTTCACCGCTTTCCCCTGGCGTCGCAGCTCGAGAGCCTTCTGAAATGCGTCGCCCTCGACGTCGTTCGATTCGGTCTCGTCCACCGACAGGACCGGTGTTGCAATCTGTTCGAGGCGATCGAGGCTGAACGAGAAACCTACAGCCGGCAGATCCTCGCCAAACGTCGCCGGCAGCCCGTCATAGCGACCGCCGTTGGCAACCTCAAAACCCAACTGGGGCACGTAAGCCCGAAAGAGAATTCCTGTGTAGTAGTCGAAGCCCTGAATCTCACCAAGGTCGATCGTCAGATGCCGCGAGAGGCCCAGTTTCTCAAAAACCGCGTAGATTTCTTCGAGGTGATCCATGGCCTGAATCGATCGCTCGTTACGCACGAGACGGCGCGCTTCCGTGATGACATCGCGACCTCCTGTGAGGCGCGGAATTGCGCGAAGAATGTCTTTCCGACGCTGTTCGAGATTCAGCCGGGAAAGCAGGTTCTCGAGGCCCGACTGATCTTTGAAATTCAGGACTTCTTTTAGTTCCGCGATTTGGGCCTCGGGAAGACTGATGCGGTCCACGATGCCGCCGAAGAAATCCACACTGCCCAGATTGATCTGAAAGTCTGGAATGCCAAGCCGCTCGAACGCCTCGACCGCGACGAGCAGAATTTCGATATCGGAAGACTTTCCGCGCGAGCCGAAATGTTCGATGCCGATCTGAGCAAACTCGCGTTGACGACCACCCTTCGGCTTCTCGAAACGAAGCACTTCGCCGGAATAGAAAAGACGGATAGGTCGTGGAGCTTTGCTCAGTCGCGTCACCACGGTCTTGGCGACGAGGGAGGTGAACTCCGGACGGAGCGCCAGGATGTTGCCGTCTCGATCGATGAAGCGGTAGATCTGTTCCTCGAGGCCCGTGCCCATGCCTTTGATGAACACGTCGTAATAGTCGAACATTGGCGGAACGATCTCTTCGTAAGACCAGCCCTCAAAGACGGAGCAGATCACTCTTTCAAGAGCGCGCCGCCGACGGGCGGCGCGGCCGATGAGGATCTGCGTTCCTGGAGGAATCTGGGTGAATGCCTTCATCCAAGCAAGCCTTTCGCATACAGCAGTTCGGCGTTCAGAATCGCTGCGCCCGCTGCTCCACGAATCGTGTTGTGACTGCAGAGACGAAACTTGTAGTCGAGAACGGCGCAGGGCTGAACGGGACCGACCACGACGGCCATGCCATTACCTCTGTCGCGATCGAGGCGCGGCTGAGGCCTCTCGATATTGTTCTCGACAATGATCACCGGACGTGGAGCGCTGGGAAGGCCCAGTTCGTCGATCGGCGAGCGGAATTCTCTGATAGCTGCCTCAACCACTTCGCGCGGCGCACTCTCGCTCAGCTTTACGGAAACTGCTTCAAGATGGCCATCGCGCACATTGACGCGATGAGTCTGCGCGCTCATTCGAATAGAAGCATCCACAAAAGCGCCGTTTTTCCACTGACCCAGCAGTTTCAAAGGCTCCGTTTCAACCTTTCGGTCTTCGTCGCCGCCGCCGATCGCCGGTAAGACGTTATCGAGGATGTCGAGGGAAGCGACGCCGGGATATCCCGCTCCTGAAATCGCCTGCATCGTCACAACACTCACGGCCTCCACACCAAACTTCCGGTGAAGCGCGGCGAGAGGAAATACCAGGCCGATGGATGTGCAATTCGGATTGGTGACGATATATCCCTTGCCGCCAATGCGTTGCTTCTGAACGGCAAGGGCATCCAGGTGATCCGGGTTAATCTCAGGGATTAACAAAGGCACGTCGGGTTTCATGCGATGACTGCCCGCGTTGCTGATCACGGGAATGCCGGACCTGGCCATGTCTTCTTCGGCCCTCTCTGCAACTTCGGATGGAAGGCTCGAGAGCACGAAATCACAATCCAGGCCAGGTTTGCAGGACTGTACCGTCATCGCTGCTACCGAATCCGGCAGTGGTGTCTCCAGCATCCACCGCGTGGCTTGAGCATATTTCTTGCCGGCGGAGTTGTCGGACGCTGCCACAGCCGATACTTCAAACCAGGGATGATTCGCGAGCAACTGGATCAACCGTTGTCCTACGGTGCCCGTTGCCGCGAAGATGCCGGCACGTAACTTCTTCTTCATGGCTCGATGACCCTTCCCAAATTGTCAATTTCGATAAGCAAAGGAATCGCTTCCACACCGTGCTTTTTGTAGGTTCCCGCAATGGCTTCACCAACGGTTTTGGCGAATTCGGGCTCTACAAAGGCCAGGACAGTGGGACCTGCACCGCTCAATGCAACGCCGAGTAAACCATCCACTTTCAGTTCCAGAATTTCCTCCAGGCCTGGGATCAGTTTCGCGCGATAAGGCTGGTGAATCCGATCCCGCATGGCTTCGCGGAGCAGCTTCTTGTTGCAGGTTGTCAGTGCAGCGATCGTGAGCGCGGAGCGCTGCGTGTTGTAAATGATGTCGTGGAACGAGTACGTTTTCGGCAGGACGGCGCGTGCGACTCCTGTCGAAAGTTCGAACGAAGGAATGACGACGACTGTCGAGAGTCTGCACGGGATTTGGAGTCGTGCGACTTGAACCGTCCCATCGTCCGTGGAGACACCCGCGATCAGTCCTCCGTAGAGGCAAGCTCCGAGGTTGTCGGGATGGTCTTCAAAATCGAACGCACTCCGGAAAAGTTCCTGCTCGTCGAGTTCATCGCCCGTCAGAATTTCGTAACAGGTAATGCCGGCGATTATGGCCGCGGCACTGCTTCCCATTCCTCGGGCGAGGGGAATTTCATTGTCGATCCAGAGATTGAACATGGGCAGCGGGCGCCCGCGACGTTTCGCCGTACTCATCGCGACCTTGTAGATGAGGTTGTCTTCGTTGGTGGGAATACGGTCGACGTTTCTGCCGATGACTTCAATCGACAGCTGATCGGCGGGCTCCAGCGAGATTCGTAGATAGCGCGCCAGGCCGAGTCCAAGTGCATCGAAACCCGAACCCAGGTTCGCGGTGCTGGCCGGTATGCGGAAGCGTTTCTTACTCTGCAGCATAGATTTCTCGAGGTGCCGATTGCCTGGTCCAGATTTCGAACTGCCTTGCGGCCTGCGCGAAAAACATCCGGGTGCCGGGTATTGTTGTTTTTCCCTGCGCCTTCGCTGCCTTCAGCAGAGTGGTTTCGCGCGGGTTGTAGACCATGTCGAATACGATGTCTGCGGCGATATTCCCGTTAATTGGAGAATCGTTAATATTGGGAAACATCCCGACCGGTGTTGCGTTGATCAGCAGGTCGCAGGGAGTCGGCCCCGCTGCTGCGGTTTCCGACCGTGAAAGAGTGGAGATCTCCTTCGCACCGCGAACAGCCGAAGCCGCTGCTTTCGCGCCGCCGCCACGACCCATGATGACGATTTTCTTGTCGCGTGCGTCAAAACCGACGGATTGAAGGGCTGCTTGAACGCCATAGACATCGGTGTTGTCGCCGATCCACCGGCCGCCGTCATCCGAGACGGTATTCACAGCGCCCACAGCCGTGGCAGCGTTCGTGAGTTGCGACAGAAGCGGCATGATTGTGATCTTGTGGGGAATCGTTACAGAGAAACCGCTCAGCCCGATCGCCCGGGCGTTTTCCATGAAGTCCTGAAGGTCTGGTGCCGGAAGTTTCACGTATGCGAAATCCAGATTCATTTGCTCGAACGCGCGATTGTGTAGAACGGGCGAAAGGGAGTGTCCGACGGGCATTCCCAGGATACCCAGTAACTTTGTTGATCGCTGGATCCGTCGAAATTTGTAAGTGTCCAGTATCTCGCTGACGGTCAGTTGGCCGGGGGCAGCCTGCCGCGTGGAGGCCGCATAGCTCAGATAGCTTCCTCGCGACGGTCCGGCAATTCGTGTGATCTGTCCGAGGTCGCCCATGCCCACAACGATGAGTGGCTTGGGGTTCGCACGCGCCAGCAAATCGAACAACCGCCGGTTGTCGTCCCAGCGGTTTACCTGCGTGGCCACTTTCGCGATTTGAGCGGGAGTGGCGAAGGCGCGGTTGGCGATGTCCAAAAGATCAGTCGGCGTTTCAGCGAAATTGTGGTACGAGGCGATCACGTCGGCCGGCGGGAACGCCCTCGCGTACCTGTAGTCGATATCCACAAAACGCGCGCCGTTTTTGGCTGCAGATTGCAGAATGGCAATTTCCTCTTCAATCGAACCCTGAAATAGCCCGCCTCTTTCTTTGCCGCGGCACGTTGCGATCACGGGAACCGGTAACCGATCCCATCGGGTGTCTCTGGATTGTTGGGGATCTTTGAGGTAGTCGAGTCTTACTTCAACGCAGTCTACGCCGCTGACGTCGGACGCAAACACGTCTTCAAGGGTTTGAGGAGTGAGGGAGACGCACAATTTTTCGGAACCCATTTCAAGAATGGTGCTCCCGGAGGCGCTCGCTCGTGTCATGGGGCACGGCGAGCACGCGCTTACCCCAGATGATGTGATGAACGGTAATCGTGGCAGGATGAAGAGTCACCATGGAGTCCAGGCACACATCGGGCGTCCGTTCAGTGACCTGGTTTGTGTTGGAAACAGCATTCCGCATGGCGGTACCTACGATTACAAGCCTGAAAGAATAGCATATTGAGGCGAAGCGGCCCTAGCCCGAAGGTGCGGGGGGCTCCCTGTTGGATTGGCCGCACTTGACCGTTCCTCCGCGCAAGGTATAGAACAGCCTTAACGCACACTCGACGACGAATCGTTCCCTGGAGGTCGGTATGAAGTATTCCCTGGCCGTTTCAGGTTTAGTGGTTGCCATCCTCTCCACGTCGACGCTCCAGCCGCAAGGCACGACTCAAACGGTGAATCCTGTCATCGGCACGTGGAAGCAAAACATGGAGAAGTCCGTTTACAGTCCAGGACCTCCTCCTCCCAAGGGGCTGGGAGTCGTCCGGCAGTACGCGGCCGGTGCAGATGGATCTATCGTTGCCGTCACTTTCAATATCAGCGCAGAGGGACTTCCATCGCTGGGCGCCATATCCGCGGCCAATTATGACGGCAAAGAGTATGCGCAGCACACCGTAGCCACGCTTGCCACATCTCTTGGCTCGCATCTTGCGCCGAAGATCGAGCGAACCATCTCATACACTCCAGTCAATCTCTACACGGTTCAAATTGTGCAGCGGCAGGATGGCGCAGTTATTTCACGCAATACGCGCACTATCTCGCGGGATGGAAAGACGATGACCGAAGAGTTTGACTTCGTCGACGCGGCGCAACGGCAGATCAAGAATGTCCTGGTTTGGGAAAAGCAGTAGCCCGCGAGGTGTGTCAATTTTGATTCGACGTATTTTTTTCGTGGCTCGCACGCACTTATCCACCAGAGACCAATTTCAAGCGCTTTTGCCCGCCAATCCCGAGGTCGGGGTTTTGGGTGAAAGCGAAATCCACTCGCTTGGGTGGGTTTGCCTTTGAACGGCACTGCAGAAGGAATCTGAGTCTGTCGTGAATGAAGGCCAAGAAGTCATTCCGCTAACTTTTCCGGAAGCGACATCAAAGCCCTTTTGCCCTGAGGGTGAAAGCTCGTCCAAAAACGACCTGCACCTGAGAGGGCGCAAGCCTGCCTGATACGAAATCCGTATCAACCGCTGTCATTTCTTGGGTGGTTACTTATGACTCTAGAAACGACGACACCAAAATGGTTCCTGCTGCATATCAAGCCACAACATGAAAGGTCGTGGACTCAAACTTGCACACGCTCTTCAACCAGAGACCAATCTCAAGCGCTACTGCACACCACTCCCGAGGTCGTAGGTAAGTCCAAAAAACGATTTACGCCTGAGAGGGCGCAAGCCCGCCTCATATCGAGCCCAGATCACTAACAACAACTCCTGTCATTTCTTGGGTGGTAGTTTATGACTCCAGAAGGGACGATACAGAAATGGTTCGCCTTGTATGTCAAGCCGCGCCACGAAAAGGTCGTGGCGCGGTTGCTCCAGGGAGCAGGTCTCGAAGCTTTCCTTCCTTTATACAAACGCCAGCACACCTACTCGACGCGTACGAAAGACACAGAGATTCCACTATTCCCCGGATATGTTTTCTGCAGATTTGATGTGCTGAGCCGCACGCCCATACTCGCGACGACGGGTGTTCTCTCCATCGTCGGAATTGGCAAAACTCCCACGCCAATCGATGAGGTGGAAATCCTTTCCTTGCAGACGGCAATGAAAGCCGGATTGCTTATGAAGTCGTGCGATTTCTTGGCGGCGGGTCGACGCGTGAGGATCAGCAAGGGCGCACTCATGCAAATGGAGGGCGTTGTTGTTGAAGTGCGATCTTCCCTGCGTCTGATTCTCTCGATCACGCTTCTCCAGCGGTCCGTTCAGGTCGAAATCGATTCGAGTTGGGTAACGCCTTGTGAACCGTTTCCTCGTCTCTCGTCGCCACTCACAGAGTTGGCAGCGAAGATTGACGTCGGAGGTGAATTGTGAGAACCACACCGTTCATTGGAATTGTCGCAATTGTACTGATCTTGGGCATTTCACCATTCGCGACGAGCCAGACGGTCGAGAGTGTGGAGTCCGCTCGGGCACCTGCGTCATCCATTGCGCGTGAAGAATATCTGTTAGGCCCCAACGATCAAATCAAGCTCTGGACCCTTGGCCTGGAAGAGATTTCAGAAAGACCCTACCGCCTGGATCCGGCGGGCTATATCGATCTCCCTCTGCTGGGACGGATCCCAGCGGCCGGGCTTTCATCCGGTGAACTGAAAGAGAACCTTTTGGTGAGGCTTTCGCGAGATGTACGCAACCCCCAGGTTTCCGTGGAAATCATCGATTTTGGAAGCCAACCCGTGTCGGTTATGGGAGCGATCGGAACGCCGGGCGTTCATCAATTGCGCGGCCGCAAAACACTCGCCGAGGTCATTGCGATGGCCGGCGGGTTCCGCGCCGACGCCGGTCCGGTCATCAAGATTACGCGAGCCGTTAAATGGGGTGCCATTCCGTTGGCCGGCGCCAGTGTTCACCGTAGTGGAGATTACATTCTGGCTGAGATCAACATCAAGGATCTGCTGGATGGCCAGAATCCGACGTCGAACATTCTCATTCGGCCTGACGACGTGTTGACAGTTCCGACGGCCCAGTCGGTCTACGTTATCGGCGAAGTTCGAAAGCCCGGAAAGTATGCCCTCTCTGAACGTAAAACCATTTCTGTTCTAGAAGCACTCTCATTGGCCGAAGGTTTCGGATCGACTGCGGCACCGGGAAGTGCGCGGATTCTTCATGTCCCGCCAGGTGAAACACAACCTACGGAGACCGAGGTAGATCTCAAGAAGATCATGAGCGGAAAGGGACAAAACGCGACGCTCGAGGCCAACGACATTCTGTTCATCCCATCGAGTTCGAACAAGAAGGCCGCGAACAAAGCTCTGGATGCGATCATGGCGACCATTCCAGGAATGATGATTTTTCGGCGGCCTTAGGCGTGTGAAGAGAAGCTGAGAGGAGGTTCTTCTGTCATGTCGCAACTACAGAGATTCAACAGAAATCTGCCTGAACGCCGTCAACCCCGAGTTATTGCACAACCTCAGACGCCGCATTCGTCTGCGATTGACAACGATTCCATCAGCCTCACGACGTTCGCGAAAGTACTATGGCGTCGCAAGAGCGTCGTAATCTTCACCGCCTTAGCAGGCTTGATCATCGCGATTTCAGTCAGCATGGCACAAGGCCGTCTTTATCGGGCTGAGACTCTCCTGGAAGTGCAGGAGATGAACGAGAACTTTCTGGACCTCAAGGATCTTCAGCCTACCCAATCCGCCGGTTCGCACCTGGACGATTCTTATCTTCATACTCAAGCCGAAATGCTTCTTCAAAATGCACTCGTCGAACGTGTGGTCAAGAAAATGAACCTCGAATCGCAATCCGAATTTGCGAAGGCGGATGCCGGCGCGCCCGAACAGAAACTGCAATACGCGGTCGAAGCCGTTAAGAAAAATCTTCGGGTCACCCCATCCAGGCAAAGCCGGATTCTTACCCTTACGTTTGAAGCCCACGATCCGAAACTGGCCGCAGACTTCTCGAATACCATGGCCCAAACATTTATCGAGCAGAGCATCGAAGCGCGATGGAACGCCGCCCAGCAAATCAAGGAGTGGTTGCGACCGCAGGTTGAAGAACTGAGAGTAAAGCTCGAAAAGGCAGAGGAGGACCTCCAGGATTACCTGAGGAGGTCTGGCGTCATCGTCACGTCGGGGCAGGAAACGCTCGCTGAAGACAGGCTCCGTTCCGTACAAAGTGAATGGACCAGGGCGCAGGCGGAACGAATCGCGAAGGAACCTCTTGTCGAGATTGCGAAGAGCGGCGGTGAGACAGTCGTAGCCGACAATCCGCTCATAAGGGAGCATGAATTGAAACTTGCGGACCTGCGGCGGCAGTTGGCCGACCTGAACTCCCTCCTCACGCCGGAGAACTATAAAGTTCAACGTCTTCAGGCGCAGATCTCAGAAATGGAGACGACACTTCGGAGTGAGACCTCGAAGAGCCGTACTCGCGTTCTCGAGTCTTACGATGCCGCCACCCGCAAGGAAAAGCTTCTGGGAGTTGCCTACTCCGAACAGTCTGCGCGCGTATCGGATCTCACCACGAAGATGGTCCATTACAACACGCTCAAACAGCAGGTAGAGGCAACTCGGGAACTCTACGAAGCCATGTTACGGAAGGCGAGCGAGGCGGGGGTCGCTTCAGCGATTCGACCCTCGAACATAAGGGTCGTCAATGAAGCCGTTCCACCCTTCAAGCCTTTTCGACCGAATATACCGCTCAACCTGAGCATCGGGTCCATAGCGGGTATCTGTCTTGGAATTGGATTTCTAATCATGGGAGAGCAAATCCCTAACAGGATCCGAGTGCCGGGTGATGCCAACCTTCACTTGCGTGTGCCGGAACTCGGCGCCGTACCTGGAACGCAATTCGTTGGGCAAGGCAGAACTCTATTCGGTCACTCTGGCGGTCAGGAAGAGAAGAGCATCCTGACCGAAGCCTTCCGTAGCGTAGGGGCCTCGATCATTGCATTGGGAAGAAGTCGCGAAGCACCACACGTACTTGTCATTACGAGTTCCCTTCAAGGTGAGGGAAAAACCACTGTGACCACGAATCTGGGAATTGCTCTGGCCGAAA
>Ga0111538_10006715_pt1 | contig 15548 bp, 14 predicted proteins | sample SoiMethybrSBSTD1_FD_79669 | JGI IMG/M metagenome (GOLD analysis project Ga0111538, IMG submission 79669) | Bulk soil microbial communities from a Populus tree surrounding site in Tennessee, USA - Soil MetaG P. TD hybrid SBSTD1 (version 2)... | ecosystem: Environmental > Terrestrial > Soil >...
GTCAGGAGAAGACAGAAAGCGGCCGCGGCGGTCCGCCATGGCCGGACGCCTCCCCGCGCATCGCCTGTCCTGCCGATCCGCATCAACGGCACACTTTTCCCCCTTGAGGACCGCTTATTCTATTGAAGCGTAAGGCTTTTGTAAACGGGGATTTGCGAGGTGCGGCCTAGCGGCGGAAGAGGCGGCGGAGGAGGCCGGGACGCTTGACGGGGACCAGGGGGGGAGACTCGGCATCGACGTCGCGGCCTTCGAGGATGGCGCGCGGGTTCTCCTCGACGAGCCGGCGGGCGGTCGCTTCGCCGGCGAGCTTGGTGATGGCGGCGCGGGCGTCGGAGAGGATGGGCGGGCGGTAGCGGACGTCGTGGCTGTCGGAGGCGACGATGTGGATCAGGTTCTGCTGCAGCATGCGCACGGCGAAGTCGCGCGCCTTGGAGCCGAAAAGGCCGGTGATCGAGTTGCCGGTCACCTGGGTCAGCGCCCCGAGCCGCACCGAGGCGGCGACCCGGTTGAAGTCCTCGAGGTAGTAGGCCACCCGTTCCGGATGGGCCATGATCGGCGTGATCCCCAGGAGCCGGAGCTGGAAGATGGTCTCGTCCACGCGCATCGGCACCTGCTGGTACGGCAGCTCGAGGAGGAGGTACCTGCCGCCGTCGGCGACCGTCATGAGCGTCCCGGCGCGGGCCCGCTCGACGACGTCGGCGGTGAAGTACACCTCCGCCCCCGGCAGCAGCGTGACCGCCTCGGCCGCCGCGTCGCCGCGCGCCGCCTCCTGCACCATCGTGATGCGCTCGAGGATGGTGGCGCGGCTGTTGTCGTAGACCCCCGGCTTCATGTGCGGCGTGGCGGTCACGGTGCGCACACCATCGCGCCCCGCCACCCGCAGGAACTCGAGGGTCTCCTCCAGCCGCTTCGCCCCGTCGTCGATGCCGGGGAGCAGGTGGTTGTGCAGATCGATCACCTTTCCTCCTTCAAGGGGCGCGCCAGGAGATCCTGCACCGCGTCGGCGGGGGCGCGGCCCCCATCGAGCACCTCGCGCACCTGCGCCGCGATCGGCAGGTCCACACCGTGGCGGGCGGCGAGGGCGAGCGCGGCCCGCGTCGTCGCCACCCCCTCGGCGACCGTGCGGCGCTCCGCCAGGATCTCCGCCAGCCTGCGGCCGCGGCCGATCTCGATGCCGAGGGAGCGGTTGCGGCTCAGGCCTCCGGTGCAGGTCAGGACCAGGTCGCCGATCCCGGCGAGACCGGCGAAGGTGGCGGCGCGGCCGCCGGCCGCGACCCCGAGCCGGGTCATCTCCGCCAGACCGCGCGTCAGGAGCGCCGCGCGCGTGTTGAGCCCGAGACCGATCCCCTCCGCGATCCCGGTGGCGAGCGCCATGACGTTCTTGAGCGCGCCGCCGAGGGCGACACCGATCGGGTCCCCATTGCGATAGACGCGCAGGGCGCCGTGGGCGACCTGCTCCTGCACCCGCCGCGCCGCGTCTTCGTCGCCCGAGGCGGCGACGATCGCCGTCGGCTGCCCGCGCCCGACCTCCTCGGCGAACGAGGGACCCGAGAGGATCACGCAGGCGCCGGCCCCGCGTGGCGACTCCTGCACCATCACCTCGTCGAGCCGCAGGCCGCTCCCCTCCTCGATCCCCTTCGACGCGATGACGCGGTCGGCCCCGGGCGCGAGGAGCGGCGCGGCGCGGCGGAAGATCTCCCGGCTCGACTGGGCCGGCGCGACGAACAGGACGAGGCTCCGCCCTGCGAGCGCATCCGCCAGGTCGGCGGTCACACTCAGGAGTTCGGGGAAGGGGCAGCCCGGCAGGTAGGCGGCGTTCTCGCGATCGCGCCGGAGCGTCTCGGCCGCCTCGGGGCGGCGGGCTTTCAGGGTCGTGTCCACGCCGGCGCGGGCGAGGTGGATCGCCAGCGCCGTCCCCCAGGACCCGGCGCCGATCACCGCCGCGCGCGGCGCGGCCGCCTTCGCGTGGGTCATGCCGTCCCTCCGGAGCCGATCCGGTGCTCGGACCTGTTCCACATGCGGGCGATGTTGCCCCGGTGGGTCCAGAGGATGAGCGTCCCGGCGCCGAAGGCGAGCACGACCACCGGCCGCGGTGCGCCGAGACCGAGCGCCGCGATCGGCAGCATCGTCGCCGCGGCGACCGAGCCGAGCGACACCATGCGGCTCAGCGCCACGGCGCTGGCGAACGCCGCGAGGGCGATCCCGACCGCCGCCGGATGGAGGACGGCGAAGACGCCGGCCCCGGTCGCGACCCCCTTGCCCCCCCGGAACCCCAGCCACGGCGTGAACACGTGGCCGAGGATCGCCATCCCGCCGGCCACGGCGCCCGCGGCGAGCGCGTCCGACCCGGAACCGAGCGCGCGACCGGCGCACGCCGCCGCCGCCCCCTTGGCCGCGTCGAGCAGGAGCGCGACGACCCCGAGCCGCCAGCCGGCGAAGCGCGCGACGTTGGTGGCCCCGACGTTGCCGCTGCCGACGGCGCGGATGTCGAGGCCGCCGACGCTCTTCGCCAGGAGATAGGAGAACGGGATCGATCCGAGAAGGAACCCGATCACCGCCGCCACCAGAAGCGCCGTCATGACCTCTCCCGTGGTCCGTCGCCGCGCTCCGCGTCCCGGGAGGCGAGCGGGAACTCCCGCACCACGCGGTACTGCGAGCCACCGGGACCGAGCAGGCTCTCGAAGAGCGCGAGGCGCTGCACGTCGAAGGGGCCCGCCTCCGTCTCCCGCTCGCGCTCCAGCGGCGTCCTCCAGTCCCCCGCCGGACCGTCCTTGGTCCGGCCGAGCGTCAGGTGGGGATGGAATGGTCGCCCGTCGGCGCGGAACCCGAGCGTGCCGAGCGCCGCGTCGAGCGCCTCTTTCAGCAAAGCGGCCGCGTCCAGGTCGCCGCCGATCCCGACGACGATCACCCGCGGCCGGCCGCGCTCCGGAAAGGTGGCGACGCCGCGCGCCAGCAGACGGAATCCCTGCGCCGCCGCCGCGACCCCGGCGACCACCGACTCGATGGCGGGGAGGCGGTCGGCCGGCGCCTCCCCCAGGAAGAAGAAGGTCAGGTGGATCCCCTCCGGGCGGGTCCAGCGCACCGGCAGCGGCAGACCGCGCAGGCGCGCCTGGCAGTCGGCGAGCCGCGCCCGGACCTCGGGCGGGATCTCGGCCGCGACGAAGAGCCTCACGCGTTCCCCGCGTGCAGCGCCGCGCGGCGCAGGAGATCGAGCGCGGCCTGCGCGGTGCGCGCCTGCACGACCGGGCGCACGCCGGGCAGGAGCAGGCGCCGCGAGGTCGTCCCCGAAGGACCGGCCAGCCCGAGAAAGACCGTCCCCGGAGGCATCTCGGGCGTCCCTCCTCCCGGCCCGGCGTAGCCGGTCGTCGCCAGGCCCCAGGAGGCCGACAGGCGCGTCCGGATCCCCTCCGCGAGCCCCATGGCGGTCTCGGCCGAGACGGCGCCGTGGCGCGCCAGGGTCTCCGGCGGGAGGCCGGCCAGCGTCGTCTTGGCGGCATCGGTGTAGACGACGGCCCCGCCGGCGAACCATCCCGACGCGCCGGGCACGCTGGTGAGGCGCCGGGCGATCCGGCCGCCGGTGATCGACTCGGCCGCGGCCAGGGTCTCGCGCCGGCCGGACAGCAGCCGTCCCACGACCGCCTCGATGGTGTCCTCGTCGCGGCCGAACAGGTCGTCGCCGAGGGCCCGGGCGATCGCGACGTCGAGCCGCTCCACCCCCGCGGCCGCGGCTCCGGGCGCGACCCATTCGGTGAGGTGGATCTCGATCTGCCCCGCCCCCGCGAGGATGGTCCAGCCGACCGCGCCGGCGCTCCGGTGCACCTCCGCCAGCCGGTGATCGACGTCCGACTCGTTGGTGCCGGCGATCTTCAGGACGCGGTGCACGCGACGCGCACCGGTCGCGTCCAGCCGCGGCAGCAGGTGATCGCGCGTCATCCGCTCCATCTCGCTCGGCACGCCGGGGAGGAGCGCGAGGAGGGCGCGGTCGGTACGGATCAGCAGTCCGGGAGCGGTGCCGAGCGCATTGGGGAGCACCTCGGCGCCGCGCGGGACCTGCGCCTGCCGGCGGTTCGTCGGCGGCATCGTCCGGGCGTGCCGGCGGTAGCGCGCCTCGAGCTCGGCCAGGATCGCGGCGTCCTCCTCGAGCGGCAGGTGCAGGAGCGCGGACACGGCCTCGCGCGTCAGGTCGTCCACCGTCGGGCCGAGCCCGCCCGTGGCCACGACCAGGTCGGCGCGGCCGAGCGCGATGCCGAGCGCCTCCTCGAGCTCGGCGGGATCGTCGCCGACGACGGTGCGGAAGCGCACCTCGTACCCGTGCTCCCCCAGCACGCGCGACAGGAAGGCGCCGTTGCTGTCGATCCGGTCGGGGCCGAGCAGCTCGGTCCCGATGGCGATCGTCTCGGCGCGCCGCGTGCTCACGCCGCCGATCCCAGGGCGCGGATCGCCTCCTCCAGCCGGCGGGCGAAGGTGGCGAGCGCCTCCCGATCCCTCCCCCCCCTTCCTTCCGGATACCGGAGCGGCGGGCCGAAGCGGACGTGCACCCGTGCCGGGCGCGGGAAGGCGCCGCCGACCGGCATCGACTCCCCTGCCCCGTCGATGAACGCGGGCACGACCGGGGCGCCGCTGAGGGCGGCGAGGAGGGCCGCCCCCGGCTGCGCCTCCTTCAACCGCCCGTCCTCGCTGCGCGATCCCTCGGGGAAGAGCCCGACCACCTTGCCGCTCTGGAGCGTGCGCACCGCCTGCCGCAGGCCGTGCGCGTCGCGGCCGGCGCGCACCGGAATGGTCCCCATCCCCCAGTAAAACCATCTGAGGATCAGCAGGTCGTACATCCACTGCAGCACGATGAAATGGATCGGCCGGGGCGCCGCCGAGCCGAGCAGGATGGCGTCCATGTAGGAGACGTGGTTCGAGACGAGGATCGCCGGGCCGCGGCGCGGCAGGTGGGCCGTGCCGTCGCGCGTCAGCCCGAGGTAGAGCACCACGAACGGGTAGAAGATGCCCTTCACGAACCAGTAGAACATCAGGTTCGCTCGCCCGGGGTGCCGCTCGCGACCAGCCCGCCGCTGACGATCAGCTTCACCCCCTCCTCGATCGACATGTCGAGCGGCACCACCTCCTCGCTCGGCACCACCGCCAGCCATCCGGAGGTCGGGTTGGGGGTCGTCGGCAGGAAGACCAGCGACATGGGGCGGGACGGCGCTCCCCCCTCGCGGGGCAGCGTCGTGTCGCTCCGGGTCAGAAAGCCGATGGTGTAAATGCCCGGGCGCGGGTACTCGACCGCCACGACACGGCGGAAGGCGGCGTTCTGACTGCTGAAGGCGTCGATGAGCTGCCGCGCCGATCCGTAGATCCCCTTCACCACCGGCAGCCGCAGCATCAGCCGCTCGAACGCCTCGACGATCTTGCGGCCGACGAAGTTGCTCGCCAGCGCCCCGACCAGGAGGACCAGTCCCATCGTCAGCACCACCCCGAGGAACGGCACGACCCACGCGACGACCGCCGGATCCTCGGCGAAGCGCGGCGACGTCACGCGCAGGAGCGCCCGCAGCACCGGCGAGGACACCCCTTCGACGAGGCGCACCAGGATCGCCAGGAGCCAGACGGTGATCATCAGGGGTAGCACGATGATGAGCCCGGTGAAGAACAGCTGCCGCAGCCGGCGCCGGCCGCGGACCTGCGGCCGCTCAGGCGGCACGCGCCGGCCCGCCGCCGACCACCCCGAGCCGGCGCGAGAACTTCAGGAAGTAGTCGGTGGCCGACAGGATCGCCAGCGCCACCACCACCCAGATGGCGACGTCCCCCGCGAGGTCCCAGCGGCCGAGGTAGCGGTTGCCGAACATCAGCAGGACGATCGCCACCACCTGGCTCACCGTCTTGTACTTCCCCCAGAGGCTCGCGCCGATCGTCACCCCCTGCGACGAGGCGATCATCCGCAGCCCGTCCACGGCGAACTCGCGCCCCAGGATGATCCACACCATCCACGCCTTGGCCGCGCCGATCTCGATGAGCGACACGAACGCGGCGGAGGTGAGCAGCTTGTCGGCGATCGGGTCGAGCAGGATGCCGAGGGTGGTCACCTCGTTGCGCCGCCGGGCCAGCCAGCCGTCCAGCCAGTCGGTGAGCGACGCGAGCAGGAACACCCCGACGCCGATGATCTGCCACGAGACGTTCAGGTGCTCGAGCGCCGTGGTGCGCGTCATCAGGACCACGACCAGAACCGGGGTCAGGAAGATGCGACCGATGGTGATCCAGGTCGGAAGGTTGATCATCCCTCGGTGTTTGCGGGCGTCGATGACTGCGGGAGGACGCGGCGCTCGTGCCGCCGCGCGCCCGGAGCGCGGCGGCGCGGAACATAGCACACGCTCCCGGGGCGATCAACGTCGCCTGTGGTACAAGACGGCCGCGTGCAGCCGATCCGCTTCGGAACCGACGGGTGGCGCGGGGTCATCGCCGACGATTTCACCTTCGACGGGGTCCGGCGGGTCACGCAGGCGGTGGCCGATCTCATCCACGAGGAGGGCGGCACCGCGGCACCGGTCCCGGTCGGCCACGACGTCCGCTTCCTGAGCCGCCGCTTCGCGGAGTGCGCCGCGGCGGTGCTCGAGGGGAACGGGCTCACGGCGCTCCTCGCGGAGGCGGCGACCACGACGCCGATGGTCTCCTGCCAGGTGGTGGCGTCGGCCGCCCCGCTCGGCATCGCCATCACCGCCAGCCACAACCCGCCGGAATGGAACGGATTCAAGCTGAAGGCGGCGTTCGGCGGCAGCGCGCTTCCCGCGATGACCGGCCGCGTGGAGGCGCTCCTCGACCGGCGGGCGCCGCGCGTGGGGCGGACGCCTTTGCGCCGCCACCCCTTCCTTCCCTCCTACGTGCCGCGGATCCTGTCGGTCGTGGACCTCGAGGCGATCCGGCGCGCGCCTCTCCGGGTGGTGGTGGACAGCATGCACGGCGCCGGCGGCCGCATCCTCGAGGACCTGGTGCGCGGCGGCCGGGCCCGGGTCCGGACCGAGCGGGCCGGGCCGGACATCCTGTTCGGCGGCGCACCGCCCGAGCCGCGCCCGGAGCACCTCGGGCTCCTGCGCCGCACGGTCGTGGCACAGCGGGCCCACCTCGGCCTGGCGCTCGACGGCGACGCCGATCGCCTCGGGGTGATCGACGAGCGGGGCCGGGACGTCCCGGCGCTGCAGACCTTCGCGCTCCTGGCGCTGCACCTGCTGCGGGGCAAGGGCTGGCGCGGCGGCATCGCCCGCACCTTCGCCAACACGCTCCTCGCCGAGCGGATCGCCGCCGCCCACAAGGTGCCGTTCCACGACCTGCCGATCGGTTTCAAGCACATCGCCCGCCTGATGCTCGAGGACGACATCCTGATCGGCGGCGAGGAGAGCGGCGGCATCGGGGTCAAGCGCTTCCTGCCGGAGCGGGACGGCATCCTCATCGGGCTCCTGCTCATGGAGATGCTCGCGACCGGGGACCGGCGCCTGAGCCGCCGCATCGCCGCCATGCAGGCGGAGTTCGGGGCCTATGCCTACGATCGGGTCGATCTGCGACTGCCGACCGCGGCCGGCCGCCGCGCCGTCGAGCGCCTGGCGAAGGCTCCGCCCGAGCGCCTGGCGGGGCAGAAGGTGCTCCGCCTCGACACCCTCGACGGGGTCAAGCTGCTGCTCGGGGACGCGGGGTGGATCCTGTTCCGCGCCTCCGGGACCGAGCCGGTCCTGCGGGTCTACTGCGAGGCGGCGACCCCGGCGCTGGTGCGGCGGCTGCTGCGCGCCGGCAGCGCGCGCATCCGCGCCCTCGCCGCCTGACCGCCCGTTTACTGATTCCCCCGCGTGCGGGCGTAGATCTCCAGGAGCCCGCCCACCGTGGCGACGTTGGCGAGGACGAAGACCAGCAGCAGCAGCACGGCCCCACCGGCCGCGAGCCGGTGGGCCCAGGGGCGCTCGGTGACGACGCGCGGCAGGAACGGCAGGAGCGCCGCCGCGGCGAGCAGATACAGCACCGGCCGCGACTGCCCGAGCGGCTCCGGCAGCGCGTACAGGACCGCCGACACCACCGCGGTCATCGCGAACAGGAACGTGCGCGGCAGGTCGCTCTCCTGCAGCATGTCGTCGAGGTACACCCCCGCTGCGATGCACAGGAACGGGTAGAGCGGGACGCGGTACCAGCCGTACACCACGCGGTGATCGGCGGTGAGGGCGAGGAGGGTCGCGTACACCGCCACCGGCAGGAGGATGGTCATGCGCCCGCGCCGCAGCGCCGCGACCGCGAGCGCGATCCACAGCCAGAGATAGGTCCCGGCGCCGAACCACTTCACCACCGCCTTGCCGCCGAGGAGATCGTGGAGCGACTCGGCGGACTGCCACTTCGACGACGCCTGCCCCCGCATCACCTCGAGGAAGATGCCGAAGTCGTACACGGCCGCGTAGCCGAGGTAGAGCAGCAGCCCCGCCCCGGCCAGCCCGGCGGCGACGAGCGCGTCGCGCCGCCGCCGCTGCGCCAGAAGCGCGAGGACCGTCACCGCGACGACCGCGATCCCGGTCGCCTTGGTCCAGAGCGACAGCGCGCCGAGGATCCCGGCGGTCAGGGCGCCGCGCGCCGGCCCACCCGGCCGGTTCGGGCGCACCGCCAGGAGCGCCCCCATGAACAGGAGCGCCAGCAGGCTCTCCGCCTTCACCAGCCGGTGCCCCAGGACGATGACCGGCACGACGGCGTACACCAGCGCCGCGAGGAGCGCCGCCCGCTCGGAGCTGCCGTACGCCCGCGCCAGGCGATCGAGCAGCAGGAGACCGGCGAGGCTCAGCAGGATCGGCACGAGCCGCATCACCGGCAGCGTGCATTCCAGGAAGGTGCGGGCGCCGGCGAAGGAACAGACGATGCCGACCGGGATCGAGAAGAGGGGCGGGTGATCGAAGTACGGCCGGACCACGATGTAGCGATCGCCGAACCAGCGGAAGTCGTGCGCCTGATCGGGCGGGTAGGCGTCCGGGAAAGTGGTCCAGGCGGCCGGCTGCAGCGTGTGCAGCAGGTGCCACCCCTCCCAGGCGTGCTGGTACTCGTCGGCGGTCTCGTGGTGGAACGGCACCAGGGCGTAGTCGTGGAAGCGCAGCACCGCCGCGAGCAGGGCGATGGCGGCGAGCGCCAGCCGCGGCCGCTCAAGGGCGATCGCGTCAAGGAGCCGCCCGGCGAAACCGTCGCGGGCGCGGCGGCCGAGGCGCCACAGCGCCGCCGCGGCGACGACGCCCGCCAGGAGCAGCCCGAAGCCGATCGCTCGCGCCCCCCGCCCGGAGGCGAACGCCCCCCGGTCCGGGGCGAGGAACGCGCGCGGGATCGGCTGCAGCCGCCGCCCCGGAGGCTGCCACGACAGGACGAAGCGCGCCTCCCCCGACGCGAGGCGGTACTCGACGGCGATGGGGTGGAGACCGGCCGAGAGCGGCCGGTCGGTCGTCGCGTCGGTGCGGATCTCCACGGCCGCCCCGTCGAGGCTGAGCGCCGCCGACCCCTGCGCGTCCACCGAGAAGCCGTAGGTCCCGGTCTCGGGCACGGAGAGCATCCCGCGCCAGCGCACGATGTACGGCGGCATCGAGGAGGGGAACCCGAACTTCTGATAGTCCCAGTGGAAGATGTAGGCGGCGTCGAGGCGCTGCGGCACCGGGAAGTCGAGCTGCGGGTCGAGGCGCCGGCTCGCCTCCACCTCGCGCCCATCGGCGCCGACGAAGGCGTAGGTCCCTTCGAGACCACCGCCGCCGCGCAGCAGCCCGCCGGCGAGCAGCAGCCAGGCGGCGGCGACGGCGGCCGCCCCCCAGGCGAGCCTGCGCCCGGAGATCACCAGGCCGCCGCGACCGCGTCGAATTCGGACAGGAGGGCCCGGCGCTCCGGCTCGCCGAGGAACGTCGCCTCGATGGTGTTGCGGCCGATGCGCACGACGTCCTCCTCGGGGAGACCGAGCTGCGTGTGCAGGACGTCCCATTCGCCCGCGAGGGTCGTCCCGAACATCGCCGGATCATCGCTGCCGACCGTGACGAACACACCGGCGCGGAAGAGCCGCGGGATCGGGTGGGCCGCCCAGGCCGGCACGACGCCGGTCGCGATGTTGCTCGTCGGGCAGCACTCGAGCGGGACGCGGCGCTCCGCCAGGGCCCGCACGAGCGCCGGATCCTCGACGGCGCGGATCCCGTGGCCGACCCGATCGACGCCGAGGACGTCGATCGCCTCCCACACCGACGCCGGCCCGGAGAACTCGCCGGCGTGCGCCGTGGTGCGCAGCCCGAGCCGGCGCGCCTCGCGGTAGGCCATGGCGAAGTCCTGCGCCTTCCAGGCCGACTCGTCCCCGCCGATGCCGACCCCGACGACGCCGCGCGGCCGCAGCCGGGCGGCATGCTCCACCAGCGGCTCGAAGGCGCGCGGCCCCCACTGCCGCACGCTGTCGAGGATCCACTGCAGGCGCGGGCCTCCCCGCGCCTGCGCCGCCGCCGACGCCTCGAGCACCGCGTCGAGGATCTCGTCGGTCGGGATGCCGCGCCGCACGAAGATCCCCGGGGAGCACATCACCTCGGCGTAGCGCACCCGCTGCGCCGCCAGGCGCTCCGCCAGGCGGGTCGCGGCCAGCGCCAGGTCCTCGGGGCCGGTCAGCTCCTCGCACAGCGTGGCGAAGTGAAAGAGGAAGTCCTTGAACCCCTGGTGGCGGTACAGCCCCCCGAGCCGCTGCCGCTCGCCGCCCTCGGTCCTTCGCTTCCGGCGCCCGCGGATGGCGATGAGCGTGTCGAGATCGATCGAGCCCTCGAGGTGGAGGTGGATCTCCGCCTTCGGAAGCTCCGCTCCGGGGCCGGGACGGGGCGCGGGCATGCGGGGGATTCTAAGTCAGTGCGCCGGGCGTTCGGCGACTTCCTCGGGCGGGGCATCGAGGGCCGCGTCGTCGTGGATGTACGGATCGCGGCCGCCGCCGAAGCGTTTCAGGACCTTCGCCACGTAGGTGCGGGTCTCGGCGTACGGCGGGATGCGGCCGAGCGTCAGGACGACGTTCTCCCCGGCGTTGTAGGCGGCGAGCGCCAGGCGCACGTCCCCCTCGAACAGGTCGAGCAGGTACCGCAGCAGGCTGGCCCCGCCGCGCAGGTTGTCGTCCGGGTTCCAGGGATCGCGCACGCCGAAGCGCGCGGCGGTCTCCGGCATCAGCTGCATCAGCCCTTGCGCCCCCTTCACCGAGCGCGCCAGCGGGTCGAACGACGACTCCACCGCCGCCACCGCGTAGACCAGGTCGGGGTGCAGCCCGTGCTCCCGGGCGGCCCGGTCGATGAGCTCGCGGTACTTCTCCCCCGATCCGGGGCGGACCTGCCGGCGCTCGGGCGTGAGGACGCGCAGGTCGCGGCGGTCCGGGACGTTGGTGATGATCAGGTTCCCGTCGGCGTCGCGGCGGTAGTACAGGGCATCGCCGGCCGAGGTGAGGTCGAGCGATCCGAGGACCACGGCCGCGAGCGCCGCGGCCAGCACCGGGACCCGGGCCCCCTTCACCGCTCTCCCCTCGCCTCGCGGATGAGGCTCTCGAGGATCGGGATGGAGCGCTCCCGCACGTTCTCGAGGTCGCCGGTGCGGCGTCCCCCCGCCTCCGCCATGTCGGCGCGGCCGCCGCCCCGCCCGTCCACCAGCGGCGCGAGCGCCTTGACGATCTCGCCGGCGTGCAGCGGCGGGATCAGATCCTTGCTGACCGAGGTCGTCACCTGGACGCGGTCCTCCTCCTGCGCCGCCCACTGCACGATGACCCCGGACGGCAGGCGCTCGCGGTTGCGGTCGACGAGGGCACGCAGCGCCCCCTTGTCGAGGCCGCGCTGGACCCGGGGGACGAGGACGCGCACCCCCGCCACCTCGCGCACCTCCTCGGCGGCGCCGCCCCCTTCGCCGGAGGCGATGGAGACCTTCAAGCGCTCGATCTCCCGCTGCAGCGCACGGTTCTGCTCCACGAGGCGCGACAGCGCATCGGGGGCCGCCTGGCGATCGACGTGCAGCGTCGCGGTCACCGAGGCCAGGGCGCGGCGCTCGTCGCGCGCCTCCTCCAGGGCGGCGACGCCGGTCAGCGCCTCGACCCGGCGCGTCCCGGCGGCGATGCCGCGCTCGGGCGCGAGCCGCACGACGCCGATCGAGCCGGTACTCGCGGCGTGCGTCCCGCCGCACAGCTCCATGCTGAAGCCGGGGATCTCGACCACCCGCACCACGTCGGCGTACTTGTCGCCGAAGAAGGCCAGCGCGCCCTTGCGCAGCGCCTCGTCGAGCGGCAGGACGGAGGATCGGATCGGCAGGTCCTGGCGCACCACGTCGTTCACCAGGTCCTCGACCTGGCGCTGGATCTCCTCCGGCAGCGCGGCGTAGTGCGTGAAATCGAAGCGCAGGCGGTCCGCCTCGACGAGCGAGCCGGCCTGCTTGACGTGCGTGCCGACCACCTCGCGGAGCGCCGCGTGCACCAGGTGGGTGGCGTCGTGGGCGCGCGTCGTCGCCCGCCGGCGCTCGCGGCTCACCTCGGCCCGCACCGGGTCGCCGACGCGCAGCCGCCCCTCGAGCACGCGCACGAGGTGCAGCGGCAGGCCGCGGCGCGGCGCCTGGGTGTCGGTGACCACGGCGGCGCCGCCGGTGGCGGTGATCGTGCCGGTGTCCCCCACCTGCCCGCCCGACTCGGCGTAGAACGGCGTCCGATCGAGGAGCACCCCGCCGTCCTCCCCGTGGCGCAGCTCGTCCACCAGCGCGTCGCCGCGCAGGAGCGCCACGACGCGGGCGTCCTCGACCACCTGCTCGAGGTAGCCGGCGAACTCGCTCTGGGCGATCGGCGACAACGCCAGCGCCCCGGCGGCCGGGACGGCGATCTCCTTCATGCCGCGGCGGGAGCGGGAGCGCTGCTCCTCCATCTCCCGCTCGAAGCCGGTCTCATCCACTTGAAGATTCCAGGCCTGGGCGACGTCCTTCACCAGGTCGAGCGGCACCCCGAAGGTGTCGTAGAGGCGGAACGCCTCGGCCCCGGGGATCGTCGTCTTCGCCTCCTTGCGGAGCGAGGCGGCGAGCGCCTCGACCTTCTGCAGCCCGACCGCCAGGGTGCCGGCGAAGCGCTCCTCCTCGCGGCGCGCCGCGGCGGCGATCGTATGGCGGTGCGCGGAGAGGTCGGGGTAGGCCGACTCCATCACGTCGATCACCGTCCCGGTGAGATCGCCGAGGAACGGCCGCTCGATTCCGAGGGCGCGCCCGAAGCGGATGGCGCGGCGCAGGATCCGGCGCAGCACATAGCCGCGCCCGTCGTTCCCGGGGACCACGCCGTCGCCGATCAGGAAGGTGACGGCACGCACGTGGTCGGCGATGACCTGGAGCCCGACCCGGTCGTCGCCGCGCGACGCATCCGGGCGGCGACCGGCGGCCGCCTCGGCGGCGCGGGCCGCGGCGGCGACGATGGGCGTGAACAGGTCGGTGTCGTAGTTGCTCTCCACCCCCTGCAGCACCGCCGACAGCCGCTCCAGCCCCATGCCGGTGTCCACCCCGGTGCGGGCGAGCGGGACGAGGGTCCCGTCGGCCTGCCGGTCGTACTGCATGAAGACGAGGTTCCAGATCTCCATGAAGCGGCCGCAGTCGCAGCCGGGGCGGCAGGGGGACGTGGTGCAGGCGAGCGGCTGCTTGCCCCGGTCGACGTGGATCTCGGAGCAGGGCCCGCACGGGCCGGTCTCCCCCATCGACCAGAAGTTGTCCGCCTCGTCGAGACGCGCGATGCGCGCCGCCGGCACTCCCGGCCCCTTCATCCAGAGGTCGTGCGCCTCGTCGTCCTCGCGGAAGACGGTGATGGACAGCTTGTCCTTCGGGAGGCCGTATTCCTTCGCGGAGGTCAGCAGGTCCCAGGCATAGGCGATCGCGTCTCTTTTGAAGTAGTCGCCGAAGGAGAAGTTCCCCAGCATCTCGAAGAAGGTGTGGTGCCGCGGCGTCCGGCCGACCTGCTCGAGGTCGTTGTGCTTGCCCGACACGCGCATGCACTTCTGCGAGGTGGCGGCGCGCGCGTACGGCCGCTGCTCGCGCCCGAGGAACGTGTCCTTGAACTGGTTCATCCCCGCGTTGGTGAACAGCAGGGTCGGATCCTGGGCGGGGATCAGCGGCGACGAGGGGACGACCTGGTGGCCGTGTCCCTCGAAGAAGGCGAGAAACCGCCTGCGGATGTCGCTGGCCGACGTCATGTCGCGTGGTCCTTCCGGCGCCCCGTGAACCCGGCGCCGCGACGGGCCCGTGAGTATAGCAAGAGGCCCCGGCCTCCCCGCGGGCGCGGCGGACCTACTTCTTCTTCCCGGCGTGGGCGCGGGACAGCTCGACCACCGATCCCCCGCCCCCCGGAGGTGCGCCCGCCTCGAAGCCGGTGCGCAGCGTGCTCTCCATCTCCCGCTGCGCCATCTCGGCGGTCGACTCGATGCCGGCGAGCTTGAGCTTGAACTCGTCCGGGTTGGTGGCGCGCCGCAGGGCCTCTTCCATGGTGATCAGGTCCTTCTTGTAGAGCTGGTAGATCGACTGGTCGAAGGTCTGCATGCCGTACTGCGAGGTCCCCTGCGCGATGGCGTCGTGGATGAGCTTGGTCTTGTCCTTGTTCTCGACGGCGTCGCGGATGAAGTTCGTGGTGCGCATCACCTCGACCGCCGGGACGCGGCCGTTGCCGTCGGCCTTGGGCATCAGGCGCTGCGAGATGGCCGCCTTGAGCACCGCCGCCAGCTGCAGACGGATCTGCTTCTGCTGGTGCGGCGGGAAGACCGAGATGATGCGGTTGATCGTCTCGGTGGCGTCCAGGGTGTGCAGGGTCGAGAGGACCAGGTGGCCGGTCTCGGCGGCGTTGAGGGCCGTCTCGATGGTCTCGTAGTCGCGCATCTCGCCGACCAGGATGACATCGGGGTCCTGGCGCAGGGCGGAGCGCAGCGCCGAGGCGAACGACTTGGTGTCCACCTCCACCTCGCGCTGGTTCACCAGGCTCTTCTTGTCCCGGTGCAGGAACTCGATCGGGTCCTCGATCGTCATGATGTGCTCGGTGCGGGTGGTGTTGATGTAGTCGATCATCGCGGCGAGCGACGTCGATTTTCCCGACCCGGTGGTGCCGGTGACCAGGATGAGTCCGCGGCGCTCGTCGGCGATCGTCTTGAGCACCGGCGGCAGGACCAGCTCCTCGACCGTGAGGATCTTCGACGGGATGACGCGCAGCACCAGCCCGACGGTGCCGCGCTGCTGGAAGATGTTGACGCGGAAGCGACCGAGTCCCGGCACCGAGTAGGCCAGGTCGATCTCGAAGTGATCCTTGAACTTCTGCTTCTGCCGCCCGCTCATGATGCTGAAGGCCATGGCGATGGTGTCTTCCTGCGACAGCCGGGCCAGCTCGGTGAGCGCCAGCAGGTGGCCGCTGACGCGGATCACCGGGTACGAGCCGACCTTGAGATGGAGGTCGGAGGCCTTGCGCTCCGTGGCGATCTTCAGCAGGTCGTTGATGTGCATCGCATCTCCCCCGGCGGTCCTCGGACACACGACCGGCGCGGTCGGGGGGGAATCTCGGGTCCGCCCCCGGGGGA
>Ga0111538_10006719_pt1 | contig 15543 bp, 12 predicted proteins | sample SoiMethybrSBSTD1_FD_79669 | JGI IMG/M metagenome (GOLD analysis project Ga0111538, IMG submission 79669) | Bulk soil microbial communities from a Populus tree surrounding site in Tennessee, USA - Soil MetaG P. TD hybrid SBSTD1 (version 2)... | ecosystem: Environmental > Terrestrial > Soil >...
AAACCCCGGCGCGAACCGTTCGATCTGTTGTTCGATGCGGGGCAGCATGTCGGCCGTCGACTCACGTGGCACGTGGCAATACGTCCACACGACGTGACGGCCTCCGGGCGCGCGGGAGGGATCGAAGAGTGTCGGTTGGGCGAGCAGCACGAACGGCCGCGAAGGCGCGTCGCCATTCCAGCATGCCCGCTCGGACTCGGCAATCTCGGGCAATGTGCCGCCCACGTGTACAGTCGCTGCGAGAGCGCACCGCGGATTGCGCCACGGAATCGGCGCGTCGAGCGCCCAATCGACTTTGAACACGCCCATGCCATAGCGATAGCGTTCGAGCGCGCGCCGATATCGCGGCGGAAACCGATGACCGGCAATGCGCAACAACGGGCCGGGCGAGAGATCGCACAGGATCGCGCGAGCTGGGGGAAGCTGGTCGATCGATCTCACGGGCGTACCGGTCACGACCTCTCCACCCAGCGAGCGCAGGTGAGCGATCAACGCATTCGTGATCCGCTGTGCGCCCCCACGTGGAATGCTCCAGCCGGCGACGTGCGCGATCGTCGTGAGGACGAGCCCAATCGCGGCGGTCGGTCGCATGTGCAGCGGCACCATCCCATGCGCGGCAATGCCGGCAAAGAGCGCCCGCGCCGCACCGGTCTTGAACACGCGGCGCGCGAGGGTCTCCGCTGGCTGCAAGGCGCGTAAGCCGAACCGCGCCGCAGCAATCGGGTGTCGAGGCCAACGCAACGGCGCGAGCACGGTGTTCTCGAGTTGTGGCCACGCGTCGACGATGCGCCCGATGACGCTTGCGTACGCGTCCGCATCTTGCCCGAGCTCCGCCGCGGTCGCCGCAACCGTGCGGTAAATGAGAGCCGCTTGGTCGTCCTCGAGCGGATGCGCCAGCATGGCGGGAGGCTCGATCCAGTCGAGTCCGTGCGACGCGAGCGGCAACGACCGGAAGAAGGGCGAGGCGAGTGCGAACGGATGAACGGCGGAGCAGATGTCGTGGACGAAGCCGGGCAGTGTCAACTCGGCCGACCGGCAGCCTCCGCCTGGTGTGTCGGCGGCTTCGAAAACCACGACTCGACGTCCCGTCTGCGCGATGACGATCGCAGCCGCAAGGCCGTTGGGACCTGAGCCGACGATTACGGCATCGACAGGCGCCATGCAAAGAAACCAGGTTTAATTAAACCCGGTTTCATATCACCGATGAGTGAATCACCTCGACCTCACGTCGTCATCGTCGGCGGCGGGTTCGGCGGCTTGTCCGCGGCCAAAGCGCTGCGAAACGTGCCGGTCGACGTCACGCTGATCGATCGCACGAACCACTATCTGTTTCAGCCGCTGCTGTATCAGGTCGCGACCGGCGTCCTGTCGCCGGCGGACATCGCGATGCCGATTCGATTCCTCGTCCGCCGGCAGCGAAACACCACGGTGCTGATGGAGGACGTACAGCGCATCGATCTCGACAAACACCTCGTGGTCGCCGGCGACCTCCAGCTCTCGTACGACTTCCTGATCGTGGCAACCGGCTCGAGGCACGCGTATTTCGGTCATGAGGAGTGGGAGCCGATCGCGCCGGGGTTGAAGACGCTCGAGGACGCGCGCACCATCAGGCATCGGTTCCTGCTCGCCTTCGAGGAGGCGGAGAAGAGCAGCAATCCGGCCGAGCAGGACGCGCTCCTGACATTCGTCATCGTCGGCGGAGGGCCGACGGGCGTCGAGCTCGCCGGGGTCATGCCGACCATCGCGCGCAAAGGGATGCAGCCCGATTTCCGCCGCGTCGATGCGTCACGGGTTCGCGTGCTGCTCCTCGAGGGCGGACCACGCCTGCTGCCGACCTTTCCCGAGCGGCTGTCCGCGCGGGCGCTGCGCGATCTCGAAGGGCTGGGAGTGATCTGTCGGACCAACGCGCGAGTGACGCGCATCACGCCTGATGCGGTGTATGTGGGCGATGAGCGCATCGCGACGAAGACCGTCTTCTGGGCGGCGGGCAACGTGGCCTCGCCGCTCATTCGAACGATGGGCGTTGAGATCGAGCGCGCAGGACGCGCACTGGTGGCCGCCGATCTGTCGATTCCGCACGCGGCAAACGTCTTCGTTGTCGGCGACGCGGCGCTCGCGGTCGATGCCCGACGGTCAACGCCGGGCCATCCGCAGTACGCTCCGGGTGTCGCGCCGGCGGCGATCCAGATGGGAGCACACGCCGCGCGGATGATCGCGCGCACATTGTCGGGCCAGCCGCGCCAGCCATTTCGCTACTGGAACAAGGGGTTGCTTGCGGTGATTGGTCGCGGTCGCGCCGTCGCTGAGTTCGAGCACTTCTCGGTCACCGGCGTGGTCGCGTGGTTCCTCTGGCTCACGATCCACATCGCCTATCTCGCCGGCTTCCGCAACCGGGCGAGCGTCCTGCTCGAGTGGGCGTACGCGTACATCACGTTCCGCCCGGGCGCACGATTGATCACCGAGGATCCGCCGTAGCTACTCGCTTTGCAGCGCTGCCAACGGGCTGACACGCATCGCGCGGCGAGCCGGTAAATACGATGCCACGATGCCGATCGTAACCAGCAGCAATCCGACCGCTGCGAACACGCCCGGGTCAGCTGGCGCGACGCCGAACAGCAGGCGTGTGAGTGCTCGCGTCGCAATGAACGCCCCGATGAGACCGAGGACGACGCCGGCAAGCGTCAGCCTGGCTCCTTCACTCAGGACGCCGCCGAGCAAGTCACGACCGGAGGCACCGAGGGCGAGACGGACGGCGAATTCCTGTGTGCGTCGACCCACCGCGTACGCGAGCACACCGTAGACCCCAATCGCGCCAAGGAACAGCGCCACACCCGCGAAGACTGCGAGCAGAAAGGCCGTGAACCGCGGGCGCGCCACAGAAGCGGCAATGGCCGCCTGGCCAGCCATGATGTCGCTGACAGGTGTGTCGCGGTCGAGCGCATGGACGACGGCGCGCAGATTCGCGGCGATTCGTTCCGGTTCACCAGTCGTCCGCAGGAGGACGCGAACGCCGTTGTTGTCGACGTACGGCGTCTGCGCAAGCGGCAGGTACAACGTCTTGAGAAAGCCGGCAACCGGAGCGCCACTCGCCCAATTCCGCTCTTCGCCGAGGTTGTTCCATTTGATGTCGGCCGCCACGCCGACGACCGTGATCCAGGGCGTGTCGCGACCGCCGGGCAGGCGGATTCGCGCACCGATGGGACTGCTGGTTCCCCAGTACGCGCCCGCGAGGCTCCTGCTGACGATTGCGACGCGCGGCGCCGCCGCGCGGTCGACATCGGAAAACGTCCGACCTTCGAGCATCCGGATGCCGAGCAGGGGCAGATATTCGGGACTCACGAACGTGCGGACGTCGGCGGACGCCCAATCGCCGCTCTTCGTCGCCGGATCCGGTCGCCCTTCGATGGCGAACACGCTGCCCGGTTGAATCCCGACAAACGGGGCGGCGTAACCCGCCGCCACCGACTGCACTCCTGGTACACCGCGAAGACGTGTCAGCACCTCTCCGACGAACCGCACATGCGCAGCGGGCTCGCGATATCGCTGCAGCGGGGGTGCGATGTTGGCGGTGACCAGTTGCTCGACGCGATAGCCCGGATCGACGGTAAGGAGGTTTCGCAGGCTCTTGACCAGCAACCCGGCCGCGACGACGAGCATCACGGCCAACGCGAACTCGATCGTGGCGAGGATGCGCGACGCCCGTCGTTCGGCGACGTGAAGCGGCGCCGCCCCGCCGACGGTCAATGGCGACCGCAGGCCCGTTCTCGTGACGCGAATCGCCGGAACGACTCCGAACACGAGACCGGTCACCACCGATACGCCGAGCGCGAACGCGAGGACCCACGCGTCGATCGAGATGTCCTGAATGCGCGGTACGTCGGACGGCAGGAGGGAGATCGTCAATCGGAGCAGCGCAAATGAGGCAACAATCCCGAGGATGCCCGCTAGCGTCGACACCGTCAGACTCTCGAGGATCAGCTGCCCGATCAACCGAGCGCGCGTCCCCCCTACCGCGGCCCGAATGGCCAATTCCCGCTCGCGCGACAGACCTCTCGTCAGTAGCAGGTTCGCAACATTCACACACAGAATGAGCAGGACGGCGATGACGGATGCGAAGAGGACGAGGAGCGTGGGCCTCACGGCGCCGACGAGCGTTTCCGCGAGCGGAGCTGCCGTGGCGTTCTGGCCGAAATCGGCGGGCATGCGCCACGGAAACCGCTCGCGCAGCGGCGGAACGATCGTGTGTACTTCCTGCTGCGCCTGCGCCAATGTCATGCCCGGTCGCAAACGGGCGATCATGGTCGCGCCGTTCGCCCAGAGATCGATCTGGTCGGCCGGATTGATCACGAGCGGAAGCGAGATCTCGCGGTTCGCGGGGAACTTGAAGTCCGGTGGCATGACACCAAGCACCGTGTGGGCCACCCCGTTGAGCATGATCGGTCGCCCGATTATCGAGCGATCGCTTCCGAAGCGCCGCTCCCACACGCCGTGACTGAGAAGGACCGCCGGCGGCGCGCCGGGCTGCACGTCTCCGGCGAAGAATCTCCGACCAAGAAGCGCGCCGACTCCGAGCACGTCGAACAGGCGTGCATCCGTCAGCACGACGTCGAGACGGACGGGCTCGCCACGGCCGGTGAGCGACATCGGCGCCCGTGCCATGAACGCGCCGACGTCCAGTGTCGTCATGCGCTGGCGCATTTCGAGATACACCCCGCGAAAGCCCACGTCCGTGATGAAGACCAGACGATCCGGCTGGCGATAAGGTAGCGGTCGCAGCAGCACGCCGTTGACGATCGCAAACATGGTTGTCGTGGTGGCGATGCCCACGACGAGCGTGATCACCACGGTCGACCAGAACGCAGGCCGGCGGCGCAGCTGTCGCAATGCATAGGCGACGTCGCGCGCGATCTGTTCGGCCCACATCGTGCCGCGCGCATCGCGGCACTGCTCCTTCACCTGCTCGACGCCGCCAATCGACATCCGCGCCTGGCGACGAGCCTCCGCGTCGCTCATGCCGCCGCGGACGTAGTCGGCGACCTGGCGCTCGATGTGGTCGCGCAGTTCCGCATCGAGGTGGTGTTCGAGCTGCTGCCGTCGCACGAGTCGCCGGAGCCATCCGCTCATGACGGATCTCCGTCGGCTGTACGCAGCACAAGCCCGATTGCCTCGGCGAGCCGCTGCCAGCTGGCAGTCTCGTGTTCCAGCTGCGCGCGCCCTTTGCGGGTCAGCTTGTAGAACTTTGCTTCGCGACCGGTGTCGGAGAGCTTCCATTCCGCGACCAGGAGGCCGCGGTTTTCAAGCCGGTGAAGCGCCGGGTACAGCGTGCCCTGCTGCACCTGGAGGACGTCGCGCGAGATCTGCTGCAGCCGCTGCGCAATCGCGTAGCCGTGCAGCGCGCCGAGCGCGACGACCTTGAGGATCAGGAGATCGAGCGTGCCTTGCGGAATGTCGGATTTGGGAGATGCCATCGATGCCTCGACCTTCGACATGTAAGCACACGCACATGTCGAAGGTCAAGGTGTGGCTGCTGACGGGTCAGGCTGAGACCGGACACGACGGGATTATGCGCTACGCAGCGCGGCGGCGGCCGGAACTTCGCGTCTTCGCGGCCGTCCGCTTCGTCTGCGCGCGTCCGCCTGTCGCGCGCCGTTTCGTGGTCTCTGCCTGACCGAGACTCGCGCGGAGCCGCTCCATCAGATCGACCACGTTCGAATCCACTTCCATTTCCTGTCGCTGCAGTTTCGGCGTGCGGTTCTTCCGCTTCGCCTCGATGATCTTCATCAGGTTGGCGCGATACTCGTTCGTGTACTTCTCCGGCTTCCAGTCGCCGGTCAATCCCTCGATCAACTGACCGGCCATTTTCATTTCCGGCGCCCTGATCTGAGCCCGGGGGAACGTGTAGTCACCGGCATCGACCAGTTCTTCCTGGAACCGCATCGTCGACAACACGAGCGCGTCATCGATCGCTTCGACGGCGGCGAGGTGCGGCGTGTCGCGCATCACCACCTTCGCGATCCCGACCTTTTCCGACGCGCGCAGCGCGTCCCGGAACAGGGCATACGCATGGTCGCCGCCCTTCGAGGGCAGCAGGTAATACGGCTTGTCGAAGTAGCGGTCGTCCACCTCGTCGGCCGGCACGAAGTCCAGCAGTTCGATCGCGCTGTTGCGCTTCACCGCCGCCTTCTCGAAGTCCTCCTTCGTCAGGACGACGTAGCGGCCTTTTTCGTATTCGTAGCCCTTGACGAGTTCGTCCTTGTCGACCGGCTTGTTGTCTTTCTCGGCCACCTTGAGGAAGCGAACGCGTGACAGATCCTTCTCGCGCAGGAAATGGAAATGCGGGCCGGTGTCGCGCACCGCGGTGTGGATCTCGACGGGAATACTGACGAGACCGAATCCAAGCGTACCTTTCCAGAGCGGCCGGGCCATGCTCACACCTCCAGTGCCGGGCCGCCTGAAGGCGGCCCCCCACATCGCCGTGCATACACGATGCCCGCACGGGGCATATACTGTCGTGCACTCAGGAGAACAGGATGACGACTGTCGCTGTCCCGCGAACAGCTGCTGCGCCCGTGGCCCGTACCGCGCCCGTGCTGGAACGCGTTCAATCGATCGACTTCGTGCGCGGCGTCGTCATGGTCGTGATGGTTCTGGATCACGTCCGCGACTACGTTCACAGCGGCGCGTTTCGGTTCGATCCGACGGACCTGACACAGACGACCGTCGTCCTGTTTTTCACGAGATGGATCACGCACTACTGCGCGCCGGTGTTCGTGTTCCTCGCCGGCACCGGTGCTGGCTTACAGACGTTGCGAGGGAAGAGTCACAGCGAGCTCGCGAAATTTCTGCTGACTCGCGGTGTGTGGCTGATCGTGCTGGAAATCACGGTCATCCGCATCTGTTCCTGGTTCAACGTCGATTACCGATTCCTGTCGCAGCTGCAGGTGATCTGGGCAATCGGGGTTTCGATGGTCGTGCTCGCGGCGCTCGTGCGCGTCCCGGCAAGCGCGCTCGCCGTGTCTGGCTTGGTGATGATCGCCGGACACAACCTGCTCGATGGCATTCGGGTGGCGACGTGGGGAGGTCCGGGAACGCCTGCCCCGGGCCTCGGTGCGCAGGCGTGGATGCTCCTGCATCAGCCAGGGCAGTTGTTCCCGCTCTTTGGAACGGGGCCGACCGTGTTCGTGATCTATCCGCTCATCCCCTGGATCGGCGTGATGATGGTTGGCTATGCATTCGCGCAGGTCTATGCGTGGGAATCGGCCACGCGGCGGCGCTTCCTGATCAATCTGGGACTTGGTTCGATCGCGGCGTTCATCATCGTTCGCGCGATCGACGTGTACGGCGATCCCGCGCCCTGGCACGTGCAGCGCAATGCCGCGTTCACGATCATGTCGTTCATCAACACGACGAAGTATCCGCCGTCGCTGCTGTATCTGCTGATGACGCTGGGTCCAGCGCTGGTGGTCCTTGGCCTTCTCGAAACGCGCAGTCAGCGTGCGAGTGTGACGGGTCCGTTCGTGATGCTGGGTCGCGTTCCGCTCTTCTTCTACCTGCTGCAGTGGCCGATCGCGCACGGCATGTCGGTGGCGCTGAACCTGGCGGCAGGCAAGCAGGTCGACTACCTCTTTCACTCGGTCCCGGAGTTCTACTCGCTGGCTCCGCGTGACGCCGGCTTCGATCTGTGGGTGGCCTATGTCTGCTGGGCGATCGCCATCGCGATCCTGTTCGTGCTGTGCCGCTGGTTCGCTGGCGTGAAGCGTCGGCGTCGCGACTGGTGGCTGGCTTACCTCTAGTCTAGTGTTCCGGACACGAGCAACTCGCAACGGGTTTTCACGGTTGCGCACGAACCGCGTCACAAATCCGTCGGCCCAGTCAAAATTCTGTCGCTGACGTGGCAGCGATCTCGCCAGAACTGCACAACGCGTCTCGCCATTTCTCCGGCTCGGCAGAGGCATCGAAGTTGCCGCCCCGCAGGGAGTGTCGCCACTTCACTCGACCAACCGTTCAAATGTCTATGTCGCCCGCCAGCCGATCCTGAATACGGCGGGGCAGGTGTTCGGCTACGAGCTCCTGTACCGCGAGATTGGCAGTGATACCGGGTGCACCATTGCCACCGACGCCGCGTCGGCGCGCGTGTTCAGCGACGCGGTCCTGGCGATGGGCCTCGACACCCTGACCGCCGGCCGCAAGGCATTCATGAACGTCTCGCGGCGGGTGCTGCTCAGCGACATCGCGACCGTGTTGCCCGCCGAGGCCGTCGTTCTCGAACTGCTCGAAGACATCTCGGTCGACTATGAAGTGCTCGACGCATGCCGCCGTCTGCACGCCGAAGGGTATGCCATCGCCCTCGACGACTTCGTGCCTGGATCCCCGACGGAAGCGCTGCTGCCGTACGCCAGCATGGTCAAAGTGGACATGCTGTCGACGACGCCGCAGGACCGCGCCCGCATCGTCGCGCACATGCCGAAATCCATTCGTCTGATCGCGGAGAAGGTGGAGACGGCCGCGGTGTTCGAGGAAGCCGATGCGGCCGGCTATCACCTGTTCCAGGGTTATTACTTCTGCCGTCCTGCCACGTTCAAAGCGCGCACGCTGTCGGCGACTGCGGTCGCCTACGCACGCCTGCTGGTTGCATTGAACAGACCCGAGGCCAGCATCATCGAGGTCGAGGAGCTCATCAAACGCGATCCGTCGCTGACCTACCGCGTGCTGCAGTGCGTGAACTCCGCCGCCTTCGGCGTTCGACGACAGCTGCAGTCGATCCGGCAGGCACTCGTTCTCCTCGGTCTCGATCAGGTCCGCAAGTGGGCGTCGGTGTGGGCGCTCGCCGGTTTGAACGTCGGCGGCAATCCGGAAGTGGTGACCACCGCAGTCGTTCGCGCGCGATCGTGCGAGCTCGTGGCCGAATCGGTCGTGGGTCGTGAGGAAGCTGCCGAATTCTTCCTGCTCGGATTGTGCTCCATGCTCGACACGATGCTCGGGCGACCGATGAAGGAAGCGGTTGCCGATCTGCCGGTGACCGACCGCATTCGAAGCGCGCTGCTCGGTCAGCCGAATCCGGCACGCCGCGTTCTCGACTCGGTGATCGCATACGAGCGCGCGCTGTGGGAAACCTCCGCGATGCTTCTCGAGCAGGTCGGCGCACATCCGGACAAACTGGCGGACGCGTACAGCGATGCGCTGGTCTGGGCCCGCGGTCTGCAGCAGGTGTCGGCCGCCGCGTAGGTACAACAAAAGAGGCGGATCCTTTCGGTTCCGCCTCGTGTCTCACATCCGCTCCCGTCGGGGCGGCTACTTCTTCTTCGCCCCGTCCTTCTTGGATTCCGTCACGACGAAGTCGGCCATCTCCCACGTGAAGGGTGGCTTTCTGCGGCGGTCGCTCTTCCGTCGCTCCTGTGGAGTCGACTCGCGCTCGGCGCGGCGCTCCTCCTGACGCCGGTCCCATTCGATGCTGACCGGCAGGAGGCGGCTGTCCCGTGTGAGCCGGGCGAAGCGGCGGATGGCCCCGCGCTTCACGTAGATGCGCAGGTTCGGGTCGGTCGGCTGTTGTTCGTCGTCGACGGGATCGGGTTGTGACGGCCGCTTTTTGGACTGCATGTCAGTTCGGATATCGGCCGACTTCCGTCGACTCTTGAGCTGATCCGGACGCTTGCGCACGGCCGCATAGTACGACGGTCCGCCCGCCGCGTCACGAGCGCCCCTTGTGCGTTCGCGGAATGTATCGGTCCCGCGGGCGAACACCGACACCACCGATCGGGCTCCTCACCAGATCACGCGGACTGGATACTGCGTGATCAGCGGATCCGGGGTGACGATGGCCAGTCCCAGGGCAATGGCTTGCGCGATCAGCATGCGATCGAACGGGTCGCGATGCAGCTGCGGCAGCCGCATTCCCTGGAAGGCCGCTGCTTCGTCGAAGGGTAACGCCTCGATTCCGCGCAGTTCGCGTTCAGCGGCCACAAGCTGGTCAGGCGGTTCCGGCAGTGGCAGCCGGCCGGCGCGGTACTTCGTCACGATCTCCCACACCGACGCAGCACTTAGATATACGTCATGCGATGGATCGCGAACGGCAGCGGCCGCTGCGGGCGACAGCGAACTGCCGCCGGCCAGCCAGAGGAACGTGCATGTGTCGAGGAGCAGCTTCACTTGCGCCGCTTGCCGGTACCGGTACGCGCCGAGGTGGCAGCGTACTTGGTCGGGCGTTCCGCCACTCGCGATGTTCGCGACCCGCGCGCCGTCGCGGCTAACGGGTCGCTGCCGACTACGTGATCCCACGCATCGAGATCGGCCACGTCGAGCGGCTCGAAGAACGACGCCGGCACATCGAAGCGCGGCCGACCCTCGAGCGGACCGATCGGGCGCGGTTCCGTCCGTGCGCGTTCGAGCGGTCGCAGTTCGGCGATTGGTTTGTTATGACGGCAGACGATGACTCGCTCGCCGTTGGCCACCCGGTCGAGGTACTCGGAGAGGCGGGCTTTGACCTCGAAAATGTTGGCCTTAATCATGACTATATTCTGAATCAACTTTGTGGGCTGAGGCAAGTAATCCGGCCGCGACGCCGCTCGACTCGGTTCACCGGCACCATGGATCGGCCGTCCGTTCGCGAACGTCGCGATCCCACTCGCGGACAGAACGCTGATCATCACGCGTCGATTCCCTCGCACGAAGCGGGCACGACACTTGATTGGGCGGGCTCAGGAGCAAATGATGTTCGACGTGCTGTGGCGGGAAGTGCGGTATGCGACGCGCTCATTGCGCTCGACCCCGGTGCTCACCCTCGCCGCCGTCGTGACGTTGGCGCTCGGCATCGGGGCCAACACGGCGATTTATTCGATCATCGACAGCCTGTTCTTCCGCGCGCTTCCGGTCAGAGATCCGCAGCAACTTGCGCTGCTGCGTGAAGCAGCCGGGACGGCCGACAGCTCGTGGAGCTATCCGATCTGGGAGCAGGTTCAACGCCGGGCCGATCTGTTCGATGGGGCTGCCGCCTGGAGCACCCTCAATACACGGTTCACCGCATCGATTGATGGCGACCAGCGGACCGTGTTCGGGGTCTACGCAAGCGCAAGTCTGTTTCCGACGCTCGGCGTCACGCCGATCCTCGGGCGGGCGTTCACGCCGGCCGACGAGCGTCCCGGCGGCGCACCTGACGGTCTCGCGGCGGTCATCAGCGATGGATTCTGGCAACGACAGTTCGACGGTCGCCTCGATGTGCTCGGGCATCGGATCACGCTGCAGGGGATTCCGTTCACGATTGTCGGCGTCACGCCGCCGGCCTTCGGCGGACCCGAAGTCGGCCGCGCATACGACGTGGCCATTCCGTTCGGCGCCGAGCCGCTGATCCATGGCGCCGCGGAGTCGTGGCTGCCTGAGCGCTCGACGTGGTGGCTCTCCATCATGCTGCGCTTGAAGAAGGGGCAGACTGCCGATCAGGGGACGCGGCTCCTTCGAGCGCTTCAGCCGCAGATCCGCGAAGCCACGCTGCCGGAGGCTTCGACGGCGGGAGAACGCGCGGAATATTTGCGCGATCCGTTTACGGTTGTCGAAGCGGCGACCGGTCAGTCCTATCTGCGCGGCGAATACCAGCCACCGCTCGTGGCGCTGATGATCGTCGTTGCGCTCGTGCTGCTCGTGGCCTGCGCCAACATCGCGAACCTGCTGCTGGCTCGTGCGATGGGTCGTCGCTACGAATGGAGCCTGCGGCTGGCGCTCGGCGCCTCGCGCTGGCGAGTCGTCCGACAGTTGCTCGTGGAGTGTCTGCTGTTGACGACCGCTGGCGGCGCGGCGGCGCTCGTGATTGCGCGTTGGGGAAGTCAGCTGCTGCTGCGGCTGTTCGCGACCAATGCGGTCGCGCTGGATCTCACGCTCAACTGGAGGGTCCTCGCGTTTACCAGCGTGCTGACGCTGGCCACGGCGCTGATCTGCGCGCTGACGCCCGCACTGCGCGTCGGTCGCAGTGCGTTGAGCGACGCGTTGAAAAGTGTTGGCGGGACGAGTGCGCAATCCAGTCGAATGCGACTCGCCGACGCATGTGTGATCGCACAAGTCGCCCTCTCGTTGACACTCGTCGTCGTCGCCGGGTTGTTCCTGCGGACCTTTGCCGCGCTTGCTGCGGCTCCGCTCGGATTCGAGACCGATGGCGTGCTGCTCGTCGAGGTGAACGCGCAGCGGGCGAACATCGCACCGGGAGCGCGCTTCGCCGCGTACGAGCAGATTCGACAGCGAGTGCTGTCACTGCCCGGCGTTGCGGCTGCGGGCGTTTCGGTCATCGAGCCGGTGAGCGGCGACCTCTGGAGTCGGCGTGTCGAGGTGTCCGGGTCGCAGATGCCGTTGATGGATCACTCGACGGGGCCCGAAGGATTCGGCCGCTCGGGGGCACCGCTCCCTGCGGGCGAGCCGTTGACCGGATTCAACGCCATTACGCCGGGTTGGCTGACGACGTATGGAATCCGCCTGATCGCCGGCCGTGACATCTCCGCTGCGGACCGCGCCAACGGTCGTCGGGTGGCGCTCGTCAATCAGGCCTTCGCGCGGAAGTTTCTCGATGGCGCCAATCCGATCGGGCATACCGTCCGAACGCTTCGCGTGACCGCACCCGCCGCACGCGAAATCGTCGGAGTGGTTGCCGACTCCGCGTACCGAAACCTGCGTGAACAGCCGTTGCCGACCGTTTACGTGCCGCTGGCGCAGACTGATGATGGCGATCCACTGCCGGCACCGCCGCAGGAGATCACCCTGGCGGTGCGGGCGCGTGCGGGTGCGCCCGCGGCGCTCACGAAGAGCGTGTCATCGGCCATCACTGAATTCGACCGCAATCTGTCGCTGTCGTTCCGTTCGATGACCGAGCGCATCAGCGCGAACGTCGTTCAGGAGCGTGCGCTCGCAATCCTCTCGGCGTTCTTCGGCGCGCTCGCGCTGCTGCTGGCCGGGGTCGGTCTCTACGGTGTGATGTCGTACGCGGTGACGCGGCGGCAGCCGGAGATGGCCGTGCGCATTGCGGTTGGCGCCTCGTATGGCTCGGTTGTGCGACTAATCCTGCGGCGCGCGTCTGCGATCGTGGCAACGGGAATCGCGCTTGGCTTCGTGGCGGTCGTGCCGCTGACGGTCGTTCTTCGATCGTTGCTGTTCGGCGTCGCCCCTCGTGATCCCATCACGCTGGCTGGAGCGGCAACGGTGCTCGCGATGACGGCGCTGATCGCCGCCTTCCGCCCAGCCCATCGAGCCGCGAACACGAATCCCACCATCGCGTTACGCGCCCAGTAGGAGCCTTCACGCGGTGTTCGGTCGTGGGACAAGCGATCCCATGACCGGACGCGCCACGCGGATTGACGTGCGATTTCCGCGAGAATCTCCCGGCACAGCGCTTGATATCACAGCGCCGAGAGGTCAGTGAATTGTGACGACCGTGCTTCAGGACCTGCGCTACGCCGTGCGATCGCTGCGCCGTACCCCCGGCTTCACGAGTGCCGCCGTGCTGACGCTCGCGCTCGGCATTGGCGCCACCCTCGCGGTCTTCTCCGTTGTGAACGTCGTGCTGCTCGAGCCGCTTCCATACGGCAACGCGGACCGAATCGCAGCGGTGTGGAATCGATGGGATGGTACGGCGCGCGGCCGCATTTCGCCGGCGGAGTACTTCGACTACCTGCGCGACGTGTCCGCCTTCGAGACCTTTGGTGTCTATCGAGGCGGAACGCTGACGGTGACCTACGAGACCGGCGAGCCGGAACGGCTGCCGGCCGGGTTCATGACGTATGGTGTGTTGCCGGCACTTGGCGTCTCGCCGACGATCGGCACACCGTTCGAGGCGACCGACGACGTCCCGGGCGCCGATGACAAGGTGCTGCTCAGCGACTCGCTGTGGAGACGACGATTCGGCGCGTCGACGGCTGTGATCGGCCGACGGGTCGTGCTGGATGGGCAGCAACACATCGTCATTGGCATCATGCCCGCGACGTTCCGCCTTCCCGACGAATTCGCGTCGCGGGAGCCCGCGCAGCTGTTCGTGCTCTTCAAGTTTCCGCCGCAGGTGGCGCAGCCGCGTGGCAATCACTTTCTCAGAGGTGTTGCTCGTCTTCGCCAGGGTGTGAGTGTCCAGGCGGCCTCGAGCGAGATCGGTGCGATGGTCGCAGGGTTCATGCAGCGGATGCCGGGCGAGTACCCACCACGCATGCACTTCGGCGCGGGAGTCACTTTACTGAAGGAGGACGTGACTGCAAGTACCAGGCGTCCGTTGCTGATTCTTCTCGGGGCGGTGGTCTGCGTGCTGGTCGTGGCGTGCACCAACGTCGCGAATCTGTTTCTGTCCCGCACTGAATTCCGCAGGCGCGAGGTGGGAGTCCGGGCGGCGCTCGGTGCCTCCCGCCGGCGAATCATCACGTATGGGATTGCCGAACCGCTACTCGTCGCGCTCGCCGGTGGAATCGCCGGTGTTGGTCTCGCTGCAGTCGGCGTCAGGTTGCTGCCGCTGCTCGAGCCCGCCGATCTGCCGCGCGTCGATGCGGTGAGGTTCGATTGGACCGTTCTCGCGTTCGCGATCGTGCTCTCAATCGTCGCTGCGCTGCTGGTCGGCCTCGTTCCTGCGCTGCGCGCGTCGCGGACGGCACCGCGTTCGGAGCTGGCGGGTGGCACACACGGCCTGCTGTTCATCGGTGGGCAGGGGATGCGCCACGCATTGGTCGCGGCACAAATCGGACTGACGGTCGCGTTGCTGCTTGGAGCCGCGCTCCTCACGACGAGCTTCCGCCGGCTGCTGGTCGTCGATCCCGGATATCGAACCGATCATGTCGTTGCCGTCGACGTCAATCTTTCTGCTGCCGCGTATCCCGACGGGGCCCGTGGTGGCCAGTTCTACGCGCGCGTGCTGGACGAGCTCGGCCGGCAGCCTGGCATCGTGTCGGCCGGTGCGGTTGCGAACCTGCCGCTGGCGGGTGCGGGCGGCGATCTCAACATCCAGATCGAAGGTCGTGAAACGCAGCCTGGCACACCGTCGCGCCGCGCCGACTGGCAGGTCGTCACGCCAGGGTACTTCGATGCGTTGCAGATACCGCTGACTCGCGGTCGCGTGATCGAGTCGACCGATCGCGTCGACACACCCGGCGTCGTCGTGATCAACGAAACGATGGCGCGCGACTACTGGCCCGGCGTCGATCCCGTGGGAGCGCGGTTCAGGCTCGGCGGCGGCGCCGAGCCGAGTACGGCAACCGTGATTGGCGTCGTCGGCGACGTTCGACACAACACATTGGCTGACGGACCTATCAGGCAGATGTACTTTGCCCATAGCCAATTCCGCTTCTGGGGTGGTGCCAAGCAGCCGGTTCGAGGCCTCACACTCGTGGCGAGGACAACCGAGCAGCCGGTGTTCTCGGCGGAGTCGTACGCCGAACGATTCGCTCAATCGATCCGACCGTGCCGATTGGTGCTGTTCGGACGATGGACGCGGTGCGCGCCGACTCGGTGTCACGGCCACGATTCGTGACGGTTCTGTTGTCGATCTTCTCTGCGACGGCGCTCCTCGTGGCGCTCGTCGGCATCTATGGCGTGGTC
>Ga0111538_10006720_pt1 | contig 15543 bp, 12 predicted proteins | sample SoiMethybrSBSTD1_FD_79669 | JGI IMG/M metagenome (GOLD analysis project Ga0111538, IMG submission 79669) | Bulk soil microbial communities from a Populus tree surrounding site in Tennessee, USA - Soil MetaG P. TD hybrid SBSTD1 (version 2)... | ecosystem: Environmental > Terrestrial > Soil >...
AGCGGCGTGCGCAACTACCACAACGCCGGCAAGGTGCAGGCGTCGAGCGAGCCGCAGGACATGCGCCTGCAGCGGATGCTCGGCCACATCACCCACCTGATTCCCAACACGCCGAAGAACGCGCTCGTCATCGGCTTCGGCGCCGGCGCGACGGCCGGCGCGGTCAGCATCGGTCCGGACGTCGAACGGATGACGATTGCCGAGATCGAGCCGCTCGTGCCCAAGTCGGTGTCTGAGTACTTCGGCCAGCACAACTACAACGTCGCGAAGAACCCGAAGGTGACGATCCACATCGACGACGCGCGGCACTTCCTGATCACGACGAACCAGATGTTCGACGCCATCACGTCGGACCCGCTGGATCCGTGGGTCAAGGGCGCCGCCACGCTCTACACGACCGAATTCTTCGATCTCGTCAAGAAGCACCTGAACCCTGGCGGCGTCGTCACCCTGTTCGTGCAGCTGTACGAGAGCAACACGGCTGCGGTGAAGAGCGAGATCGGGACCTTCTTCAATGCGTTCCCGAACGCCGTTGTCTGGGGCAACACGAACAACGGGCAGGGGTACGATCTGGTCCTGATGGGGCAGGTCGAGCCGATCAAGATCGATCTGGACGCGATGGACGCCAAGCTGCAGAGCCCGAAGTACGCACAAGTCGCGCAGTCGCTGCGCGAGATTGGCTTCAATTCGGCGGTCGAACTGTTCTCGACCTACGCCGGCCAGAAGTCGGACCTCGGCGTCTGGCTCCAGGACGCGGCGATCAACCGCGATCGCAACCTGCGGCTTCAGTACCTCGCGGGGATGGGCTTGAACCTCTACCAGAGCGGGCCGATCTACTCCGAGATGCTGGCGCACACCCGGTTTCCCGACAACCTCTTCGCCGGATCGCCGGCGGCGCTGCAGGCGATTCGTGAAGGCATCGAGCGGGCCAGAGGCCGCTGACGTGCTATGACCAGACACCGTTCGCTCGTCGTCGCCAGTCTGCTTTGCGTCGTCGCTTTCGGGCTGGCCATCAGCCCGGCCCGGATCGGGGCGGCGACCGACACCCTGCCGGACCGGCTGACCGATCAGGAGTTCTGGAAGCTCAGCGAGGAACTGTCCGAGCCGAACGGCAGCTTCCGATCCGACAATCTGGTCTCGAACGAAATCTGGTTTCAGTGGGTCATTCCCGATCTGCTGTCGAGAACGAAGCCGGGCGGCGTGTATCTCGGTGTCGGGCCCGAGCAGAACTTCACCTACATCGCGGCGCTGAAGCCGAAGATGGTGTTCATCACCGACATCCGGCGCGGCAATCTGCAGATGCACCTGCTGTACAAGGCGCTGTTCGAGATGAACGGCGACCGCGCGGACTTTTTTGCCAAGCTCTTCAACAAGCCGCGGCCGCCCGGACTCACCGCGAAGTCCACGGCGAACGAGCTGATCAACGCGTACTGGGACCAGACCAGGACTCCGACGCACTCGGAGGCGGTCTACAAAGAGAACCTCAAGGCGATCCAGGACCACCTGACCAAAAAGCACGGGCTGCCGCTCAGCAAGGACGACCTGGACGGGATCGAGTACATCTACTGGCACTTCTACTGGCACGGCCCGGCGATCACCTACAGTTCGTCCACCAACGGCAACGGCCGTGGCAACATGGCGATGTACGGCGATCTCATGGTCGCGACCGACGGATCGAACATGAGCCGCAGCTACCTGGCCAGCGAGGAGAACTTCCGGGTCCTGAAGGATCTGCACGAGCGGAATATGCTCGTCCCGGTCGTCGGCAATTTCGGCGGGTCCAAGGCGCTGCGCTCCTTGGGCCGCTACCTGAAGGAGCGCGGCGCGACCGTGTCTGCGTTCTACCTGTCGAACGTCGAGCAGTACCTCTACCAGGACGGGTTGTGGAATGCGTTCTGCGGCAACGTCGCCAGCCTGCCGCTCGATGAACGGAGCACGTTCATCCGGTCGCAGCAGGGGGGCGGGGGCGGGTCGGGCGGGCTCGTCAACGTCCTGGGATCGATGCTGAACGAAACCAGGAACTGCGGGCTGCCGGTTCCCAGCCAGACGCCGGGGCTGAACGTCAGAATCTCGCGATGACCCACCGCCGCGCGCTCACAGCCGGCCTGCTCCTTGCGCTGGCTGTTGGTGCGTGGTCCTGGCAGCCGGCCGCGCACGTCGCGGCGCTGCCCGCCAGCCTGAGCGACGCCGAGTTCTGGTCGCTGGTCGAGACGTTTTCCGAGCCGGGCGGCACGTTTCACTCCGACAATTTCGTCTCGAACGAAGGCCGCTACCAGGTCGTCATCCCTGAGCTGGTCGGCCGCGTCGCGCCCGGCGGGCTCTACCTCGGCGTCGGTCCCGAGCAGAACTTCACCTACATGGCGGCCGTCCGGCCGAAGATGGCGTTCATTCTCGACATCCGGCGCGGCAACCTTCAGGAGCATCTGCTCTACAAGGCGCTCTTCGAGCTGTCGGCCGACCGTGCCGAGTTCGTGTCCCGCCTCTTCTCCCGCGCGCGGCCTGCGGGCCTGACGACGGCGTCCACGCCCGACGCGCTGTTCGCGGCGTTCGGCGCGGTCCCGGCCAGCGAAGAGCTCTACCGCACCAACCTCAAGAGCGTCCTCACGCACCTCACGACGCGCCATCGTTTCCGGCTGCGCGAGGAGGACACGGCGGGCATCGACTACATCTATCGCAACGCCTTCCTCGTGGAAGGGCCGTCGATCGGATATGCGCTCACCGGCCGCGGCCGGATCGGCAACACGCCGAGCTACGCAGAGCTGATGTCGATGACCGACGGCGCCGGCCGCCAGCGGAGCTACCTCGCGACTGAAGCACACTTCCTCTTCCTCAAGGACCTGGAAACGCGCAACCTGGTGGTGCCCGTCGTCGGCAATTTCGGCGGATCGAAGGCGCTGCGCGCGATTGGCAGATACGTACGCGACCACGGCGCGACCGTCTCGGTGTTCTACGTGTCGAACGTCGAGCAGTACCTGCGGCAGGATGGCCTCTGGGGCACGTTCTGCGAGAACGTGAAATCGATGCCGCTCGATGCGTCGAGCACGTTCATTCGATCGGCGCGCGGCGGCGGGCGCGGCGTCATCGCCCCGGCGCCTGGCGGGCCAGGCATGTTTACGACCGATCTGGCGCAGATTCAGGCCGACACGCGAACCTGCGCGGCCGGGCCGGCGGCTCGTCCGCTGGCGTCGAGGTGAGGCGATGGCGATCCGGCGGGGGCTGGTTCGAGCGGTTCTAGCGACGGCGCTGCTCGTCGCCGCCGCCGGTTCGGGTGTGGCCCGTGGCCCGCTCGACGTTCCCGGCCGGCTCTCCGATCAGGAGTTCTGGCGCCTGACCGAGGTGCTCTCCGAGGCGAACGGCACGTTCCGGTCGGACAATCTGGTGTCGAACGAGCTGGTCTTCGCGCGGGTGCTGCCCGAGCTCGCCAAAGTGCCGCAACCGGCAAGCGTGTACCTCGGCGTCGGTCCCGAGCAGAACTTCACTTACATCGCCGCGCTGCGTCCGAAGCTCGCCGTGATCCTCGACATCCGGCGCGGCAACCTGCACCTGCAGCTGATGTACAAAGCGCTCTTCGAGCTCGCCACCGACCGCGCCGAATTCCTGTCGCTGCTGTTCACGAAGCCGCGGCCGGCCGGGCTCGGCCGCGAGGCGAGCGCGCGTGAATTGATGGAGGCGTACTGGACGACCGACACGAGCCCCGACCCGGTGTACCAGAAGAACCTCCAGACGATCAAAGACGTACTGACGAAGAAGCACGGGTTTGCGCTTTCGCCGGAGGACCTCAAGGGGATCGAGTACGTGTACTACTCGTTCTACTGGTTTGGTCCGAGCATCACCTGGTCGTCGAGCAGCAGCGGCGCGCCCGGCGCGCGCGCCCACTACAAGGACCTGGTGCTGCAAACCGACATCAGCGGCCAGGAGCTGAGCTATCTGGCCAGCGAGGACAAGTTCGCGTTCCTGAAAGACCTCGAGGCGCGCAATCTCGTCGTGCCGGTCGTCGGCAACTTCGGGGGACCGAAGGCGATCAAGGCCATCGGCGCGTACCTGAAGGGGCTCGGCGCCACGGTGACGGCGTTCTACGTGTCGAACGTCGAGCAATACCTCCGCCAGGACGGGCTGCTCGACACGTTCCTCTGTTCGAACGTCCGCGATCTGCCGCTCGACCGGACCAGCGTCTTCATCCGGCCCTCGAGCATCGGAGCCAGGATCGGCATCGTCTCGAGCACGGTCACGCTCAACGGGCAGGTCATCCGGGTGACCCCGCCGACCGCGACCACGTCGGTGCCGATTGGCGGATCGCCGATTAGCGCCATGCTGGTGGAACTGACCGAAGGGTGCAAGGCGGGCGGCGGACTGCGGCCCGCGCCTGTGCCGCAGTAGGGCCATGATGCGCCGCCGGGTTCTCGTCGCCGCGATTGTCGGGCTGGCCGTCACGGTCGGCGCGTGGTCGCCGGGACAAGTCGCCACGTCGCAACTGCCGCTCCGGCTCGCGGATGCGGACTTCTGGCGGCTCGTCGAGGAATTCTCCGAAGCGAACGGCTTCTTCCGGTCGGACAACCTGGTGTCCAACGAGGACACCTTCCAGTTCGTCATCCCCGATCTCCAGCGCATCGTCCGGCCCAGCGGCGTGTACATCGGCGTCGGGCCGGATCAGAACTTCACGTACATCGTCGCGGTCAGGCCGAAGCTGGCTTTCATCACCGACGTCCGCCGCGGCAATCTGCATCTGCACCTGATGTACAAGGCGCTCCTCGAGCTGTCCGCCGATCGGGCCGAGTTCCTGTCGCGGCTGTTCTCGCGCCGCCGGCCGCCCGGGCTGGGCGCGACGTCGGCCCCCGAGCAGCTCTTTGCGGCGTACTCGATGGTGACGTCGAGCCGTGAGGCGTACGAGGAGACCTTCAAGGCGATCATCGACACGCTGCGCACGCGCCACGGGTTTGCGCTCGATGACGAGGACATCGCGGGGATCGCCTTTGTCTTCGGCAGCTTCTATGCCGGGGGTCCGTCGCTCGCCTACGCGAGCGGGGGCGGCTTCGGACGCGGCCGCTATCCGACCTACCAGGACCTGCAGATGGCCACCGACGGCCAGGGCACGAACCGGTCGTACCTGGCGACCGAGGAGAATTTCCGCACCCTGAAAGCGCTCCAGCACAACAACCTGATCGTGCCGCTCGTCGGCAACTTCGCCGGACCGAAGGCGCTGCGGGCGGTGGGCGCCTATCTCAAGGCCCACGGCGCGACCGCGACCGTGTTCTATGCGTCCAACGTGGAGCAGTACTTGTTTCAGGACCGGCGCTGGCCCGAGTTCGCGCGCAACGTCGCGGCGCTGCCGCTCGACTCGTCGAGCACGTTCATCCGGACGTGCTTCAACAACTGCGCGCCGAATTCCGGCTACCGGTCACTGACGATGCTGGATTCGATGCAGGGGTTGCTGCGCGACTTCGAGGCTGGCCGCGTCTTGTCATATTGGGATGTCCTCTCACACCGCCGCTGACCCCGCACGACGCCCCGCGCGGCGGCGCCTCGCGCTCGGCCTGGCGGCCGGCCTGCTGGCGTGCTGGCTGGTTGTGCCCGCCAGTGCGATCCAGGCGCCGTCGCAAGCGCTGCCGGCACGGCTCTCCGACAAGGCGTTCTGGTCGCTCGTCGAGTCGTTCTCCGAGCCCGACGGGACGTTTCAGTCCGACAACCTGGTGTCGAACGAGCGGGCGTTTCAGCATGTCGTGCCGGCGCTGCGGCAGATGAAGCGCGGCGGCGTGTATCTCGGCGTCGCGCCCGATCAGAACTTCACCTACCTCGTCGCGCTCGAGCCGGCGATGGCGTTCATTCTCGACATCCGGCGCGGCAACCTGCGGCAGCACCTGATGTACAAGGCGATCATCGAGCTGTCCGAGACGCGCGCCGACTTTCTGTCGCGATTGTTCTCGCGGCCGCGCCCGAAAGATCTCGAAGTCAAGGCGCCCGCCGCCGAGATCCTCGCGGCCTTCGCCGGCGCGACACCCAGCGAGACCGCGTACGAAGAGAACCTGCGCGCGATCACCGACCACCTCACGAAGACGCACGGGTTTGCGCTGACGCCGGCGGACCTGCAGGGGATCGAATACATCTACGGCATGTTCTTCCAGTTCGGACCGGCGCTGACGTACTCGTCGAGCAGCGGCCGCGGCCGCGGGATGCCGACCTACGCGGAGCTGCAGCAGCAGACGGACGGCATCGGCGACAACCGGGCGTACCTCGCATCCGAGGATCTCTACCGCACGCTCAAGACGCTCGAGGAACGGAACCTGGTGGTCCCGATCGTCGGCGACGTGTCGGGCCCGAAGGCGCTGCGATCCATCGGCCAGTACTTGACCGACCACCGGGCGGTCGTGACCGCGTACTACACGTCCAACGTCGAGCAGTATCTGTTCCAAAACGGACGGTGGGAGGCGTTCTACGCCAATCTCGGCGCGCTGCCGCTCGACGACGCCAGCACGCTCATCCGGTCGGCACGCGGCATCAACATCCTCGATCCGATTCGGCCGCTGCTGAAAGACGTGTCCGACGGTAAGATTCGAACATATGCCGACGTTACGATTCGCGGCGCGATCAAGTAAGCTCCGGCTCGCCGTGCGCCGCCCGCTGCTTCTCCTCGTCGGGGTGATGCTTGGCGGTCTCGGCGTCTGGCCGCTTGCCGATGCGACGCCCGCGGCGCCCGTGGCCAGCCTGCCGGCGCGGCTCTCGGACGCCGAGTTCTGGAAATTGTCCGCGCAGCTCTCCGAGCCGAACGGGTATTTCCGGTCGGAGAATCTCGTCTCGAACGAGCACACGTATCAGTACGTCATCCCGTCCCTGATCAAGTCGGCCAGGCCCGGCGGCGTCTATCTGGGCGTGGCGCCGGACCAGAACTTCACGTACATGATCGCCGTCCAGCCGAAGATGGCGTTCATCGTGGATATCCGGCGCGGGAATCTGCTCCAGCACCTGATGTACAAGGCAATCTTCGAGCTGTCGTCGGATCGCGTGGACTTTCTCGCGCGCCTCTTCTCGAAGAACCGTCCGGCCGGCGTCGGCGCCAAATCGAGCGTCGTGGATCTGTTCAATGCGTTTGCGCGCAGCGACATGAGCGTCGATCAGTACAAGGAGCGCTATCAGCAGAACGTGCAGGAACTGCGGGATCACCTCGTGAAGAAGCACGGCTTCGCCCTGACTCAGGCGGACATCGATCAGCTCGAGGGGATCTACTTCGCGTTTTTCTGGGAGGGGCCGGCGATTCGCTACTCGATGTCGCCCACCGGCCTCAGCGGACCGCGGTTCGCGTCCAACTTCCCGACCTACGAGGAGATGATGATGCAGACCGACTGGGAGGGCCAGTCGCGCAGCTACCTCGCCTCGGAAGAAAACTTCCGGTTCATCAAAGGCCTCCAGGAGAGGAACCTGATCGTGCCGGTGATGGGGAACTTCGCCGGGCCGAAGGCGCTGCGCGCCGTCGGCCGCTACATCCGCGAGCGCGGCGCGACCGTCTCGGCCTATTACGTGTCGAACGTCGAGCAGTATCTTTTCCAGGACGTCCTCTTCGACGAGTTCGCCAAGAACGTCGCGACCCTCCCGGTGGACGACTCGAGCACCTTCATCCGGTCGGTCTCGAGCCGCTTCGGCTACGGCGGGCCATACCTCTGGACCGACGGCCGCGCCAGCGCGCTCGATCCGATCCGCGCGTTCGTTCGCGACTTTCAGGCCGGCAAGATCCGCAATTACTACGACGTCAACGCGCGAAGCAAATAACAGCCGGTGCACAGTGCACGGTGCTGGGTGCGGGTGCACGTGCAGGGTGCGGGGTTCGCAGGAGGGGCGGGCTTCAGCCCGCCTTGTACCGGCCGGCTGAAGCCGGCCCCTCCTAGTACTTCCAGCCCCGGTCCGCGCCCTTGGGCGCGTACTTCTCGATGTGTTGGACGATCTTGTCGAAAAGCTCGCCGCCGCGCGGGCCCCAGCAGTGCGGCGCCATCGGCTGAAACACGATCTCGCCGGTGAACGGCGGATCCTTCGCCCGCTGTTTGAGGAACTCGTCCAGCATCCGCACGCCCATGTTGAGGTAGTACGAGTCCATGTCGCCGACGTAGACGTTGATTTTGTGCGCGACTTTCGGGCCGAGGGTGGTCCAGTTCGTTTCCAGGATGTTCCGCAGGTCGTAGTGCTGCTTCCAGTACTCCGCGACGGTCTTGTCGATCGTCCCTGTCGCCTTGTCCCAGATCCGCCTGGGATAGCCGTCGGCGCCGACCGGACTGTAGGTCGCCTCCCAGATGTCCCACTGGCCGCCAGAGCGTGACTGATCGCCCACGACGAGCTCGTACCAGTTCTCGTCCTTCATCATCGACTGGATATTGCCGTCGGGCCGCCGCTGGTTCGGACGCTCGATCTTCATCCAGTCGCGCTCGAGCCAGTAAGCGTTGGCGTCCTGGTAGATGTTGACGATCTGGTGATAGCGGAAGTCCACCGAATCGGGGCAGAGCGAGAACGTGCCGCCGTAGAGATCCGGATAGAGCACCTGGTGGGCGAGCGCGATCCATCCGCCGGTCGAGCCGCCGGTGAGAATGCGCGCCCACGGCTCGCGGATCGCCCGGAAACGGGTCTCGACGGCCGGCAGCAATTCCTGCACGATGGCGTCGCCGAACGGCCCGTTGTTCTCGGAATTCACGCCGTACGAATCGTCGTAGTACGGCGACGGGTGCTGGAGCGTCACGTACAGCACCCGCGGCGTGCCGTCCGCGTTCCAGTAGTTCGTGAACGCCTGATCGCGTCCGTAGCCGCCGGGCGCGCCGGTCGAGAAGTGCCCCTGAGAGTAGACGATGGGGTACTTCGTGTCGGGATGCTGATCGTAGCCTTTCGGCAGGAGGACGGTCGCGCCGATGAAGATCGGCTGTCCCCACCATCTGGTCAGAATCTGACTCTGGATCCGGAACCGTTTGACCGACTCGGTATCGGCCGGCATCTGCACCGGCGGGATGACCTTGTCCGCCGTCAGGCGGATCGGCGTCGACGCGCCGGGCTCGAAGCGAATCCTGACCGGGTCACCGAAGAGATTTCCGGGCGATGTCTTCCAGTTCTGCCCTTCCCACTGGTCCATGTGCAGCCAGACGGTGTGGCCGTCGGCGCGCGCGAACTTCGTATAGAGGTTCACGAACGGCTGCGCGAAGTATTCGCCGGCGGGCAGATGGCGCAGGCTGTCCACCGGATAGCCGCGCTCGTCGGCGGCGATGACGACCGGTGTCCCGGGCGCCAGGTTCTCGACGGCGCGCGAGAACAGCGGCGCGCCGGTCGGGCTGGCCTGCTGAATGGGGGTCTGCCGATCGGCGGCGCGACTGATCGCGACGTACACGCGGCCGGTCACGGGGCCGGCGTGCGCGGCCGGGCTGACGACGATTTCGAATCGCGGATCGGACGACTGCGCGGTGGCCGCCGCGAAGATCGGCGCCACGAGGGCGGCGCCGGCAGCGGTCAACCACCGGAGGGTGGTTGTCGGGCGGGTCCGCATGCGGCCATGCTAGCATCAACCGTCTTTCGGAAAGGACGAGCGGATGGTGCAGACACGTCGAGTGTTTCTCGCAGCTGGACTGGCCTTCATCTTCGGCCTGACGTTCTCGACCGGCCCGCGCGCGGCCGCGCGCACGGAACTGCCGGCGAAACTGACCGACGCCGAATTCTGGAAGCTGGTCGAAGACTTCTCGGAGGCGAACGGGTCCTTCCGCTCCGACAACCTGCTGTCGAACGAGCTGTGGTTCCAGACCATCATCCCGGATCTGTTGAACCTGGTGAAACCGGGGGGCGTCTACCTGGGCGTCGGACCGGAGCAGAACTTTTCCTATATTGCCGCGCTCAAGCCGAGCATGGTGTTCATCGTGGACATCCGTCGCGGCAACCTGCACACGCAGCTCATGTACAAGGCACTCTTCGAGCTGGCCGCCACCCGCGCCGATTTCGTGTCGCTGCTGTTCGCTCGCAAACGGCCTGACGGGCTCTCGGCCAGCTCCTCGGTGCAAGACATCTTCAACGCCGTGGCCGCCGCACCGGCCAGCGAGGAGATCTACAAAGAACACTACAAGAAGGTGATCGACCACCTGACGAAGACGCGCGCGCTTCCGCTCCCGGCGGAAGATCTGGGCGGCATCGACTACGTGTATCGCAACTTCTTCACCTTTGGTCCCTCGATCAACTACAACTCGAGCACGAGCGGCGGCATCGGGCGCGCCGGGACGACCTATCAGGCGCTCATGACGACGACCGACAGCGTGGGTCAGGCGCGGAGTTACCTCGCGTCGGAGGCGCTCTTCGGCGTGCTGAAGGATCTCGAGACCAGAAACCTGGTCGTCCCGCTCGTCGGCGACTTTGCCGGGCCGAAGGCGATTCGCAGCGTCGGCCGCTACGTCAAGGACAAGGACGCGAGCGCGGCCGTCGCGGCGTTCTATCTCTCCAACGTCGAGCAGTACCTGAACCAGAACGGCGTCTGGCAGCTCTTCTGCAACAACGTCGCCAGCCTCCCGCTGAACGCGCAGAGCACGTTCATCTACAGTCAAGGCGGGCAAGGCGGGCGCGGCGGCGGCGGGGGAGGCGGGGGCCTGGCGTCCTGGTACCGTCCCATGCTCGCCGACGTGAAATCGTCCAACTGCGCGGCGAGCGCGCCGGCATCCGGCACGGGCCGGTGAAGCGCGCGCTCGTCGCCGTCGCGCTCCTGCTCCTCTGGTCGCCCCGGGTCGAGATCCCGGCGCGGCTCAGCGACGCCGAGTTCTGGAAGTTCATCACGGCGACCTCCGAGCCCGGCGGCTATTTCCGCAACGAGAACATCACGAACCTCACGTCGAACGAGCTGTGGTTCCAGTACGTCATCCCGGATTTGATCCGGCGGACGAAACCGGGCGGCGTGTACCTCGGGGTCGGCCCGGAGCAGAACTTCACCTATATGGCCGCGACGCGGCCGAAGCTCGCCATCCTCTTCGACATCCGCCGCGGCAACCTCGATCTCCAGTTGATGTACAAGGCGATCTTCGAGCTGTCGAAGGATCGCGCGGACTTCGTGTCGATGCTCTTCGCCAAGCCGCGGCCCGAGGGGCTCGGGCCGGCCGCGACCGCCGCGCAGCTGTTCTCGGCCTTCGCCCGCGTGACGACGAGCGAGCCGCTCTACAAGCAGCACCTCCAGGCCATCAAGAATCACCTGACCAGGACGCATGGGTTTCCGTTGCTAGCTGACGATCTGACCGGCATCGACGCGGTCTACACCACGTTCTACTGGAGCGGCTTCGCGGTCCGGGCCTCCCCGACGTACGCGGAGCTGATGACCGCGACCGACGCGTCAGGTGCAGCGCGCAGCTACCTGGCCAGCGACGAGCACTTTCAGTTCCTGAAGGATCTCCAGACCCGCAATCTCGTGGTGCCCGTTGTCGGCGACTTCGGCGGGCCGAAGGCCATCCGGGCCGTCGGCGCGTATCTCAAGTCGGTCGGCGCCACTGTGGCGGCGTTCTATCTCTCCAACGTCGAGCAGTACCTGTCGCAGGACGGGAAGTGGGACGCGTTCTGCCGGAGCGTCGCGACGCTGCCCCTGGACGGCGGGAGCACCTTCATCCGGTCACAGAACGGCGGCGGCGGCGGCGGATTCGGCCGCGGCGGCGGGTTCGTCTCGAGCCTCGGCGGGATCGCGGCCGAGGTCCAGGGGTGCCGGTAGGTGGACCCAGGGGACGAAGGGGTTCGTACCTGTCGTCCCCGGGGCTCCGGGGCGCCGGCAAATGGGGTGCCGGACTTGACCCCGTTTTTGTCGCTGTGCTAACCTCGCAAGGTTATTCGGGCTTAGGACACCCTATCTAGGCCCGCGTCCAGGACCGAGCGCCGTGCCAGACGCCAAGGCCGGCCAGCTTCCCGCTCCTGGCTGATTCCGCGCGACCGGCGCGGCGCGGCAACGCGTCGTTCTCCGGCGGCATGGCTGACAACAGCAATAGGGGAGTGAATCGGGCGCCGAGCATCGTGCTCCTAGGCCCGAGGCGAACCACACGCTGCACACCGCGGCGCGACGATGTGTCGTCGGCTGCGGCAGCGTGCGATACGGGTCGTGTGAAGGAACGTCACAATGCCAACGATTAGCCAGCTCGTTCGTCAGGGTCGCGAAGCGGTGTTGAGCAAGACGAAGAGCCCCGCGCTCCAGAGCAGCCCGCAGAAGCGCGGCGTCTGTGTCCGCGTCTTCACCCAGACCCCGAAGAAGCCGAATTCCGCGCTCCGCAAGGTCGCGCGCGTGCGGCTGACGAACGGCATCGAGGTCACGACCTACATCCCGGGCGTCGGCCACAACCTGCAGGAGCACTCGCTGGTGCTCATCCGCGGCGGCCGCGTGAAGGATCTGCCGGGCGTGCGGTATCACGTGGTGCGCGGCACGCTCGACGCCGTCGGCGTCGCGGGCCGCATGCAGGGGCGCTCGAAGTACGGAGCGAAACGACCCAAGAAGTAATTTGGAGATTCAAGGATTCAGAGATTCAGAGATTCCGGGTTCCGAATCTCTGAATCCCGAATCCCTGAATCCCAGAATGCAAGGATCAGCTTCATGCCACGTAGACGAGAAATTGCCAAGCGCGAGGTTCCGGCGGACCCGATTTACAACAGTCCGCTGGTGACGAAGTTCATCAGCACGATCATGCGCGGCGGCAAGCGATCGACCGCCGAGCGGATCATGTACAAGGCGCTCGACATCGTGAAGGAAAAGAGCGCGGACGATCCGCTGAAGGTGTTCAAGAAGGCGATCGACAACGTCAAGCCGAGCCTCGAAGTGAAGTCGCGGCGGGTCGGCGGCTCGAACTACCAGGTGCCGGTCGAAGTGAACCCGAACCGCCGCCTGTCGCTGGCAATCCGCTGGGTGTCGTCGTACGCGCGCGAGCGCGGTGACGGCAAGACGATGCAGGAGAAGCTGGCGAACGAGTTCCTGGATGCGGCCAACCTGCGTGGCGGCGCGGTGAAGAAGCGCGAAGACACGCACCGAATGGCCGAGGCCAATAAGGCGTTCGCGCACTACCGTTGGTAGGGAGGAGGGGCGGGCTTGAGCCCGCCCAGCGGGCCGGCTGAAGCCGGCCTCTCCGAATGTAGAGAGACAGATTTCCATGCCACGTCAAGTTCCACTCAATCGTTGTCGCAACATCGGCATCATGGCCCACATCGATGCCGGCAAGACGACGACGACCGAGCGCATCCTGTTCTATACCGGCATCACCTACAAGATCGGTGAGGTGCATGAAGGTACGGCCGTCATGGACTGGATGGAGCAGGAGCAGGAGCGCGGGATCACGATCACGTCCGCGGCGACGACCTGCTCGTGGCGGGAACAGCGCATCAACATCATCGACACGCCCGGCCACGTCGACTTCACCGCCGAGGTCGAGCGGTCGCTGCGCGTGCTCGACGGCGCCGTCGCCGTGTTCGACTCGGTCGCCGGCGTCGAGCCCCAGTCGGAGACCGTCTGGCGGCAGGCCGACAAGTACCGCGTCCCCCGCATCTGCTTCGTCAACAAGATGGACCGGATCGGCGCGAACTTCGAGCGCACGTTCGAGCAGATCAAGTCGAAGCTGCAGGGCAACCCGGTCGCGATTCAATTCCCGATTGGCGCCGAGGACAAGTTCGTCGGCATGGTCGACGTCGTCCGGATGAAGGCGATCACGTGGAAAGACGAGGCGATGGGCGCCGACTACGTGGTCGAGGAAATCCCGGAATCGCTCAAGGAACAGGCGCACGCCTATCGTGAAGCGCTGATCGAGAAGGTCAGCGAGGTCGACGACCAGATTCTGGAGATGTACCTGCACGGCCAGGAGATCCCCGAGGATCGGATCAAGGCGGCTCTGCGCAAGCGGACGGTCGAGTCGGTGCGCAAGGAAGACGCCGCGTTCGTGCCGGTGATCTGCGGCTCCGCGTTCAAGAACAAGGGCGTGCAGCCGCTCCTCGACGCGGTGGTGGACTATCTGCCGTCGCCGCTCGAGATTCCCGCGATGATCGGGATCGACCCGAACGGCGCCGAGGGGGCCCAGACCGAGCGTCCGGCCAAGGACGACGCGCCGCTCGCGGCGCTGGCGTTCAAGATCATGACCGACCCGTTCGTCGGTCAGCTCACGTTCATCCGCGTGTACTCCGGCGTCATGACGTCCGGGATGGCGGTCTACAACGCGACGAAGCAGAAGACCGAGCGCATCGGCCGCCTGCTCAAGATGCACGCGAACAAGCGCGAGGAGATCAAGGAAGTCTACGCCGGCGACATCGCCGCCGCGGTCGGGCTGAAGTCGGTCTCGACCGGCGACACGGTGTGCGACGAGAAGACGCCGGTCATCCTCGAGGCCATGGATTTCCCCGAGCCGGTCATCTCGCTCGCGATCGAGCCGAAGACGAAGGCCGACCAGGAGAAGCTCGGCATGGGGCTCGGCAAGCTGATGGCCGAGGATCCGACGTTCCGGGTGAAGACCGATACGGAGACCGGCCAGGTGGTCATCGCCGGCATGGGCGAGCTGCACCTCGAGATCATCGTCGACCGCCTGAAGCGCGAGTTCAACGTCGAGGCGTCGGTCGGCAAGCCGCAGGTCGCCTACAAGGAAACCGTCACCCGCCCGTCCGAGGGCGAGGGACGCTACATCAAGCAGACCGGCGGCCGCGGCCAGTACGGGCACGCCAAGATCCGGATGATTCCGCGCAAGCCCGGCGAAGGCTACGAGTTCGTGAACGAGATCGTCGGCGGCACGATTCCGAGGGAATACATCAAGCCGATCGATCAGGGCATTCGCGAAGCGATGACGACGGGCGTCCTCGCCGGCTATCCGATGGACGACGTGAAGATCGAGCTCTACGACGGCTCGTACCACGACGTGGACTCGAGCGAAATGGCGTTCAAGATCGCCGGCTCGATGGCGTTCAAGGATGCGGCGAAGAAGGCGCATCCGGTGCTGCTCGAACCGATGATGCGGGTCGAGGTCGTCGTCCCCGAGGAATACATGGGCGACGTCATCGGCGACATCACCAGCCGGCGCGGTCACATCCAGTCGATGGAGTCGCGCGGCGGCTCGCAGGTGATCAACTCACGCGTGCCGCTGTCGGAGATGTTCGGCTACGCGACCGACATCCGGTCGCGAACGCAGGGCCGCGGCTCGTACTCGATGCACTTCGATCGCTACGAGCCGGCACCGGCGTCCGTGAGCGAGGAAGTCGTCGCGAAAGTACAGGGGAAATAAGGAAGACCGCCGAGGTGCGAGCGTAGCGAGCCACGAGGCGGGCGTTTGGGGGTGGGGCCCCAAACGCAACCAAGAGACGAGAGAGTAATGGCAACTCCGTTTAGCGAGAAGATTCGAATCCGCCTCAAGGCGTACGACTACCGCGTGCTGGACCAGGCCACGATCGAGATCGTGGACACGGCGAAGCGCACCGGCGCCAGCCTGGCCGGCCCGGTACCGCTGCCGACGGAAAAGAACAAGTGGACGGTGCTCCGTTCGCCGCACGTCGACAAGAAGTCGCGTGAGCAGTTCGAGATCCGGACGCACAAGCGGCTGATCGACATCTTCGAGCCGA
>Ga0111538_10006721_pt1 | contig 15542 bp, 35 predicted proteins | sample SoiMethybrSBSTD1_FD_79669 | JGI IMG/M metagenome (GOLD analysis project Ga0111538, IMG submission 79669) | Bulk soil microbial communities from a Populus tree surrounding site in Tennessee, USA - Soil MetaG P. TD hybrid SBSTD1 (version 2)... | ecosystem: Environmental > Terrestrial > Soil >...
GGGGGGACATGGGGAACGCCTGTTCAGTACGATCGGGCCACCGATCGCCTCACTCGCTGAGAGGCGATCGCCCGAGCCCCGGGTGATCGGTGGGAATGTCAAGGGGAAAGACGGTGGTTAGCGGATAGAGGCGAGAGCGACGGCAAGGCGATAGACGATCAGGCCTACTTCACAACGTTCGCAATACTGATCGCCAGCCTTCCAGGGTCCGCCGAGACAGTTGTACATTCCAGCGATCGGATAGAGGAGGGGGACGCTCACGCGCTCGCCCCGTTGCTGCTCGCCGTCGCCGTCGCCACCTTACTCGCCTTCGTCTTAGGCTTCGCCTTCGTCTTAGGCTTCGCCTTCGTCTTAGGCTTCGCCTCGGTCTTCGGCGCCGCATCCTTCTTTGCGTACTTCGACAGCGCGTCAACGCGATTCAGACCGATCACGACGAGTCGGTCGAGCGCTTCCGTCACCTCGATCTCATTCTTCTTTGCGTACGCGGTGACCCTATCCTTGATTGCCTTTTCCATCGTGACACCGTCCTTTCACCGATCAGTATAGCAACGCATCGCTCACGCGCAATACTGATCATTCGATCAGTGATCGCTTATACTCATCTTCCGCTTTTCTTGCTCGGCAAAACGGACATTCGCAGTCCGATCGATAGCCGTAGTAGCACGAGAACCACAGGAGCATGGTCTCACGGTAGTGAAAATTGATCGGTCGTTCATGCTCGGGCTCCCATCCTGGACACACCGGGTGATACCCGCGGATCACGTCAAGCCAGTCACTCCAGGTTTCTACCGATGCGAAAACGATCGGCGCGGTTGACAGGGTACAAGCCCCGCCTTCACGTTTCTCCAGGAGCGTCCAATGTCGCGCCCCCGGATAGGCGCGAATGATCGATAACTCACTCATTCTGTGCGAACCGCCGCGCGATCTCGATCGCTTTATCCGTGGCCTGTCTATGGAGTTCTTCTAACGCGATTGCTAGCTCGGCCACTGCGCACGCGATGTCTTCCACCGATGCGCGTAGCGGGGCAAACTCCACCGGCATGAGATCATACCGGCCGTCCAAACGTTCGATCACTTCTTTCGAGATGCGCGTCGCTGCGTCGAGTCGTTCCTTGATCGTCATGGTCTCCTCGCGATCGACTTCAGTTTGACAAGATCTTCCACGTCGAAATGCGGTTGAAAGATGTTGGCGCCGCGATAGGTGAAGAACTCGCGAGCGCGGTGTTCCATGCTAGTGATCACCGCCTTGAACGCGGTCTGCACGATTTCAGAATCGATCGAGTGGGCGGAGATGTACCATTTCCGGCCGTGTTGCATCTCAACTAGCCCGGTGTAGACATCGGTCTCGTGATAGTGAACCTGGAGATAGAATCCATCCCCAAGGCGATCGAGATGAAAATGGTAATTGGGAAACCTCACCAGTCCGATCACTTCTTGAACGCTTTGAATGTCTCTCATCCCCCTTGACGCTCCTTCCTTTTGGCGATCGATTCCGCCTGCCACGTGTACCAGATCCCCGCGTACACCCGCGCGGCCCCTTGCAGGGTCCGGCGAGCATTTTCCTGGCTAACGTTCGGGCTGCCGATCGTGACAGCGTAATGGACTGCCGCATGCTCGAGTCGTTTCGCCGCGCGATCGTATCTCTTTCTGATCGGCGATTTCATGTTCCATGGTTCCCAGGATGGTTGACGATCAAGATGCATTGTCCCCCATTCGTGTTTGAGACCCATGTACAGCGAGGATGCCAAAGGTAACCGCCAGCGCCGACCGCTGGATTATTTCGCGGCACCGTCGGCGTGGCAATCGGCCCTCCAACGATCTTGGAAAAATCGTCGCGCATCTTCCTTACCTTATAGATCGCTTCACGCGCGACTCTAAGATCGCTAACCGAAGGAGCGTAACCTGTGAATGAAGCCAACGCCTTGATCGCCGAATCCATCGCGTCATAGATATCCGCTTCCGTCATGTCTTTGGCACACACGATCGTTTTCTCCGTTTTACCTGTTACTTTTGCCGGTCTGTCCTCTGGAAAGATCGGCGGAGTTGAGGGCCATTGCTCGTTCTCTCTCGCCACCAATTCTTCGATCAGCTTCGGACTGCCACCAAGCTTTTCCATGAGCATGTTCCAGCATGCCGTGCAGATCAGATATCCGTTGTTGAGACCAAGGCCCGACTTGAAACTCGCCCGACAATGACCGCACCGATCGTGACTCATGCCACCCTCCTTTTCTTCTCGCCTTTCAACGCTTCGAGCAATGCTCTCCGATCATGTCCGCCTACGCCGTCGCCCCGTCCCCGCCACCAATGAAAGTGAGCAATGATCGAACGCAGTGCCCCCGACTTGCCTCCGCAGTCCGAGCAACGCGACGATCGATAGTCGCAGCTCGGACATTCAATCCGCTCCAGCCTATCGATCAGGTAATAGTCGCGACACTTCGCGCAACGGCTGAATTTGGTCACCAGTTACCCCCATTATCGATCACTGCACAAAACTTCTCGGTGCTCTCATAGCTCTCCTTGAGTCCCATAGCAAGCTGATCGGCATCGTCGCTCGTCACGCCATGCTTGATCGGGACGATGATAATCCCCTGAGGATGGGCGACTAAATCGGGATCGTTCGGCAGAATGACGACGACCACGCTAGCATCGGCCGTCTTACACCATGCCTCGATCATCCTCTTGAAAGAACCCGCTCGGCTCATTTCTTCCCTCCTTTATGCGATCGCTTATCGTGCAAGGCCAATCCTTGCGCCGAGAAGAAAACCCGACCGCATTTCTCGCACGGATGCGGCTCCTTCCCTCCGACCGATCGCTTCTTAGTCCTGCCCAAATACAGGAGCGGCACGTCCCCTCCGCAATGCGGACACTCGATCACAACTTTTTTGATATCCATCGATCAGCTCACCTTTCCGGTCCCATGCGGGACCGTTCCCCTGGTACCAAGGTCCCATTTCCGGGACCGGTAGTCAACCCGCACACCGCTGTACAAAATTTCAGCTTGCAAACCGCTTTGTTCGCCTGCTAACGGTTGCCTCACCAGATGCAGGGGATGGGGACGAAGGGACCGGAACCGGTTCATCGCGGCATCGCGATAAACCGATCATTCGAAGCGTTGTGCGGCCTCTTAGGCGGCGCCATGTCCTCTCAGGACAAGGACGTCACCTGTCACGCTTGCCTCTACCGCCTTCGAACCTGGGATCAGCTTACTGCTCGTCACTCCAATCCGTTCCGACACCGCAAGATGCGGTGATCGGACATTCAACCGTAAGAACAGGAGCGAAACAAAATGGCGAAGGACAAGAATCAGGTCAAGGGTGAGGGGGATGGCTGGATCGATGTCACCAGCGAGCGGGCGCCTTGGATCGTCAAGGAGCCAGGGCTTGCCATCGAGGGAGAACTCCTCGGCCGCTACGAGTTCAAGAACGAGGATCGGGCCTACTACCAGGTCAAGCTGTCGCGCGGTTCCTGCCAGGCCATGCGCGGACGGGGCGAGACCAAGGAAGAGATCACCGTCAAGGAAGGCGAGGTTGTCAATATCGATGAAACCGCCGCACTCGCCGATCTGGCGGCTGTCGCCAAGTCGAACAAGCGCCATATGGTGCGCATTCACTTCCTCGAGAAGGTTCAGCTCGACGGCGGCAACTCTTTCTGGGAGATCAAGGTTCAGCGCAAGGAGATCGGTCCCAAGGAGGCCGGTGCCGCCGACGTGAACTCTAAGCAGTCCGCCCTACCCTTCTAGCGTTGCTCGCGGCCCCGATCGGGTGAAAGACGAGCGGCTTCCGTCCTAGTCACTCCTGATATCCGATCGGGGCCACCATGGAACGCTAGCAGGAGGGGACCTTGACAGCATACGCTCGTCCGTCGATCGGATACCAAAATCGTCCGGTTCGCACTCGATGGCAATTCCAACGCTGGCGACTCCTCGTGCGCCACCCCCGCCGGATTCACCCGTCGATCGTTCACAAGCACCTGTCCACGCGTCCCCGCCAAACTCACGAGATCTACCAGCGAGTCCTCGCCGACTACGGTTCCATCTCGCTCCGTTCCATCCAACGCACTCTCGCCAAGCTAGCGCGCACCGGTGAAGCGATCGCCGACAGGAACGGCTCTAATCCTTTTTGGTCCTGGCGCCTCCCATGAGCCTACGGGCGGATCGGTTGTTTTCCATGAGCGGCATCAAAGTGATCTATCGAGTGTATGTCGAATACGAAACCATGGGCGGTGATCGTAAGAAAACCCTGGTCTGCGTGACGCACAATCGCGCTAAGGCGAATTCGGAGCGCAACCGCTACGCCTACCTCGGGCACCGGACCGAGATCGACGAGCAGCCTGTCAACGAGCGCTAATGGCTCGTCGCTCAAAGCCGGTCAAGCGCGATCGTCGAGGGAAATGGCGTGACAGGCGCGGGCGCTATACCCGGGAACCGGACCTGCAAGATATCGGCGACAATCTTGCCAAGATCCTCGGGCGTGAGTGGGAAGCGTCCGAACAGACGCTCGAAAAGGGGACCCTGGAATTTCCTCAGCCTAAGGTGATCGGTTCCGTCGTCATCGAAAATACCCGCCCCTCCGATCGGTGGGATCTTTCCGTCGAACAGATGCGCGAGGCTATGACCCAATGGTCCGATCAGCGGATGACTCAATGGGTGACGTCCCGCTATCGAAAGGTATTCTGGGTTGTCGCGATCTATGACGACGAGCATGACAAAATCGACTACCGATCGATTAGCGCCGCCGACGATGGAAACATCTCCCTCGCCCAAGCGATGATCTTTCTCGACAAATGGCCCTCTCGCTATGCCAAAACTCTTGGCGCGATCGAGTTGAGAGCGTTAGATGAGACTCCCCGAAAAGTCCGCGGCATCTCCGGCCCGAAGAATAAAGATCGATCGGTTTCTAGACCTCGAAGCAGAAAATTGGACAAAGTTCGTCCTCGGCGGGGTTCTAGACGCAAGCGGTGATTACCAGGAATTCGACGATCCCGACGAATGTTTCTCCGACATAACCGATCGTGGCGGTGACGTCTGGACCTGGAACGGCGGCAAGTATGACTCCCTGGCCTATCTCGATTGGGCGGTCCGCCAAGGGATCAAGTGTCGCATCAATCTCTCCGGCTCACGCGTCACCAAAGTCGAGACTGGACAGCTCCGACTCCGCGACGCGGTAGCGATATGCCCCATGTCGCTCGACAAAGCTTCCCAGATGATCGGCCTACGAAAAACCTCCACCGATCTCCCATGCAAGTGCGGCGAGGATTGCGGAGGTTATTGCTCGATCAGCCAACGCATGCCGCCCCATCTGAAGAAAAAATTGTCGGCCTACCTCCGCGACGATTGCGATCGCGGCTTCGGCATCGTCGAATTTCTCATCGCCTACGCCGAACAGCACAAGTTCATCCTCACCGGCACCGTCGGCGGTTCCTCCTGGCGAACCGCCTCGCACGAGTTAGAGATCGCTAAAGCGGACTGGCCCCGGCTTCGTAGCTACTTCCATGCTCGCGACGGCTACTATGGGGGCCGCGTCCAAGTGTTCCGCCCCTCCGCGGAGAAAGGTCGGCGCTATGACATTCACAGCGCGTATCCGGCTGCGCTTAGCACGATCGATTTACCGATCGGCGAATTTCGCGTGGTTTCTGGCAACCGAGCTGCGATCGATTTCAACAGCGGACGGGAAGGAATATTTTCTGTCCGAGGAAGGGTCATGGCTGATCAGTTTGTGCCCCCATTGCCCACTCGTCTCCCCTCCGATCGGGTCGCATATCCGGTGGGGCCAGTGTCCGGTACATGGACCGCTCTCGAACTTAGGCACGCGATCGCTAGCGGAAGCTTTCGTCTCGAGCGTATTGAGTCGGCTATGGTTTGGCGAAAATCCGGACCGATCCTTAAGCCGTTCGTCGATCGCGTATGGTCCCTGCGAGCCAGGGCCGGACCCGAGTCCGCCCTCGGGCAATGGCTCAAATGGTTCGCTAACAGCCTCACCGGTAAACTAGCGCAGGATCCCGAAGGTCGGCGCGTGGTGATCAATCCGACCCTCGAAGAGATCAAGGTATGCCAGGGAAAGAATCGCTGCGCCTATGGCTGTAACGGCCGATGCGGCCGCTGGGAGATGATCGGTCGAACCGGCCGCATCTTCTCCGCCCGTTACTTCGCCGTCCCCGATTGCGCTTACGTTCACTGGGCCGCCTACCTCACTGCGGCGACGCGCGTGAAATGGCGCGCCCAAGCGATCGCCGATGGCCAGGAAGGTCGCACTATGGTCTATGGCGACACCGATTCCATCTTCACTCTTACCGATCGCTCCGACAACATCGGGCCCGACCTAGGCCAATGGGGCGACGATGGCTCCTTCCGAGAATGGCGAGCGATCGCTCCGAAGTCCTACTCCTTCCGCGACGACGCGGGCAAGGTCAAGGTCAAGTGCAAGGGTCTCCCTCGGGTCTCGGAGGCCTCTTGGAAGGCCTTCCTCGCCGGGCAAGCGGTGACGGACACGCGCGGGGTAGAGTCGCTCCTATCCGCCGCTCGTCATAGTGAAAGCCTTTGGATTCCGAAGAGTCTACGCCGCTCGAACCGCGCCGACGGTTTACGATTTGGTGATCGGATCCTCCGAGGGGATTGCACTCACCCGCGGACCCTGGCATCGTTGCTCGAAGAGGATACCTGATGCGTCGCTCCGATTTCCCCTCCACTCGTCACGTCGCCGACGAGCATACCAGCGCCCAGGCGATCGGCGTCGATCGCAACACTCGCAACGCGATCAAACAGTACACCGACAAGCACGACCTTTCCCTGGCCTCCGCTCTGGAACGGCTGGTATTCATCGCGATCAACCGAGTGGACGCACTCGAACGATACAGGGACAAGTAGCCATGGCCCATCTCGACCCGGTCCTCGTCAAGCGCATTCACCGCCTCCGCATGCTGATCCTGAAACACCGATCGGCCGGTCGGCCCGGTTCCTACCAGATCATGCGGGACGGCACGACCCTCGCTAAGGCGATCGCCGAAGTTGAGGACTATGAGAAGCGCGTCAAGCCGGCCAGCTTCCGACGCCACGAGATCGGCCAGTCACAGCAACCGATCAACCATTTCAAGGAAGCGGCGACGGCGATCACTTCGCCATCGGTCCAACCGACAGCTCACCCCCCTCTGTCTGAAGGTCCGCCTGAAACGGTCGCCGTCGCCGCTGCCACAATCATTCCGCCGACGATCAGCCCCGAATCCATCCCCGACACCGTTCCTATGGCGATCCCGCCTTCGCCAACCGATCATCCTACCGATCAGGAGGGGAGTGAGGGGTCCGGTCCGCCCTCTCCGCCTCCGGCAACTCCTCACTCCTCCCCTGATCATCACCATGCTACTCCGGCCCCGAGCCAGCCCTCTCCAGGCCCGACCCCCGGGGCAGCGATCAATTTGGCCCCGGGCCCGCTGGCGACAATGGGCGGGCAAATTTATCGGGGGCTGTTGACGTACCTGTCGAATGAAGCGGAGACGTTGGGAGCGCCGATTCGTTTCCCGCCGGAAACGATCGAAGCGCTGGGGAAGATGGCCGAGCTAGAATTGGCCCGCTTCGACAGCGTGTGCTCGCAACGGCAAATGGTGATCGGCGCGCCGGTGATCTTGCTCGGACAGAACTTGGTCGTTAAGACGATCAAGAAGCGGAAGGAAAAGGAAGCCAAGGTGATCCCCTTCCCGCAGGGCGGAGTCGGTTCGCCTGCAGTCGAACAGAAACAGCCGGCTTCCGTCACACCGATCGATGAGGCGCGCCCGGTGACGAACCGGGGCGATGGTATGAGCTATCCGTCGATCGGTGAGCTAGTGAACTTCGACTGATCGGGCAATGCTGAGACGATGGCCACGCGGTAGTTACAACCATTGGATCGTTGTGCTCGGGGTCAACGGTTGCGGCAAGACCACGCGAGCGAAGGCAATCGCAATGTCGCACGCGAAAGCGGGCGCGCGGGTTTTCATCTTCGATCCCGATGGCCAGTTTGCACCCTGGCCGAAGTATCGATCGGTGGATGAATGGAGAAAGCGATCGGAGGAAGCCCGCAAGAGTCACGTGGAATTTCCTACCATCGCTCGGTTCGAGAGCGCTTCCCCGGTCGAGGTGATCAATCTGGGAGAGCAGGAAGCGGAACGATCGGGCTTTCAGGTTCCCTCGTTCGTGGTGATCGACGAAGGGTCCGCCATGTACGATACCGGCACCCGGAAGGGTTTGGACAAACACTTGGCGGCCATGATCACTCGGAGGCGGAATAAGGCGATCGGTTGTCTGTTCTGTTACCAGTATGCGAGCATGCTGCACAGGATGGTGATCGCCAATTCGACTGAGATACATCTCATGCGCATTGAAGATCGGATGCAAACCGATCAGTACATCGTCATGTTCTTGCCCGACCCGGTGACCTTGACGGACGGCCGTACGGTTTCCCGTGAACAAATGCTCGACGCGCTTCCCCGACTTCCCCGCGGTGCCTGCTATCCCGTCAAGAAAGGCTTTTGATTCGCCGGGATCGCGACGCGCCATTGTCATAGTTGACGGCGCGCATCGCTCGGAGCGATCCTAGAAACATCATGTAACGCATGGAACCGGGGGGTTTCATTTGATACGCGATCAAAGGAGCCCCGCATGTCGCTTGTCCGCCTTCGCTCAAACCCGATCAGTTACGCCGCTGGACGCCAGGCCTTTCAGTTGAACTTCCTTCCTCGCCGCGGGCCCCGCAATGGCCGCATGGTGGTCGAGAAGATTTGGGTTGAGTTCTCCGGGACCGTCACCACCCCCGGCGGCGTCACCGTCGTCCCAAGGGACATCCCGACGCTTTTCAAGTTGCTCGAGGTGCGCGACGCGGCGGGGGTGCGGAGAAACTTCACCGGGGTCCAGGCCTGGATCATGGGGCAGCACTATCTCGAACGGCGCATGCCCGACCTTCCCGCCACCATTCCGGCAGCCGCGGGCACCGCGGTGACGATCAGGGTGCCGATTCTTTTCCGGTACGACGCCCACGCCTTCGACCTTCGCGACTATTGCATGCCGGTGGATGATCTGCTCGACGGCGGGCTTGTCGCGATCACCATGCCAGCGGTCTCGGACATCGCCAGCACCGGCGGCGCGATCACTTCGATCACCGCGGCAACGTATCAGTTGATCGTCGAATGCCGCGAGGATACCGACGTGCAGCTCTACTGTCGCGATGCCGTCGATTTCATCAATCAATCGGCCGCGGCCGCGCTCGATCTGCCGGTGCTCGACAACGCGCTGATTGATCTCTTCCTCCATATCGCGGGGACCGTGGGCGGGGGCGCCGTCGTCACCACGGTGACGGATTGCACCGTGCCTGCTTACCGGATCGATGCCTTGACGAGGTCACAGCTCAAGGAGCTCTATCTCGCCGAGCACGACGCGCCGAGAGTGTTGGCCGATGGCTACGTCTACAATGACGTTGCCCTGCCGATCATCACGTCGCAGCGCGACGCGAAATGGAAGGATCATTTCCGCGTGGAGGGCTCACTGATCGGTCGGTTCACCACGTCGGCCGCGGTCGGACAATTCCTCTTCCGCTACATGACCCCGAAGGATCCCAAGATCATGGGCAACACGCTGGCGGCCAACAACCTCGGGCGAGACGCGGTGCCCAAGGTCAAGACCGCTGGCAAGAGCGCTGCTTCGGTGGGCCCATGGGGCGCGCTCGGGGCCATGGCCCGCTGGAAGCTTGGGCGATCCGCGTGAGCGATCTTAAAAAAGCGTTGATCGTTTCGACGGGCGCGGTCCTCGGCGTGATCGTCGCCGGGGAGTTGCTCGCGGGACGATTCGAGCGCGGGGAAGCGGGTGTCTGGGAGACGCGAATCATCATGTCTCTCGGCATTGTGGCCGGGACCTTCGCGGGTCTGAAATTCGCGTAAGGAGGTGATCGCGTGACGAAGGAAACAGGCATCCTGATCGCGATCGTTGTCGTCGGCGCGGCCTTCCTGTGGAAGCGGGTTGGCGACGCCAAGAACGCAGCCTTGAAACAGGCGGCGGCTTCGACGGCGAAGGCGGACAAGCTTGCCGACGCGATCAACAAAGCGTCGAACACCGCGGCACCGCTCACCGGCGCGCTTGCCGATGCCATGTCCTATACCAAGGACATCATCGGCGCGATCGCCGGTTCCAATCAACAGCGCCCCTCCACGGGACCGGGCGGGGGGCAATTCATCTAATGGGACCCCTCCTCCTTGCCGCATTGGGCGTGGGCGGATTGATGCTCGCCTTCGGGCGGAAGCGAACCGACGGAACGGCCGGCAGCGATCGCGCCGTCGCCGGGGTGGAGTCGCGCGATGTCTACGAAGGCGGGGGCTTCTCGTGGATGCCGGACCAAAGCCGGATCGGTTCGGGGTTTGGCTTCGCCCCGCCCGCGCCACTCGGACCTGCACCCATACCGGCGAGTGCGCGTGGTATCTTGACCGGGCCTGCACCGATCAACGTGCCGATGCAGACCACCCTGCCCACGAGCGGTGCTTACGTGCGGGCGGTGACGGAGTCACAGACCGCGCTTCGTTCGATGTTGCCGTCGCCCTACACCGGTACCAAGTTGCCGCTCCTGTCCACGGGGACGGCTTTGGGAACCGGGGTGAGCGGCGGCACCGGTTCGATCGGTGGTAGCTACTCCGGCTCGACGAGCCTTAGGAGGCAGCAATGATCGGTATCGTGATCGGCGCCGCGGCGCTTGCTTACTTCATTCTGCAACCTAAGCAGGGGGCCAATCCGCGCCTTCCGAACCTGGACCGCATCAATGCGACGATCGCCAAGTCGGGGATCGTGGTGTCGAAGGGGCCCAATCCCTCCAACGCAGTGGAGGATTCCTTGGGCGGGGGAGGACTGATCGGCGGGCCGACGGCAGTCTTCGACGTGCAAGGAGCCATCCAATGTAAAGAGCTGTTCGCGGGCGGGAAGATGACACCCGAATGCGAACAGGCGCTGATCGCTCGCGGGCAGGCCGCGTACAACTACGGCAAGCAAGCGGTCAACTACGTCGGGAACAAGGTCGAGGGTGCCTATAGCACCGTCAAGGGTTGGTTCTGAATCGGAGCCTTGACTCCGGGGAAAGGTTCGAGAGCGATGAACAAGAGCACACTGTTTCAGGCACTCGCCGCGGGACTCGGAGCGTGGGCATTCTCCGAATACGGCATGCGCTTCGTCCCCGGTTCGGTGAGCGGTGCCGCCGGTGGCAAGGTCGGCGACATCGGCGGACCAGTCCTCGGCGCATGGCTCGGTCTGGTCGCGCTCTCCTTCGTCAAGTGATCACGTGTCCACGTGTCCGCTTGCCGATGGCGCAATGAGGTTCGCGAAGCTGGTACCGTCCCCCGCACAGTCCGCGGGACCGACGCCAGCTTGCGCAAAGGCGATGATGATCAGATCATCCGCATCTCGCCGGCCGAGCTAGCGCTGTCCGCGGGCGTCACCGTCAACGTCTATTCTCTCGCCAGAGCGATCGAGTCCGAATGGGGCCATGGTCCCATCCCTGGACTGTTTGCAGTCGGCGAAACGATCCGCAATCATGCCGGCAGGGTTGGCCGATCGGTAAGCGATGTCTTGCTCGCGGTTGACGACGACGTGGCGCCCAAGGAGCGCGAGGAGGATCGCGGCTTCTATGGACGGCAACGGGGACGCTACGCCGCGACGTCAATCTCCGCCACTGATCGATCGATTGCGGTTGCGGAGGCGGTCCTGGAGAAAGACACGCAGATCGCTGGCGGTGCTGGGAAGTTCTTTCACCCATACGGATTCGGAGGGAAGATTGTAGAGGCGATCGAGACCTATGATCGGTGGGTGAAAGAGGGTTGGCGGTTCGTCTCGGCGGCGCCCCTCTACGTCGATTGGTGCGTCGATCCCCTGAGCATGTTCCTCCTCGGCCAGTCTCGCGACTCGGTGGGCGTCGCCAGTATCTTGCAGGGGCGTCGCATCCTGGAGAATGGCTAATGCCGCTGATCTGTACGCAAGGGGCGTGCGATACGGGTGAGTTGCTCGTCGAGCAATTCCAGACCTACTGGAAGCGGTACGCGTTCGACGGGGAAGCAGGCGAAGAGATCGCTTACGACATCCGCGAGCGATTCAGCGCGGCTTCGACATCGATCATCGAGAAATACAACGAGGTCAAAGATCGCTGGAAAACCCCGTTCGACGCCGATTGCTGTGTCATGCAAGAACTCGGACGGCAAGCCTACGAGCTAAACGTCAAGCTCGCCAAGCTCGCGGGGGTGGAACCGCCGATCGACATGGGTTTGAAGAAACCGGGCGAGGAAACCAATCTCGGGGACATTTTGAAGGTCGCGGTCTATGCCGCGATCGCGGTTGGAGTGATCATCTCATTGCCTTACGTGATACCGGCCGTGAAGGACGCGATCAAGGAGTTCAAATGAACGCGCTCGGTTTCCTGGCGACGAAGAAAGGTCTCTTGCTCGCGATCGCCGCTGGCGCGGTCCTCTTGTCCGGGCGCAAGAAACGTCAACCCGATCCGCCCAAGGTGCAAGGTGAGGTCGGAGGGGCGCCGGAGGGCTTCGCGTCGTTCTACTACGATCAGCTCGTGGGCGGAGTCCGCTTCTGTTACGAATCAATCGAAGGCGTCGATCAGGACCGGGCGGTGCCATGCTCGGAAGCGGACTACTATGGGACGATCAAGGGTGGGGGGTCGAAGTGAAAGCCTTCCCATCATGGAAAGCGGCCGATCCCGGAATGAAACTCGTCTATCTCGCGGCCGGAGTCTACGTTGCATGGTGGTTCCTGCCACAAGAACTGAAAGACAAGATCCTGGGGAGGGCCGCGTGACACGGAAGGAAATTATTTTGATCGTCGGCGCGGGGGTGCTCCTCTACTTCGCCACGCGATCATCCAACCCTTGCCCCTGTCGCAAGGTCGACAATCTGTGGCAGGCGGGCGACAACGTCAACTGGGGAGTGTCCGGCTACACCTTCGATGAATGCTGTGCACAGTGGCGCGACACCATGGAATGGCGGAGGCAAAGGGGACAATGAAAACCGCAATCGTCTATGTCGCGTTGGGAGTGATCACTATCCTGATCGCCAACGCCTTAACCAAGAAGTGTGAGTGTCACTCGTGAGTGTCCTCGTCGCGATCTGGGGATTTCTCAACAGCCCCGCGGGACAGACGCTGATCGTAGCGCCGCTCCTGGCATGGTTCGTCAAAAAATTCGGCAAATCGAAGCGCGCCGAACAGGTGGCACACTTCGCCTTGCTCGCCTTCGAAGCGGTCGAACCAATGCCGATCCCAGGCGCCGACAAGTATAAGAGGGCAGTGAGCGGTTTCGTTGATCTGTTGCGTGAGGCGGGCCTGGGGATGCCGACCGCCCAAGAGATGCGTCTCTTGCAGGAGATGGCCAAACACTACGCCATGGCCCGCAAAAGCACGGTGACCCAAGGTGTGCTCCTGGAGAAAACGATCGCGCACCGACCGGTGCCGGGCGGGAGTCCAAGGTGAAACTGATCGAGGTAGCGCAACTCTGTACCTCGATCGGTACATTCTTCGCGGTTGGCGCGGCGTGGGGCATGCTGTTCTTTCAAGTGAAGCGAGTAGCGCGCGACATCGCCCAAATGCTCCTGCACCATGCGCATCTGGAGGGGCGCGTGGACAAGCTCGAACAGGATTTCGCCGATCTCCGGGGGCGCGTCATGGAGCGGTTGCGATTGGAAGTGACTCCGCCGCATGGGACAAGGAGATAGCTGAATGTCGGTCAAATCGCTCGATCAAGTCGGCTCGCTCGTCTATGGCGCCGCCGCGACGTTCAGAGACAAAGCCGGTTTTAGCGATCGCGAGTCGTCGGAAATCCCGACCGTGGAAACCTACGAAGCCTTTACTCCGGGATCGGGCGTCATGCCGGTATGGGCGTCCAAGCAAGAGCGAGCGGTCTCGGTGTCGATCGCCCCCGAGTCGGACATCGATTGCGTGATCGTCAAGCCACGCAACGGCGAACCGCTCGTGATCGGTCCAGGGTCTCCCTACCCTCCGGGCAACTGGGAGGGACCCTTTCAAATGACGCACGTTCACACCGGCCTGAGAACTAGGCCGTCCCCGCCCACGACGTTCATCGCAGAAGCGGACACAGCCAAGCCCTACTCGATCACTCCTTCGGAGTATCTCCGCCTTTGCTACTGGCCGAGCGTGGACAGCCTGCGCAGTCCCTACTTTCTCTCCAAACGGGCCCCCAAGATCGTCCAATACCTCAACACCGGCGGACCGACTGTGGATGGTTCGATGGGCGGCGAGAGCTGTCACGGCCGCAAACGGATCGGCATCCATTTGAAATGTGCCACGCGGAATTTCAACTACTACGTCCTCGGGTTCAAGTTCGCCCAACGGAAGGCGGATGGAGTGAGCGTTTCAATCGCCGGCAATCTGATCGGCAGTGCCGCCGCGCCGCGTGTGCTCGTCGCTGGCACGACAACGGCCGAGTCATGGCTGATCGAAAATGAGACTTGGGACTACGTCCAGTTGAACGGCTTTTTCTCAGTGGACGCGACCGGTCGCCTCGACGTGATCTATGACATGAGAGACGACGCATGACCGTACGCATGCAAGGGCGACCTACGACCTTCGATCGAGAAGTTCGCGAAACGGTGCAGATCGGCGCAGGGGCGACGGCAAGAATAACTTCCGTCGAGATTCCCGAAGGAGGAGTGACCTATATGGTCGCTCATGCGAGTGCGAAGCGCGTAGGCAACAATGAAGCGGCCGGCTACTACTTAACCGGTTCATTTCGACGATCGGCCGGTGTCGTCGCCGCTGTGGCCGGAAGCCCAATCGCAGGACTAACCTCCGAAGACGATGCAACCGCGGCTTGCGCCTTCGTGATCAATGGAACACAAGTCGAAGTTAGGGGTACAACTCCGGCGGCCAAAACATACCAGTGGACGGCGCTCATTCAAGCGATCGATATGGTGGCCTGATGCGTTTTCTTATATACTTCGTCATGCTGCTAGGATGCGATCACGGTGATCATCATAATGCTGTCACCTCGCAGACATTCTCCCTCTCTTCCCAAGAGTCCTTCGTGGTCTCAGCCGATTCCTCCGAAGAGGGTTCTACATACATTCTCCCAGGCGAGATTGTTTTCACCGCACCTGGAGAAACCGGATTCGTCGAGTTGTGCCACTATCCAGATGAATTCCTCATGAGTACCGGAGGCTTTTTGGCGCGAAAGGGCGATCGCGGCTTTCGCGTCTCTGACCCGATGGGACAGAACGCGATCATACTAGGCGCGACACAGGAGTATGGATACGTCTCGTCGGTTCGGGTCTCTAACAGCGATGTCCCGCGAGACCTGTGGCTTTATTCAAGCGGTCGGCTAAGGATCACCGCGCCTGAAACGGACGGAACGCTCGAAGTGATTCTTAACGGTCGATCAGTCCGAATCCCATTCGACGAAGTATCTCAGTAGCAACCCATCTCCCCGATCACCTCACAACCGATCACCCGGGGCTCGGGCGATCGCCTCTCAGCGAGTGAGGCGATCGGTGGCCCGATCGTACTGAACAGGCGTTCCCCATGTCCCCCC
>Ga0111538_10006722_pt1 | contig 15542 bp, 13 predicted proteins | sample SoiMethybrSBSTD1_FD_79669 | JGI IMG/M metagenome (GOLD analysis project Ga0111538, IMG submission 79669) | Bulk soil microbial communities from a Populus tree surrounding site in Tennessee, USA - Soil MetaG P. TD hybrid SBSTD1 (version 2)... | ecosystem: Environmental > Terrestrial > Soil >...
GCGCCTGCAGCCGTCATGCGTGACATCATGATGCGGACATGCGATATGACTTTCTGATCGACACGTATGCGACGGAGCGGGTCAAGGTCCTGAGTGTCTGGAGCGAGTTCAGGGAGGAAGACCTTCCAGTTCGACCACACCTGACCGATCCTCGCGGCCGCAGCGTGCACGAGCACATGGTGCACCAGTGCGTGAGCGAAGATCTCTGGTTCCGCTACATGTTGGGGATCGATGTCGGTGCACCGCCGCTTCCTCGGCAGGAAGTCCGGATCGAGTTCATGAGGCGATACGCAGAAGACAGCGGCAAGCGCCTGGACGCACTTCGACGGACCGAGGAAAGCTGGTGGGAGGAACTGACGACGTTCTTTGATGTCAGGCGGTCGCGAGCATGGGTGGTGACCCGACGGCTGACCCATACCTCGCACCATCGAGGTCAGCAAATGGCGATACTGCGGATGCTCGAACGCGATCTGCACAGCAACTACGGCCCGACGGCCGACACCGGTGGCTTGATGCAGAGCGGTGCCCAAACCATCTATGCCTACGCCGGTCTCGACGCTCTCCTCAATGGGGAGGTTCGAGGTGGCGCCAAAGCTGCTTTGCCTGGTGCAGGAGGGCATGCTGTGACCGAGCGGCCACTCTAAGGCCGTGCTTCTGGCGCCTGATGCCGAGCCCGTTGAAGATCGCCGTCCGCGCTACTTGCGCATTCCTTCCGTGAGGCTGGCCTTGGCCGCAGCGCGGCGCTCGTTCTCCTCGACCACGAGCCGGTACGCCACGTAGTACTTGTAGATGTTGCTGACGTAGGTGACGGTCTCCCGTCCGATTCGCTCAGATGCGATCTGTTCGACGTTGCCGAACCAGACGTTGGGATCGAGGCCGCGTTTCTCCGCTTCTCTTCGTAACTGGCGGACTCGTCCGGGTCCGGCGTTGTAGGAAGCAAATGCGAAGAGTCCCTTGTTCAGTCGGTCCATCGGCTCGTCTTTGAAGTTCGTGTCGATCACGGTGCGCATGTATTTGACGCCCGCATGGATGTTGGGCTCCAGCTGCCTGATGTCACCGACTCTCAACTCTTTGCCGGTTTCCGGCATGACCTGCATGATTCCGATCGCGCCGACGGGACTCTTTGCAGAGTGGTCCAATCGCGACTCCTGATAGCCTTGAGCCGCCATCAATAGAAAATCCAGGTCGTATTGGTCGCTGTACTTGCGAAAGAGCTGGACAACGGCCAGAAATTTCTTGCGTTCGGCCTCGGATGCGGCATTCCTCACGTACTTGGTGTCACTCAAATAGCGCCGCTCAATCTGATTGCCGAACGCGGTGCCCAGTCCGTACTTGCCCATGAACTTGTCCAGCGCAGCCTTGAGCTGTGGATTGTTCTTCCGGATCGCGATGCCGAGGCTGCCGCCGGAGCGAACGGTGACGTCCTCATGCAGGACGATGTCGGAAAAGACTTTTTTCCAGAACTTCGCGAGATAGTCGTCGACGACGACAGCGGGAATGAGCGCCGCATTGACCATCTCCAGAAGATCGTCGTCTTCGAGGTGTTCCGGGGCGAATTCGATCTGGACCGGATCTTTACCGCTCGACCGCAGCTTGTCGTTCAGCGCGAGCAGACTCTGGTGGTAACTGCTGGTCCTGCGGACGAACACACGCTGCCCGGATAAGTCTTCGACGGACGAGATCGGCGGCGCTCCCGGAGCGGTGACGACGATTTCGTTCACATTCGCGCGCGTCGGATCCGAAAAATCGACCAGTTTTTGGCGCTCCGGGGTGATGGTCAAACTCCCGGCGGCCATGTCTATCTGGCCATCGACGAGCGCCGGCAAAAGCTTGTCGCGCGCCATGGGCACGAAAAACACATGGACCTTGATATTGCCGCTGCGACGCTGCTCGTTGATCTTGTCCTCCATCAGCCGCCCGTAGTCGTAGGCCACACCGCGCTGGACCCCCTGGCTCACGAAGTAGAACGTCCGGTTGAACGTGACCCCGACGCGTACGAGCTTGTGCCCGAGCATCTCGTTGAAGTCGCCGGTGAACGGCCGCAGCACGGCGTCCCGGACCTCATCGGGCAGCTGCGTATCCAGTTGGGAAGGGGGGAGTTCGTCGGAGTCTTGTTTCTGGGCAGCGGCTGGAGCCGGTGATCCGGTCGAACTGTCGGACGTCGCGGGTTTGGCGTCTCCGCACGCCACGGCGCCCAGGATGGCAACGCCCAGGAGGGCGCCGGCGAATCTGTACATAGCGTTCCTCATGTCAGGGCTCAGATCCTGACCCAGCCACGATATGTCGTAGCCAGTCAGGCCGATGTTGCCGTTTCCTCCGAGAATTCCGTGGATCTGAGATGCCAGTCGGCGACACTGAGGCAACTGCCGTGCCGCCGCCCGGCTGAAGCACACCGCTGGGAAGCCAATCCTATACTCTCCCGGTCGTACGATCACGCGAGATTGCGGGTAAAAGCCTCGAGGTCTTTCGTCACCCGCACCGGATCCTCCCAGTGAAGAGCGTGGCCGAAGCCCGCATAGGCGATGAGGCGCGCGTGGGGGATGACCTCCAGCAGCCGGTCCTGCGCGGCCCGACCGGTGTAGGTGTCACGATCGCCCCATATCAGCAACGCGGGCGCCGACACCCTCGCCAGCTCGTTCGTGAAATCAGGCGTCGCGAGGAAGCCGCCGAACGCCTCGTGCCACACCCGCGCCGGCACCTTGAGCGTTTCGGTGACGACCGCGTCGAAGTGGTCGGGAGGCATCGCTTGCGCCAACGTGCTCTGTTGCCATTCGCGCGCGAACGCCGGCGCAATCGGATCGGTCAGCGGCATCACATCCGAGGCAACGAAGTCGGCGAACCCGGGATCGGAATAATCAGAGAACGCGCCCATCAGCACGAGGGCCGAGACCCGGTCCGGATGGTCGGCGACGAACCGCTGCGCCACGCTTGCGCCCATGGAGTGTCCGGCGATGATCGCCTTCGGCAGGCGCATCGCGTCCATGAAGGCGAGCAGATCTTCGGCCATGTCGGAGAAGCGATATCCGGACCTTGGACGGCTCGAATCACCGTGCCCGCGCTGCGACACGGCAAACGCATGCATCGTCGGCGGCAGCAGCGGCAGCACGCGCTCGAACGAGCGCCACGAGTCGGTGACGCCGTGCAGGAACACGGCCGGGACGCCGTTGGCCGGCCCTGATTCGACGTATTCCATCCGCACGCCGGTCGGGAGCGAGACGAACTTCTGCATGGCGAACTCCTTTGCGCTTCAGCGCGGCCGCAGGCGATACAACCGGAAGAACCCGCCGTCAACCGGCAGGACGTCGACTCGGGGCAAGCCGGCGGCGACTGCCAGGGCTCGTACCGTCTCTTCGCGAATCACGGTTCCGATGGCTGCTGATGGTTGTTCCGCCATCGAGACCGGCAGGCAGTGCACGATGCTCCAGCCGTACATCAGTCGTTCCAGATCGTCGGCTGGCGCGTGAAAGTGCTCGCCGACTTTTTCGTCCGCCACGATCACGCTGCCGCCGCTCGCCAGCGCGCCGCCGAGCGATTGCAGCACGGCTTCGGGACGAGCCATGTCGTGCAGCGCCTCGAGGACGAGGACCAGGTCGAACGGGCCGTCGCCGGCGAGCGCCGCAGCGTCGCGAATCTCGAAATCGGCGTGCACCCCTTGTGCGGCCGCGTTCTCGCGGGCATCGTCCACGGAGGCGCGGTCCGCGTCGAATCCGGTGACCACCGCCAGTGGAAATGCCCGGGCCATGGCGATCGTGGACCAGCCGGCGCCACACCCCACATCGGCGACGCGCAAACGCGTTGATGTGAGGGCGGCGTGGACGTCGGGAGCCGCCGGAATCCAGCGGGTCACGAGGTCGTCCAGGAACGCGGGGCGATTGATACCCGCCTGTCCCTTGCGAAACGCCGCACCGAACTGCGGATAAGGGACACCCGACCCGGTCCGGTAAGCGGCGACGACCTGCGGCAATGCGCCGCCAATGCCGGCGACCATTTGCGCGAGTGGCGCGAGGTGCGCCGGGTGGTCTTCCGACACGAGCACGTTCACGTGCTCGGCCGGCAGCCAGTACTCGCGCTCGTCGGCGTCGACGGCGTGCGGCGACAACGGCGCGACGTTGATGTACCCGGCAACCGCCTGTTGCTCGAGCCACTCGCGCGCGTAGCGCGGGTGGATGTCAGCGGCGTCGGCGAGCTGGCGCGGCGTCACGCGACGGCCCGACTGCAGTGCGTCGTAGAGCCCGAGCTCCTTGCCCAGGTAGATTCCGAAGAGCTCGAGCGCGTGAGTCGTCGACTGGAGAAGTCGTGCGTCCAGCGCTTCTTCTGTGGTTGGAACGGCAGTGCACAGCATTGGGTCACCTCGGAGATGCACCCAATGGACGTAAGTCGGCGCCTCACATTGGAAGGCTGGTCAGAAGGCCCATTCGATTGGGGCTTCCGGCTCATAGACGCAAAACGTGCCCGTGCGCACCGCATTTTCGAGGTGTCGCCCCAGGCGGGGATGGGCCCTGCTGATCTTCTTGATCCCATTGCGGATGCGCCACGTGACGGCCGAACGGGCGCGTTCGGCTACGCTGCCGAGCGCGCGGGACCGTCCGCCCAGCCCGAGCGCCCCGGACACCAGCTCGACAATCCGATCGAGCTCCACGCGCGCCCGTTCGGCCCGCGCCAGATCGTGAGCGGCATCGGCTTCGTCTATCTCCCGCTGCAGTTCCCGGGCGCGCGCCTGGACCTCGCGTCGCGCCCGGTCGTCGAGCATAGGGGTGGTCCCGGCGGGCTCGGCCGGCCGGTCTGCCAGTTCGAGACAGTGCATTTCCACGCCGGGACGCTGCAGCAGCCGCACGAGATCGCCAAACCCTTTCTGGTGGGTCAGTTGAACCGATTGGCCCTGAAAGGCAAGCGTCCACACGCCTCCCTCGCGACTGAAGCGCGCCACGCCGGCACCTTGCGAGACTGGTCTCGCGACGGCCTCGGGCCGGCCTTCGTCCGGGTCATCCTCGAGGCCGGCAATCCGCAAACCGCGCGCGAGCCGATTCATGTCCGCTTCGCGCCGGAACGGGTTGACATGTAACAGCCAGCGCAGCGGCTCACCCGGTTCAGGGACTCGTCCGTAGCTGATGCGGTCAGCAAAGGCGCTGAGAAACCGCGCGAGGAACGATCGGGCCCGGTCGATGTCACCCATCAGCGCCAGCGACGCGGCCAGAAATGCCGGGACGTCGACGAACATCGTGATCGGCACCTTCGTGCCGAGCTCGATCATTTCCCTGTCCCGGCCGAGGACGAACAACGCCAGTGCGGCTGGCGCGATGTACCACGGCGGATACGCCGGATTGAGGCGCATCGCCTTGCTCGCCAGCTCCAAGGCGGATTCGCCGTCACCGAGATAGGCGCGACACATGCCGGCGTGCACGAGCACGTCGGTGTCGTTCGGATTCAGGTTGAGGGCACGGTCGACTCGATAGATCGCCTCGTCGAAGAACCGGCGATACAAGAGAATGCGGCCGAGCACGACCTGCACGATGGCGTCGCTGTCGTCCAGTTGCGCGGCGCGGTGGGCGTACTCGTATGCGAGACGTTCCGTTTCGTCCCACTTCTGCCAGGCCTGGCAGCTCCATTCGTTGAAGTGCGACAGCGACAGGCCGGCGAATGCGCGGGCGTAGGTTGGGTCCGCTTCGAGCGCCCGCTCGAAAAAGCGCCGCGCCTCCGCGTCAGCCTCGACCGTGCCCTTCTGCAGGCAATCGAAGCCACGCAGCCAGCAATCGTAGGTCTCGAGGCTCGACAGGGGTGTCTTGTGCGCCGCCTCGAGCCGTCTTCGATCGACGCCGATCGCGAGCGCGCTGGCAATGCGTCCGGCGATTTGATCCTGAACCGCGAAGAGGTTGCCGGCGGTGACATCGTATCGGTCCGCCCAGATCTGGCGCCCGTCGCGAGGATCGAGCAGTTGGACGGCGATTCGAATCACGTCGTCGGAGCGCCGAATGCTGCCGCGCAGGACATTTGTCACGCCCGCGCCGCTTGCAGGGTCCGCCTGGACGGCCCGCGGGTAGACGACTTCGAGCGTGCCGAAGCGCGACAGCACCGAGGCAATGTCTTCGACGAACCCGCGCGCGAGGACATCCTGCGCCGGATCTCCAGACAGGTTCTCGAATGGCGCCAGCGCGATGCTGGCTGCGACCGCTGGCATGGTTGTCTTTACTGATTCTAAATGGACCGGCAGCCGCGTGGGTCCAGGGCAGGGAAGGAGTTTTACTCGCGTCTTAAGTCTTAGGTCTAAAGGTCTTAAGTCTTAGGTCTCAAGTCTTAAGTGTTAGGTCTCAAGTCTTAGGCTGGGCTTTCCCCATGAGCCCTTGAGCCGTTAGCGTGAGCCTTGAGCCTTGAGCCGCAAGACTTAAGACGTAAGACCTAAGACCTAAGACCTGGGACCTATTCCCGTTCAGCAATAGTCTGCGCCTGAGTTCTTCCGTATGGATAGAAATTCGCCTTGTCGCCGTTCGCCCAGGCGGCTCGCTGCTCCGCGCTGCTGATGTCCCAATCAGGTCGGCAGCGCTGCAGCACGGCGCGGAGGTCGAGGCGCAACTCCTCAACGGTCGGCCGGCCGAAGAACCAGTAGCCGTTGTAGATCCTGTAGACACGCAGGCCGGGCTCGAGCACCAGCGTGTGCGGGATCATCGGATTGTGCTGCGGATCGGTGTACTCCGCGATGTCGAGATCTTTCTGCAGTTTGCGCCCAGGGTCCGACAGAAACGTCCAGTGGGCGCCGACGCCGGTGCGGAACTCATTGGTCTCGAGGAGATTGTCTGTCGAGACGGTCACCAGGCGGCAGTAACCGACCTGCATCTCGTGGTGCAGTTGGAGCAATCCCTCGTGCTGCCGTCTTTCCTTCGGGCAGAAACCTCCGCGGGAGAGTACCAGCACCAGCGGATCGCTGGCCTGCAGCTCCGAGAGCTTGCGGCGGGCGCCGCGGTGGTCCGACAGCTCGTAGTCGGGAAAGACGGCGCCCGGAACGATGTCGGCTCTCATCGGTGGACGGCTTCCACGTTGAGTGCGCCGTTCTTGACGGCTTCCTCCGGAGTTCTCCCGTGCTCGCGCGCGACGATGTAGCCCGCGTACCATTCCGACCAGTGGTGCTTCGGACCGGTTCGTTCGTAATCGCCGTGGTGCGTTTCAGCTTCTCGGAGGAAGTCAGTCAGAGACGCGGTGTCCAGGTTGCTGAGCCCTCGTCCCGGAAGTCGCGCTGTGACCTCCTGCAGCAGCCAACTGTTGCCGTCCGGATCGCTGAACGTGGCATACGTGCCATAGGAGCGGCCGTTGGGCTCGGGACCGGCGACGGGCGGTCCACCGAATCCGTCGAAATGGAACGGCTCACTCACATTGGCGCCGCGCGCGACGAGTTCCTTGCGCGCGGATTCCATGTCAGACACCACGAGATACAGATTCTTGACTGACCCCGGCGCCGCCGGCGTGATGCCCTTGCCGAAATGGATGGAGCACGGCGAGCCGGGAGGTGTCATTTGCACGCCTCGCCAGTCGTCGGCGCCGCGGAAATCGGCGTCCAGCCGCCAGCCCAAGCCCTCGTAAAAGCGCTTGGACCGATCGACGTCGGCGACCGGGATGACAACGACCTCGAGCTTCAAATCGACCGTGGCGGCGCCCGGAATGTGCGCCGCGCGTTCACTGCTCATCTCTGTGCTGCTCATAAGACCTCCGTGCTTTAGCTTGCTTTCTCGGCGAGCTGGCCGAGGCTCTCTCCAAGCACTCGGTTGAACGCCGGAAACGGGTGGATGACATCGGCGAGGGTCTTCAGCGGCGTGCCCAGCTTGATCGCGAGCACGAGCTCGCCCAGGATTTCGCCGGCGCGCGGAGTAACCAGGGTCGCGCCGACCAGCACGCCGCGGCGGCGATCGCCGACCAGTTTGATTGCGCCCTGGTGAAAGTCATGGATATAGCCGCGCGCGGTCTCAGCTGGATCGGCCGTCGCCACGACGACGTCGATGCTTTTCGCGCGTGCCGCTGCTTCGGAGAGTCCGACTGAGGCGATTTCCGGGTCGGTGAAGGTCACGCGGGGGACCGCTGTGTGATCGGCCTTCGCATCCATGCCTCTCAGCCGTCGCGCCACTATCTGGCCGTGGTAGTAAGCGAGATGGGTGAATCCGCCGATTCCAGTGATGTCGCCGGCTCCGAAGACTCCGGGCTGCGCTTCGAGGGTCGTCGGGTCGACCTTCAGCCAGCCGCGCTCGGTCTGCGGGAGGCCAGCGGCACGCCACGCTTCGGCGTTTGCGCGGCGGCCCGTCGCCACCAGCAACCGCTTGGCCGACACCGTCGCTCCAGACTTCAAATGAATGGTGACAGCCGAAGGTGGGGTCCTTGGCTCCACGGGTTGTTTCTCGACGCCGACGCAAGGGTCCCCAATCATCAGCGTGATGCCGTCGGCTTCCAGGTGCGGGCGCAGCGCAGCTCCGACTTCTGGTTCCTCATGGCCAAGGAACGTCGATCCGGCTTCGATGACGGTCACCTTGGAGCCGAGGCGGGCGAAGGCCTGACCCAGCTCGACGCCGATGGCGCCGCCGCCGAGGATCGCCAGCGAGTCGGGTAGCTCGCCCGGAATCGCCGCCTGGCGATTGGTCCAGAACTCGACGCTATCCAGGCCGGGGATTGGCGGGATGGCCGCCGTGCTGCCGTTGGCGATCACCACGGCGCGTCGCGCGACGAGCTGTTCGCTACCGACCGCGACGGTGCGGAGGTCCGTCAGTCTGCCTTCGCCGCGAATCAATCTGGCTCCGGTGGCCTCCAGTGCGGCGGCTGGCCAGCCGTCGTCCAGGTTGCGTGCCATCCACAGCACGCGGTTGGAGACCTTGGAGAAGTCGACCGTCCATTCCACGCGTGAGGCGGCCAGCAAGCGAGCGCGATCGGCCTCGCTCAGTGTTTCGCCCGAACGAAGCAGGGTCTTGGACGGCACGCAGCCCCAGTACGGGCATTCACCGCCGACCAGCTCACGCTCGACGACCGCGAGCGTCAACCCGCTGTCCTGCAGACCCGCGGCGATGGCTTCTCCGGCGACACCGCCACCGAGGCACACGACGTCGAACTCCTGGGACACGCTTTCTACCTCCGCGGCCCTGCGTCCAGGTCGCGCTCCGAAGCATGCCTGCCCAGAACCCAATCGTCCATGGGACTTTGGTACCAGTCTCCGGTCGAGGTCAGCGTGCGGGTTCGAATAACTCGAGTGGATTCCCGTCGGGATCTTCGATTTGGATCTGGCGGCCACCAGGGCCGGTCTCCATCTCGTTGCGGAAACGAAGTCCGGCCGTCTTCAACTCAGCGATGAGTCCTGGGAGATCCGCGACCTTCAGCACCACCCGATTCCACCCACCGGGCTCCTGCTGCTGTCCGCTCGGCATCGGCCGCGAGCCCGAGGCCCCGGGACCGCTGAGCAGAATCCGCGCATCGCCAAGAGAGATGCTCGCAAACGCCGGCAGTTGCTGGTGCTCGAGCTTGAACGCCAGGTATCGCGTATAGAACGCCACCGACCGCGCGACATCCCTGACCTGGTACCGAACGCCGTGAACGCCCTTGACGAAAGCGGGTGCTGCCGGCTCGTGCGAAGTTGCATCGTGCGTCATGGCGGCGTTTCTCCTTTCCAATCGCCTCTCGAGCCATTCTTCCTGATTGGGAGATGCACCGTCTTGTAAGAAATCGAAGCTCAGGAGTGCGGCGGCAGATCGGCTCCGTCAACCCGGAGCTGGGCAGGGCAGCAACGTCGTCCACACCGGCACATGATCGCTGGCGTTCGTCGCGTCGGGAGCCTTACCCGCGGGCGGCCGACTCGTCGGGCACAGCCCGCGGACCAGGATGTGATCGAAGTCGAACACACCGGTGGTGTTGTGAACCTCCCGAGTCAGCCACGTGAACCCGAGACTTTCCAGTTCGCGTGCGCCGGCCGTGCCGTTGAAGTCGCCGGCGATCACGACCGGACCGGCCCACGTCGCGGTTTCGGCCGCAACAGCACGCGCCTGGTCACGCCGGCCGGCGCCGGACGCGCCGAATGGCGTCTCGAAATGTACGGAGAAGACGCGCACGGCTCCAGACGGCGCACGGATCGTGGCGACAGCAGCGGTCCGGCGCATCTTCCGGAATCGGTGCCGATGCGGCAGCAGCACTTTGCCGGCGTCTTCGATCGGCCACGGCGACAGGATGGCCACGCCGAAATCCCGGCGCGACGATGGGTGAATGGCGGCCGGCACGTAGACGTGGTTCATCGAGAGCGCGTGCGCTAACGACTCGGTACCCGGTCCGTCCATCTCCTGCAGCAGCAGTACGTCCGCATCCTTGAGCGGACCGGGCCGGTTCAGCAGGTCGGCCGCGCGATCGACATGTTTCGCGAACGCGATGTTGAAGGTGACGATTCGCAGCTCGTTCGATGCTCGAGGCGCCGACGTCGTGAATCCGGTGAGGATGGGGCCAGCCGGATCGTCGTAGTTCCTGGCGGTGGCGCAGCCGGCCAGGCACGACAGCGCGAGCGCCGCGCCGACCGCACGCTGCCGAGCCCATAAGTGGAGCGTGCCCCTCATCAGAATGGGAACGCCACGTAGATTCGCACGCCGGACACGATGTGGCCGAACTGATATCCCGCTGCCAGCCACCGGAGAGGAATCTTCCAGATGCGGAGGTCGGGCTCGGTCGAGAAGCTCACCCCGGCCTCGAGCTGTCGACGCAGAACGAAAGGCGGCTGGCCGTCGCGCTGGAGCTCGAGGCCGTCAAAGGCCCGGCCGATCGTGTAAATTCCGCCGCGCGCGGGCTTGTTCGCCAGTGAGAAGCCCAGCGGCACCTGCGCATCGATGCCCGCCTCGAAGCTGGCGTACCGCTCGTAAGTACCGACGAGCGCGGGCGTCTTTCGCCCGGCTACTGCGCCTCCATAGGTCAGGTGAAGGCGGCGGACGTCATGGAACGCGCTGGCCCGTATGCCCACTCCGTAGATCGCTTCGGTCTCCGACTCTTGGCTCTTGCCGATTCCCACTTCGCCAAACGGACGAATGAGCATACGTGCACCGACCGGGATTTCCAGCTCGAAGCCAGGAGCAACTGCGGCGATGCCTAGCTTCCGGACGAAGCCGCCGGCGCTCGACACGCCTTCAAGGCGCACGGAACTCATCGACACGGGAAACGTGATCCTCAGCCCCCATGCGTGCGAATCGACGTCGCGCAGGTGAAACGCCAGCGGGAGACGGTAGAGCGTGACGGTCTGGGCTTTCACGTCCGACGCGGCGGTCGTGTCGGCTCGCCCCGTAAAGAGCAGCGGTTCGAGAGCCTGGTCGTGAGCCAGGACCGGCATGGCGGCGCAGACGGATAGCAGCATCGCGGCAGCGCCGGACCGTCGCAGTCGCTTGCTGCTGTCCATCATTCCAACCTTTGGCCGCCAGCTCTGGATATGGTTCGCTTTGATTGGTCCGAAGCTGTACGCGTGCCTATCGTAAAGTACCCGTGACCGGAATCCTTGTTCCGCCCCTCGGAGGTGTCATGTTCAGGCTTTGTCCGTCCGCATTGGTAGCGTTCGCAGTGCTGACTCTGGTCGCGCCCTCCTCGGGTGCGCAGACCAGAGAGGCAACCCGGGAAGAGATCACCGCGAGTGGCACGGTGACCACCATCGACCGCGCGTCGCGCACGGTGACAGTCGTTAACGACCAGGGAACGCTCGTCACGGTTGACGCCCCGCCGGATGCCAAGCGCTTCGAGGCGCTACAGGTCGGCGACGTCATCACCGTCACCTACTTCGATCGTGTGAGCATCCGCCCCAAGCCGGCCGATGAACCGCCGGTCGATCGCATGATTCCGCCGACGACGACACCGGCGCCCGGCGATCTGCCTGGCGGTACCCGCGCCACTCAAAGGACTGTGACGGTCACGCTGACCGGATGGGATCCGACGAATCGTGTCGTGGCATTCAACGGGCCAGGTGGCGCGAGTTACACGCGCCGCCTGCTGGACTCGACCGACGCGAGCATTTTGGCCGGACTCAAGCCCGGCGACCGCGTCGACGTCACGTGGACCTCCGCCACGCAAATCACCGTCTCGCGAGACGAATTGCGGCACCGCTTCACAGTTTCACTGCTGTGGGGCTGGGACAATTCCTTCTCGGGAAAGATGATCGAGAATGCGATTGGAAGAACGACCACCGGGACAGCCATCTACCTCACGAAAACTTCATATGACGACGTGTACGGCCGGATGGGGTTGTTGAAGATCGGCGGCGGATATCGAACGTCGCCCCGCACGGAGGCGGTCTTCAACTTCTTCGTCTTCTCAAAAAGCGATGCCGAGCGAGTCAGCATTGGCAGCGTGGCCACGCAGCCGGCCACCAAGCTGACGGTCGACTTCACGCCGTACAAATATTGGGGCCTGGAAGGGGGCCAGCGGTGGTTCTTCACGCGCGAGCGTTTCACGCCGTATGCCGGCTATCTGGTGGGTGTCAACCGGCATCGGGACATCCGCGGGACGTTCGTCGGTGTGCCGGCGTCGGCCACGCCCGGTCTGGCGGCGCAGGACGGCAAGTTCTTCGAGCGGTCCTGGGCGTTTAGCTTTGGCCCGACCGGCGGTGTCCTGGTCGGTGTCGGCCCGGTCGAAGTGATCGTTGAAACGCAGTTGCGCTTCCTGGGGGGACTGTCGGACGTCGACTGGCTGGTCGAAGAAGGCCTGAAAGATATCAACAGCGAGAGCTCACGCTGGTCGATTCCGGTCATGTTCGGCGTCAGGTATCGCTTCTAGCGAGCCCATATACCTGTCAGAACACGATCCTCACGAATTGCCCAAGCAGCTCCTCGACCGAGATCATCGTCAGCAGCAACGGCGCAAGCGGCAGGAGCGTCATCACCACGAGTTGCAGCACGAGGTCCCGTGTGATCGGCACCAGGCGCATTTCCCGCACGACATCAAAACTGCTGCTCATGTCCGTCAGGGACGAGACGTCTGGGTTGCCGACCAACAACTCTCCCGCGTCCGCGCCGCCATGCAGCCACTTGGCCTCGAACTCATCGAGGTGGCGTTTGGCAATGTGGCTGTACTCGCGCAGCCCGGTGCGCCGCGCGCGCGACAGCGGCTCGACGAAAACGAACAGTGGAGCGATCACGACCGCAACCATAATCGCGACGAACACGAAGATCTCGAGCCTGAAGTCCGTGAGCCTGGCGCCCTCGTAAAAGATGCGATTGGCTAACATGCCCGCGAGCAGCGTCCCCTGGGCGATCAGCAATGGCGCGAACGCGTAACCGAGGCGCGACAGAAACCCCAGGCCTCCGAGTCGGTCTGGGTGCATCGGCGCGTAGGTGACGTCGATGCGCGACACCTGCCAGAGGAACCGTGCCCAGATGAACAGACGAAAATACCAGCGCAGCAGCAGGAATTGAAACATCGGCAGGCTGACGAGGAAGTACCACCATCCGGCGAGATACAGGTGTCGGCGGCCGTCGCCGGCGGGCGCCGCGTACCACGTCGCGGCGCCCAGCGCGACGTAGTAACGCCACACGATCAGTATTCCCACGATATAGACGATCGCAATCAGGATCACCTCGGCAAGCACCGAATTGCGCAGTCGCATCGCGCCCTCGATCGCTCGGTCGAAATGCTTGCGGGCGCCATCGCGCACGAGGCCCAGCGTCAGGAACTGCCCGACGATCGGCCGCATGCGCCGATGGACGACGATTTCGGCGACAATCAGGAGCGGCAACGCGATCAGGAAGCGGGCGTGCGCATCGATATCACGCAGGAATGGGACGGCAACCGCATCTCCCCAGGCCTTACCGTCGGCCGCCGACAGTACTAACAGCGGAACCCAGGCGAGGGTCGCGATGACCATGATTCGCCGCCGAACGAGTTGGAGTCCGTCGCCGGCGAGGCGAGCGCGGCGGAACACCTGAAACAGCGGGCCGCCAACGACGATCGAAAAGTCACCCTCCGCGGGTAACGCGTCCATTCGCGCCGGCGTGGCTCCTATTGTCATTTTGGCTCCGTCGTTCAACGCGTTTTGAGCGCCTCGAGCATTCAATGCCAGTCCCTACTGCCTCCGGCCGACCGCGCCTCGCACGGTAAGCCAGTGAGTCTGAATCGCGCGTCGCGATGAATGGGTCAGCTTGCGAGGAGTGTACCGCGCCAGTCCGGGGATTTGTTCCCCGAGTGCCAGAACATGGCCAGGCATCTGCGTGACGGTCGAACGTCGCTTGTAAGTCGTTGATTTCAAGGAGAATGGTTCCATGGCAGATCTTCCTGTCGCATGTACGCTCACGCCTGAAGCGCTTCGAACTCGACGAAGTGGGCTGCCCGCCGGCCTACTGCGCCGCGCTGAGCGCCAGAACCTGATCGGTGACGGTGCGCGCCTCGAATTTCGCCCTGACGGTGAAACGCTATCGGCCATTGCCGAGGCCGTCGACGCGGAGCGACAGTGCTGCAGATTTTTCCGCTTCTCGATAACAGTGGAGCCTGATAACGGTCCGATATTCCTCGAGCTCACGCGGCCCAGCGGGAACCCGAGAGTTCGTCGCCGGCTTGCTCGACGTGTGAGCGGCACGCGCCGGCTTCGCTCGCAATCCGCGCGGAAGCGGTGCGACGAGAGTCGTACAGTAGAATCACCGGCAGTCAGAAGAGGAGTCGCCGCATGCATCGCCCTCCACAAGGCTGTCGGTTCGCAGGCCACCTTGTGCTCGCGATCCTCTGCGTCGTTTTCACGGCGCTGCTGTCTGCCCAGCGCCCGCTCAGACCACTTCCGGAGGCGCTCAACGCTGTCCCGTCCGAGCTGGTCGATCGGCTGCGCAGCGATCCCTTTACCTATTTTCGGTTCATCAACCGCGCCTGGACTGCGCGCGTCTGCGCCGCCTTCGCCGACGTGGCGGACCCGACGATGGTGCGTCTCCATGGCGACGCGCACATCGAACAGTTCGCGGTGACCAAGGATGCGTGGGGCCTCGACGACTTCGATGACTCCGCGCGTGGCCCGGCGTACGTCGATATCGTCCGGTTTTTGGGCTCGATTGATCTCGCCACCCGTGAGCGCGGCTGGACCGGCGATCGTGATGCGCTGTGGACCCGTTTCATTGATGGCTACCGTCGCGGGCTGTCCGAGCCGGACTATCACCCACCCGAGCCCGCCATCGTCGGTCACCTGCGGCAGTTGGCCCCATCGACCCGGGCATCCTACCTCGCGTGGGGCGAGCAGCAGATGCAACCGATGGAGGCGGCCACATTGACGTCGGTCGTCGCGGGAATGGCGGCTCTCGACGGTTTGGTCCGCCGCGAGCGTTCGGATCTTCCACCTGGCTACTTCGCCGTTGTCCGTGGCGGGTGGCTGCGTCTCGGCATCGGCAGCGCCGCGGCCAGGAAGGTCCTTGTTCGCGTGCAAGGTCCCACGACCGATCCGGACGATGACGAGCTGCTAGAGGCCAAGGAAGTCGCCAATCTCGATGGTCTCGCCTGCCTCGAGGAGTCCACGACTCGCCAGGCGGTTCGTGTGATTGATGGAACACGACAGCTCGGTCGCTTGAAGCACGACATCCTCGCGATCGGACCCA
>Ga0111538_10006723_pt1 | contig 15540 bp, 12 predicted proteins | sample SoiMethybrSBSTD1_FD_79669 | JGI IMG/M metagenome (GOLD analysis project Ga0111538, IMG submission 79669) | Bulk soil microbial communities from a Populus tree surrounding site in Tennessee, USA - Soil MetaG P. TD hybrid SBSTD1 (version 2)... | ecosystem: Environmental > Terrestrial > Soil >...
GATCCCGAGCGGTCCGACGACGCACTCAACGCGCAGCTCCAGCTCTGCAAGGAGATGATCGCCGAGCGGAATGGACGGGTTGAGGTAATAGCGGCGGCTGAAGGGATGGAGCTTGAGATCTAAAAGCAATTGCAGAATGCAGATTGCAGAATGCAGAATGCAGAAGTAACTGCGCCACTTCCGCTCAGTTCTGCAATTTGAAATCTGCAATTTGCAATCTGCAATTCAGGTCCCCCATCCTCCGCCGCCCGGCGTCATGACCGTAATGACGTCTCCCGGATTCAACTCGATCCGGCACTTGGCTGGAATGGGCTGTCCGTTCAGCTGGTTCTGGCCGCTCATCCCGGGACCGCCGCCTAACGCTCCAGCCGGCCGGTGCCGCCGGCGCTCAGTCACCAGCGTCACCGTGCACCGCTCGAGCACGCGGTAGCGCCTGATCACGCCGTCGCCGCCGCGATGCCGTCCCGAGCCCCCGGACCCCCGGCGGACCGCGTATTCGTCGATCCGCAGCGGATACGCCTGCTCCAGCGACTCGATCGGCGTGTTCCGGGTGTTGCTCATGCCGACGTGAACGGCGTCTGGCCCGGGCCCGGTGGAACTCGCGCCCTGTCCCCCGCCTAACGTCTCGTAGAACGTCCAGCCGGCGCCGCCGAACGTGATGTTGTTCATGGTGCCCTGACCCTGGGCGGGCACGTCGACGCCGGCGTTGGCGAGCGCGGCGAACAGCGTGTCAGTGATGCGGGTCGACATCTCGACGTTCCCCGCGGCCACCGCTGCCGGCCAGCGCGCGTCGATGGCACAGCCGGGAGGGATCCGCAGGTCGAGGGCGCGCGCGATCCCGTCGTTGGTCGGCACGTCGTCATCGAGCAGCGTGCGCAGCACGAATACCGCTGCGGCGCGGACGACGGCGGCCGGACAGTTCACGTTCCCACGCACCATTGGCGCGGTACCCGTGAAATCGAATCGCAGCGTATCACCAACCGATTGCACGTTGACCGCGACCACGACGTCGTCCTCGGTCACGCCGTCGCCCTCGAGGGCATCGCGCGCCGAACCCGAGACGCGGCCAAGCTGCGCGATGCGGGCACGCGCCCGTCGCTCGGTGTAGTCGAGCAGCGCCGCACCGGCGGCCTTCATTCGGTCCACGCCTTCGCGTCGCAACAGGGCCACCCATCCATCGCGACCGGCGGCGCAGGCCGCGCGCTGTGCCTTCAGGTCACCCATGCGCTCGTCAGGCGTGCGCACGTTGGCGAGCACCAGCGCCAGGATGTCCGCGTCGAACAAATCGCCGCGCGCGATGCGTACCGGCGGCACGATGATTCCTTCCTGCACCAGTTCCGTCGCCCCGCGCGGCATGCTGCCCGGGCTCATGCCGCCAACGTCCGCGTGGTGTGCCCGCACCGAGGCAAACCCGACCAGCTCCCCACCCAGCCCGATCGCCTCGACCATGGTGAGGTCGGGCAGATGTGATCCGCCACGGAACGGATCGTTGAGCAGGAACACGTCACCAGGTTCTGGGCGGCGTTCGAGCACGGCTCGCACCGACTCCGGCATGGCGCCGAGGTGGACGGGAATGTGCGCCGCCTGGGCGATCATGCGACCGCCGGCATCGAACAGCGCCGACGACGCGTCGCGTCGCTCACGGATGTTAGGCGACAACGCCCCGCGCTCGAGCACGGTGCCCATTTCCTCCGCGATCATCGAGACCGCGTGGGACATGACGCTCAGCGAGAGTGGGTCGAACACTGGTGACTGGTGACTGGTGACTGGTAGCTCGTGACTCGTGACTCGTGACTCGGCAGCTCCTCTGACCTCTGAGCTCTGACCTCTGACCTAGGTATTTCGTTCAACGAACCATCCGCCAATCGGCAGCGCCGTTGCGGTCCAACCCTCGGGAACAAGCATGGTCGCATCGGGGAGCGCGATCACGCGACGCCCGCGAACGCGCGCGTCGAAAACTCCGCCGTCATCGACGCCAGTTCCCGCTCGCCAGGCGCTTCCACCCTGCCTCGATAGCGCAACAGACCTGGTCTCACCGGAACGCACGGAACGCGCCGAAACGACTTCAACCGGCAGCGGGAGCTCGAACCCGTACCGTCGCTTGTGCAAGCCCGTGAAGCGCTTTCCGAGGGCCGCGGGGCTCATGCCGTCTTCGAACGCCACTTCCAGCTCATGGCCCTGTCCACGGTAGCGCATGCGCGCCACGTGCAAGACGTTAGGCGCCGTGCCCGTCCGCGCCGCGAGACCGTCGAACACGGTTTCCAGCCCATCGACGCTCATCTCGTCGAGCCGGGCCATGACGCTGCCGATCGCCGTACGACGCTCGGGAGCGACGGCCAGGCCCAACGCGCTCAACACGCCGGCGTGTGGCGGGACGAGCACGCGGGTCATGCCCAGCCGGTCGGCGAGGGCGCAGGCATGCAGCGGCCCGCCACCACCGAACGCCACCAGCACACAGGAGCGCGGGTCGATGCCCCGCTCCACGCTCACGCGCCTGAGGGCGCGCGCCATCGCGGCATCGGCGGCCGCGATGATCGCCTCCGCGGTGCGCTCCGGCGTGCTGCCTACGCGATCGGCGAGCTCGCGAATGGCGTCGCGCGCCGCGGTGGCGTCCACGCGAACCTCGTCGCTCATGTGTGTCGCGGCGATGTTGCCTAACGCTACGTGGGCGTCCGTCACGGTGGGCTGCGTCCCGCCTCGGCCAAACGCCACCGGTCCCGGCACCGCGCCGGCGCTTCGCGGCCCCGCCCGCAACGCACCGCCTTCGTCGACCCAGCCGATGCTGCCGCCGCCCGCGGACACCGTTTCCACCAGCACCCGCGGCAAGGCGATCGGCACGCCGGCGACCAGTCCTCCCGCCTCGACGAGCGGTTCGCCGTCGAGGATGAGCCCGACGTCGGCGCTCGTCCCACCGATGTCGATGCTCAGCGCGCGATCAAAGCCCGCCATTCTCGCCACGAGCGCGGCACCGGCGACGCCCCCCGCGGGCCCCGACAGGGCGAGCGACGCCGCCGAACGGGAGGCTTCGTCGGCGTCGGCCATGCCGCCACCCGATCCAACAACGCCTGGCGATGGGAAGCCCGACGCACGCAGCCGTTCCGCGAGGCGACGCAGGTATACGCCCACACCAGGACGCGCGTACGCTTCGCAGCACGTCGTCGCCGTGCGCTCGTACTCGCGAATCTCCGGAAGCACGTCGCTCGAGCAGACCACGTCGACGCCCGGGAGCCGGCGCGCGATCGCGGCGGCAAGCCGTCGTTCATGCGACGGGTCCAGGTAACTGTGGAGCAGCGAAATCGCCACGATGTCCGGATCTCGCTGCGCGACCAGCTCGGCCGCGCTCGTTGCTGCATCGTCAGGCAGGTCACGAAGGATCCCTTCCGGCGCAATCCTTCCGGCCGCGGCCACCACGCGATCAGCAGGAACGAGGGGCTCGGGATGTTGCGCCGCGAGATTGTAGAGCGACGCCCGTTCCTGCCGCCTGAGTTCCAGCAGGTCCGTCGCTCCTGCGGTGGCGCACAGCACGACGCGAGCGCCTCTTCGTTCCAGCAGCATGTTCGTCACGACCGTCGTGCCATGGACGATGCGCGCAACGCTCTTTGGATCGAGTCCCGACTCGCGCAGCGACCGCTCCACGCCTTCACTCTGGTCCGACGGGGTACTCAGCACCTTGCCGGTGCGCACTGTTCCGTCGTCGCGAACTCCCACGAGGTCGGTGAACGTCCCACCGACGTCGATCCCGATGGACTCGGTCATGTCGTGACGACAGGATCGGGACGCGTGCGCTCGCGAAGCACCCAGGCGGCAACGAGTCCAACCGGCGCGGCCAGCGCGATCACCGCGAAACTTCCCTGGTTGAATCCGGGAATAAACGGCGCGACGATCCCGAACAGCGTGAACCCGGCCGCAAACGACGCGAGGAGGTGCGTGACCCGCCGCGCCTGCGTCCCGCGACTCGCGAACGCATAGGCGAGCGCCACGAAGATCCAGATCGGGTTGTACACGAACAGGTTCGTGTTGTCGTACGCCGCGACATGCTGCGTCATGAACCGCAGGAACAGGAGCGCAAAGCCGAGCACACCGAGGATGATTCCTGCGACGATCGCCACCGGCGGTGCCGCACGGTGTCCGCGCCTGCCAAGCCACGCCAATCCTCCGCCAAGCAACACACCGAGGATACCCAGAGGGAGCCAAAGCAGCGGCGGCTTTGTGCGCTCCGGCTCACGCTGGGCCTGGAACAGCACCTTCTCCGACATCACGAGCGGTACCATCCGACCGGAATCGTCAGGCACACGAACGTTGCGCAGGTGGTCGCGCACCTTCATCGGGATGAACATCTCTTCCCACGCCGAGATCGGGCGATCGGTCGGCCGGCCCAACCCGATGTCCACGCCGACGGTCGTCAGGCGGTCCTCCGCCATCAGCCGGAGCGCGTGCCAGCGGTACGAGGTACCGGTGCTCATCGTGTCCGTCGCCATGCGGATCGCGCCGCCCAGCACCCGGTCAAGGGCGTCACGCACTCTCGTGGAGCAATTGTCGAGGAAGTAATCGTACCGGTAGAACTTGTTTTCTTCCTGTGAATTCCAGCGGATGAAGTTGAACAATTCCACGCGTTGCGCCGGCGAAAGGTTCAGCTCCTGCACCTCCACCGTGCGATTCTCCCTCTGGTATTGCGCCAGCGTGGCCGCGGCGTCGAATCCGCCCATCCAGTACATCATCTCGCCCCGCAGGAAACGGCTGACGAACCCAGGCTCCTCGAACGAGAAGAGTCCCCAATTGAAGACGATATCCGTGTTCGTCCGGCTGTTGCGGATACCGATGGCGTTGTGTCCATAACGCTCCCAGACCATGTCCCCCTGCCCCATTGTCATCAGGTAGACGGAGAGCTCGCTGCCCGGCGGGCCGCTGGCGTTAGGCACCTGCGCGCTGCCGTGAGCGGCGCCGGTGACCATGAGCGCGGCGAGGCAAGCTACAGCTTGATTTCGCACTTTTCGTCGGCTGAACGGTACGCTGCTTCCAGGATCCGGTGCAGGATCACCTGGTCTGCCGGCGGGTCGTACGCCGACTCGTCCTGCAGCACGGCAATGAAATGCGCGAGCTCCGCGCGATACGACTGGATGAAGGTGCTCTCGCGCGCAGCCGCGCCCATGGGCGAGACGTCGACGGGCTTGCCGTTCAACTCCTTCACCACGCGCAGCGGGGCCAGTCGCGCACTGCCGCGCGACGCAATCGATTCGAACCACCATCGGTCTTCGCCGCCCACGTAGGACCAGGTCAGGTCGAACGTGCACGCCATGCCATTGCCACACTCCAGCGTGAGCAGCGCGGCATCTTCAACCGATCCGGGGCCACGCGGCCGGTTGACGTGCGCCCAGACGCGCTCCGGTGGCGGATAGTCGGACAACCACAAGGCGAGGTCCACGAGCGACAGCCCCAGGTCGAAGAGCGCGCCGCCGCCAGACTCTGCCCGATTGAGCCTCCAGCCGCTGACCGATCCGTGCTGGTGGTATGCGCCGGCGCGAATGCCCGTGAGCGTGCCCAGCTCGCCGCCGCGAAGGAATCGATCCAGCGCCTGCACGTCGCTACGGAAGCGATGGTTGTTGCCGACCATGACCTTCCTGCCCGAGGCCGCAGCCGCCTCGATGATCGCCTGGACGCCCCGCGTCGTCAGGGCGAGCGGCCGTTCGCACAGGACGTCCACGCCCGCCGCCAGCGCTTCGAGCGTGTACGGCTGGTGCAGGTGCGATGGGGTACTGATGATCACCGCGTCGAGGTTCCCCGCCTCGAACAGGTCTTCGAGATCGACGTACACATTCGGAATCTCGAGGCGGTCGGCCAGCGCACGCGCCTTGGCGCGATCGGTGTCGCATAACGCGACCACGTTCACGCCGCGCATCTTCCGCAGGACCGGAAGGTGCGCCATCTGCGCGATCGCGCCCGTGCCTACCACACCGATTCGAATGTCCGGTTTCATGCGCCCACGTGTGGGGAGCGGACCGTAGCCTCGCTCAGGGTGCGCGGATCAGGCTCGCGCCCGGGTAATATGCCTTGAGGATCGCGCGGAAGTCGTCACCGGCTCGCGCCCTCGCGATCGCTCCCCACTGGCACATCCCGACCCCGTGGCCATTGCCGCGGCCCCGCACTACGACGCCGAGCAGATCTCCTGCTTCGCCACGCTCGGTCTCGACCGTAAACGCGCTGGTGGGGAGGATTGCGCCGCCAACCTGCCGAAGGACATAGCGAACGTCGGTTCCGCCAACCGTCACGTCACCGGCGGCAGTCTCGAAAACGATCGCCTTCACGCGTCCTGTCGAGGAAGTTCCATCGACACGGACGCCGCGAACGGAGCTCGCTGCCCCTTCCGGCACCTTCGCGTACGTACTCGCGTAGCTCGTGATCGCCCCCGCGAGATCCTGTACCGAGAGTCGCCGTTCCCAATTGACCCGCGGTGACAGGTCGCACCACGGCCTCCCTGTCGTCGCCGACGTGTCGCTGACGCTACGCAGATAACCGTCCCGGCCTCCGCGCCAGACTTCGCTGGGAAGTGCCGTCGTTCCACCGCAGGCGGAGTGATAGGGCGCGGTCACGACCTGGCCTCGATAACTCAGGACCCAGCCGGCGGTCGCGGCGACCGCGAGGTCGCCCCAGAAGGTTTCGGCGGATGTACCGGCGTAAACCTGATCGGCATCGGTGGCCCGGACGTCGAAGTCACGGGCGCTGTTCGCGATCATCTTCGTGTACGTGAAGCTGCGCGCTGCGACAGCCTGCGCTTCGACCGCGGCGTGGTCGCTCGTGAGGCGTCCACCGATTTCGAGCGGAACCACGCTCCGCAGGTACTCCTCCACATCGACGCGATTCACGACCAGCAGCGCGGAATCGTTGCCGACGTAGGTCAGAGTGCCGCGATAGCCTTTCTTCTGCCAGGTGGCCTCGACACCATCGGCCAGTTGGAGGGTCAGGGGTCCTTCGATCCACGGCGTGATGGCAGCTTCCGCCTGGATCACGCGCAATCGCCGGCCATCGCGGGACAAGGACCAACGCTCCGTCGTTGTGTCCTTCGCGACCATGTTACCCGACGCGTCGATGAGCTGCCACGCACCTTTCTGCGCCAGGGGCATCTCGCGGGGTACGCTGCCGATCAGGACTCGCACGGGTCGGTCGGAACCGGCCGGTGGACCCGGTAAAGTGGGCTGTGGTCCCGATGAAGTGGCCGCGATGGCAGCGGCCGCGCCGACGAGTGAGAGAAAGCCGAATCGCGTCGTGAAGGCGCGCGTCATGCGCTAGCGACCGAAGGCGCTCACGGTGGACATCACGGGCAAGCCCCTTTGCCTCACCGCTTTCGGTTGCGCGGGCGCGCTGCTCAACTGCCTGACGAGTGTCGCCTCGAAGTCGTAGTCGTTCACGACGGCATCGAGCCGCACTTCCATCAGGTCACCTGGTGCCGGTTTCCCCCATCCCCCATCGCCCATCGCCCATCCTATTGAGGTCACGCCGTCGATGTCGTCCGCCTGGCCATACGTCCGCGCCTGTATGGTTCCGCCGGTCATGCGATCGATGATCGCTGGCACCGTCTTCCCGACCATCTGTTCATAGCGTTCGGCCGTCACCAGCCGCTGCACCTCGGTCACGCGCTCGAGCCGCTCGCGCTTCAACTCGTCAGGCACGTCATCCGGAAGCTCGAACGCGCGCGTTCCTTCCTGCGCCGAATAGGTGAACACGCCGACGCGATCGAGCTGGACTTCCTCGAGGAAATAGAGCAGTTGCTGGAAGTCGTCTTCGGTCTCTCCGGGAAACCCCACGATGACGGTCGAACGGATCGCCACGCCCGGGATGGCGTCGCGAATCTGGCGCAGTTTCTCGCGCTGGCGCGCCTTCCGCTCGGGGCGTCGCATGCGTTCGAGCACGGCGTCCGACGCGTGCTGCATCGGAATGTCGAGGTAACGCACGATGCGCGGCTCACGCGCCAGCAGGTCGAGCATTCGCGGCGTCAGGCCCGCGCTGTAGATGTACAGGAGACGGAACCACGGAATCCCCGTCTCTTGCACGAGCGCGCCGAGCAGCTCGGGAAGCCCGCGGCCGTCGCGGACGTCGCGCCCGTAATGCGCGAGATCCTGCGCAACGAGATTGACCTCCCTCGCGCCCTGGAGCTCGAGGAGCTGCGTCTCGCGCACCACGTCGTCGAGCGAAAATGATCGATGGCGTCCGCGCATGAGCGGGATGGCGCAGAAGGCGCAGCCGTGGTCGCAGCCTTCGCTGATCTTGAGGTAGCGCACGTGCGGCAGGTCGCCCATGTACAGCCGCACGCCTGGGTGCACGAGCGCCGGCGCATCATCGAGCAGGCCGCGCGCGGAGACTTCGCCGATCAGTCGATCGGTTTCACGCGTGCCGAGGAAGAGATCGACTTCGGGGAGCGATTCGCGGAGTTCATCCGCGTGTCGTTCAACCATGCAGCCGACGGCGGCGACCATGCGGCAATTCCCCGACGTCTTGAACCGCGTGGCTTCGACAATCGCCTCGAGCGACTCTTCCTTGGCGGCATCGATGAAGCCGCACGTATTGATGACGATGAGGTCCGCCTCATCCGCGCTCGTCTGATGGGCGCCATGGGCGGTGAGTTCGGCGACGTAGCGCTCGGAGTCGACGGTGTTCTTATCGCAGCCGAGTGTGACGAGGTGGAAGCGCATGCCGGATGACACGGTTTGGCCGCCTCTGGAAAGCGACCGACCCTCCACCGTCGGACAGGAGGAGGGTCGGGCGCAATCTAGTCCTCGGACCTTTTGCAACGCAGGCTCAGCGCGTCCTGGCAGCGCCTCCTGAGCGGCCTGCTGAAGGAAGCCCGTGGAATGCCCCCCACGAACTCCCTCCAGCGTGCACCGGGTCAGACCTTAAACCCGACGCGGCCTTGTTGCCGTGCATAGCGCCGTCCCGTGTTGCTAGAGCGCAGCGATGCGCCCGAAGACCACTTCTGATCCTTCCTCGAAGCCGATTATCCAGAGGCGGTTCCCGATGAACTCCGCACACTCGGAGGTCAGGTTCGGGACAACGCGCAGCGAGCCGTCGCTCAGCCGCAACGCGAATCCCTCATCGATTGCTTCGAGTACCCCGTCCAGCGCCGGACGTCCGAGCATTCCCGTTACCTGGAACTCCTCAACGACGAAGCCAGGATTTGCATCGAACGTCCCCCGCACCACCACGTCAGCCCCATCGACGCTGGCCAGGGCACTCGACTGACTTCCAACAAGCCGATACAACTCCGCGCCGTCCCACAGCTCGATCTTCCGGTCATAGTCCACCAACCCGGTGACGCTGATGCGACCCGAAAGAGTCACCGTCGACGGCGTCGGCAGGATTGGCTGCCTGGGATCATTGGGGGCGGTAATCGCCGATTTCGGAACGTCTGTGCAGGCGACCAGCGAGAATACCGCCGCCGCCATCAGAATCAGTGAGCGCTGCATGTCAAAATCCTCGATCTATGGGTATCGGCGCGATCTTATGACGCGCCTACGTGACTCAAGCCTACCGGGGGCCTGTGCCGGTCCCGTTGCCGAGGCAGCATCGCCAGCGTTCCTTTTGCGTCCAGATCTGGTCCCTTCTGTCGCGAATGGCAGCCGCATACCTTGGCGGTCATCATGACCGCCTCTCGCGTCCCCGTACCTGAAGGCCCAGGGCTCTTCCTCCTCGGAGGCGTAGAGCTTCGCGGCCTTCCGCCGGAAACCGCGGAACGCCTTCTCACGCAATCGAAAGTGGTCGCGCTGCTGGCGTGTCTCGCGCTCTCTCCCTCCGGCTCCTTCACGCGGCGCGACAGGCTCGCCGGACTGCTGTGGCCGGAGCTGGACCAACAGCACGCGCGCACCGCCTTGCGAAAGGCCGTGCACTTCGCGCGCTCAGTCCTCGGCGAGGACGCACTGGTCAGTCGAGGCGACGAAGAACTGGGATTGGGCGCGAATGCGCTCTGGTGCGACGCGGTAGAGATCCCGCGCGCCATTGAGAAGGGCCTTCTGGCGCGCGCGGTGGACCTGTACCAAGGCGACCTGATGCCGGGCTTCTACCTGCCCGAGTGCCACGATTTCGACGCGTGGCTCGAGGATCGGCGCGCTTCGCTGCGGGAAGCCGTGACGGCCGCCTGCTGGGCGCTCGCGCAGCACCTTGAAACATCGGAAGACCGCACGATGGCCACGAAATACGCGCGCAAGGTGACGCGACTCGACAAGACCAACGAGCGCCTGCTCCGCCGCTCGTTGCAGATGCTCGACCGCCTGGGCGATCGTGCCGGCGCGCTGGCGATCTACGACGAGTTCGCGAAGCGGCTCAAGAAGGACCTGGACGCCGATCCCTCGCCGGAAAGCGTGAAGATGGCGGAATCACTGCGCGCTGGCCGGCCGCTTACCTGACGGCCAACCACGACGTCAGCCCAGGAACGACTCCAGCGCGCGCGCCCGTGACACGTGGCGGAGCCGGGACAGCGCCTTCTCCTTGATCTGCCGGACCCGCTCGCGCGTGATCCCCAGCAGGGCGCCGATCTCCTCGAGCGTCATTGCCTCGCTGCCGTCCAGCCCGAAGTAGAGCCGGAGGATCTTGGCCTCGCGCTCCTTCAGGCTGCCTAACGCCGCCTCGATCGACTCCGTCAGCGCCTTCTCGAACGTCTGCTCGTCAGGCGTGGGGTTGAGGTTGTCCGGCAGGTAGTCGAGGAGCTTGTTGTCCTCGCCCGGGGACAAGGGCGCGTCCAGCGAAAGGTGCGCCTGCGAGATGGACATCGTCTTCGCGACTTCTTCCTCGGTGATGTCCATGCCATCGGCGATCTCGGCGTGCGTCGCCTCGCGACCCAGCTCCTGCAGGAGCATGTTGGCGCGCTTGCCGATCCGGTGCAGGGTTCCGGCGCGATTGAGCGGCACGCGTACGATCCGCGACTGCTCCGCCAGCGCCTGCAGAATCGCCTGGCGAATCCACCACACCGCGTACGAGATGAACTTGATGCCCTTCGTCTCGTCGAACTTGTGCGCGGCGCGGATCAGGCCAAGGTTGCCCTCGTTGATCAGGTCCGAGAGCGAGACGCCCTGGTTCTGGTATTTCTTCGCGACCGAGACAACGAATCGAAGGTTGCTCCGCACCAGCTTGTCGAGCGCTTCCTGGTCGCCGTCGCGGATCAGGCGCGCCAGGTCCACTTCGTCCTCTCGTGAGATCAGCGGATACGCGCTGATGTCACGCAGGTACTGGTCGAGCGAGCCTTCGTCGTAGGCGCCTTTCTTTCCGGGGACACGACCCACGCGGGGCGCGCGTTCGCGCCGGAATCGCGGGTAGACACCCGACGGGGAATCTTCGTCGTGCTCAGTGGACACGAGTGCCTAACCGGTGCCATCGAACCCGGGACAGCCACGCCGTGTGCGCGCCAGAATCGGGTTGGAAACTGTAATAGACGACCAGGGGCCGCCCGCGGACCAGTGAATCCGGGACGAAGCCCCAATAACGGCTGTCGAGCGAGTTGTCGCGATTGTCGCCAAGCATGAAGTAGTGTTTCCGCGGAACGACGATCGGGCCCCAGTTGTTCCGCGACGGGTGATACCCGGGCAAAGCCTGTGCCGTGCGCACCAGGTGGTCACGCTGCCACCGGAACTCTTCGCCGGAGGGGTCCATGCCCGGGTCCGTGTGCACAACGTATGCCTCACGCTGGATACGCCCGTTGCGAATGAGGTTTCCGTCTTCCATCGACAGCGTGTCGCCAGGCATGCCGACGAGCCGTTTCACGAAGTTCTTCGTCGGGTCCTGCGGCCACTGGAATACCACGACGTCGCCGAGCCGTGGCTCGCGAAGCGCGGGTAATCGCTTTCCGGTGAAAGGCACTTCGGCGCCGTAAACGAGCTTGTTCACGAGGAGAAAATCACCGACGAGCAGCGTGCGCTCCATGCTGCCGCTCGGGATCTTGAATGCCTCGACGATGAACGCGCGCACGAAGAGGAAAACGAGGATCGCGACCTGGAACGATTTCGCCCACTCCCACAACACGCGCAGCACACGACCCTTCGAGCGATTCACGCGACGCAATGCGTCAGCGCGCTCCTGCTCGGAGATGGGCGTTGATGTCGGAGTTGTCAGGGATGGATCGCTCATGCTTCAACCATCACGATCTCTGCGCTGTCGAGACCGCGAGCTCGCCAAGTGGGAGTCGCATATCGCATTGGGGAACAACTCACCTTCGACAGCCGCATCTGCGGGCAATTAAGCCGGTACCAAAGACGACCGCAAGTGATTGTGGCGCAACGCAACACGCGGCTCAGTCCGCGGTGTACGTGTCGAGTTGAGCACGCTGTAATACTCCGGAGTAGTCCACGTATCCCACCTTGGTCTCGGAGTAGAACTCATAAACCTCCCAACCCCCTTCCCGGTGCCCGTTGCCGGTCTGCTTAACCCCCCCGAAGGGAAGATGTGCCTCGGCGCCGATCGTCGGCGCGTTGACGTACGTGATGCCGTTGTCGAGTTCCTGCAACGCGCGGAACGCCACCTGCACGTTCCTCGTGTATATGGACGACGACAATCCGTAGCGAACGTCATTGTTCACGCGGAACGCCTCGTCGACTGATCCCACGCGGATCACAGAGAGAACGGGACCGAAGATCTCTTCCTGCTCCAGGCGTGACCCTGCGCGCACGCCGGTGAATATCGTCGGTTCGAAGAAGTGACCTTTTTCGAGGCCGGCGGCGACAGCGCGGCGACCTCCCGCTGCGAGGGTCGCGCCTTCGGAACGGCCGATCTCGACGTACTGCTCCACCTTGCGTACGGCGTCCGCATGGATGAGAGGCCCCACATCGGTTCCTTCCTTGCGACCATCCCCCAGCCGCAATGAGCCCGCACGCTCCTTCAGGCGTGAGACGAATTCGTCGTGGATCCCCTCCTGGAGGATCAGGCGACTCGTCGCCGTGCACCGTTGGCCCGTCGTTCCAAAGGCGCCCCAGAGGACGCCATCGAGGGCAAGATCGAGATCAGCGTCGTCGAGCACGATCTGCGCATTCTTCCCGCCCATCTCGAGCGAGAGCCGCTTGTGCAGCCGTCCGCAGGTTTCGCCAACGCGGCTTCCGGTGTCGGTCGAACCAGTGAACGAAACGATCGGCACATCGGGATGTTCGACGATTGCCGCCCCGGCGACTTCTCCCCGGCCATGTACGAGCTGGATTACCTCCGGTGGTAATCCAGCTTCCAACAAGATCTCGACGAACACCGCGCCGGTGTGCGGCACGTCTTCCGCCGGCTTGAAGACACACGCGTTTCCACACACGAGTGCCGGAAACATTTTCCACGTCGGAATTGCGAGCGGGAAGTTGAACGGCGTGATGATCCCGGCGACGCCGATGGGCCGGCGGAAGCTCATCGCCCACTTGCTGCGCAACTCGCTAGGCACCGTGTGACCGAAGAGCCGCCGTCCCTCGGTGGCCGCGTAATACGCCGTGTCGATTCCTTCCTGCACGTCGCCGCGCGTCTCGGCGAGCGGCTTGCCCATCTCCCGCGTCATAAGCGCGGCGATTTCTTCCTTGCGAGCCGCCAGCAGGTCGCCGGCTTTTCGCATGATGTCACCACGCAATGGTGCCGGCGTTGCGCGCCAGATCTCGAAACCGCGTTTCGCGGAAGCAACGGCGCGGTTGACGTCTTCCTTCGTTGAGAGCGGGAACCTGCCGACGATGTCCTTCGTGTCGGCGGGATTGATGTTGTCGAAGGTTTCGCCGTTAGATGCAGCGACCCACTGACCGGCGATGAAATTCTTGAATTCTTTGGACATTGAAGGGGCTTCGTCAGACTTCAGACTACTGACTTCAGACTCCAGGGCAGCAAGAAGTTCTCAGCCCTAAGGGCTGACACTGAAAACTACCCTGAAGCCTGTAGTCGGAAGGCTGTAGTGTCGCGTCAGCCGCACAGCCACGAGGCGGGATGATCTTCCGAGGGGATAGCGTAACCGAGCTTCGGCAGCACTTCCGCAGCGGCAAGGGTTCCGCCCCACAGCGTCAGCAGCAGCGACAGGATGTGCGCCCTCGGTGACCGATGTCGCCAGGACCAGATGGCGCTCCATATCCCGGCAGTCATCAGCACGCCGGAAGCGGCGAGGTACGCAAAGAGCCAGGTTCCGCACCTGGATGGATAGGGCCAGAAGACCATCCCCACACCGAGCGCAACGGCGAGCAGCAACCGAAGCATGACGCCGAGGGTGGACGTGCCGCGTTGAACCGCTTCGGCTTCTGCCTTCGCGGCCGGCGTTGGCGCGTTCTTCGCCGGCAGCAATGCCTCGTCCGACATCGACTCGAGCTGCTTGTCGATTTTCGCGAGCTCTTTATCCCAATTCGAAGGAGCCATCAGGAGTCTGAGGTCAGCGCTCAGAGGTCAGAGGTCAGGTCTGGCACCTGTAATCAGCATTCCGTGCTTAGCGACGGCAATCAGCAACCAGGCCTGACTCCTCAATCAGCTTTCCCTGGCAAGTCCATAACGCTCGATCTTCTTGTAAAGATTCGACCGCGGCATGTCGAGCACCCTCGCCGTCTCGCTCACGTTCCAGTCCATTTCGCGCAGCTTGTGGAGCAGGAACGCCCGCTCGGCTGCGTTCTTGAACTCCTCGTACGTCTTGCACTCGAGCAGCGAGCCCAACCCCGAAGCGTCGGGGGGTCGAGTTCCCGTTAGGCGGGTGATTTCGGCGCCGGTGATGCGCGGACCGGAAGCCAGGATCATGACGCGCTCGATCGCGTTGCGGAGCTCACGGACGTTCCCCGGCCAGTCGAACCGCTGCAGCACCTCGAGCGCGGAGCTGTCGAGCATGCGGGCGGCCGCGCCGTCGCGCTGCGACAGCACGTTGACGAAATGCTGCGCAAGTAACGGGATGTCCTCGCGACGGTCCCGAAGGGGCGGCACGTGGAGCGGTACGACGTTAAGCCGATAGTACAGGTCTTCACGGAATCGGCCGCCGGCAATCTCCTCCTCGAGCGTCTTGTTGGTCGCCGCAAGGACGCGCACGTCGACCCGGTTCGGCTTGGTGCCGCCAATACGGGTCACTTCACCGTCCTGCAATACGCGTAGAACCTTGGCCTGCGCGGCCAGGCTCATGTCACCCACTTCATCCAGGAAGAGCGTCCCCTTGTCGGCCTGCTCGAACTTTCCGGCACGGTCGCTGATGGCGCCGGTGAACGACCCCTTCATATGACCGAACAGCTCCGATTCGATCAACTCAGACGGAATGGCAGCGCAGTTCACCTCGACAAACGGCTTGCTGGCGCGCGGCGACAAGCGATGGATCGCGCGGGCCACAAGCTCCTTGCCCGTCCCGTTTTCACCGGTGATCAGCACGCGCGCGGGTGTTACCGCGACCTTCTCGATCTGGCTCGTCAGCGCGCGAATCGCGTACGACTTGCCGACGATCTCGAAGCGGGACTCGATGGTTTCGCGCAACCGCGCGTTCTCTTCCTGCAGCGACAGATGCTGGAGCGCATTGCGGAGGAGGACGAGGATCCGGTCGGTGTCGAGCGGTTTCTCGAGGATGTCATAGGCGCCAAGCTGCGTCGCCTCGACGGC
>Ga0111538_10006724_pt1 | contig 15533 bp, 15 predicted proteins | sample SoiMethybrSBSTD1_FD_79669 | JGI IMG/M metagenome (GOLD analysis project Ga0111538, IMG submission 79669) | Bulk soil microbial communities from a Populus tree surrounding site in Tennessee, USA - Soil MetaG P. TD hybrid SBSTD1 (version 2)... | ecosystem: Environmental > Terrestrial > Soil >...
CCGCCAGCGTCCTCACGATTGCCGCGTCCGGTGCCCCCGCTGCCTTCCTCCGCCGGGCCGACTTCGCCCGGCGCGATCTCGATGACAAAGGGCTTGATCGAGCCGTCGGCCATCACGGCGTTGCCTGTGAGCGTCCAGCCCTTCTCGCTCTTTTCGATCGCGCCGCCGAAGCGGATGTACCCGCCGGGCATCGCGAGTGCGCTGCCGTCGATCGTCCACGACAGCAAGTCGCCCGAAAGAGCGGGACTCTTGGCGCCGGTGCGCTTGGGCGGCTGACCTGCGCTGACGAACGTCACGCTCGGCCGCGAGGTGTCGATTTCAACCGTGACTTCGGGCGTGCCTTCCTTCTGCAGGTTCAGCGTGCCCTTGCCCTTGACCTCCAGGCGCGGGTCCTTGCTCACCTCGCTGCGGCGGCCGTTGACCCACACGTCGCGCACCTTCGCATCCTTGTCGAAGAGTTTGCCCTTGACCACCACGAGGTTGGCGACCTTGCCGGCTTCTATGGTGCCGAGCATGTGATCGATGCCCAGCAGTTTCGCTGGCGTGGTCGTCAGGGCCGCGAGCGCCTCATCCTCGCTCAAGCCATGCTTGATCGCGGTGCGCAGGTTGGCAGGGAAATCGGTCTTGGTGCGCAGGCGATGCGTGGTGAGCGCGATGGTCGCGCCGGCCTTGGCCAGCCGCCGCGCGTTGGTCGGGGCCTGCTCCCATGTCATCAGGTCCTGCAGGCTCTGGCCGTCGGCCTGCGACATGGTGTTGACCGTCGGCCGCGTCGGGAAATCCAGCGGCACGAGAATCGGGCGGCCGGTCGCCACGATCTCATCGAGCTTGCGGAACTCCAGACCGTTACCCAGCATCCACAGGTCGAGGTTGAACTCCTTCGCCAGCTTGTCGGCCCGCAGCGCGTTGCTCTCATCGCTGCAGTCGAACAGCAGAGGCTGCTTGCGCGCGACGAGATCCTGCAGCGCGTCGAGCGCATCGGCCGGGGGCGGAGGCTCGTTGCCCTGGGGATGCTCGTTCCACACGGCCAGGCACTGCCGGCGCCACTGGGCATCCAGCAGCGTCTGGCGGAAGAGCGCGATCGCGCCCATCAGCGATGACGGGTAGCCCCCGCCACCACCGCCGGTCGGCCGCTCGATGTTGGGAGTCTGATTCGGCGGTTGGTTCGGCGTCTGGCCCGGCGGGGTGCCGGGCGTGGGCGTACCCGGTGTGGTGGGCGGGCCGCGGAAACTGAAACCCGAATCGAACGATGCCATCATCGCAGCCCGCTCGCGATAGGTGCGCACCTGGTTGTCTTCGTCCGCCAGCGCGATGACCGTGCCGCTGCCGCGCAGCTCGCCTGAATCGGGATAGACCGCCGCGGTGGTGAAGCCCATATTGCGCAGGTCGCGCCGCGTCGCGCGGTCGGGCGGCGGCTGCAGACTCATCTGCGTCTCGGGCCGGATCTTCGCGTTCCAGTGCGCGCCGTTGGACGTCGTCGCTGTCGTGGGCGCGGTCAGCATCGCCGGTTCGATCAGGCCTGCGTACACCGTCAACCCTTCGCCGTTCCACGTCTGCGCATCGGCCGGAACGTTCACATCAGCCGATGGGCCGACAGCCTCGATCGCGCCGTCGCGGATGATGATCGTCGCCTTCTCCAGTTTCTTGCCTGGCGATTGGATCACGATGGCGTTGGTGATGGCGTGGGCGCGAAGATCGACGGCCCGCATGCCGTTGGTCGGCGGCGCAGGCGCCTGCTGGGCCGCGGCCTGCCGCTGCGACAGCGGCGCGACCAGGAGCGCGGTCATCAGCGACATCGCGCCGACGAGGCCCGCTCCCTTCGCATTGAGGATGGATCGAGTGGCGTCTCCGGTCCGATGGCGGCGGCCGCCGCGCGCAGCAACAACAGATGGCATGTCTGAACTCCCTGTTTCGTGCCCCGAAAGCAGCGTCGATTCTACCGGACGCCGGTCGCCGCGCTGCAGGGCCACCCCTCGCCTTCCGCCGTCGATTTCGACACTTTGCGCGCGCACAGCCGGTACGTCCGATGGGGCGCCTCGAAGATTTTCAATTTTGTAAGTCCCTGTCAGCAAAGGTCCGCGTCCGGAACTTGAGACAACCTGCGCGCGCCGAGCCGGCATTTGGCCCATGGGTAAGAGCCCTTGTCTGGAGCCGACCCATGCCGCTGAGCCTTGCCCCGTTCGCCGACATTCCCCTGAGCGAGGACCTGCTCGATGCCCTGATCGACGAGCACGAGCAGCGGGTCCTGCCGCGCCTGCAGCGGTTGTGGCGCTACTACCGCAACCCGCTCGCCGAGCCGCACGAAGGCGGCGGCTCCTCAGGCCCGCCCGCCCAGCGTGTCGGCCTGCCCGCGCGGCTGGCGTCGTCGTCATCGCGCTCGGCTCGACGCGACAGCCGCCTCGAGCGCGAGGTCGTCATCGAAAACGACATCGCCTGGCGCGTCCACACGTTGGTGGATTTCATGTTCCCCGCTCCGCCGCGCATCGTCAGCACGGCGAAGGACGAAGCGACGCGACGTGCAATCGAATCAGTGCTCGCAACCGCCTTCGATGCCAGCGCCGACGGCGAAGGAGCCGCACTCTGGCAGAACGCGGCGCTGCTGGGATCGGTGTACGGCCACGTGGATTTCCTGGTCTCAATGTTGGCTCCTTCTGGGGGGGCCGGGGAGGCCGGGGGGAGCAGCGATGATGGCCCCGCGGGCGCCCTTGCGTCTGAACCTTCTCTCAACGAGACGCTTCATCGCGTCCGCTCTTCGCTGGTGATTGAGACGGTCGAGGCGCCGCGGGCCATCGCGCTGCTCAACGCGCATGACTATCGCGTGCTCGACGCGTACATCCTGCGCTGGGAGCAGCCGACCAACGAGATCGAGCGCGAGAGCACGCTGTCGCGCGTGTCGCGCTTCCTGCGCATCACGCCCACGGATGCCCATCCGTGGGCGTCAGTGAAGGCAGGCGGTCGTCGATCGAGCGTCACCATCACGCAGATCTTCAGCGGCGATCGCGTTCAGCGCTACGAGGATGATCGCCTGGTGTTCGAGCAGGTCAATCGCCTGGGCCGCGTACCGGTGGTGCACGTGCAGAACCTGCCGCAGCCTTTGTGCTGGGAGGGGCTCAGCGATGTCGAGCCGCTGATTCCGCTGCAGGATGAACTCAATACGCGCCTCAGCGACCGGGCCAACCGCGTGACCATGCAGAGTTTCCGCATGTGGCTCGGGAAGGGCATCGAGAACTTCAACGATCGCCCCGTCGGGCCGGGCCAGATGTGGATGACCGAAAACCTCGACGCGTCGATCGAGGCCTTCGGCGGCGACGCCGATTCGCCCAGCGAACGCCAGCACATCGAGGACCTGCGCGAGGCCATGGACAAGGCCTCGGGCGTGACGCCCGCCGCGGCCGGCCACATCAAGGCCAAGGTCGGCAACCTCACCAGCGAGAACGCGCTGCGCATCAGCCTGATGGGAACGCTGGCCAAGACCAAGCGCAAGCGATTGACGTACGGCGCGGGCATCGCGCGCCTGTGTGAACTCATCCTGCACGCGCTCGATGTGCACGGCGTGCATCGCAGCGATCCGACTGATCGAGGCGTCGAGATCGCCTGGAGCGATCCCTTGCCCATCGATGAAACGCGGCGCCTGAACGATGGGCTGCTCAAGGTGCAACTGGGCGTGCCGGCCCAGACGGTGCGGGGTGAACTGGGCTACGCCGCCATCACGTCGTGATGCGCGCGCCATCGACGCCATAACCACAACAACGGAGTTAGCCCATGAACGAGCAAGACACATCCAACACACCGCATGCCGCTGGCGAGCCGGCCGCCGAAACGCCTGTCAGCGCCGCTCCTGTCGGATCAACCAGGCGTCCGGGCCGCGGTGGTGGCGCTCGCACAGGCGCGATGGGCCCGCGCGTGCGCCGCGATGACGAGCCGGCTCCGACGCGCGAGGTCGTCGAGGTCGCGGCCGTCACGGCCCGCACCACCGGCCATCGCTTCGACCTCATGCGCTACCTGCGACTGCGCCGCCGTCGCGATTGATGACCAGCGCAGCCCACTGCATCCCGCTGTTCCCTCATTCACCGTAACAAGGAGATTACGACCATGCCGTTTTCCGGGAAAGCCACCTACACCGCTGGCGCGACGCTGCCTGAGATCGCTGAAGACGTCAGCGACATCATCACGCTCGTCTCGCCGTTCGAGACGCCGCTGCTCGATCACCTGGGCGATCCGCAGCGCGAAGCCTCCAGCACCGTGCACGAATGGCTCGAGGATGCGCTGCTGCCCAACTCCGACGCCGTCGATGACGGGTCGCTGAGCAACCCGACCACCTTGACCACGTTCACCGTCGAGAATGGCGACCGCTTCCGTGTGGGCGACCAGATCCGCCTGCGCGGCAAGGGCGAGATCATGCTCGTCACCGGCGTCTCGGGCGACGATCTGACCGTGACGCGCCAGTACGGCGGCACGTCGGCCGTGAGCGTGGTGGACGATGATCCGATCGACATCCTCGGCAACGCCGCGCTGGAGGGCGACGATGCCCCCGCCGCGCGCTTCGCAGCCCGCAGCCGCAAGCAGAACTACACGCAGATCTTCACCTCGTCGATCGAGGTCTCCGGCAGCCAGCTGGCCGCCAGCACCATCGGCGTGGCTGACGAGATGGACTGGCAGAAGCAGGAGCGCCTGCGCGAGCTGCTGCGCGATCTCGAGAACTGTGTGATCAACGGCATCGCACCGGCCGCGACGCAGCAGGGCTCGGCGACGGTCCGCCGCACGATGAACGGCATTATCCCGCTCATCGACACCAACATCTACCAGGTTGGCAGCGGCCCGATTCCCGCCGGCGGCGGCACGGGCGAGGACCTGCTGACCGAGGATGTGCTCAACGCCGCGCTGCGGGCGGTTTGGGGCGGCTCGTCGGGCCGCATCGACACCATCGTGTGCAACGGCTTCCAGAAGCGGCGCATCAACTCGTTCATCGCCTCGAGCCAGCGCTTCAGCATGCGCGACACGGCGTTCAAGCAGATGGTGGACGTGTACGAGAGCGACTTTGGCGTGTGCCGCGTCGTGCTCAGCCGCTGGGCGCCGGCCGACACGATCCTGCTGCTGGACTCCTCGCGCATCGCCGTCATGCCGCTGGGCGGGCGGGCCTTCCACTTCAAGCCGCTGGCGGCCACCGGCGACGCCGAGAACGGCCAGGTGATCGGCGAGTACACGCTGGAGTTCCGCAACGAGAACGCGCACGCAATCCTGAACGGTCTGGGCACGAGCGCGTCGTAGGCGCAGTCTTCGACCTTTCTTCCTCCCATCGCTGATCGGCGCCCTGACCGGCGCCGGTCGGTTTCCAGTCACAGGTTCCAACCGGGGTGCCACATGCCATTGATCACTGATCGCGATTTGCTGCTGGTCGAGCCAAGCGTCTTCACGGCCGCGGCGACGGCGTCTGCCACGAACATCCTTACCGCGACCGACGCAGCCGTCGCGGGCACCACGCTGTCGAGCGCGACGTCGGATTTCGACGCCGCCGACATCGACGCAGCGCACGTCGCGGTGTTCGATGGCGAGGCGCTGGAGATCATCTCGCGGCTGTCCGCCACGCAACTGGACATCTCGCGCCCGCGTGCCGCCAGCACCGATGTCAAGGTCGCTCCCACTGCCGGCAGCAACAAGACGCTGAAGGTCAACACGTTCGCACGGCTGATCGACCGCACGCAGCGCGACCTGCTGCAGGCGCTGGGCATGCGCGATGATGATCCAGAGCTGCCGCTGGACGCCGACGACGTGGTGAACGCTGCCGATCTGGGCCATGTGCTGGCGCTGCGGGTCCTGTCGCGGGCATTCGCAGCAGCGGTGGCGCTGGATCCCGAAACGGCGTCGCTCGCCGATCGCGCCGCGCTCTACGCCGCCCAGGCCGATGCCGCGGCGGCGAGCCTGGCGGTGCTCATCGACACCGATGGCGACGGCATCGCCGACCAGACGCGCCATCTCAACGTCGCCGTCCTGAAGCGAATCTGAGGCGCACGAGCATGAACAGCGAGTTGCTGACCATCCTGAGTCAGTTCGGCCCGGCCGGCCTTATGGGGCTGCTGTGGATTCTCGAACGCCGGCACGCGGCCCTGCGCGAGCGACAGTTGACCGAGGCCCATCGGGCCGTGGCCGCGCGCGATCACGAGAGCACTGCCCTGCTCGATGTCGTGCGCGACAACACGCGGGCCATTGCCACGCTCGAACATACGCAGCGGCAGGTCCTGCGCACCGCCGAACGGCTGAGCGAACGCCTGGCGATGATGATCCGCGCCGGCGACGCCCGCGCGCCGGCGCGAACATCGGCCCCTTCGCATCAGGCTGACGTCGCGTGAATCGCTCGAACGCGCGTCAGCCGAAGCCGGGAGGAATGCTGATTCCCGATCGGCGCGCGTGACGATACCCTTTGGGCGCATGACCGGTGTCCGCCGCCTCCTGCTGTGCTCAGCCGCGCTGCTGCTTGCGATGTCGCAGGCCGGTTGCCCGCCGCGCAGCGGCGACGGCTCATCGCCGACGGTTCCATCATCCGGCCCCGGCGGTAGCAACGGCAATCAGGCCGGTGGCACGAATTCACGCTCCGGATCGAAGCATTCAAACACCGCATCCGAATGGCCCTACTGGCCCGTGTCGATGCGCGTGCATCCGCTGACGCGACTCACCAGTGATCCCCACTCTGGCCAGGCGCTCGTCGAATGCCGGCTCGAGTTCATGGACAGCGACGGCCAGACCAGCCGCGCCGTCGGCCAGTTGACGCTGCAGTTGTATCCCGACAGTGCCACGCCCACGGGATCCGGAGCGATGGAGACATGGAACCAGGATCTGCGCGACCGGCTTGCCAACCGCCAGCAATACGACGATGTGACGCGCACCTATCTGTTCCGGCTGCAACTGACTCAGCCGCCGCCCGCGGGTTGCGAGGTCCGTGCGTTCTTCCTGTCGTCCGACGGCCAGCGCCTCAGCGCCACCATGCGGCTGCGACAGTGATTATTTCTGATACCACTCCTTGTTGATCTGCACGAAGCGCTGCCACTCCTCGGGCAGATCTTCCTCGGGGAAGATCGCCTGTACGGGGCATTCGTCGACGCACAGGCCGCAATCGATGCACGTGTCGGGATCGATGTACAGCATCTCGGCGGCGGTGAAGGTGCCCTCGTCCTTGGTGGGGTGAATGCAGTCAACCGGGCACACGTCGACGCACGAGGTGTCCTTGGTGCCGATGCACGGTTCGGCGATGATGTGGGTCATTGCGAGAAGAAAAGGGAACAGAAGAGGTTCGATGGACTGGCCAGTCCGCATTCTAGGAAGGCTCGCCGCCGTACAAAAGCGGCCCGGTGGAAAACTCGGCGGGCAAAATCAGGCGAAGCCGGCTCGTGGCCGGCCTCGCCAGTTGACTTGTGACAGGAGATGTGTCTGATGCACACGATGCCGGCGGCGCGCCGGGGTGGGCCGCAATCGCCGGGTCGCGCGCCTCAGGTCTACCTGCGGCGGCGTGCCTTCTTCTTGGCTTTCTTCTTGCCGGCCTTCTTCGTGGCGCGTTTCCTCTTAGCCATGTGCAGTATCTCCTTGAACGAGAGGCCCGTGACCGGGCCGTAGGTGGAGGCAGGCGCTGCTTGAGGCGTGTCGGAGACGCCGCAGCGCTGATGGCGGAACGTCCGCCATCGTAGAACGTTGTATCTTCATCGGGAATCGCTGGAAAGTCTCTTGACAGAAATTCTTTCAAGAACCGAGGCCTGGTGTGCCGCGGCGCGAGCATCCACATGTCCATTCGATTGCTGATCAACGGTGCGCGCGGCCGCATGGGCGCGCAGATTTCCCGCATGGCTGGGGAAGATTCCCGATTTTACGTGATGGCGCATCGCGATGCAGGCGACGCCGATCCGCCGCGCGATGCCGCGATCGATGTCGTCATCGATTTTTCTTCCGATGCGGGCGCGCGCGACGCGTTGCGCTTCGCGCTGGCGCACGGCGCAGCGCTGCTGGTGGGCTCGACCGGACTGACCGATCAGACGCGCCGCGCGCTGGATGACGCCGCCGGCCGCATCGCGCTGCTGGTCGCCCCCAACACGTCACTGGGCGTGGCCGTGCTCGCGCACCTGGCCGGTGAGGCGGCACGACTGCTCGGCCCGGCGTTCGACATCGACATCATCGAAACGCACCACACACGCAAGACCGATGCGCCCAGCGGCACGGCGCTGCGCCTGGCGGCGGCGCTGCGACAGCGTGGCGGCGAGGCCGGCGCGCGATTCGCCGACCAGCGCATCCACGCGATCCGCTCGGGCGATGTCGTCGGCGAGCACGAGGTGCGCTTTGCCGGCCCCGGCGAGCGTCTCACATTGATTCATTCAGCCACCAGCCGCGAACTGTTCGTGCGCGGCGCGCTGCACGCCGCCGCGTTCCTCGCACGCAAACCCGCGGGGCGCTACACCATCGAGCAGGCGCTGGGAATAGAGACGTCCAAACGGATAAACGTCCAAACGTCAAGAGACTAGCCTTCGGCTGTTTCGACATTTCCCGTTCCGAAAAGCACAACCGCCGTCGCGCTGCTGCGCCACGGCGGCTGAAGTGTTTAGACGTCTTGACGTTTCGACTTTCGCGGTCACTTCGCCGTGCTCTTGCGCATGCCGTCGGCGAAGAGCGTGGGCAGGTGCGTTTCGTTGACGAAGTTGTACAACTCCAGCGAGGCGGTGTCGCTCAATCCCACCGGCACTCGGGCCCGCACGACGCCCGCGTAAGGGTTGTACCAGAACTTCGCCACGTTCTTGCCGCTGGCCACGCGCTCCTGCGGGTGCATCAGCAGTTCCTGCTCGGGACTGGCGATCTCGACCCAGGGATGCTCCGCGCCCAGCAGCGGATTGCTCGGCAGGTTGCCCTGGAACCACTCGGGATCGATGGTCAGCGGGTAGCCCCGCTCGGTGCGCTCGACCTTGCCGAGGGCCGACTGCAGCGAGATCTGCTGCTGGAAGCGACGCAATTCCATGCGCGTGGTTTCGCGCGACTGGTTGACCGCCTGATCGCTGCGGCGGTGGAACACCACGCCAACCAGGATCGCGGCGAGCATCAACGCCAGCAGTGTGTCGAGCATCAGGCGCATGCGAACATCCTCCATTTCGGCCGCGCGGGTCGATTCTTCGGACCTCAAGACGAGGTCCGCGCTGCCGCTGATCGTTCATCGACGCGACATCTGGGCGATTTCGGCGGCCGTGTGAAACCGTAAAGGCCCCGGTTCGGTCTGCACCGGTCAGGCGAAGTTTGCGGACGTTGTGCCCCCGCGCCCGTCAGGCGATGCGATTCCACCGCATCAGCCCCGCGCCGATAAAGCCCGGCTGGCGGCGGCGGCGAGGACGCCGCCCGCTCAACGACTTACACTCCGCGCCGTGGCGTACACGGTGCAGATCAATCCCGACGATCCGAAATCGATCGACGCCGCCTTGCGCACAGAATGGCTGCTGACCAACGGCCTGGGAGGGTACGCGATGGGGACCATCCTCGGCGTCAACACGCGCCGGTACCACGGCCTGCTGGTGGCGGCGACGACGCCGCCGGTCGGGCGGGCGGTTGTCCTGCACTCGCTGATTGGTCGCTGCACCTTCGGCGAGCACGTCTTCGACTTCGCCACGCAGCAGTTTGTCGATGGCGAGGGCCGACTCCTGCTTCATCCGGATGGGTACAGGCGACTTGCGAGGGTCGATGTCGAGCCGCCCCATCGCATCACATGGACATATCGCGTGCACCAGGCGACGCTGCGTCGCCGCCTGTCGCTGGAGGCCGGGCGGCCGATGGCTCGGGTGGAGTACGAAATCGAGAACGCGCCGCCGGATGTGCACATCAGCGTGCGCCCGCTGTTGCCGCTGCGCGACTTTCACGCGCTTGGTCACGAAGGCCGGGGCGGGCCGGCTGTCATGAGCGTGCAGGAGGGCGAGGCGATCGTGCAGCGCGGCGATGTGCGCGTGCGCCTTACAGGCCCCACGCTGCACGGCGATCCACAATGGTGGCGCGGCTTTGCCTACGCACTCGATCGCGACCGAGGCCAGGAGTGGCGCGAGGATGTCTGGTCGCCCGGCGCGTACGAAGGCCTCGCCGCCACGCATGTGCGCAACAGCGCCTCATTCACCATCGAGGTGCTCGATGCACACGCGCCCGCGCGTCCGAAGAAGTCGCGGGATGCTGACTCGGTGGCTGTGCCGAAGGGCGTGCAGCCGGTCGCGGTGGCCGCGAAGGCGTTTGTCGTTGCCAGAGAGTCGACAGCTGGCGGTTGGACGTCTTCGGTCATCGCCGGCTTTCCCTGGTTCGGAGACTGGGGTCGCGACACGATGATTGCGCTGCCTGGCCTGATGCTCTGCACGGGGCGGCTGGACGAAGCGCGATCGACGCTGGAGTGCTTCGCAAGGCATCTGCGCAACGGCCTGATCCCGAACCTCTTCGATGACTACGGCGGCGCAGCGCACTACAACACGGTCGATGCGAGTCTGTGGTTTGTGCACGCGGTGCATGCGCTGTCCCCCTCTCCCAAAGGGAGAGGGGAGGCACCGGTCGCCAATCTTGTCGCCGCGTGCCGTGACATCATCGCGGCCTATCAGCGCGGCACGGACTTTGGTATTCGCATGGATCATGACGGCCTGATCGTCGCCGGTGACGAAACCACGCAACTGACGTGGATGGACGCTGCACGAGACGGCGTGGTGTTCACGCCCCGATGCGGCAAGGCCGTCGAGATCAACGCGCTCTGGCACAACGCCCTGCTGTGCCTGAGCGAGATGGCCGATGACTCGCACGAGCGCAACGAACTGATCATGCTCGCGCGTCGCGTGGCGGCCTCGTTTCGCAGCGCGTTCTGGTGGGACGAGCGCCAGTGCCTGCACGATTGCCTGTCGCCCTCGGGCATGGGTTTCGCGCCGGATGGAAGACTGCGCCCGAATCAGACCTTCGCCGTCAGTCTTCCCTATTCGCCGTTGAATGAGCCACAGCATCGCGCCGTGGTCAAGGTCGTCGGCGAACGCCTGCTCACGCCGTTCGGCCTGCGCACGCTCGATCGTGACGATCCGAACTACAAGCCGCGCTATGAGGGCGATCTCTTCCAGCGCGATGCGGCGTATCACAATGGCACCGTCTGGCCGTGGCTGATCGGGCCGTACTGCGAGGCCCTGCTTCGCGTCGAGAATTTCAACGCTGAATCGACGAAGCGCGTGCGCGAACTGCTGCAGCCGCTCATCGGCGAGATGAGCAATGCAACCGGCGGGCGATGCCTGGGACAGATCGCCGAGGTCTACGATGGCGAGCCCCCCCACCGGCCTTCCGGCTGCCCGGCCCAGGCCTGGAGCGTCGCCGAAATCCTGCGCGTGCTGGCGATCGTGAGTTGACGACGTGCCTCGATAGACTGATCCCATGCCCAGCCGCAGCGTCGATCCCGTCATGCTCGAGCAGCGTGCGGCGATGTTCACCAAGCGCTCGATCAAGACCGCATCCAAACTTGCCGGGCTGCGGCTGGCGATGTCGATGCTCGACCTGACCACCCTGGAAGGCAAGGACTCGCCCGAGAAGGTGCGGGCCCTCTGCCGCAAGGCGATTCGGCCCTTCGAGGGGAATATCGATCCGCCCATCCCTTCGGTCGCGGCGGTGTGCGTCTATCCGGCGCTCGTCGCGATCGCAAAGCGCGAGCTGCGCGGCTCGGGCGTAAAGGTCGCCAGCGTCGCCACCGGATTCCCTTCAGGCCAGTTCCCGCTCGAAGTGCGGCTGGCTGATGTGCAGGCCGCAGTCGAGGCGGGCGCGGATGAAATCGACATGGTGATCAACCGCGGCGCGTTGCTCGCCGGCCGTTACCGCGAGGTTGCGGAGGAAATCAGGGAAACCAAGGTCGCCTGCGGATCAGCGCATCTCAAGATCATCCTCGAGACCGGTGAACTGGAGACCTACGACCTTGTCCGCCGCGCAGCCGATTTGGCCATTGAAGCGGCGGCATCGGTTCCCGGCGCCGCCCCGCTGGCTGATGGCGAAGTCTTCATCAAGACCTCCACAGGCAAGGTCGCGCCCGCAGCAACCATGCCTGTCACGCTCGTCATGCTCGAAGCGATTCGCGATCAGTACATCGACACGGGGGTGCGCATCGGCATGAAGCCGGCCGGCGGCATCCGGTCGGCCAAGCAGGCTCTGCACTACCTGGTGATGGTCAAGGAGACGCTGGATGACGCCTGGCTGAGCCCGCGCCTGTTCCGCTTCGGCGCTTCGACGCTGGCCAATGACATCCTGCGACAGATCATCAAGCAGACCAGCGGCAAATACGTCGCCGCCTACGACTTCTCCGAGGCGTAATCGCAGGCCGCGGCGCGTGATACGATGATCCTGACGCAGCGATGACTCCCGAGCAGCAAACCCGCGGACGCGAGCGCGAACTGGCGGAACTGTCGACGCCCGTGACGCACGTCGTCTCGCCGCAGCGATCGGTCTGGGACTATTCGCCTGCGCCCGAGACGACGAAGGCGGCGATTGCTGACCGCTTCGGGCTGTTCATCAACGGCGATTTCGTCACGCCCCGCTCGCGCAAGCACTTCGCGTCGATCAATCCGGCGACGGAAGAGACGATCAGCGAAATCGCCGAGGCGAATGCGGACGATGTCGACGCCGCGGTAAAGGCGGCGAAGGCGGCAGCCCCGCGCTGGGCGAAGATCGATCCGCGCGAGCGGGCCAAGTACATCTTCCGAATCGCCCGGCGCATTCAGGAACGCTCCCGCGAACTGGCGGTGCTGGAATCGACCGATGGCGGCAAGCCCATCGCTGAATCGCGCGACATCGACATTCCCCTCGCAGCTCAGCATTTCTTCTATCACGCAGGCTGGGCCGACAAACTGCGCTTCGCCTTTGCCGGCGCGCAACCCAAGCCGATCGGCGTGTGCGGCCAGATCATCCCGTGGAACTTTCCCCTGCTGATGGCGGCGTGGAAACTGGCCCCGGCACTGGCATGCGGCAATACGTGCGTGCTCAAGCCGGCCGAGACGACGTCGCTCACGGCCCTGCGCCTCGCAGAGATTCTGCAGGAAATCGACCTCCCCCCCGGAGTGGTCAACATCATCACCGGCGCGGGCGCGACCGGCGCGGCGCTGGTCAATCATCCGCACGTACGGAAGATCGCTTTCACCGGCTCGACCGAAGTCGGCAAGATCATCGCCAAGGCGTGCGCCTCCACCGACAAGCGCCTCACGCTCGAACTCGGCGGCAAGAGCCCGAACATCATCTTCGACGATGCATCCATCGACCAGGCGATCGAAGGCATCATCCAAGGCATCTATTTCAACCAGGGCCATGTCTGCTGCGCGGGCAGCAGGCTGTTTGTGCAGGAATCGATCCTGGATGAGGTCATCGCCAAACTCACGCATCGCATGAAGGCGCTGCGCGTGGGCGATCCGCTGGACAAGAACACCGACATCGGCGCGATCAACTCCAAGGCGCAACTGGCGACCATTCACCGCTTCCTCGAAGCCGGCTCGGGCGAAGGCGCCCAACTGCACGAGGTCAACACCTCGACACTGCCCAATCGCGGCTACTGGTGCCGGCCGTGCTTCTTCACCAACGTTCAGCCTTCACACACCATCGCGCGCGAGGAGATCTTCGGCCCGGTTCTGAGCGTGATGAGTTTCCGCACGCCGGAGGAGGCGCTGCTGCGGGCCAACAACACGCCCTACGGTCTGGCGGCGGGCGTGTGGAGCGACAAGGGGTCGAAGATCTTCGACATCGCGCGCAAGTTGAAGGCCGGGGTGGTCTGGTGCAACACCTACAACCGCTTCGACGCGGCGTCGCCCTTCGGCGGGTTCAAGGAGTCAGGCTTCGGCCGCGAAGGCGGCTTGCAGGGGCTCAAGGCGTACGTGGAGTTGTAGCGCGCGAGGCTGCAGCGGCGCCCGACGTTTCGCGCTGCGCGGCTACTGTTGTCTCTCAATGATCACGCGCCCGATCCAGCCTGCAGACCTCGCTTTCGTGCGCGAGGAACTCGAGCGCAACTGGCATGATGTCGGCATCTGGTCGGTGGGGCGGCGTTACCAGGGCGATGCGTTGCCGGGATGCATCGCCTTCGACGATGCGACCAGCCGCGTCGGCCTCGTGACGTATCACATCGAATCCGGCGATTACCAGGCCGAGATCGTCACGCTCTCCTCGCGACTGGAGAATCACGGCGTCGGCGAGGCCCTGCTGAACGCCGCTGTCGAAGCGATCAGGACCGCCGGCTGCGTGCGCATCTATCTTCGCACCACCAACGACAACCTCCGTGCCCTTGGCTTCTACCAGAAGCGCGGCTGGAAACTCTGCGCCCTGCACAAGGGCTACATCGATGAGGCCCGCAAGCGCGTGCCCATCATCCCCGACACCGGCATGCACGGCATTCCGCTGCGCGATGAGATTGAACTCGAACTGTGGCTGCGGTGAAATGATCTCCTCATGACGCGCCACCTGCTCCATGTTCACCTTGCCGGCTTCGATGCGCTGTTGAGCGATCTCGCGGCCCGCGTCACCTGCGAGAGCATCATGACGCCGTGGTGCGATGTCGAGTGCGTCGTCGGCTCGCATGATCGGCAGACCAAGGAGCGGGCCATGGCCCTGATGGATCGCGGCCGCTACAGCAGCGTGCCGCTGGTCGATGAATCCGGCAGGGTGCATGGCCGTTACATCCGCTGGACTCCGGAGGGTGCGACCGCGTTCGAGAACCTCCAGCCGCATCATTTCGCACGGCCGCACATGGACGCTTTCAGCCTGCTGGCGTGCATGGCCGAGCATCGCCAGATCGCGATGTTCGTCGGCGACGCGGCCGACAGCGGCCCGCCCGCCGGCTGGATCACCTTCGCCGACTTCAGCAAGCGGCCGTTCCGGATGCTCTTGTTCGCGATCGTCTCGGAGGTGGAGTACCTGCTGGCCCGCGCCATCGATCAGAAGCATCCTAAGGACGGCTGGCTGGAGTTCGCCGGCGCGCTTTCAGAGGCGGAGCGTGCGGAACTGATCAAGCGGCGCAACGAAGCCCGCGAGTGGGATGCGCTGATGCCGCTGACCACGTTCGCCGAGATCGGCGACCTGGTGCGCGTGGCGTGCGCCTCGCCGGCGGTGTGCGAGCGGCTTGGATTGTCGGCCGGCGACAGCGACAGGCTGCGCATGATCGCCGACCTGCGCAATCGCGTGGCCCACACGGTGCGGCCAGTGGTGGCGGGCCCCGGCGCGATCCAGACCACCGCGGCCCAGGTGCGGCTGCTGCGCGAGTTGATCGAACGCTGGACTGCGGCAACAGCGGGATGAATCCAGCATGGGCCCAAAACGAACGGCCCGCCGCGACGTGCGACGGGCCATGTGTATCAACGAGGGAATGCGCCGACGGCGAGATGCGGTCAGCGGCGGCGGCTGCGAGCGCCGATGACGACGGCAAGCCCAACCAGCGCGATCGCGCCCGGGGCGGGCACTGCCGCGCTGATCACGATGTTGTCGACGCGGTTGGTGCCGGCCGTTGCAACTGTGCCTCCATTGATGCTCGTCGTGGTGTTCATGGCGAACCGGAA
>Ga0111538_10006725_pt1 | contig 15533 bp, 15 predicted proteins | sample SoiMethybrSBSTD1_FD_79669 | JGI IMG/M metagenome (GOLD analysis project Ga0111538, IMG submission 79669) | Bulk soil microbial communities from a Populus tree surrounding site in Tennessee, USA - Soil MetaG P. TD hybrid SBSTD1 (version 2)... | ecosystem: Environmental > Terrestrial > Soil >...
CGGGAGGTCTCGTCGGGGTTGGTCACGAGCTCGACCGGGGCGAAGTCGGTGGTGCCGGCGTCGGCGAAGCGGCGGATGCCGGCGCGCACCTCGTCCTCGTCGCCGACGATCGACACGCCGGCCGGACCGTCGACGCCCTCGCGGTCCATCACGCCCTTGTACGACGGCAGGTCGTCGTAGCCCGCCAGCAGCACCGAGATCAGCTCGCGCACCCGGTCGGGCTCGTCGGTGACGCAGAGCGGCACGCTGGCGACCACCCGGGGGCCGGGCCGCCCGGCCTCGGTGGCCGCGGCGTCCAGGGCGGGGCGCAGGTACGACTCGATGGTGCGGGGACCGCTGAGCCACAGCACGACGCCGTCGGTGCGCGACCCGGCGAGGGCGAGCATCCGCGGGCCCATCGCCGCCAGCAGCACCGAGGGCGGGTCGGCCGGAGCCCCGCCGAGCCCGTCGGTGACGCCCGACCAGATCTCGCCCTCGGCGTGCACCCGCCGCTCGGCCAGGGCGGGCAGCAGCACGGCCAGGTACTCGTCCATGTGCCGGGCGGGCCGGTCGAACGGCACCCGCAGGGTGGCCTCGATCGGTGCCTTGTGGGCGAGCCCCAGCCCGAGCGCCAGGCGTCCGCCCGCCATCTCCTGCGTGGTCAGGGCCTGGCCCGCCAGCATGAGCGGGTGGCGGAACCAGGTGGGCACGACGGCCGTGCCCAGCTCGATGGCGGCGGTCTCCCGCCCCACGACGCCGAGCGTCGTCAGCGCGTCGGGCGCGGCGAGCTGGGCCATCCACCACGACGAGAAGCCGTCGGCCTCGGCCGCCCGGGCGTGGGCCACGTACGCGTCGATCGAGGCTCCCTGCACCACCAGGCTCGAGGCGTTGAGCCCGATCCGCATGCGTCCCGGTGCGCCGCCGGGTGATCCGTCGTCCGCCATCTCGCCCCCTCGGCCGTGGTCGTCACCGGCACCCTACGGCCCCTCGGTTCGGCGGGCCCGGCATCGCGCCCGGGCGACAGGGAGGGTCGGGCGACCCCGGGGCTGACCGTGGGGTGCGCCGGTGGGGGAGCCGGCTCAGCCGATGCAGCTGCGGAGCAGCTCCTCGAGGGCGGCCCGGGCGTCGCCCTGGGCCTCGACGTCGGCCGGCACCGGTTCGGCGTCGCCGAGGCGCACCTCGACCGCGAACTTGAAGGTGCGCTTGTACTCGATGAGGGCGTGGGGGTCGCAGCGCGACGCCGTGATCGTCATGTCGACTCCCGCGGTGGGGGTGGCGTCGTCGATCGTGAGCACGGGGGCGGTGGTCGCCGTGGTCACGGTGAAGATCACGTTGCCCTGCACCTCGTCGACGACCGCGGTCACCCCGGCATCGCGCTGGGTCACGTCGAGGCGGCCCTCGACGGTGTGCGGGCCGGTGAGGACCCAGTCGCCGGTGAGCGCGAGGTCGACGTCGGCGAGCACCTCGGCCGACGCGCACTCGCGCTCGTGGAAGGCGGCGAGCATGCCCGCGGGGTGCTCGTCGAGCTCGACGCGCACCTCGGTGCCGTCGACGTCGGCGACGAGCTCGGTCGGGCCGTCGGGCGGGTCGCAGACGGCGGTGCCGTAGGGGATCGGCATGAGCAGCGCCCGCCCGCCCGCCGGCAGTGTCGTGTCGCGGGTCGCGGCCGGGACCGTCTCGTAGAGCGGGGTGACGAGCTGGATGTCGCCGATGCGGATGTCGTCGTCGCCGCCGGCCGCCAGCAGCAGCCCGAGCGATCGCTGGGTCTCGAACAGCCGGGAGCGCCGCAGCGTCGCTTCCAGCTGCGGCGCCGGATCGTCCCCGGACCCGCCGCTGCCGTCGCCGGACGACGCCGCGGACGCGTCGAACGCCATGCCGGCCGACCCGGTGCCGTCGTCGCCGTCGCCGGAGCCGCACGCACCTCCGGCCAGCACCGCGAGGCCCACCACCACCGCCACGACCCGTCGCACCGCGCCGACCGTAGCCGGGGCCGCGACCGGCACCCGGCGGGTTCCGGGCCCACGCCGGCATCGACCGGCGGAGCGGTCCCGGCGGCGGCCGGGGGGCCAGTGCCGGGGTCTACCGTCGGGCCATGCACCGCAGTCGCCTCACGGCCCTCGCCATCGACGTGCCGGAGGGGGTGCACCGGCAGGAGGCCGACTTCTGGTCGGGCGCCCTCGGCACCGGGCAGCGCGAGGACGTCGACGGCGATCCCTACGTCGACCTCGACCGCCGCATCGGCGGTCTCGAGGTGTTCGTCCAGCGCATCGGCGACGACGCCGCCCGCTACCACGTCGACATCGAGACCGACGACGTCGACGCCGAGGTCGCCCGGCTCGAGGCCCTCGGCGGCTCGCGGCTCGAGCAGGTGCGCGGCTGGTGGGTCATGCGCGATCCCGCCGGGCTGCTGTTCTGCGTCGTGCCCCCGCAGACCCACGACTTCCCCGGCGACGCCGCCACCTGGGCCTGACCGCCGGTCCCCGGCCGGCCGCGCGCCCCGGACGCCGGCCGGTCCCGGGCGGGAGAGACGCGGCGACCCCGCCTCAGCGGCGCGCCAGGGCCGCCAGCAGCGCCTTGGGCACGGCCGCCACCACCGCGGCGACCACCGTGACCCAGTCGAAGCGGTCGCGCCACACCGTGATGCGGCCGTCGACCACCTCGAACGTCCCCGCGACCCAGAACCCCGCCCGCAGCTCGCCGCGGATCAGCACGTCGGTGCGCTCGGTCAGCACGGTGCCGTCGTCGGCGGCGATGGTGTGGATCTCGGCCTCGAACCCCGTGCAGTAGCGCTCGAGGAACCTGATCTGCTGCTCGAACGCGGCCCGACCGCGCGCCGGGGGCAGGGGCACGTTCTGGTAGACGATCTCGGGCGACGTCAGCTCGAGGGCGGCGTCGACGTCGAGCGACTCGAGCGCGGCCAGGAACGCGCGCACCACCTCGACGGGATCGGTGGGGGGATCGGCGGGTCCGGCGGGCATGGGTCGCATCCTCGCGCGTCGACGGGCGACCGGCGCACGCCGCCCGCCGAGGCGGTCAGCCGTCGCCGATGGCGTAGAAGCGGCCGCCGCGGGCGCCGACGAACAGCCGGCCCTGCCACACGGCGGGCGTCGACTCGATGCAGCCCTCGAGCTGGACCGTCCACAGCTCGGGCGGCGCCGCGGCCGTGTTCGAGACGTCGTAGGCGTGCAGCACGCCGCTGCAGTCGCCCTGGACGAGCGTGTCGTCGACGATCACCGCCGACTGCCAGGTCGGCCCGGGGAGGTCGATCGTCCAGCGCGTGGCGCCGGTCTGCCGATCGACGGCGTAGACGGTGCCGCCGTCGGCCGCAGCGATGACCACGTCCCGGTGGAGCGCGGGGGTGGTCCAGAACCCTCCGGGGTCCTTCAGCGACCACACCAGCGGGTCGTCGGGCCGGCGGGGGTCGAGCTTGACGAGCTGGCCGACCTCGGCGGCGCGGGCGTTGCCGCGCTCGTTCTCGACCCCGACGTAGAGGAAGCCCTCGTCGTCGATGACGACCGACGCGTCGGTGTCGTCGCCGGTCCAGAACCGGAACACGCGCGTGGGGTCGACGCCCTGGGCGAGCCCCGACACGTCCCATCCCTGCACGAGGCCGCCCGAGTTGGCGAAGTAGATGACGCCGTCGGCGTAGGCGACCGAGTTCTCTATCGAGACGTCGTTCTGGCGGGTGTTGAGCGACGACGTCAGCTCGTCGTCCCACCCGGGGGCGTTGAACACCAGCTCGGGCGCGACCTGCACCAGGCCGTCGGGGCCGGTGGAGCGGTTGAGCTTGACGATGTGGAACTGCGAGTTCTCGCCGCCCTCGTAGAGCACGTCGTCCATGATCAGCGGCGACCCGTCCCAGTCGTCGTTCCACTTGGTGGGGCTGACGTCGTGGGCGTCGAGCGCCCACAGCTCGGTGGCCCGCGGCCGGTCGATGGCGATCACCCGCAGCTTGTTGTCGCGGCTGCCCGTGTAGACGAGCGGCAGGCCGTCGGGGTCGATCGAGACCGAGCCCTTGATGATGTCGCCGGTCTCGAACGGGGGCAGGATGTCCTGCCCGGTGGCGTAGTCGACGAAGTGCACCTTCCGGTCGTACGCGCCGAACACCACCCAGGTGCGGCCGTCGCGCTCGAACACCGCGGGCTGGCCCGTCCACCCGCTGCCGCACCACGTGCGGGTCTCGTCGCCCTCGGACGACTCGGCGCACATGCCGCCGCTCGCGCCGGGGTAGCTCCACAGCACCCGGGGGGCCGTCGGCAGCGGGCCCTCGCCGTAGTAGCTGCGGGTGGGGCTGCCCCGGAAGGTGAGCAACCCGGGGGTGGCGAACCCCGACGCCGGGCCCTGGGGGACGGGGGCGGTGGTGGGGGGCGCGGTGGTGTCGGCCGAGGACGGCGGCGGCGCCACGACCTCGTCGGCGGGCGGGCGATCGTCGTCGTCGCTCATGAGGACGAACTGGCGCACGCCGAGGGCGACGGCGACCAGGACCAGCGCCGCGATCACCAGCGCGCCGAGGCGGCGCCGGTCGTGGCGGGGGTTCAGGTGGGCCGGGGCGCTGGATCGCCGGGCCGGGAGGTGGCCGATCGGGTCGACCAGGCGGTCCTTGCCGTCGCTGTGCTCGCGGGCACCCGGCGGCGGCGCCGGCGCGGCGCGGCGCCGCGGCGGCACGGCGTCGTCGGCGTAGGCGCCCCGCTCGCGGCGGTGGCTGGCCTCGCCGTAGGTGGGGCGGCGACGGGCGTCGTCCCGATAGCCCGCCCGGCGGTCGGCGGGGCCGTAGGCCGGCGGTCGGGGCGTGTCACGAGCGCGGCGAGGCGGGTCGCCCGAATCCGGGCGGTCTCGCCAGCCGTCGTCCCCGTTCCCCAACCGTTGCCTGCCGCCTGACCCGTGAGGGTCGGAAGGTCAGCTGAAGCTCTGGCCGCAGCCGCAGGTGCGCTGCGCGTTGGGGTTGTCGATGGCGAACCCCGCGCCCTGGAGGCCGTCCTTGTAGTCGAGGGTGGCGCCCTGGAGCAGCATGGCGCTCGACTGGTCGACCACGACCTTCACGCCCGAGAAGTCGACGGTCGTGTCGTCGTCGGCGACGTCGGTGTCGAAGAACATCTCGTAGCTGAAGCCGGAGCACCCGCCCGGGCGCACGGCCACGCGCAGCGCGAGGTCGTCGACGCCCTCCTGCTCCATGAGCGAGCGAACCTTGTCGGTTGCGGTGTCGGTGAGCACGATCACGTGACTGGTGCCTCCTCCGGGCCTGGCGAGAACGTGGTCAGACTACCGGCGCGGTGCGGCGCGCGTGCACCCGATGCCGGGAAGGCGCTGGTCAGGATGGTGTGAGCGCCAGGTCGACCTGGCAGGGGGTGCGGTCGGTCAGGGGGTGGAAGTCGTCGACCGCCGCGCCCCCGAGGCCGTCGACGATGCCCTCGACCAGGCCCTGGTGCAGGCCGCACACGATCTCGGGGTTGGCCTCGGCCAGCTCGCGGAACGGGCAGTGGGCGAAGCCGACGGTGACGGCGTCGTCGCCCCCGGCCAGCTCGGGGTCGAACCCCAGGGCGTCGAGGCGGGCCATCAACCCGCCCACGCACGAGGGGGCGTCGGCGCCGCGGCCGCCCGCGCCGTCGGGGGCGGCGGTGGCGTCGAGCCCCAGCGCCCGGGCCAGCGACTCGGCGTCGGCGTCGCCCTGCTCGCGCCCCGCCTCCACGACCTCGTCGCGCCCCAGCCCGCCCGCCGCGGCCAGGCGCAGCAGCATGCGGGCCAGGACGGGGAACGTGGCGGGCTCGAGGCCGAGCGACGGGGCGTCGGTGGCCAGCGAGTAGCGGTGCTGGGGCCGCCCCACGGTGCCGCGGGGGTCGGTCTCGACCGCCAGCAGCCCGACGTCGCGCATGCGCTCGAGGTGGGGCCGCACCGTGTTGGGGTGCAGGCCGAGGGTCTCGGCCACCTCGGCGGTCGCCAGGGGGCGCGGCGAGCGCGCCAGCTCGAGGTAGATGGCGTAGCGCGTGTTGTCGCCGAGTGCCTTGAGCACGGCGAGCCGGGGTTCTCCGAGCCCAGGTGGGGTGCCCTCGGTCACGGGTGGCAGTCTACCGTCGACCCCGGTTTCCCCGGCCGCCGCCGGTAGAATCCTTCTCGTGGACGCACCCACCCTGCCCACCGGCGACGAGGTCCTGCGGGTCCTGCGCGGGGTCATCGACCCCGAGCTGGGCAGCGACATCGTCGACCTCGGCATGGCCCGCGCCGCCGACGTCCGACCCGACGGCGAGGTCGTCGTCACCATCGCCCTCACCACCGCGGGCTGCCCGCTCCGCGCCCAGCTGCAGAAGGACATCCGGGCCCGCGTCGGCTCGCTCCCCGGCGTCACGTCCGTGCGGCTCGACTGGACCGAGATGACCGACGAGCAGCGCAGCACGGCCATGGGCAAGGCCCGGTGGAACGTCGCGCAGCGCCCCGAGGACACCTCGGTCCCGCCCACCGCCAAGGTGATCCTGATCGCGTCGGGCAAGGGCGGCGTCGGCAAGTCGTCGGTCACCGTCAACCTCGCCGCCGCGCTGGCCGCGCAGGGCCTCACCGTCGGCGTGCTCGACGCCGACATCTGGGGCTTCTCCGTGCCGCGCCTGCTCGGCGTCGAGGGTCGCCTCGGCGGCGCCGCCCGCGAGGGGCGCAAGCAGATGGTGCCGATCGAGCGGCGCATCGGCGCCGGCGTCATCCGGGTCGTGTCGATGGGCCTGCTGGTCGACGACGAGGAGACCGCCCTCATGTGGCGGGGCCTCATGCTCAACCGCGGGGTCCAGCACTTCCTGCAGGACGTCCACTGGGGCGACGACCTCGACTACCTGCTCGTCGACATGCCGCCCGGCACGGGCGACGTGCAGATGGGCGTCGCCAAGCTCATCCCGCGGGCCGAGGTCGTGGTGGTCACCACCCCCGCCCTCGCCGCGCAGAAGGTGGCGGTCCGCGCCGTGGGCATGGCCCGCAAGAGCTACCTCCGCGTGGCCGGCGTCATCGAGAACATGAGCGCGTTCGTGTGCGACCACGGCGCGACCTACACCCTCTTCGGCGAGGGGGGCGGCGAGCAGCTCGCCACCGACGCCGGCGTGCCGCTGCTGGGCTCGGTGCCGCTCGAGCCGTCGGTCGCCGCCGGCGGCGACGCCGGGACGCCCGTGGTGCTGGGCGACGGCCCGGCGGCCGAGGCGTTCCGGGGCATCGCCGCGCGCATCGTCGACGAGGCGGTCCCCCAGGCCGAGATGGCCGGGTGCAGCGCCCGCATGCTCGACGCCGCCGTGGCCGCGCTCGACGCCCGCGACACCGCGCAGGCCTGACGCCTCCGGGCCGAGCGACGGCCCCGCTCTCCGCCGCCCGCGCTCAGCCGGGCGGGGGAGCCTCGCCCCCGCCGTCCTGGTCGCCGGGACCGAGCAGGTGCTCGGCCGCGTGCTCGGCGGCGTGGGCCAGGGCGATGTCGAACGACGACGCCACCGACGTGGCCGCCAGGGGCCGCAGCCGGGCCACGGCGTCGGCCAGCGCGTCCCACGCCTCGGGGTCGTCGCTCTTGGGGCCGTCCGGGGGCAGCAGGTAGGCGAGGAACATCTCGACGACGGCCTCGGCCATCACCCGGGTGTGCTCGACGAACACGCGGCTGAGGCGGATGCGGGCGTCGATGGGCACGCCCAGGCGGGCGAGGCCGGCCGAGGCCTCGAAGGCGGCCGGGGCGACGATGCGCCAGCGACCGTCGGGCAGCTCGCGGGCGATGCCGAGCTCGCGGATGATCCCGGGGTCGACGGGCGTGCCCGACGGCAGGCCGAGCCGGACCGCGAGCTCGTCGACCGTCACGACCTCGGCGTTGTCGCCGACCGACTGGGCGACCGCGGTCTTCACGAAGGCGAGCGCCGTGGGCCCCGCGTTTCCGGGGGCCCGCTCGAGCAGGCGGCGGATGGCGTTGAGCGTGAGGCCGTGGGCCTGGAGGTCGCGGATCGCCTCGAGGCGGGTGAGGTGCTCGGTGTCGTACATGGCCACCCGGCCGGCGCGCCGGGGCGGGGGGAGCAGCCCCTCGGACTGGTACCAGCGGATCGTGCGCACTGTCGTGCGGGTCATCTCGGCGACCTGGTCCACCGTGTACTGGCCCTGCGGGGACGGCGCAGTGGCGGGTGTCGCGGCGGTCACGCCGGGAACGATACGGATCCGCGCCCCGGTGGGCGAACTCACCCGGCCCCCGGGCCGCCCGCCGGCTGACCCGAAGTCAGGTGGCGGACCAGGCGCGATCGGGGTCGTCGCCCTTGACGGCGCCCTCGTCGGCGAGCTTGCGGAGGTGCGCCCACACCGTGCGTCGGGCCATGGGGACCAGCGGCTCGACGAGGTCGGGGTAGATCTCGTCGACCAGGGCGCCGATCTCCACCGAGCCGTGGGCCTGCACCAGGTCGAGCACCTGGGCCTCGCGGGCGAGGCGGTGGCCGATGATCTCGTCGACGGCAGCCACCGGGTCGGTGATCAGGTGCCCGTGGCCGGGGGCGATCGCCTTGAGCCGCGGGCGCAGGGTCTTGATGCGCTCGAGCGACGCCAGGTACGCCGCCATGTCGCCGTCGGGCGGGCTGATGACCACCGTCGAGCCCTGCATCACGTGGTCGCCCGTGAACAGGGTGCGCTCCTCGTTGAGCAGGTAGCAGAGGTGGTTGGAGGCGTGGCCCGGCGTGTGCAGCGCCGTCAGGTGGAACTCGGTGGCCTCGATGACCGCCTTGTCGCCGAGGGTGCCGTCGAGGCGGACCTTGCCGCGGCCCTCGCCCGGGCCGAACGCCAGGACCTCGGCGCCCGTGCGCTTCTTGAGGCCGACGGCCCCCGGCGAGTGGTCCGCGTGGGTGTGGGTGAGCAGGATCCAGCGGATGCGGTCGCCGCCGCAGCCGGCGATGGCGTCGAGGTGGGCGTCGTCGCCGGGGCCGGGGTCGATCACCGCGATCTCGTCGATGCCCACCAGGTACGTGTTGGTGCCCGGACCGGTCATGTGGCCGGCGTTGTCGGCCACGATGCGGCGCACCATCGGCGACAGCGCACCGGCGACCCCGTAGACGATCGGCTTCGGCTCGTCGACGGGCGCGTCGTCGGGAGCGGCGGTGCGGTCGGTGTGCTGGCTCACGTGCGATCTCCGAGCTCGCCCCGCACGCGGGGGGTGGGCGGGTCCTCCCAGCTCTCGACGTCCCAGACGTCGACCCCGCCGTCGTCGCGCACCCGGGCGCCCGAGGCGCGGAACCCGCCGAACCGGTTGGCCGCGACGAGCCGGCCGCGCCGGGTCACGTAGCGCAGGACGGGCACGCGGAGGACGGCCCGGGTGGGCGGGAGCAGCAGGAGCAGGGCCAGCACGTCGCTGACGAAGCCGGGGGCGATCATCAGCGCGCCCGCCAGCAGGATCATGCCGCCGTCGACCAGCTCGGTGGCCGGGGCCTGGCCCCGGTCGAGCGCGGCCTGGATGCGGTTGAGCACGCCGAGGCCCTCGCGCTTGGCGAGCCAGGCGCCGAGGATCGAGACGGCGACGAGCAGGCCGATCGTGTTGAAGGCGCCGATCGCGCCGGCGACCTGGATGATGACGGCCAGCTCGACGAGGGGGGCGACGACGAAGACCAGGATGAGGACGAGTGCCATGCGGGAGAGGACCGGCCGGGTGGGCGGGGCGGGTGGCCGGCTGTCCCCGCAGCCTACCGTCGGGCCTGGTCGGCCGGGCGCCGCCACGGTCGCCACCTGCGCCGACGCGCACCGCAGTGTGACCCTCTTCACATCGGACCTACGGCTCGGTAACATGCGGCCAGTGCGACACCGCCGCAGGTGGTCCGCACGGCGTGGCTGGAGCGACGCGACATCGACAGGGGGGAGCAATTGGCGCCACCCGGGGTTCCGGGTCGGCAGCCGGGGGGTTGCTCGTCGCATCGCTCCAGCCGCGCCGCCTCTCTCCCAGGAGGGCAGCGGGTGACGACAGCGCCGAAAACGACAGACGCAGCGCCCCCACCCGTGGGCGACGCTGCGTCGGTCACGTCCTTCGGGGCGCAGCCCGGGGTCCGACCCCTAGTTGTGCTGTGCCGTCGAAGCTCTGCGCTCGGCCTCGCTCAGACCTCCCCAGATTCCGTGAGGCTCACGGATGCGCAGTGCGTAGTCGAGACACGGCTCGCGCACCGCACACGTGGCGCAGATGGACTTGGCTTGCTCTTCTCGCCGCAGCTTCTCGCTCTTGCGCTCGAAGTGCGACGGCGGAAAGAAGACTGCAGCCTGCGGGCCGCGGCATGCGGCTCGAACCTGCCAATCTTCCTCGACGCGCTGTGCACTCACAGACACACCCCCCTTCCACGGCGGACCATACAGCCGGTCCTGACCCGAAACAAGGGGAACTTTCGGTGCGGGGTGCCGCCCGGGGACCGACGATGTCCCAGGTCAACGGGCTTGTAAACGCCGGGTAACCGCTACCTGCGGGTCATATGACGCGCCCCGGGGAGACACGAAATGCGCAGGGTGGAATTGGCTGTCTCGCGCCGAAATGTCACTCGTCGGATCGCGCCCGCTCCCGATAGTCACGGGCGCCGCCCTCCTCGGGCTCGACCTCCAGCACGAGCCCCTCGATCGCCACCACGCGCGCCGGTTCGCCGCTGCGGATCGGCGTGGCGCGGTTGGTGCGGGCCCGCCACGGCGCGTCGCGCAGGGTGACGACGCCGTCGGGGTCGATGTCGGTGCGGGCCGACCCGAGCTCGCCGATCATCCAGTCGCGGCCGATCGTCGGGGTCGAGAACCGGCTGCGCACCATCGTCGGCATGCCAGCGACCATGCCGAGGGTGACGCCGACGAACGCGATCAGCAGCGTGAGCCAGCTGATGGAGACGCCGTCGTAGAGCACCAGCGACCCCACCACGAAGCTGACGGTGGCGATGCCGGTCCACACCCGCGGCACCCCGGTCTGCACGTCGACCGCGTAGCCGAACATCGAGAACAGCAGCAGCGCCACGCCCACCGGGCGCGTGGGCAGCACGACGAGGCCGTACGAGCCGAGCACCAGCGCCCCCGCGCCGACCATGCCGGCGATGCCGACGCCGGCCGTGAACATCTCGAACAGCAGCAGGGCGAGGCCGATCACGAACAGCAGGTACGCCACCGCCGGGCTCGCCACGGTGTGGGCGAGCTGGCCGACGATGCCCAGCCCGCCGAACGTCACCTCGGTCACCGGCTGGCGGCGTCCGTCGACGACCTCGGTCTCGAACCCGTCGATCTGCACGACGTACTCGAGGATGGTGGGGGCGTCGTTGTCGACCAGGTCGAGCTCGACGGCCCGCCCCGCCCCCACCCGGTCGCCGACGTCCACCGAGCCGAGGTCGGCCGCGGCCACGCCCCGGGCCTCGAGGAGCGCCGGGGTGACCTCGATGCTCGACCCGGGCGCCACGCCCGTGAGGTCGGCGGCCGCCACCAGGCGCACCGACCCGCCCGTCGCCTTGCTGCCCGACGGTCCGATCCAGACCCCGACGGGGATCTCGGCGTCGTCGACCGCCGCCACCAGCGAGTCGAGCTGGGCGTCGGAGATCACCGCTCCTCCGCTGTCGAACTGCAGGACCAGCGCCAGCGCGCAGGCGTCGGTCGCCCGGTCGATCTGGTCCTCGATCAGGTCCGCGATGACCGGGTCGATCAACCCGTCGACCTCGACGACGCTGACCGGCCCGCGGCCCGGCTCGCACGAGCCCTGGGCCCCCGCCGGCGCCGAGGCCAGCACGGCGACGGCCCCCACGACGGCGAGCAGGGCCGCGACGACGCGCGCCCGGCGACGACCCGGGGAACGGTGTCCGGGGTCACGGCGGGGCCGGTCTGCGGACGGTTCCGGCTTGGCTACAGTCCCGCGGACCCCCCGTTGCGGGGCGGAGGACGACGTGCGCTGTGGATACTGAACAGTTCTTCGCTGCATCTCGGCTGGTCATCGTGGCCGGGAAGGGCGGGGTCGGCAAGACGACGGTCAGCGCGACGCTGGCACGCGCCGCCGCCCTCGCCGGACTGTCGACCCTGATCGTCGAGGTCGAGGGCAAGTCGGGCCTGGCCGCGGTGTTCGGCCAGGGCGAGCTCGGCTACGACGAGGTCGTGCTGGCGGCGGGCGGCGGCCCCGACGGGGCGGCCGACGTGCGGGCCCGCACCCTGACCGCCGACGCCGCCCTGCTCGAGTACCTGCGCGACCACGGGCTGTCGCGGGTGTCGAAGCGGCTCGTGTCGTCGGGGGCGCTCGACGTCGTCGCCACCGCCGCCCCCGGCATCAAGGACATCCTGCTGCTCGGCAAGGTCAAGCAGCTCGTCCGCGAGGAGGTCGCCGACCTGATCGTGCTCGACGCCCCCGCCGCCGGCCACGCCATCACGTTCCTGCAGTCGGCCCGCACGCTGCTCGACACGGTCAACGTCGGGCCGATCAACGCCCAGGCCCGCGACGTCCTGTCGCTGCTCGAGGACCACCGCATGTGCCAGGTCGTGCTCGTGACGATCCCCGAGGAGACGCCGGTCAACGAGGCGGTCGAGACCGCCTTCTCGCTCGAGGACCGGGTGGGCATCGGCCTCGGTCCCATCGTCGTCAACGGCGTCTACCCCGCCCTCGACGGACTCGTCGCCGATCCCGCCGCGGTCGAGGCCGCCGCCGCGAGCGCCGACGTCTCGCTGCGCGCCGGCGAGGCACAGGCGCTGGCCGACGCGGCCGCGTTCCGCCTCGACCGGGCCGCGCTGCAGGCCGAGCAGGTCGGACGGCTCGAGGAGCGCCTGCCCCTGCCCCAGCTGCGCCTGCCGTTCGTCTTCACCACCGAGATCGGGCCGCACGAGCTCGACGAGCTGGCCCACGCCATGCTCGCCGAGATCGGCGACCTCGCCGAGCTGCCGCTGTGACGACGCCCGCCGACGTCGCGGCCGGAGGCATCGGCGACCTCGTGCGCCACCGCAGCATCATCGTGTGCTGCGGCTCGGGCGGCGTCGGGAAGACGACCACCGCCGCGGTCGTCGCCCTCGAGGGAGCCCGGCTCGGCCGCAAGACCGTGGTCGTCACCATCGACCCGGCGAAGCGCCTGGCCGACGCCCTCGGGCTCCAGGGTCTCACCGACACCCCCAGCCGCATCGACGGCGACTGGCCCGGCGAGCTGTGGGCCACGATGCTCGACACCAAGTCGACGTTCGACGCCCTGGTCATGAAGCACGCGGGCGACCCCGAGCAGGGCGAGCGCATTCTCGGCAACCGCTTCTATCGCAACATCTCCGGTGCGCTCTCGGGCACGCAGGAGTACATGGCGATGGAGAAGCTCTACGAGCTGCACGACGAGACCGACTTCGACCTGGTCGTCGTCGACACGCCCCCGACCCGCCACGCCCTCGACTTCCTCGACGCCCCCCGGCGCCTGTCGCGCTTCCTCGACCACCGCCTGTTCCGGCTGCTGATCGCCCCCGGTCGCGGGCTGGCCAAGGCCGTGAACGTGGCGGCGCAGACCTTCCTGCGCACCGTGTCGCGGGTCGTCGGCGGCGAGGTCGTCGAGGACGCGGTGGCGTTCTTCCAGGCGTTCGAGGGCATGGAGGAGGGGTTCCGCCAGCGGGCGGCCCGGGTCAACGAGCTGCTCGCCGCCGACGGCACCGGGTTCGTGCTGGTGGCGTCGCCCCGGCGCGACACCGTCGACGAGGCCCACTACTTCGCCGACCGGCTGCACGAGGCCGACATCTCGGTGCAGGGCCTGATCGTGAACCGGGTGCACCCGGCGTTCGGGCTCGGCGACCGGGCCGACGGGCCCGGGGCGATCACCGCCGCCACCGCCGCGGGCACGGCCAGGCGGGCCGAGTCGCTGGCCGACACGCCCATCGGCGGGCTCTACCGGAACCTGGCCGACTTCCAGGCCGTGGCCGGCCGCGAGCACGCCCACCTGGCCGGCCTGGCCGACACGGTGGCCCCGGCGCCGGTGGTGTGGGTGCCGTTCCTCAGCAGCGACGTCCACGACCTCACCGGGCTCGACGAGATCGCCGCGCACGTCTTCCTGCGCGCCGGCTGAGCACCCGGCCGCCCGCGCGTCCGTCCGGCTCGGCGCCGGCTCCGGCTACTGGTCGTCGAGCGCCGAGGCGGCCTCGTCGAGGGCGGCGGCGGCCGACTCGACGGTCTCGGTGACCGGCACGATGCGGTCGAACCCGGTGGTGTGCAGCAGACGCGTGAGCGTGGGACGGCTGCAGGCGACGGCCACGTCGCCCCCCGCCTCGCGGGCGCGGCGGATGCCGCCGATCAGCGCGCCGAGGCCCGCCGAGTCCATGAACGGCACCGACGACAGGTCGATGAGCAGATAGCGCTTGTCGGCGAGCTCACCGAGCGCATCACGGAACTGCCCGACGGTGTAGGCGTCGAGCTCGCCGACCGGCCGGCAGACGGTGTAGCTGTCGGCCTCGTCGAGCTGGATGTCGAGCACAGCATCTCCTCCCGGGACCCGCTGGGCGATCGTAGCGGCGGCCGACGGACCGGTCTGGCGCAGAAACGTCACTGGAACCCTCTCGTCACAGCCTGGCGGCATCCGCCGCCGGCGACCCACCGTTCCCCGTCGTGACGGCTGTCATGCACGGTTTCGGCGGACTCCCTCCGCCGGTGCCGGGGGCCTGCCGGGGCCACGGTCTGGGGGCCGCCGGACTCCGGGCCGGGGTGGGCGGCGCACTAGCCTGCCCGCCGTGTCCGACGTGCTGATCGCCACCGACGCCGACTGGATCTTCGCCGACGTCGACGCGGCCCTGTCCGACGAGACCAGCCGCGTGCTGCGGGTGCGCAAGGGCAGCGACGTGAGCGCGGCCGTGCGCAAGGTGCAGCCCGACCTGATCGTCCTCGACCTGCAGATCGGCAACATGGGCGGCATCGCCACGGCCCTCAACCTCGCGCAGGAGTTCGAGAACGGCACGACGCCCGTCGCCCCCATCCTCCTGCTGCTCGACCGCCCCGCGGACGTGCCGATGGCCCGCCGCTGGGCCGTCGACGGCTGGCTGGTCAAGCCGCTCGACTCGTTCCGGCTGCGCCGGGCCGCACGGGCGTTGCGCGCCGGCGACACCTACGAGGAGCCGTCGGGCCTGGCGGGCTGATCGTCGATCGGCCGTGGCCCGCCCGTCGGCGGTCGCCCGGCCCCGATCCGATGTCGAAGGTCGGCGGCGCAGGGGATAGAGTCGCGTCTCCGACAGACCGGGTGGTGGCTCAGCTTGGCAGAGCGCTGCGTTCGGGACGCAGAGGTCGGGAGTTCAAATCTCCCCCACCCGACTCCAGCTCAGGCGGCACTTCGGTGCCGCCTGTTGCGCGCTCACGGCCCCTCGATCGCGCGTCCATCTCGCGGAAGACCCGCGTAAGTGCCTCGGTGGCGTAGGCGGCACGTACAGTCCGTCCGTGTCCGAGATCGTGATTCCGAGCCACTTCGACTTGATGTGGCCGACTCTTCAGGCCCTGAAGCAGCTCGGGGGCTCCGGCCGCATCGACGAGATCGTGGAGGCGGTGATCCAGGCCGAGGGGTTCACTGAGGAGCAGCAGGCAGTCCGGCGTCGCGAGGGCGATCGGATGTCGAAGATCGAGTACCGGCTGGCGTGGGCCCGGAACGACC
>Ga0111538_10006726_pt1 | contig 15529 bp, 9 predicted proteins | sample SoiMethybrSBSTD1_FD_79669 | JGI IMG/M metagenome (GOLD analysis project Ga0111538, IMG submission 79669) | Bulk soil microbial communities from a Populus tree surrounding site in Tennessee, USA - Soil MetaG P. TD hybrid SBSTD1 (version 2)... | ecosystem: Environmental > Terrestrial > Soil > Tree...
ACCTGGCTGGTGATCGCGATCTACCTGCTCACCAACATCGCGTACTTCCGGGTGCTGGGCGCCGACGGCGTGGCGAACTACCAGGCGGTCGGATCCGAGACGATCCGCCGGTTGCTCGGCGACTGGGGCGGACGTGCGCTCGCGGTGCTGGTTGCGGTCTCGACGTTCGGCACCACCAACGGCGCGATCCTGACCGGCCCGCGCGTGACCCAGGCGATGGCGGCCGACGGCCTGCTGTGGCGCCCGCTCGCGGCGCTCGATCCCAGGCGCGAGACGCCGGCACTCGGGCTGTGGGTCCAGGCGGTGCTCTCGTGCGTGTGGCTGTACGTCGCGAGCGGCTTCGACGACGTGTCGGGCTGGTTCGTCACCACCTCGTGGACGTTCTACGGGATCACGATCGCAGGCATCTTCGTCCATCGCCGGCGCGAACGGCGCGGCGAGGTCGAGCGTCCGGTGTACCGCGCGCCGTGGGTGCCGCTGACTCCGATCCTGTTCATCGTCGCAACCGTCGCGATCATCGCCAGCGACCTGACCTCGACCGGCTGGAAGGCATGGGCGGGGGTGGGGATCGCCGCGCTCGGATTCCCGGTGTTCCTGCTGTGGAAGGGCCGGAGAGGCGCGACATGATTCTGCCGGGGGAAGGAGTACCGCTTGCAGACGAAGGTGCGGGAGCGGTCGCGTTGCCGGCCGGTACAAAGGGGTCGTTCGACGATCCACTCCGCCCCGGCCGATGGACGGTTCCCTCCTGGGACTTCCTCACCATCGCGGCGGTCGCGGTTCCGGCGATGATGGTCGCCACGCTGATCGTCGACATCATCGTCGCGCCCGAGTGGATCGAGTCCAAGGTGAAGACCCTGGCGCAAATCTCGACCGACCCCCGGCCGCGGCTCGCCGAGCGTCTGGAGGGTGCGCTGCGCCGCCTGATCTGTGCGCCGATCAGCACCCTGCTCATGTGCACATGGATGCTCACCGCGATCCACCTGCTGGTCGTGCGCCGCGGGCAGACCTCGTGGCGGAGTCTGGGATTCGCATGGCCGCGAACGGGATGGCGTGCGTGGTGGCCGGTGGCCCTCTATCTCGTCGCCATGCTGCCAGGTTCCGCGATTGCCTACGCGGTCCGCCCGCGGTTCCTGGAAGTCGGCTATCCGGTGATCGGATTCACGGCCGCGCTGATCCTCTCCCTTGTGGCGTTCGCGATCGTCACGCCGGTCGTCGAGGAGGCGGTCGCGCAGGGACTGTTGTACCGCAGGATGCGGTCCCGGCTTCCCGCATCGCTGGCGCTGGTGGCAGCCCCGGCGGTGTTCGCGGCCGCGCATCTGAACTTGTACCCGCTCTCGTTCGTATTGCACCTGGCCTCGGGCGTGTTGTTCGCCTGGCTGTTCGAGCGCTCGGGAAGCCTGTTGCCCGGGATCATCGCCCACGGACTCGGCAACGCACTCGCCACGCTCTCGCGGACGCTGCCATGACGATGCCGCCTCAGGACCCCTCCGTCCCGACCGGCGCAGCGATCGCGCGCCGCGCGCGCGAAGGCCGTGCGTACCTCGACCCGGGCGTGGTCGCCCGGCTCGGCCATCTCGACGTGCGCGCGCGGCTGGTGGTCGAAGGCTTCATCGCCGGCATGCACCGCTCGCCGTTCCACGGCTTCAGCGTCGAGTTCGCCGAACACCGTCCCTACATGCCCGGCGACCCGCTCAAGAATCTCGACTGGAAGGTGTGGGCGCGCAGCGACAAGCTGCTGGTGAAGCAGTACACCGAGGAGACGAACCTCCGGGCCCACCTGCTCGTCGACCTCTCGAATTCGATGGCGTTCAAGTCGGCGCGCGCCGCGATGAGCAAGTTCGAGTACGCGCAGTCGCTGGCGGCGGCGCTCGCCTACCTGATGATCGGCCAGCAGGACGCGGTCGGCCTGCTGCTGTTCGGCGACAAGCCGGAGCGCTTCGTGCCGGCCCGCTCGGTCCGCTCGCACCTCGACGTGGTCCTGCGCACGCTCGGCGAGCTGACGCCGCAGGGGCTCACCAATCTGCCGCCGGTCCTCCACCAGCTGGCCGAGCGCATCAAGCGGCGCGGCCTGGTGGTGCTGCTGTCGGACCTGACCGGTTCGCCGGCCGAGGTGCTCCACGCGCTCCAGCACTTCCGCCACCGCCATCACGAGGTGGTGGTGTTCCACATCCTCGATCCCGACGAGATCGAGTTCCCGTACACCGACACCGCGACGTTCGTCGACATGGAGACCGGTGACCGCATCACCACCGAGCCGTGGGAGATCGCGCGCCGCTACCGCGAGCAGCTCGAGGAGCGCAGCAGCCACTACGCCCGGATGTGCCGCGAGCAGCTGATCGACTACGTGCGACTCGACACGCGGACGCCGTTCGATCGCGCGCTGCTCGCCTACCTCGAGAAACGCGCGAGGCTCCTGTGATCCTGCGGCTGGCTGCGCTCGGCGCGCTGGTGCTCTCGCTCGCGACCGTCGCCGCCTACCTGCACGTGGTCGGACGCGGGCCGTTCGCCGCGCCGGCGGCCCGCCACCTGCGCACGATGAAGGAGCGGACCCTGCCGCCCGCAGCGGTCGCGCCGCTGCGGTTCGCCCGCTTCGGCGCGCTGCCGCACGCCGCCCCGCTCGCTTCGTACGCGAAGCTCGAACGCCAGGCGGTGTCACTCGACGGCTACGTGAGCGGAATGATCCGCTCGAGCGACGGCGACATCCACCTCGAGATCACGGCCGCACCGCGCCGGCCGGGCGGCCCCGAGCGGGTGTACGTAACCGGCGAGGTCACGCCCGCGTTCCAGCGCAGCGGCGGCTGGAGCTACGAATCGCTGCGCCAGGCGTTCCGTCCCGTCACCGGCGGTCCGTCGTTCGATCGCGTGCCCGCGCGGGTCCGGATCGCGGGCTGGCTGCTCTATGACTGGCAGTACGACGGACGTCCGACCACCGATCCGATGCGTGAGCTGTGGAACCGGATCCGTCCGGTCCACAAGCGCACGCGGCCGGCGCAGCGCGCGCACTCGATCTGGCCGCGTCTCACCGGCTGGGAGATCCATCCCGTCACCACCATCGAGGTGTGGGACGCCGGGTCCGGCCGCTTCCGCAGGCTCGGGTCGTGAACTTTCTCAACCCGCTGTTCCTGTTCTCGCTCGCGGCCGCGTCGATCCCGGTCGTCATCCACCTGTTCACCCGGCGCCGGCCGCGCGAGGTGCGCTTTCCCTCGCTCGAGTTCCTGAGCGAGGTCAACCAGAGCGAGATCCGCCGGCTCAAGATCAAGCAGTGGCTCCTGCTGCTGCTCCGCACGCTCGCGATCGCGGCACTCGCGCTCGCGATGAGCCGTCCCGCGCTGCGCGGAAGCGCGGGTCCGCGCGGCGAGGCCGCGACCACGGTGGTGGTGCTGCTCGACCGGAGCGGCAGCATGTCGGCGGGCACCCGCGGCGGATCGCTGTTCGCCGAGGCGCGCCGGACGGTCGAAGACCTGCTCACCACGCTCGGACCCGGCGACGAGCTGCTGCTGATCCCGTACGACGATCATCCGCAGGCCTTCACGCCCCGGCCGGTGTCGGACCTGGCGCGGCTGCGCGGAGCGCTCCAGTCGTTGACGGTCGGCGCGCGGACCACCGATCACACCGCGGCGCTCGCGCAGGCGGGACACGCGCTCACTGCGAGCCACGCACTCAACCGCGAGCTGTTCTGGCTGTCCGACTTCCAGGCGGCCGGCGCGGTCGACTCGGGCGCCGGCGTTCCGACCACCGCGAATGCCCGCTCGCCGCTGCGGATCCCCGCAGGACCGTGGGACCGCGCGCGCGTCTACCTGATTCCGTTCGCGCCGGCGTCACGCGCGAACGCGGGACTCACCGAGGTGTCGCTGGCGCCGGCCGAGGATGGCGCCGCGCTGTCGGTCACCGCGATGGGGTACGGCATTACCGAGGGTGATCTGGCGGTCGAGGTGCGCGAAGGCAGCAACTCGCTGGGACGCGGCTTCCTGCCGATGCCCGCGCGCGGCGAGGCGAGCACGCTGCTGCCGCTCGCGACCGTGCCGCAGGAAGGGGGGGTCGCCCAGCTGCCCGACGACGCGCTGCCGCTCGACAACCGCCGCGTGTTCGCCGCCGGACCGGGCGGCACGCTGCGGGTGCTGCTGCGCGAAGACGCCGCGTCGCCGTCGGCGCTGCGTCTGGCGCTCGAAGCGGGATCGCCGAACTCGGGACTCGAGATCGAAGCGGTGTCGGGCCAGGCGCTCGCGAGCCGGCTTCCGCAGGCCGACGTGCTGGTGATCAACGACGTGGACCGCCTGCTCGCGGTCGAGGCGCAGGCGGCGATCGACTTCCACCGCGCCGGCGGATCGGTCCTGCTGGTGCTCGGCAGCCGTTCGGATGCCGGGTGGTGGAACGGGACGTTCCTGCCGTCGCTCGGCGTGGGTCGCGCCGGCGCGCTCCAGAACGCGACCGGTACGGCGGCGTGGCGGCTGATGCGCGCGGTGGTCGGTCACGCGGTACTGGCGGGGTTCCCGTCGCGACCCGGCGAACCGCTCTCGTCGGCGCGGTTCCGAGCGGTGCGCGAGTTCACGCCGGCGGCCGATGCGCGCGTGCTGCTCGCGTTCGACCGCGCGCACCCGGCGCTGATCGAGGCGCCGCACACGCTGGTGTTCGCCGCGCCGCTCGATCCCGGGACCTCCGACTTCGCGGTCAGCGGCGCGTTCCTGCCGCTCCTCCACCAGGCGGTGAAGGTGCTGGGACGCGGCACCGCCGCGCCATCGCTGACGCCGGGCGAGCGCTACTCGGCCCCGGCCACCACCGGCGCGTGGCGGATCGTCGACGAGAGCGGACGCGAGATCCCGTCGCGGCTCGAGGCGCGCTCCGGCTCGCCGCGCCTGGTGTCGGATCCGATCGAGCGGACCGGTCTCTACCGCGTCACGCTCGACGGCCGGCCGCGCACCTCGTTCGCGGTCAACCCCGACGCGCGCGAGGGCGACCTCGAGCCGCTGCCCGACGCGGCCCTGACCGGCGCGTTCCCCGATGGGCGCGTGCAGATCCTGCGGCCGGGCGCCGACCTCGCGCGCCGCGTGCGCGAAGCGCGCTACGGGCGCGAGTTGTGGGCCGAGTTCCTGATCCTCGCGCTGGTGCTGCTGATCGCCGAGAGCATTCTCGGACGCTGGGGCATGTCGGCGCCGGCCCGCCCGGCCCCTGCGTCCGCCCGTTCGGCCTAGCGCGCGCTCACTTCCGGACTCCGCCAGCGCTCGCGCTCGTCGACCGCCTCCCGCTGCAGACGATAGCGAACGGATTCGGCGACGTCCCGGGCGCGGAAGTCGCACCAGCTTCCGTGCGGATCCTGGCCGGCCACCACTTCGCCCGCCTTCGTCCATGTGGCACCGATCGCGCGCCAGACGCTCCACACGCTGCCGGGAGCGGCCACGGTCCAGCGCCACGAAAGACACGGACGTCCGGTCTCGGGGACTGTGGCGACCAGCGATTCCGCGGTCGCGACGACGCGCGTGTGGACGATCCACGCATCGGCACTCCGGTCGCGGACCCACGCCACCCAGGTTTCGCCGAATCCATCGCGCATGACGGCTGGAACGTACGCACCGTCCGACCCCGGGACCTCCTCGCCCGAGCCCCAGGTCGCCGAATCCGGGATCGCGACGCACAGGCAGTCGCGCCGGGTGCGGTCGTGGCCGCGATCGCCCCACGCAACCACCGGCGGCAGATCGCCGGGACTCACGTCGCACCAGCTCGGCCAGAACGTCTGCCCGGCCGGATGCACACAGGTGAAACTGTCGGGGGGCTGCCACGCCGATCCGTCGAATGTCGCGACGTGCACGCTGCCCTTGTCCGTCCATGCCAGCCATGCGCCACCGCCCTGACGCTGCGCGAAGCGGGGATGCTGCGCGACCCACGGGCGCGGGTCGAGCACGCCCTGACGCGCCCACGCCGCTCCGTCGGCGATCGCCCAGCCGAGACCCGACTGGCCGGCAAACGCAGCGATCGCGCTGCGCGTGCTGAGCGGGGCGATGGCGCACGTGAACTCGTCGCGCCCGAGCGCCGGCAGCTCGGCCCACCGATTCGTTCGATCCGACGTCCAGGTGCGGACGGCGAATCCCGGCGTTCGCGCGTCGCGCTGCTGACTGCGGATCACCCAGCGGCGTCCCGAGACCGCAGCGCCGGCGAAGCCGGACGCCTGCGGGCTGGTGTGCGCGACCGTCTCGGGCGGCGCGATTCCGGGCCAGCGCGCGATCAGCAGCGGACTCGCGAGCGGATCCTGGTCGCGCGGCTCGATCCACAGCCGAAATCGGTCTGCGGTGCGTGCCACCACCGGCGCGGGACCTTCGCCGAATGCACCCGGAATCGATTCCGGCGTCGACCACGCCGATTCCGCCCAGGCGAGCCGCCACCAGCGCGGACGTCCGGGCGGATCGTTGCGGCTGCGACCGAGTGCGAGCACCGAAGGGGCGCCGCTCGCGTCCGGCAGGAGATCGAGCGCGACGATCTGATCGAGCGATCCGGAGACGAGACGCACCGGTGTGCTCCACGTGCGTCCCGATGGCAACGCGTGCGCTGGAGCCACCGTGATGCACGACCCTGCGATCGCGATCCCGTATGCCGACCGCAGCGTCTTCAGAATTCTGAAGACACGTCTTCGAGTTTCTTTAGACACGTACGGTCTCCCGCGCATTCCCGAGGCTCCACAACCGGCGAACCATCACGAAATTGTTTGAAAGGATCCCGCTGCATCGACGAACGTGCGAATCGCCGGCCATCAAGCACGGATGCGCGTTGCCGGTCAATCACGTTCCGGCGAGAAGTGCTCCTGCCTCTCCGCTCCACATCCGGCATCCCCCCGAAAATCCGTCTCGCACACATCCAACCCGCTGAGGTCTCCGGACCGAGACCACGGAGGTTGTATGGCGGCTCCACGCTGGCTGGTTCATGTCCCTTGCATCGCCGCACTGTTGTCGCTGGCTCCCGTTGCATACGCCGCAGGCGGCGGAGTCGGAGTCACTTCCGAGGAAGCCGTTCCGGAGGAATCGCAGACCACCGCCGCACCCGTCATCTTCCATCCGTATCGCTCTCCGGCCACCTTGTTCCCCCACGCCAACCGCGACCTCGAGTTCCTGTGGAGCGACACCTACCGATCGGCGTTCAACAAACCCCTCGACGCCGGGGCGTTCGGCCTGAACGACCTCGACCTGTTCAGCAAGACGATCGCCGAGGAGTACGCCAATCCGTTCGGGTTTCCGATGACGGATGTTCAGATCGTCTATGACTATCTGAACTTCCCCGACGCGACCCGCAGTCCGACCTACAACGCCTCGACCACGGCCGCCGACTCGATCGGCTTCATGGTCGGGATCGGGGCGACCTTCGCCCGCCCCGCGGACCGGGCGCACGTCGACACGTATCTCTATGCACCGCGTTTCAGCCACAGCCCGTCCGACGACACCTACGAGCCGGACACCGGCTATCCCGCGGGCTGTTACGACGTGGAGACCTACTGCCGCGGCAATGTCTGCTGCGTGAACGATGGCCGTTGGACGTCGTTCTTCGTCTCGGATTCCGAGGACGTGAGCACCGGTCACTCGACCTCCGATGTCCAGCATTTCAATTCCCAGATGGTCGCCGGACCGGTTCCGTCCCAGGTCGGCGACACCAGCGCGACTCGCTGGTCGCGTGCGAGCGGAACGCAGAGCGGGGTGTGGAACCACGAATTCCAGCACAACCTGAACTCCGCGCAGCCCTCGTTCACCATCATGACCGAGATCTTCTCGAGCGCGGCGGAGGCGATCGGAGGCGAAGCGGGCGGCCGGATCAAATGGGACGTGCCGTACACGTTCGGCCTGCTGGAGTCGAACTACCAGGCGTGGCGTGAGTTCACCGCCTACCTGGTCTACAACCTGCGGGGCACCGACCTCAGCTTCGCGGGCCGCACGGACGACCTGGTGTGGCGTTGGGCGCACGGCACCGACCACACGTTCGCCGGGCTCGCCAGCCGGCTGGACACCGCCGAGTGCGCGGAGTGCACGACCAGGACGTGGCTCAGCGCCTGGCCGACCGGGCGCGCCCGGTTGCAGGCGATCATCCACAACTGGCGGGTCGCCAACTTCGTCAACAACAGCTCGCTCGCCGAGGGGCAGTACGGATACCCCGCCGCGAACGGCTTCGTCCCGTCCCGCGACGTCGGCAACTGGAAGGACATCGACCATTTCGTGCCGAGCAACGACGTGGTCGCGCTTCCCCAGGACATTCCGCTGGGCCGTTCGACGCTGACCCGCGATACCGTGATGTCCGGGACCCGCTGCCGACCCGGCAGCGCCACCGACTGCGCGCCGGTCGCGCTGCGCGCCTATGGATCCGACTACTGGATCGCCAAGGCCGACGGCAGCATCCGGGACGCCAACCGCACGCTGCTGGTGCGCGCGCTGCCGCTCGGGCGGGTGGCATCCCAGTACTGTGGGTTCAACGGACGGCTGATGGTGACGGTGGTGTCCTACGCCGCGCCCGCCGAGTCGCTCGACGTGCTGTGGCGGAACCCGTCCTACGTGACCTCGGTCTACGGGCCGGTCGCGCTCGACGTCGACAGCATCCGCGGGACGGCCGATGTTTCGATCGCGAATTTCGGGCTGACCAACAACGCGGCAGTGGTGGTGATGACCCTGGAGGAGAGCGGGGCGAATCTGAACAACGGGGTCACCGACGGTCAGCCCAAGCTTCCCTACCAGCTGACGGTCGGCTTCACGGCCCCGCAGGTCGCGACCGCGATCGAGGCGCACCCCGACACGGTCGACCGGAATCCGGTGTGGTCCCCGTCCGGCAACGAAGTGGCCTACGTCCACCAGATCAGCAGCAGCTCGCAGCGAATCTACCGCCAGCACACCGACGGTTCGGGGCGCGCGCCGCTGTTCGTCCCGCCGGCGGACATCCGGATCTACAACTGCGAGTGGTCGCCGCGTGGCGACTGGGTGGTGTACGACCGGAGCCCGAACCTGTACACGCCGTTCGACATCTGGGCGTACAACGTCAACACGGCAGAGCAGCGCCAGCTCACGAGCCACACCGAGATGGACGCGTATCCTTCGTTCTCGCCCAATGGTCAGAAGGTCGCCTACTGGTACTACCGGAACAGCACGACCTGGGAGCTCCGCGTCGTCTCGATCGACGGCACCGGCGACGCCCTGGTGGTGGCACCCGGATACGGGCCCTGGGGCCCGGTGCGGTGGTCGGCGGACGGGGCGAGTCTGCTGTACGTCAACAATTACGGGGCGTATTCAGTTCCTGCCGCGGGCGGCAGCGTGACCGCGAAACCCGAGTACGGGTCCATTTACTCACTCGACCCGGCGCGCGGAAACTCACGTCCTCTGGTCGAGGAATACAGCACTTCGATCGCATGCAACTTCAGCGTTCCGCCGTCTCTGAGCAAGCTGGCTCTGCGGGACCTGGCTCTGCAGCGAAACGACTATCCGTTCTTCCGTCCCGACCGGTTACAGATCGCGCCGCGCTATTCGTTCGACGGAACCAAGGTCGTGTTCGGCCAGGCGCTGATCGGCCTCGGGGACATCGACATCTTCTATGGGAGTCTGAGCGGCAATCACGCGCCGGTGTTCACGGCCGGGGTGAGTGACATGCCGCTCGACGCCTGCATCCAGATCCAGCGCACGCTGGTCGCCACCGATGCCGACGGCGAGACGATCACCTACCAGGGCGTCAATCTGCCGTCCGGCGCCGCCATCATCACCGGCAACAAGTTCCGCTGGACGCCCTCCGCGGAGCAGGTCGGGGACTGGTACATCGTCTTCCGCGCCAAGGATCCGTCGGGCGGAGTCGCCAACGTGGTGACGAAGTACTCGGTCACCAACGTCAACGACTACTGCAACTACCCGCCCTGTCCGCCCAACCATCCCAACTGCCTCCCGGCTCGAGCCCGCGAGGTGGGCGGCGGCGATACGGACGCACCGACCGTGTTTTCGCTGGAGCAGAACGAGCCCAATCCATTCAAGGGATCGACTGCAATCCAGTTTGCGGTGCCGCGAGTCGAACCGATCCGGATCGAGGTGTTCGATCTGCTCGGGCGCCGGATCCGCACGCTGGCCGATGGCGCGTTCCCCGTCGGTCTGCATTCGGTGCAGTGGGATCAACGGGACGATCGGGGAAACCCGGCGCGTCCCGGGGTCTACCTGTACCGGATGACGGCCGGCACGTTCCGGAGCCAGCGCAAGATGCTGCTGACGCCGTAATCCCGTACGCACGAGCGCCCCGGATCGTGGTGATCCGGGGCGCTTCGTTTTTCCTGACCGTCGTCCGGCCGGAAGACCGCCTCTAGTTGAGCTTCTTCAGCACCACCCGGCGATTGCGCAGCAGCTCCTCTTCATTGCGCTCGCGGGTCTCCGGCTGCGACTCGCCGTAGCCCTTCGCGGTCACATGGTCGGGATTCACGCGGAAGCTGTGGATGAGATACGCGCGCACCGCTTCGGCGCGCTGCTGGCTGAGCTTCCGATTGAGTTCGGCGCTGCCGCGCGTGTCGGTGTGGCCCTGGATCTCGAGCCGGAGATCGGGATAGTTCTCGAGTCCGCGGCCGACCTGGTCGAGCGCATCCTTCGATTCGTCGAGGATCCGCGCGCTCCCGGATTCGAAATAGACCCGCTCCAACCGCAGCTCGCCCGTCTCCATCAGCTGGCGCTCGCCTTCGCCCATCACGCGCGTCGGCGTCGGCACCGGCGGCGGCGGCGTGCGTTCCGGCTCGCGGGTGGGCGGTGGGGTCATGCGCTCGGTCCGGGCCCCCGGCGGACAACCATGTTCGTCGACCGCGGTCCCCATCGGCGTGTCCCGGCACCGATCGACGCCGTCACACACACCGTCGCCATCGGAATCCGACGAGCATCCGAACTGATCCACCGTGCATCCCTTCGGGGTGTTGTTGCAGCGGTCGATGCGGTCGAACACGCCATCGCCGTCGTAGTCGAGCGCCGGCCAGCGGAAGCACGGGGCGTCGCGATCGACGAACGCGGCCGATGCCGGCGGCGATGCGTGCGCCGCAACGGCACAGAGAAGCGAGGCGGAAACCAGGGCAACAGTCAGGCGACTGCGCATGCGGCACCTCCGGGGACAGGAAGCCGGGCGGGGATTTCACCCTTGGGAATGGCGAATTGATACAAGGTTTCGCGCACGACCGCATCTGCGATAGCGTTCCCGCATGCAGATCGGTCTCCGGCCATTCCTCGCAGCTCGTGCATTCGCGCTGGTTCTGGCGCTCGGATGCCTCGGGTACGTACGGGGAAACGCGGACTCCTCGTCGGCGGCCGACGATCCTGATTCGGGAGTCGAGCTGCTGGGAACCCCGGCGCCCGGCTGGGAGTTCACGCGCTGGGTGCGCGGCAAGCCGGCGACCATCGGTTCGCTGCGCGGGAAGGTGGTGTTGCTCCGCTGGTGGACCACCGGCTGCCATTTCTGCGAGAGCACGCTGCCGGTGATCGAGAAGCTGCGCGTCGCGCACGAGAAGCAGGGTCTGGTCGTGATCGGTGTGTTCCACCCCAAGCCGGATCCGCGCGACGAGAGTGACCGGTCGATCATCGCGGCGGCCGAGGAGCGCGGCTTCCACGGACCGCTCTCGTTCGACCGCAACTGGACGACGCTCGGCCGCTACTGGCTCGACGGTCACGATGAGCGCAACTGGACCTCGGTCTCGTTCCTGATCGGACGCGACGGCACGATCCGCTGGGTCCACGGCGGCGGCGAATACCATCCGAACGACGATCCGCGTCACCAGCGCTGCGACATCCAATTCCACGAGCTGGAGCGCGCGCTGTCCGCCGCGCTTGCCGAGCCCGCGCCCGCTCCCTAGACCCGCAATGGGTTCGGGGCCCGCCCGCCTGTTGCACAGGCTCGACGCGTGTGGCCGATCCGCCTGTAGAACCTCCAATTCCCCTGGTTCGGACATGGCTGGTTTCTTGGCGTAGATCGCTGGGGGCGAATCATTTGCGCTGCCACGAAAATGCCATATCCGGCGGCACGGACCGTGCGTGAATCCTCACCGGACGGAGGCCTGACCCTGGTTCGGGCTCTCCATCGAGACGGAGGGTTTCCCATGTTCCAGATCAAACGCTGGCTGCTGGCTGTGACCGCCGCGACCGCCCTGATGGTGGCGAGCGGTGCGAGGAATGCGCAGGCGCAGACGTCGTTCTACGGCTCCGCTTCGAGCGGGTCGTTCAGCATTTCGTTCTTCTACGACGAACTCGACGATTACGGTCGCTGGGTCGACTACGGCAACTATGGCGCGTGCTGGGTGCCGGCGAACGTGGACCGTGGCTGGCGTCCGTATACCTACGGCCACTGGATGTACACCGACTACGGCTGGACGTGGGCGTCGTACGAGCCGTACGGCTGGGCCACGTATCACTACGGCCGCTGGGTCTTCGACCCGTACTACGGCTGGGTGTGGGTGCCGGGCACGGTGTGGGCGCCGGCGTGGGTCGCATGGCGCGAGAGCCCGGACTACATCGGCTGGGCGCCGCTCGGACCGGAAGTGGGCTGGAGCGTGTCGGTCGGCCTGTCGTTCGGCGGCTACAGCAGCTCGCAGATTGCGTACAGCAACTGGAGCTTCGTCGATCGCAACCGCTTCGACTCGCGTGACGTGCGCACGGTCGTGTACCGGGCGGACCGCAACGACGACGTGTTCCGCAGTACCCGTGACGTGACCCGGTTCCGCTCGCGCAACGGCTCGCCGTACAACGAGGGCATCGCGGTCGCGAACGTGGAACGGTCGACCGGCCGGCGGGTCCCGCGCATGCGGGTCGCGGCGGTGGACTCGCCCAATCGTGGAACCGGCCGGCAGGTCAGCGGCAACACGGTCGGATTCTTCCGCCCGTCGATTCGCGGCTCGCGGCGCGATCTGACGACTCAGATCGAACGGCGTGGCGGCCAGATCGAGCGAGTCACCCCGGGTCGGGGGCGTGGCGACGTGCGCAGCGACGTGCAGCAGCAGCGGACCGAGCGTTCGCGCGGTCAGAGCGGCCAGCTCGAGCGCGGCCGCAACCTCCAGCGGGAAGTCATCGATCGTACCGAGCGTGCGCGTGGCCGTGCCACCGAGCGGCAGCGGGTCGAGCGTTCGCGCGGCCAGAGCGGCCAGATCGAGCGTTCGCGTGAGACCGGACGGAGCCGCTCGTTCGAACAAAGCCCGGCCCGCAACGTCGAGCGTCGGTCGCGGATTCGCACCGAGCGTGAACCGCGCGAGGTCCAGCGCCTGGAGTCGCCGCAGGCGCGTCGTGTCGAGCGTCGTGAGGCGCCGCCTCAGGAACGTCAGCACGAGGTGCGCTCGGAACGCGGGCGCAGCCAGGAGTTGCGCTCGCAGGAACACGGACGTTCGCGTGAATCCACGGAACGCCGCGGCGGCAACAAGGGCGGCAAGGGGAACCAGGACAGGGACGAGAAGTAACAGCGGCCGAGCGAGGTCGCGAAACACGCGGAGGGCTTCCGAGGAGAGACGGAAGCCCTCCGTCTTTCTGTTAGTCTGCGAGTGCTCTGGCCATCCGGCAGGGCACCGACTTCTTCATGAACGCGCCGGCGCGGGAAATCCCGCGGCGGCTGTTCGTGCTTTGCCCGCGGATTCCATGCCCGAAACCTGGCTCAAGGACGAACTCGCCGAATCGCTGCTGCGGCGCGCCGCCCGGCTGCCCGAGATGGCGCGTCTGCAGGCCGCGCTGTCCGCTCCTGGCAGGCTCGGCGTGCGGGGCCTCACCGGGTCGTCGCGGGGGCTGCTGACCGCGTGTCTGTTCCGCGCCGCGGGCCGGAGCGTACTCTACGTGGTTCCGCACGGCGACGCGTTCGACGAGGCGCGCGACGACCTCGAGTACTTCCTCGGACCGGTCCAGGTGCTCGCGTTCCCCGAGCCCGACACGCTGCCCTACGACGCGTCCGCTCCGCACCCGGGAATCACGGCGCAACGACTCGAGACGCTGGCGCGGCTCGCGCACGGGGAGCACGGTGTGGTGCTCGCCACCACCCGCGGCGTCCTCCAGCGCGTGCCGGCTCCGGCGGGCCTCGCCGGATCGGTCATCGATCTGCGGGTCGGAGCGGAGGTCGACCCGTCGGATCTGATGGCGCGCCTGGTGGCGCTCGGCTACGAGCGACTGCCCGAGGTGGAGGCGATGGGTCACTTCGCGCGGCGCGGCGGCATCCTCGACGTCTATCCGGTCGGACTACCCGATCCGATCCGCATCGAGTTCGACGGCGACACGATCGCGTCGCTGCGCCGGTTCGACGCCGGCACCCAGCGCTCGCTCGAACAACTCCCCGAAGCCACCGTGCTCCCGACCTTCGAAGTCGCGGGTGATGACGACGGCGCGGCATCGCTCGGCGCGCTGCTCGACCACCTGCCGGCCGGCACCCCGATCCTCACCGACGACCCCGGCAAGCTGCGCGAGCGGGTCGACGAGCTTCAGGATCTGATTGCGCGCGGGCACCGCGAAGCGCTCGAGCACTATCCGGGCGTGCGCGAGCCGGGGGCGCTGTTCCTGTCCAGCGACGCGTTCGAGCGCGCGCTGAACGAGCACCCGGGCGTCGACTGGATGGGCCCGGTGGTCGAGGCGGGCGATCCGGAGCGGCACTCCGAGATCCTCTTCATCGACTGCCGGCCGGCCGAGCCGGTCCAGCGTTCGATGGAGCGTCTGCAGGACCATCTCGCCGACCTGCATGCGCGCGGCGTCGATGCGGCGGTGCTGTGCGACAACCAGGGCCAGCGCGACCGGCTCGCCGAGCTGCTGGGCGAGACCCACGCCGCACTCGGAGTCGGAATCATGACCGCCGGCTTCACGCTGCCGGGCGCGTCGCTCGCGATCCTCACCGATCACGAGGTGTTCTCGCGCTACAAGCGCCGCCGCCGCCGGCTGCGCAAGACCGGCGGGCTCTCGATCGCCGAGCTGTCCGCGCTCAAGGTCGGCGACTTCGTGGTTCACGAGGACCACGGCGTCGGCACCTATCGCGGCATGAAGCGGCTCACGCTCAACGGGCAGGAGACCGACTGCCTCGAGATCGCGTACGCGTCGGCCGACCGGCTCTACGTCCCGGTCGCGCAGCTCTCGCTGGTCTCGCGCTACGCGGCCGAGGAGGGCGCGAAGCCACAGGTCCATCGGCTCGGCTCGACCGCGTGGCAGAAGACCAAGGCGCGGGCGAAGAAGGCGATCCAGGACATGGCCGACGCGCTGATCAAGGCGTACGCCGCGCGCCAGGCGCTGCCCGGCTTCGCGTTCAAGCCCGAGACGGTGTGGCAGCGCGAGATGGAGGCGGCGTTCCCGTACGAGGAAACACCCGACCAGCTGCGCGCGATCGAAGAGGTGAAGGCCGACATGGAATCGGCGCGGCCGATGGATCGCCTGATCTGTGGCGACGTCGGCTACGGCAAGACCGAGGTCGCGATGCGCGCCGCGTTCAAGGCGGTCCAGGACGGCAAGCAGGTGGCGGTGCTGGTGCCGACCACGATCCTCGCGCAGCAGCACTGGCTCACGTTCCGCGAGCGGCTCGCCGACTTCCCGGTCAAGATCGAGGTGCTGTCGCGCTTCCG